>Ga0075425_100005868_pt1 | contig 12797 bp, 24 predicted proteins | sample SoiMethybrSBSTD4_FD_75300 | JGI IMG/M metagenome (GOLD analysis project Ga0075425, IMG submission 75300) | Bulk soil microbial communities from a Populus tree surrounding site in Tennessee, USA - Soil MetaG P. TD hybrid SBSTD4 | ecosystem: Environmental > Terrestrial > Soil > Tree plantation...
CGAACTCTTCCGCGCTAGTGTCCGAGAGGTCGCCGACCAGCGAAACGTCGTCGACGCTAAGCGGCTGGTTCCATCCATACTCACGGGCCAGTTCCAGGAGCCGACGAAAGTTCGCGTTCGCGAAGTTGATCTCGCCAGCATCGTTCCCAAGTGTTACGCTCATGGTGCCTCCTGAAAGTGTTGTTCAACGCTCATGTGCGGCTGGTCAGCCGTCTGGGGAAGGGCTACTTGTCCCATTCCAGGGAAGGCTGGCCGCACATGAGCTGTGGTGGAAGCTGGGAGATTCGAACTCCCGCAGGCCTATCCGCTCCCACGTGCCGGCAGTCTCGGGCTTTCCCCCGCTAAAGGTACTTACCCTCAAATGTAGCGTCCGGCTACGCTGCGTTCCGTCCCCCCACCGTCGACGAACGCGTTCTCCTGCCTCAGCTAGCAGGCCTTACCTCCTGGGGTGCATGGTGGCCGAGTGCAGATTCGAACTGCCCTTCCCATCCCTGGTCGTGCGATCCGGTTGTCACACTCCCTCAGCCATGCGCGGCTCCACGGCGGCGAACTCCCATCGTTAGCCCGAGCCTCTCATCTTGGATGTACCTGCGTGGCTCCCGTTACGACAGGCGTGGCCTGCCCGGTCGCAGCGGGTGTTTCACCCGCAAGTGAGTATTGGTTGGTTAGGTTGTTTATGTACTGAACTTATTATAACCCATCACACGTCGTTTGACATCCGCCGATTGGCCCCTCGTGGTTGGCGGTTCAGTGCGAACTCTAGGTCACAGGTCTGTGCGATGTCGTCGTTGCTGGGGTCTTCCATGTCGTATAGGTGATCGAGCCGCTCGGCCATCGCCCCCAGGATCAGCCCTTCTAGCTCGCTGTCCAGGTCGCCAGTGTCGAACCCGTACCGCTCGCCGAACTTCGCTACCAGGCTGTAGTAACACCCTTCGAAGGTCGCTTCGATGTTGCCGTCGGCTAGCTGGTCGACTAAGTACGTGGCGAACTGCTTGCGTTCCGTGCGGTCGAGTTCGAGTGCGCGTGCCATTGTGAGCCTCCTGTGTGTGCGGTCTGTTTCCTATGTTCCTATTATAACCCATAACACCACAAAAGGCACTCCCCCAATTTCGAGGAAGTGCCCGTTGTGGAACGGTGCTTTAGTAGCTGTCGGCTTCTAGCGTGATCAGGAAGGCGTTCGCTTCGTCGACGAAGATCGTGAACATGGTGATCGGGTGCGGGACCAGCTGTGCAGGCACCTCCTTGCCATTGACCACTACCTGCTTGACCGTGTACGACTTGCCTAGTGGCTCGCCCGGCAGCACAGCGTCTGGTTCTTGTTCGTCGACCTCAACGTTGAGCCTGACAACAAACATGAGTGTGCTCTTGGCCATGATACCCTCCAAAACTAAGGGCGCCAGATTGGTTACTGACGCCCGTCACTCGCTGCTTGGTTTAGTCGTACTGCGGCTGGCTCAGTTTCTTGGCGGCCGCTTTCTTGGTAGCCTTCTCGTGCCGGATCCGCTCCTGGTTCTGGACGTCTTTCAGCAGTACGTGGGCGCGCTTGGCGCCATAGCGCAGGCCACCCTCTTTGACCATTCGGCGGATACGCACATCGCTCACGCCCAGGATCGCACCGGCCTCAGCCACTGTGATCTCAGCGGTTTCCAGGTCGGCGATCGCCTGGTCCATGGCCTGGAAGTAGTGCTCAGCCATCGCGTCGGCCAGCTGCTGGCGGAAGCTCGCGACGTCGCTGGCGCGCTTGCCGTTGATGTAAAACCGGCCGCTCTTGTACTCGAACGCGATGCTGTTGAACGCTTTCAGCAAACCGCTGCGGATCTCAGCCTCAACCTGCTCGACTTCGGTCATGTGCTTAACATTGGTGTACGTGGTCATTCTGGTGCCTCCTGGTGTGTTGTGGGCTTGTGCCCTTCTTCTTATCTACCCATATTATAACCCATCATAGCTCGAAAGGCACCCCCGCAATCCAAACAAAAAGCGCGGGATTTCGTCCGCGCCTTTGTCGTATTAGGTTAACTGGTTAGCCAGCGCACTGGCCGTCAGGGCGAGCAGACACACAGGTCGTACGGCTGCTGACATTCCGAGCAAATGCCGAGTTCTTCCAAGGCCTTGTCGGCTTCGTAGTCCAGTACCAGTGGGCTGTGCTTGTCCATCTCAGCGTCAAGGGTTTGCTTGGCCACTTTGAAGGGTATTCGGTGCACCTGCACGCCTTCGGCCTTGGCATCGACTATCGCGTACTCCATGGCCGCGGTCCAGTCGGTGTACAAGAACATGTCCTCATCGACACGAACAAGGTGCTCGAGCACGATGTCCTCGACCTTCTCCATCCGCAACGCGTGCCAAGCCTGCTTCTTCTTCACCCGAGCACCCTCCTGGACGAGTACAAATACGCGTACATAACCGCCTTGAAGTCTCTGCGCTCGTCTTTGGTGGGATCTCTGCCGAATAGGTATTTGAATGTCTCGGTATACAGGTCTCCCTGACACCTTGTGGCGTGTTGGCGAGTGAGGAATTGATCCAATCGAACGTGGTCGAATCGTGTCTCCTCGCCGGGGTCTTCGGTTGGCACGCCCTGCTGATCGGGCACGTCGTTGTCGTCTTGCTGGTCGTACTCGGGGAAGTACAGTGGCTGTGGACCTTCTGGTTCGCGTGCGTTCATGGTTGCCTCCTAGGTTTGTGTGCGTTACGGGTACTGGCGGTACAGGTCGAAGTCTTCGATCACCTCTTCGAGGGTGTTGAACTGGTCCCAGTAGCCATAGCCATCCTGGTGCTCTGCCTCGTCGACGTACTCCTGGACTTTGGCGGCGACGCCTACGTCGGACCGGGCGGCGAGCAAGCCATCGACTAGGCCCTGTGCTCGTGCTGGTCGCGGCTCGCGGTCGTTGAAGGTGATGTTATCGTTGTCTCGTAGGTCTCCCATTGTTTGCCTCCCGGATGGCTCTTACCATCTCTAAAATGAACTGTGCCGAGGCTTCGATCGATTCGAGCTCGTCTAGGACATCGAGTTCCGACTTGCCGGTTACGGAAGCGACCGCTAGGCGCTCCGCTGCGTGTGTGATGCTGGATGCGCTCAGTTGAATGCTGTACGCGTCATTGTGTCGAATCATTGCCTGTGCCTCCTTGTCTTCTATTATACGCCCTAACACGTAAAATGTCAAGCCCCAGTTTGGCTACTCGCCGTGCCGGGGCTTGATGGGTGACTACACGTTGAGGTCTTCGAGTAAGTTGATCAGGTTGCCCAAGTTGCGTAGGCAGTCTTCGCAGAACACGGTTACGTTAATCATCCAGCCGTCGCTTCCCGTGCGCAGGTCGTACAGCTTGAGCGGACGGCCCTTAGCCGCCTCGCGAGTCTCGCGGTCCCGACGCGAACAAGTGTTGCAGGTGCTGTTGGACTCGCTGCTGTGCAATACGATGTGAATCATGGTTGCCTCCTTATGCCACTACCGTCATCTCGACGGCTAGGTGGTGGATGTCCTCAGCGATGAACGATACCGACTGAGCCAGGAACTCGGCGGGGGTGTAGTTGGTCATGACCAGCGACTGGAACAACTCGTACGAAATGCCCTCGCCCTCTAACAGGTCGTACACGGCTTCGAACTTGTGGTGGATCGCCAGGTCGGCGCGAAGCTCGATGTTGGTTGACGCTGTCATGATGTGCCTCCTGTGTGCGCTTGTATTTGTTCCTATGCCTTATTATAACCCATCATACCTCAAATGTCAACCCCCCAATTTTGAGCAAACGAAAAGGGGCGACCCGTAGGTGCCCCCATCGTGCTTGCCGGCTCGCCTGCTACTCGGCGACTTCGGGCTCCGATTCGATGGCGACTGGCTCGTCGGTGGCTGTGCCATCTTCGGCGTCGATCAGCGCCTGGAGCGCCGCCTCGGCCTGCTGCTCTTCGAGCGTGTACACGTGCGTGCCTTCGACCACCGGCTCGCTCGGCTCGGCGCCGTTCGCGTTCTCCACTGTGCCTGCCGTCTTCTGGAACCGGGGCTTCAATGACTTGGCCCAATCGGCAATGAACGGGTCGCTATGAACCTTCATCGCCTCGAGCTGCTCAATGGTCAGGGTGCCGATGTACTGCTTGCCGTTGCTGATGCCGCCACCGACCCGCGTCGCACGCGTGCCACCCGACTTGCGAGCCTCGCGGAACGCTTCCAGCACTGAGCGACGGATGCGAGTCGCGGTGCGGTCGCTCTTGCCTTTGTCTGTAGTGATCGGGACCTGCTCGGAAACCAGCTGACCCTGACGGATCAGGCCGCGCACGCGGGCCGGCGACAGGAACAGGTAGTTCGCAGCGTCGTCGACCGAGTAGAGCTGGTCAGTGGGGGTTTGAGCCGCTTCGGTGCCGACCTTGACCTTGGGTTCCGCTGAGTTCTTGCCTTTGCGAGATGCCATTGGATTGCCTCCTATTGTGTTGTTGCGACCGCCTTCGCGATCTTCTAATTTCCCATATTATACGCCCTAACAAGCCAAAAGTCAACCCGGCAATTTACGGTTTCGAGTGCTCAATTTCCCTGGCACAAGAATGGCCCCTAACGGAGGCATGTCAGGGGCCATTGAGGCAAGAGGAAGATGCTGTTTAGTTGCGGGCGCCGATCGCGTCGGCTTCCTGGCCGTCTGCCATCGCTGTCGCAAGCGGGTCGCTCTCAGGGGCATCGGCGTCGATAACGGGCGCAGCTGCCTGCTTGTTCGACTTCTGGAACGCCGGCGCCGGGATCGGGTAACCCTGCGACTCGCTGAACGCCTTGATCGCGTTGTACTGCTCCTGGGTGTAGCTGACGACGTACTTGCGCTGGCCACGCACGCCACGACCGCCACCGCGAGTCGCGCCCTTGTTGGCCTTGTAAGCGTCGAGGACGCTCTGGCGAATGCGCCACGCTGGCACCTGGCTACCCGGCAGCAGGCCTTTCTCGGCGGTGACCGTACCCTTGCGGACGAGTGCGCGCATGCGGGGTTCGCTCACGCCCACGTACGCAGCTGCCTCGGACACGCTGTGCGTCTGCTCGCCAGCATCACCAAAAGGCTGCAGGGCCTCTTTAACCTTACCATTCTCCGTACTCATGAGGTTGTCTCCTTTACGAAACAATACATTGACGAAACGTTACTTATACCTTATTATACCCTGGCTTATCGACTAGTCAAGTGCCCTTTTACAGTTTTGGTAGCACTTTGCCCCAAACGTGTTCATCACGAGACATTAGCCTTCGAGTTTGTTCGACTTGCGGCTGTTGCACGACGGGCATAGCAACTGTAGATTAGCCATGGTGTGCAAGCCTCCCAAAGATATTGGTACTATATGATCGACGGCTGGTCGCGAGCGCTTGTGACACCTGGGGCAAAAACCTGTCCAGGTACTTAGTAGCTCTTTCAACGCTACCGTCGTCACATCGCCCAAGTCAACACTCTTTATCCTAGCTCGTCTCCTATGCCAATTGGCTTTCTTTGCGTCTGGAAACTTCTTGTAGTGCGTGGCATGGTATGCTTTCCTGGCACCCAAGAACTTTTGGTAGTACCTCGCCACGAAGCCGCGCCGTTGCGCCGTGTTTGTCGCATGATACCTTTTGTGTGCAACTGAGTTACAAGTCTTGCAGCGGTACGAAAGGCCATCCTTCCTGCTCCTGTCTTTGCCGAAACACTTTACAGGCAGGATCTGACGACAAGTAGTGCACTGCTTTGTTTTTGTCACGCAGCCTCTACTTCCTCGACCAAGGCTTTGCGTATTTGATTAACCGTAGCCGTGCTCATGCCCAACTTGAACGATACATCGGTCGTCGACATACCACTTCGCAGCAGCTTGGTCGCGTCGCAATACCGTCCTACCGTTGCATTGTTTTTTTGTTTTTCTGTGTTTTCTTCGGAAAAATCACCATCATTGGTGGTCAAAACATCCTCAGGAAAAACAAAAACATCTTCGTGGGTCACAGGTTGCTGCTGCAGTTGCCGCGGCGTCTCGTCAAAGTTGGGTATAGGTAACCCGTCAACAGCGCCTTCGAGAAAAGCTTCGCGACGGCCCGAGGTACCGATCTTGACCTCTAACACCTTAGCGTTCTGGAGAAGCATCGACTTACGTTCGAAGCCCATGGTCCGCACCTGTGTGTCCTGAACTCCCACAACCAAATGCATGTTGAGCTTCCGGGCACGACGTAGCAAGTTCTCCACTACCGCTCCAGCACGTCGACACTCTTCCTTAACATCGGCGTACTCGTCGACCACAACCACCAAAGGCTCGAACTCTCGCTGCCCCTGAGCTCGCTCTTCCCTTCGCGACTTGGCTTCGGCTGCAATCTTCTCCAGCGTATGGGCAATCTCAGCGAAGTTGTCGCCAGCTCCGTACACGTTGCAACCACGCCAATCGCCTACCGTAGCGTCTGGGTCACACACTACCACCTGTACGCCGCCTGCTGCCAGCCGCTCGGCCATCTCGTGTAGCAACATGGTCTTCCCAGCGCCGCTCTGCCCAACTACGATCAAGTGGATGAAATGCCAAATCAATTGGTCAATCCAGTCTTCCTCGCGTGGCGTGGCAGGCGCTGAGGTCACCCGCTTGGTAGGCGGCAGGGACATGTTTGGTGATCTTACCTCGCGGGTGAGCAAAGTGTCTTCGGCGGTAGGTATTTTGTCGGCCTGGCTTTGGGTCCACGACATTCGACGCGCACGCCAATGTGCCCACTTGTTCCAGGTAAGCAGGACTACGATCAGCACCGGGATGCCAAGTTCAAGTATTGCGTTCAACATCGTCATCGCTTCCTACATCGAGCAGCTCGGGCGCAGGTGTGGGGCGCTGCTCGATGACAGTATTAGATAGAAAGCTAAGGATCTCTTGCAGTAGTTGCGCGGCACGACGCTCGTTGGGTACCCTATTGGCAATGATAGCCTTGAGCTCGCCGGCCAGCTGCTGCTCCACGGACTGTGAGTGTCGCGCCACCAGCTCACGGAGTTGGCCATTGGCTAGCAGGTCTTCGTCGGTCACGCGAATCGCTCGCGCAGGCACGGTTCGGCCCTTCATCGTTGTCCCCTCGCTATGCGGCGTTCGATAATCTTGAGCGCGCTCTTCTCTGCGTCGCGGACTTGGAGGAACGACAGCTTTAACATTTTAGCTGTCTCCAGACGTGATCGGGTTTTGCGTGCCTCAAGTACCGCTAGGTGCTCTTTGGGCAGCTTCTCGATCTTGAGGTACTTGAGACCCGGCCAAGGCGGCAGGTCTTTGAAGCTGCGAGCTTGCACGCGCATGTTGTGAACGATGTTGTGTGGCGTTATGTGAGCTGGCAGCTCATCGGTTGTTGGCGTTTCGTCACTCATTGGCTTCTATTTCTGCTATAGGCACATACGTGTGCAGACATGGCCTGCCGAGCTTCCCCATTGTGGTGCAACCTAGGAAGTTGCGTTGGATTGCCCATTGCGGCTCCACGCCCATGATGTCCCAAGGTTCGGTTAGCGCATGGTCAAGGGTGTACACTGCATGACCGATCTCGTGGGCTACCACACCCCTAAAGCGATCTGAGTCACCCCCGACAACCCACACGACACCGCCTCCGCCCAGTCCCTCGTACTTGTTGTAGAAGCGAGATGTCTGCTCTACCACCCACACGAGAACGTCGTCACCAGAAGTAACAGGCCACGAGCTTACGTCAGTGATCGGATTAGTCGATGTGACCCAAGCGGTGTCGGATAGCGAGAACGTTGTCGTGATCGGCGAATGGTCCTGCCAGAACTGAAACGCTTCCTCTACTAACCTAAGCTCCGTGGCTCGATCCACACCTAACGTGTCAGTCTCGACCGATACGAACACTACTCGGTAGTTGTGGTGATTGTCGGCCACCACCTGTGGTGCAGGCGTAGCAGTGGGCGTTGGCGACACTACTGGCCCGGGAGTCCAAGTAGCTCGAGCTACCTGCAAAGCCTGTGTGGATTGAACCGCACCCGCTTGAGTTGCTAGCCCTAGTCCGAGCAAGACGATAGCAGCGACGATTTTGAACACCCTACGTTTCCTCCGTACTGACGAACACTTGCACCTTGAGTGCATCGACGTTCATGATCACCACGCTAATGGTGAAGTTACTCCACTGCCGAGCAAGTGCGTAGTTCTTGCACTTCAAGACTAGCTGAGTCACGATCGTGTCTAGTCCCTGGCTTGTTGGCTGGATATCGAGTCGGAGCTCGTCGTGCACACGGAACACCGGTGAGTTGGGCGATGGCATCAACGACCTCCCTCATACTTCGTTGCTCGGACGACGAACTCGGATAGGCCGCTCTCTTGGGTGTCGTAATCGTAGGTAGCTCCAATGTTAGCCTCAAACTCGTGGTATAGAGCAGGTTCGACTCGGAAGTTCCGTAACGGCGGTCTTGGCTCCCCCGCAGGCCCAGGGAGCCCCATCGTTACCCAAAGCCCTGCGGGCCGCTCAAACACATCTACTACCACACCGCGGGAATGTAAGCCGCCCCTGGCACACGCTCCGAGGGCGAGGGCGAGACACAAAAGGACTAGTAGCTTGCGCATGTTATTCCTCCTGGTCCCACAGCCACTCGGCGCCGGCTGCGACTAACGTGCTCAACGACAGGACGACAATGATCAACACGACAATGTTGGGTGCGTCGGTTGTGTTGGTCCACTCGCTCAACATCTTCCATACTTGCGTGTCACCCAGGTTCTTGAGGTACGGCCACATACCGGCTGCGTTGAAGATCACGTCGATCACCAAGGCCACGAAGCAACGTGCGGCACGCTGGGTGCCTTGCCAGAGCGGCGCCTCGACCTTCGTCAGCAGGAACTGTAGCGAGAAACCTACTAGGATGTGTAGCGGATCGGGTACGCCTAGCTGGCTCATGAACGACGCGGTAGCCGCAGCACCGACCAACCAGACAATGATTGCGCCCCCACGATTGACCTTCTCACGTGTGAGCGCGGGCACGCCAAGGCTCCGAGATTGAACGCTCATCGCAGTACTCCTTTATAGATCAACAGTATTATCAAAACCGTCAGCACCGTCGAGGTGAGGAGGTTCCAGATCACTAGCACAAATAGTACGTTGCTCATTCGGTTCAGCAGCTTCTCGACCGAGTATTGCCACCACATTACAGAACGCTCCTGTAGCCAATAATCGCGTCGGTGAATGTCGGGTGCGACCCGAAGATGTCGTAGAGCACGTTAACGTCGTTAGCAGTTAGGTAGCCGCCAGCTTGTATCATGTCCCAGCGTCCGTCGGCGTCCACATCGGCAAGGATACCTACGTGTTGGTCGCTCGGGAATTGGAAATAGATCAGATCGCCGACTTGCACTTCTTCCGGTTCAATCGCACGCAGTTGCGGCAATTGGTCGAAGGTAGAGTCGCCAACGTCCACGTTAAGCACTCGCGCGTACGACCACTTCACTAACCCCGAACAATCGTACTCGTCAGGCCCCTTGGCTCCCAGCTGGTAAGGCTTCCCGAGCTGTGTGAGTGCCATCGCCACGAGCTGCCCGCGAGTATCCATTTCAGCCGTAGTTGGCCGTCGAGTGCCCGCTGGACTGGCGTACGCTTCGGTATAGTCACCTTCGATGTTATCCAGTACGGTTCGTACCGTATCAGCGTTAGTCCCCCACGGCGAGGCGTAGAGCCCAGCGAGAGCGGTATCAGGTCGGTCATCACGTATTCCAGCCACAATGTCCGCGTACCCCCGATGATTCGTGTACAACGTGTTCGCCGTAGCTTCAACACCCGCTTCATGCGTCGCATACCCCTTCACTCCGTCGTGGTTGATCACCATTGTCACCGCATCGTTCTCGTAGGTCGTGTTCCAGGGATTGTTGCGGTCCATCGCTCCACTTCCGCGGTCCTCTGCCATCGACCAAGCGACTAGGAACGCAATCACTCCGCCGCTTGGCTCTTCGTTGCCTAACGCTCGAGCCAAGTCAATTGCCCACTGTTCGCGTCCATCACGCGGGTGTACATACGGTTGATGCACTTCCTGTCCGTTCGGTAAAACAATGATCGTTCGGGGTGTTTGCAGTCGCTCTCGCACAAACCACACTGCGGCCAAAACACCTACGATCGCCAGAATGCGTGCCAAGTTGTTCGCCTCCGACCCTTCTTCGGAGTGCTGCGGTTTCGAGTATTTCACGGACATAGCAGCGACTTCACCTCTGCCTTCGCACACGCGTCGTTCACGTAAGTCACGAACTCCGGGGGCGGCGTAGGTAGGCTGCTCGTGTCGTAGAATGCTTCTGCCGTCGCGGTCGCTTCTGCCGCCATCGCTGTGAGTTCCAGAGGTGTCCAGAACCCTTCGCCAGTCGGTTCCGGCGGCGCTAGGTCCACGACTTTTGCTTGTCCTGCCAACGGTTCGGCTGTTGCGGTTGGTAACACTGGCATCCCTTGCGGTTGTATCTGTTGGCCGCTCGCCGTCGGGGGTCGCGGTAACGGTTTCGCGGAACCTTCCGCCGCAGGCCGGGGTGTTGCAGTAGCATACACAGCACCTGGGGTGCTGATGAACGTCTTTGCTGTCCCGAGCAGTTGTTGAGTGTTTGCACCGCCGAGGAACCCCTGGACTTGCTCGCAGCCATGCAAGAACAAAAGCCAGAACACTACCAGGATGATCCCCGCGTCACGAGTAGAAAGTCGCACGTTCGCCTCCGTATTTCACAGGTTCGTCGCTGCAGCTGCAGCTATTGACTGATTATACTACCAATCGGCGAAAAAGGCTAGTACCACTATGGATTGTCCGTGATGCTAAGACGCCATAGCCACTCGGCGCGCTCAGTGATAGTTACGCGAGTATATGTCGCGATACAGTTTGTTGATCGCGCGGTTTTGCATGTTGTGCAGCGTTGTTATGTGAGTACACCACATGCTGGCCAGCTCGCGGAGTGTTCGAGTCTGGCGCCACTCTAATAACTCGCGCTCTTCGGGAGTGAGAATAGAAAGATCTGCGCCTTTGGGTATCCTTGGGGGGCTTGGTTGCCCTTTGATCCGTCCAGGTTTCATTTGTCCTCCTTTGCCTTGTTCTTTGATTATACGCGCGCCTCGTAATTTTTTCAAGAACAAAAATAGGTGTCCCAGCGGAATTCGCTGCACATTCTTTGTGGATTAGTGAATCAAGTGCTTCTTTCTTCACTTTCCCCGTAAAGTCGCTATATACGCTCGGCTATAGCGACTTTAGGGGAAAAGTGAGTTTTGATATACTTTACAGTGAGAAGTACTTTTAAGGGCGGAAAGTGTAATGTTCGATGGAAATGCCCTTGATCCTTAACAGGTGGTGCAAGTAAGTGGAACTTGATTGAAGTTGAAGAAGGGCGTATAATTAAGGCGGAACCTTATGCTTCAAGCGCAAGGCGCGCTTCCTTTATATAACGCGAGCTGGTGGGTGCAAAGTGTCAGAAAACGTTGAAACCTATGCTATTGCGAACAGTAAGCTCACTTCCGAGCTTACGGAAATGTTTTGCCAGCTGATCGCCGCAGGCAACTACTACCACGCAGCGTGCAAGGCCGTTGGGATCTCGTACCATACCTTTAACAAGTGGATGCGGTATGGCGAGCAGAACAGCGAAACGCCGTACGGCAGCTTCTACAACGCTGTGAGAAAGGCCGACGCAGCTGCGGAGTTGTGGGCGGTGCATCAGTGGCGCAAGGCGTTCCCGTACGACTGGAAGGCAGCGGCTGAGTTCCTAGCGCGTAGGTTTCCGGACCGCTGGGCTCGCCGTGAACATATAACGATTGCTCTGGACCAGGAAGTGCAACGCATGATGGGGCAGCTCGAGAAGACGCTGCCACGTGAAGTGTTCGCACAAGTAGTTGCCGCGCTTACTGACATGATGGAAGGCGGCGTCGAGAATGAAATACAGATACTCGAGGGCGCAACTGATGCGTTCATCTCTGGGGCAGGGTCGGATGGGCAACAGTAGCAGTGGCTTTGGCGGTAGCGGAGCCTTCGGACGCGTAGCTGCGTCGTGGGCGCGTCGCGACCCGTCGTTGCTTGATGAAGCACGGCGCCTGAACGCTGCTCAATTGCCTACCCTCGAGGACCTGACAAGCTCGGCGTGGCTAGGCTCGCGCGGCGAAGGTGGAGCGCTCTATGTCAACCGGGAAACTCATCGACGCTATCATCCTCACTCCGATGCCGAAAGGCTTTTCGTGTTCTCGGACCGACCTCGTCGAGCTCTTGTGCGAGGCGGGGAGGGTTCCGGCAAGTCTGTTGCAGGGATCGTCAAGGACCTCGAACGCCTACGCCGCGGCATGTCAGGCATCATGGGCTCACCGGATTTTGTTCACTTCCGCAAGTCCTTGTGGAAAGAGTTCCAACGCTGGTGTCCACCCAACGCCCTCGTCCCACGACAGCGCTATCGACTAAACCTTGATTGGCAACCCAATCAACCGTTCGAGCTCGTGTTTGTGTCTGGCGGCACACTCCTGTGCGGTGGCTTCGACACTCCTGGGAGCTGGGAAGGTCCGAACGTCCACTTCGCTCACTTCGACGAGGGTCGCCAACACGCTAAGCCTACGATGGCTAAGGTGCTCGACGGTCGTTGTCGTATCGCAGGTGCGCGTGGCGAGCCTCCGCAGTGGTGGATCACGACGACACCCCGCAAGTCACCGCTCCCTGGTGGTCTCGACGGAATGGAGTTCCATTGGCTCTACGAAATGTTTGGTCCGTGGACACGCGATGGTGTCGACCCCTACGCTGACTTCAAAAGCGATTCGTCCGACACCATTCTCTTACTCGACGACAACAAGGACAACCTAGCAGAAGGGTACGTCGAGAAGCGCCGGCAGTCGTTGACCGAGAAGGAGGCTCGAGTCCTTGCTGACGCCGAATGGGAAGACGA
>Ga0075425_100005869_pt1 | contig 12797 bp, 13 predicted proteins | sample SoiMethybrSBSTD4_FD_75300 | JGI IMG/M metagenome (GOLD analysis project Ga0075425, IMG submission 75300) | Bulk soil microbial communities from a Populus tree surrounding site in Tennessee, USA - Soil MetaG P. TD hybrid SBSTD4 | ecosystem: Environmental > Terrestrial > Soil > Tree plantation...
GGGCACGAAGATGGCGGCGACACGGACGCGAACGGTCCGGGCGGCGGGAGCGCGACGCTGCGGCACCAACTGGCGATCCTGCAGAAATTCTTGCAACGCTTCTCGCTGACAGAACTGCGGCCGGACCGTGATGTGGTGAAGCACGCGGCCGGCGTCAGCGCTCGGGTGCTGTCGAATCCGGGACGCGAGTATGCGATATACCTCGACGGGAATGGTCCAACGAAGCTGACGTTGAATTTGCCGAAAGGGCATTACTCGGTGGAGTGGATCAACGTGGCCACGGGATCCGTGCTTCGTACCGAGAGCTTTGGGCATTCAGGCGGCAGCCGCGTGTTGACTTCTCCCCGGTTTCCCGATGGCGTGGCGCTACGGCTGATGAATCAATAGTTGGCTAAAGTGGGGTGCCACCCCTGGGCGTCGCTGCGGTAGTGCCAAAGCACAGGTCAAAAAAGAACCAAGAAGACCACTCTTTGGAGTGAGCGGTGTAGTGTGCTCAAAAAAGATTTTATAGAGCCGACTTGGTTAGAGATGTCCGCTTATCCGACTCCCCAGCAGTTGAGCAATTACATTATTGGGCACATTCTGCGCCCTTGGCACTAGCGGCCCATAGCGACACGCGCTTGCGCCTGCCAGGCTGTTGGAATTGCCATTTGACTGCGATGCCTGGCGGAAAGCAGCGCAGGGAATCGGGTAGCGAGCTGCCATTGCTTTCCGATCCTACTTGGTGATTGTCTCTGGAGTTTCTCAACGGGGGACACGTGAATGAGCTTTCTGGCGAGGCCCACGGTGGCTGCTTTCTTCATGTTCGCACTGCTTTCCGCGGCGCGAGCGCAGGCACCGGTTCAGACCTCGAGCCCGGCGCCAGCACAGCCGCCGGACGATGACTTCTCCACGCTTCGTCTGCCCGCCGCTGCGGGGGACGCTCGGGCGCAATTTGCCCTGGCGAATCACTACTATCGCGGCGACGGCGTTCCGCAGGACTACAGGCAGGCTCTGCTTTGGTATAGCAAGTCCGCGGACCAGGGCTTCGCTCCCGCTCAGACTCAACTGGGCAGCATGTATCAGCATAAGTGGGGCGTTCCGCGGGATAACAAGCGCGCACTGGCCTACTATCGTTCGGCAGCGAAGCGGGGCTATGCGCAAGCAGAATACAATCTGGGCGCCATGTTCGAGGATGGTGTGGGCGTCAAGCGTGATTTCAAGCAAGCCCTTGGCTGGTACCGCGAAGCGGCCGACCAGAATCTCGGGCAGGCGGAAAAGCAGGTCGGCTACTTTTACCAGTGTGGGTTTGGGGTGAAGCAGGACTTTGCCCAAGCCCATGCCTGGTATATCCGCGCCGCCGGCCACGGCAACTCCGATGCCGAAAATCAGTTAGGCTACTTTGCTGAAGAAGGATGGGGACAGCCAAAGAACTACGCCGAGGCCCTCACCTGGTTTAACAAGGCCGCGGAACATGGCAGCAACGACGCCGAGGAAAATATCGGCTATATGTTTCAGAATGGCATCGGTGTGCAAACCGACTATGCCAAGGCCATGTCTTGGTTCGTCGAAGCTGCCGCGCATGGGAACAGCGACGCGGAAAACCAGCTCGGCTGGATGTATCAGTACGGGCAGGGCGTGGAACGTGACGATGCCAGGGCCTTGAGCTGGTACCTATTGGCTGCCGACCAGGGAAATATCCACGGCAAAACGAATGCTGAGGATTTTACGTCCGATCTGCAGGATCGCGGCGCGTACCAATCGGCCACCGCGCATGTCAACGACGTTGCCCTCGCACGGGCTGAGCGCTGGGCGAAGATCGACGATCTTCAGCGCCGCATTGCCGGTTTGGAGGGCGACGCACAAAACCAGGACGACCTTGCCGACCAGGTCGAACATTTCGGCAAAGGCAAAAACGATGCTATCACCAAGATTTTCAATGCGGTCGGCAGCGTGCCCGCCGCCAAGTACCATGTCGAGGCTGCAAAGTATCGCGCCGAAGCGGCACGACTGCGCGAGGAACTGGCTCAAATCGAAAACCACTCCTCTGCCAGCGTCACCGCTCCCTAGCGTCTTTCACGTCCGCATGCCGGAACCTGGTTTCGTACCTTTCCGATACCGCGGGTGAAACAATTTTTGAGATCCTTCCCGGGCGGGCAAGTCGGAAGTAGTTCCACATGCTCGATAAAAGCGGTTACGTATATTGTTCAAGTTAGAGTCCGCCGGAGGCTTCTTTACTCGTTTCGGGACCGCATCTCGCTTTTGACTGCCCAAATGATGACGATCATGATGTTGAACAGAATCCCAAACGGATGATAGTAGTCAAACCAACCATTCAGGACCACGAGTGCTATCGCGATATTACGTCAGCCGACTTCTGTGCCGACGTGGCAACAAAGGATAGACAGATGGCTTACGGCAGTTGCGATGTTACTTTGCCGTTCGCGTCCAGAAATTGAAGTACGGGAGTGCCATCAGGATTCACGCGAAGTACAATCCGATCACGCGCCTGTTCGTCCTTCAATCTGAGTGCGATTGTGCGATCCGCCTCGCGGCCCAGATAAGCTCGTTGTGCGTCACCGGGATGCACTGCAAAGAACTTATCCCATTCCGGTTCCTGTTGCGACTGCGGGAGTTTCTGGATGCGCATCGAGGCATTGATTAGATCCATAAGCGGATAATTTCCACGATCCCAAATCCCGATTCCTGACCTGCGCTGGCCGTTCTCTTCTCCGGCATCGATGGTGAATACCTGGTCTTGCATGTACTGATCGAAGCTCAAGTGACCCCAACTTTCCACCTTCCCTTCTTTGCCTTTCATACCTCCGAAGATCAGGCCCCCATTCTCCGTTCCTTCGTCATCGAAGAACAGTATTCCTGCAGTTTTGCGTTCTTCGTGGGGATATTCCTTGCCTTTCACGATTAGGCCCGGAAATCGCGATTTGTCCGAAAGAACCATCCGCAGTGTGCCATCAGGCTCCAACACGTTGATTCGGTGAACATCAATCTCGTCGAACATCGATCTCCTGGCGGTCGCCGCAAAGCCCCCGAAGACGGTAACGGCGAAGACTAGTGTCAGAACACCGGAGTAGATTGTAAGAAAGCGCTGGCTTGATCTTAGTTTCATGCGAAACCCCTCTAAAGCTGTTCATTGCCGGCCACTTTATTCTGAATTGTTGCAGAGTTCCAACGATGTCTGTCCTAAACAGGCGATAGCACTCACGACGAGGTGAGGAGCGGTCCCGATCCTGGTCCTGTCACGGGCAACTCAGAAGCAATTCCACTTGCCTGGTGATTCGGGTGATCTCAATGGGTCGACGCAACACTTCGGTGCATGCCCATCGACGTAGTTATCCGGAGATCGCGACCCCCACGAATACGACTCCGTGCGAGACGGGGTGATAATAACGAACCAAGAGTGCGTCGATGACCTGCGGGTGCTTCGGGAACACCGGAGACAAGGTGTCGGAACTAGATTGCTCGCACAAGGTGAATCCGAGATAGCTGCTCGCGGTTGCCAGACCGGCCGCCTTCGCGTCGTTAAGTCGAATCTAGTCGCGATACAGTTCTATCGTCGTCAAGGATGGCAGATTGCGCGTGAGTTCGCGCACGAAAAGTACCATCATCCCATGCTGGATATGGTCAAATCTTTCCCGTCCCCTCGGCAAACGTAATGGCTCAGTTTCCGATACGCGTTCATCGGGAGTTGAGGCAAACGGTTCGCGTTAGCCTCTAGAGGCGACATGAAGACGGTTGCATAGTTTCTTGGCTTTTTTCCTCCTCGCTCCGCAAGCTTCAGTCCTCCTCCCCGCAGATCGCTGTCTTCTCCAAAAGGTCCCAGAATGAAGCTCGATTGCGACTTTGGCAGCCAAGCACCAAATGTGGGTTTTGAGCCGGGAAATCTTAATGAAACCCAGTGACGTCGGAAACTCCAGTGCCGCCACTGATGGCGGGAACGATCGAAATCTCAGCCGCGGAAGGAATCGGGGTCATGAGGCCTCCGGTATATCGGACATTTTCGTCTCCGATGAAAATATTGATGTGTTCCCGCACTTGACCTTGCTCCGTCAGGATTCGATCGCGAAGACCCGGATAAATTGCCCAGAGGGCGTGCAACGCATCGGCGAGTGTTGAGGGAGTGCGTTCGATCACTAACTGTTTCTGCCCGCCGGTGTATTCGCGCAGGCCACCGGGAATGTGAAAGATTACCGGCACGGTCAACTCTTTCTCGTTCGAGTTTTCGTTCGGCGTGATTTGCGGGTTACACCCGAGTTCGTGCGCGATGAGGCCGGGGGCGCCGGAGGCAACGTGGGCTTCGATCCAGGTGAGGCACCCGAGACGAATGCGGTCCGGAGACAAACGATGGACGGGAGCCCTTCAATGATTTTTTGCCACGTCTTTCCTTCATCGCGAGAGGCGAAAAGCTGTCCGCTCCGTGTTCCGAAGTAGATTCCGGCAGGTTCGAAGGAATCGGTGGTCAAGGAATCGCGCAAGACCGTTTCGTAGGCGCCCTTTTGCGGCAAGCCGCAGGTAAGGGGTTCCCAGGACGCGCCGGCGTTGCGCGTTCGATATACGCGCAATCGGCCGTCACAGGAGCAGCGAAACTGGTCGGAGTCGACCGGGATGACATAGGCGTAATCCGGCTTGCGGGGATGGACAACGATTGGGAAACCGAAATCGGAAGGGAGGGCATTCGCGATATCTATCCAGTTGTCGGCATGGTCGTCGGAACGATACAAGCCCCAGTGATTTTGCAGGAAGAGACGTTCGGGACGAGCGGGATGCATCGCGATTTTATGCACACACTGACCGAACTCCGGATACTTATTGGGCATGAATTCCGCGCGGATACCGCGATTCTGGGATGTCCAAGTAGCCCCGCCATCTTCGGTGCGATATACGCCGCCGGAAGAAATTGCCACGTACATACGGTGTTTGTTGCCGGGATCAAGGACGATGGTATGCAAGGCAAGGCCACCGTTGCCGGGCATCCAGCGCGGGCGATGCGGATGATCGAACAGACCACGAACGAGGGCCCAAGTCTCCCCCGCGTCGCGGGTTTCGAACAGGGCGGCCGGTTCGACACCGCAATAGAGGACATTCGGTTTCTCGTCCGAGCCGAGCGCGATTTGCCAGATATTCTTCAAAGAGACGCCGGTGTCGGCTGGGAATCGAATGGTGGCGTCTTGCGGGTTGGTCCAGCTCTTTCCAAAATCGTCGCTGGAACGCAGGAGGGTGCCCCAGATACTCTGAGTTGACGCCCAAATACGATGCTGGCCCGCGCGATCGTCGTAGGCCATCGCATAAACTGCATGGCCGTGGAAATAAGGGCCGCCGACTTCCCAGTTGCGACGCTGCGCGTTGCAACGCAGGATGAAGGCTCCCTTGGTTGTACCGACCAGAAGGAGAGAGTCTCCCTTTCTTACCTGCGCGTGGCGCAAACTGTGCAATATGGTGGTTTTTGGCCCGCCCCGTTCGGCAGGGAAATCCCTGGAAACGATCAAGGCAGATTGAATGGCCTCGAGGGCGGCCTGCACTTCGCTGGCGCGCTGGTAACGCTGCGCCGGCTCTTTGGTCAAGCATCGTTGAACGATGGCCCACAAGCCGAGTGGCACGGGTGAACCGAGTGGCTTGAGCGGCTCCAGCATGATGGCGGAGCTGATCTCAAAGGCAGTGCGGCCTTCGAAAGGCAGACGGCCGGAAGCGGCTTCATAGAGCACAACTCCTAGGGACCACAGGTCGCTGCGATAGTCGGCGGGCTCGCCGCGCAGGATTTCGGGAGCCATGTAGGTGAGAGTTCCACTTACTGACGATGTATTCTGAGGGGTCGCGAAAGACTGTGTGGGACCCTCAAAGATTTCGCTGCCGACATGTTTGGCTAGGCCAAAATCGAGAACTTTGACGAGCCCGTCATTGGTGACGACGATGTTGGCGGTCTTTAGGTCGCGATGAACGATGCCGCGGTCGTGAGCACGACCAAGCGCAGCTGCGATCTGCACACCGTAGCGAACGACGGATTCCGACACCAAACCCAGGTCTCCCCGCAAGGTACGAAGAGACTTGCCTTCGACCAGCTCCATGACGATGTAGAGTTCACCGTCGGTTTCGCCAACTTCGTAGATGGTGCAGATATTGGGGTGCGCTAAAGAGGAAGAGGCGCGTGCTTCATGAAGGAGGTTCTGGCTTGAGGACGCGTCAAGGCGGGCGTCTTTGTTGACCACTTTGAGGGCGACGTCACGATGCAGGACTTCGTCGTAGGCGCGATAGACCACGCCCATACCGCCCTCGCCAATTTTGGCCACGACGCGGCAGTGGCCTAACACTTGACCGATCACGGAAGGGTCGCTCCGCCTGCGATGCTAGGGGATGTGCGGGAGGCCGTCAACTTTGTAGAGAAAGATCGAACAGTCACTTTTCTTCTTCGAGACCTATTTCGCGAACGATGGTACGACGCGGTAATGATTCTGGCGAGTCGTTAGCATACGCATTGATATAAAGGCGTCGGGCCCACGGGTCGCAAGCGATTCCGTTGGGGAAAGACAGCCGCGCCTTCGCGCCAGCTCCATCGACAATGCCACGCTCGCCGTTACCAAGGATGCGCTTAACGGTCCCATTTAACAGGACTTCGTAGATTTCGTGCGATTCATACGCCGCCACATAAAACCGATCTTGCTTAAAGCACAGATGTCCTAATCCCTTTTCGGATACCGTCGCAAAGGGCTTGACCACACCCTTGGGGTCGATCTTCAGCATTTTGTTGTTCCTGAAGTTGACGACATAAAGATTTCCTTGGCCATCGAACGCCATACCGTTCGGGCAGTTCAGGAGATCGCTTTTTGCGAATGTCGATAGAGAACTGTCCGCCGCTATCTTGGCGATCGAGTTAGAGCGGCAGTTAGCGACGTATACATCGTCCGTTTTTCTGTCGATCGCAATACCTACGGGACCGCTAAGACCGCTGGTTGCAAACGGCTTCGATTGACCTTTCCGATCAACCTTGGTGATTGAATCGCCGTAGAAGTTGGACTGCAAGAGATTGCCGTCCTTGTCAATCGCGTTGCCGGAGGCGCCATAGAAGCCTGAGGCAAATTCGTGGCGCTCGCCCTCCGGTGTAATCTTCCAAACGAAATCACCAAAGTCAGCGACATAAACGTTGCCGACCAGATCAATGGTTACACCGCCGACTTGATGGCCCTCAATCACACCGGTAAGTGAACGGATCACCGCTTGTGCCCGCACAGAAGTAGTCACAAAGAGCAGAGACGACAGGAGGACCAGGCCGCAGCTGAATCTCCAATAGAGGACGATACCGCGACGGCGCAAGGATGTCGTGCTTCTCGTTTGGGTCACTTGGGCCTCCAGATAGAGCCTTCGGTTTCGCCGGCACGAGGATCGATCCGCTCGATTCCGGCAGCTAGTCCATAGCCGGGCATCGGCGCGCGGGACGCATCACTCAGGTTTGTCTTGCTTGCTTCTGTTGTGCATCTGCACCGCTTCTTCGCCGATGCAGTTATATTCGGTGGGATACTCGCTGGGCACATGCGGAGAAAGTAGGTCTGCGGGCAAGAAGCGTCAATAGCCAGGCGCGTCTGGAGCGGCCGCGAAATTGTGTCTCTTTACGGCGATGCCGTTTTAAGCGCTGGCCGCTTCTTCGTCGTGGATGGCTCTGACGACCTTGTCGGCCAATTCCGGCGGGACGCTCGCGAAGCCGTGATCGGAGCAAGCATGGTCCTTGGCCTTTTCCAGGACTTCTTCCATGGTTGCGCCACGAGCGACGAAATCGCAGTCCACACCTACATCTCGACACCTGAGAACCTTTGCCATTACGTCCTCCGTCCGCCGGCAGTGGGCCGGCGCAGCCGGATAGTACGTCCCCGAGTTGTTTGCGGTCAACGATCTTGATGCCGCCGAGGATGCCAGACCGACGAAGGAATTTCTTTAGTCAGGAGGAATTGCCGCTACCGGCAAGAATGCGCTCGATCTGGAGGATGTGGTTGATGTCGTGGGCGGCCATGTGGCGGGCGAGGCCGTGCACGGTGATGGGGCCGCGTTCGGTGTGAAGGCCGGAGCAATTCCATTGTTCCGGTGTGAGTCGGGACAAGAGACCGAGATTGGCTTCGCGCAACAAGCGGAACATTTCAAGGGCGTCGCGCGGATTCCAAGCCGCATAGTCGCCGAGCTGCGCCCACAAATCCTGGTTGAAGCCCATGAGCGTGACCCCTCGCTGCTCGATCATCTGGCGATAGCGCCAACTGGTCGCGAGTTCGTCCTCGGCGAGATGGGCGATGATTTCGAGGACGCACCATTTTTCTGGAGCGGGGCGGCGATGGAGCTGTGCGTCGGGAACGCCGGCGATAAGACGGGCGACTGTTGCGGGCGCCGCGCGCTGCAATTCGAGAGGGTCTTTGCCTGCGACGTAGGAGTCGAATCGCTGTTGGTATTGCTCGAGCGTTTCTGATGGCGACATGGACTACGGCTCCTGTAGTGACGATTCAGGAAGATCGATGCCGGAAGCGGAGCTCCGACGGCGAAGGAAAGCTGGACGAGGACGATGAAGGCGACGCTGTTGTACACGTTGCAGAAGCAAAGGAGCGCGCCAAAGCGTAGAAGGCTTGGCCTATGAGGATGCGGCGGCAGATGGCGGGCGGGACGTCGGTGGCAATGTCCTCACGAAGCAGCTTGTTGCTGATGTCGTCGTACGCGGGCATGGACGGAAGTTTAGCGGGAAAAGTGAGAACAGAGAACAGTGAACCGAGGTCAGCGAATCCCTCGCTGGGTCCGGAATGACAAACTGGCTGGGACAAAGTGCGGAAAGTGATACGGGCAAATGCTTTCGCGGATAGATATTCGACAGGCAAAAGGCGGCTGCAAGGTGGAATTTGGTAGGCTTTCTGGCATGAAATACGATTCCGCAAAAGTGCTACTAACGGCTGATCTGGCGGGGACATTTTTGTTTGGGATTGAAGGGGCGGACGCAGCGATACAGGGACAAATGGATTTATTGGGGCTGATAGTGCTGGCCTTTTCAACGGCCCTGGCGGGCGGCGTGGTAAGAGATTTGTTGATCGGAGCGGTGCCGCCGGAGTCCATCAGGAATTGGCGATACGCGGCTACGGCATTCAGCGCGGCGATACTCACGTTCTTCCTGTACCGGATGGTCGAAGCGTTTCCGGCGCGAGCGCTGATGGTGTTGGATGCGGGTGGGCTGGCGCTGTTTGCCGTGGCGGGAACGGAGAAGGCGCTGGATCATAAAATTCATCCGTTTATGGCGGCGCTACTAGGGACGATTACTGGAGTTGGCGGAGGAACGATTCGGGATATTTTTCTGGCACATGTGCCGCGGGTGCTGCAGTCGGATATTTATGCTACGGCGGCGCTGGCTGGGGCAGTGGTGCTGATCGTGGCACGCAGGATTGGCGCGTCACCGATCGCGGCGGCATTTGCGGGTGGCGGGGCGTGTTTTGTGCTGAGAGTAGTGGCGGCAACACTGCAGTGGAATTTGCCAAGGATTGTCAATTCCTAAGACGCAGGGCTGCAGAAGGAATACGGAAAGAGCGGAAAATTGGAAAAAGGGAAGCAGGAACATAAAGGATAAAAGAAAGCTGCTGCCATTCGGGAGAATGGCGTTTCTGAAAAAAGAGGGGAGCAGACGGTGCCTGCTCCCTTTGCGGCATTGGGGCTGTTGTTTCCCGGTCAGGGCTTCAGCGCGGGAGAACCTTTCTGGAGGCGCGAGATGAGTTTATGCGCCTCAGGCGGAGCTTCGAACTTGGATTCGGTGATGACGGTGGAAGCGGTAGCTTCCTTGCCATACACCTTGCGGTTGGCGTCGTCATCGGGACGAAGGGTTGAACCTTCGAGCGAGATGCCGGCGAAGACTCCGCGCGAACGCGAGTAGCTCAACATTTCGGCGCGCATGTAGGCATCTGTATTCGCGGAAGCATCGCGGCCCTTGGGCCCGGCGGCGACCGCGGCATCAGCCCCGAGCTTTACCTTGCTTTTGAGAAGGCTCGACGCTCCGCGGTCGTTCATGATGAGAATGACGAAGTCGGTGGCCTGTCCTCCGATTTGAAAGCCGATGCTGCCGCCTTCTAGTGCGACCATGGCGGGCGCTCCCCAAGGTCCTTTGAAGCCCGGGCCAGTACGGCAGACCATCACCCCGCGCCCGTAGCTGCCGCCCACAACGAAGGCCGCCTTGAGAACGGAAGGCAGCACCACGACACAGCGTGCCTTATCCAAGAGGTCTTGGGGAATGTTGTCCGGCACGTTGAGAATTTCGTCCATGACGGTACCGGCGTTTTCAATGCGGTCCACATCTTTTTCTTTGTCAGCCGGCGGCGCTGCGAACATTGCGGGCGCGATGAGGAGCAAACCGGCTGCCAGACATTTCGAGAGTTGCATGTTGTTTCCTCCCTACGATTGGTATTTGGGACCTACGTGCAAGATCCGCCGTCGTTATTTGCGGTCGCGAACAAGGATGACGATCCCTCCGACAAGAGCGATGACCCCGACAATTGGGGGAAGGGGAATGGTCTTATGCTCTTCCCGGGTGGCCTCAATGGGGCCAATGTCTACGACTTTCTTATGGGTAGTGTAGCTGATGCCCTGATAGGCCAGAGCGACGACTCCGAGTACGATCAGGGCTAAACCGAGCAGTGTTACGCCTTTCATAAGATGGCCTCCGTGCCAGCTTTGGGATGACAATGGCAGCTCAAGGCCGGCGTGCAACGTGGCCCAGCAAGGTGATCAGAAACAGGGCCACGAAGAGAAAGAAGAAAACCTTGGCGACACCGGCGGCGGCAACGGCGATTCCGGTAAAGCCGAGAACGGCCGCCAGCAGAGCGACGATGAAGAAGATTAGAGCCCAGCGCAGCATGTCCATCCCTCCTTGTCGAACGTGAATTTAGAAATGACGCCAGGGAGCGGCGCGGCATTTCAGGAACCGAATCGATTTCAGAAACCACGGACCAAAACACTGTGAAAGCTTTGCAGAGGGGCCCTTTGAAGCGCCATACAGCGGAAGAGGTATCTTGGCGCGCGAGATATGGAGGAAGACGAGAATCGGAAACGGAGAATGGCGAAACATGAATTTAGATATATCGTATAGCGATATAATCGGGACGAAACACGAGACAGCCCGTAAAAACGCCGAAGTGTAAGAAGTTTGCTATTGGAGCGGTGGCGTGTAAAAACTTCTAGGTGGGCCGAGCGACGTACTAGAACCCCGGCATCGGCTAAAGTCTTTCCCTACAGCGATCTACGCAATGCGGCGAGGCGGCCCTCATTGGCCGATTCCTTGCGAGTAAGGGCGCAGGTCCATCTGGAAGCCAAGCGCGAAAGCGAAACGCCGTCGGCGATTTTCACAAAGGAGAAAGAGTATGGGAAACCTCAAAGTGTTGGTGGCGGACGACCACGAAGTCGTACGCAAAGGCCTTCGTACAATTCTGGAAGAACAGCCGGGTTGGGAAGTAAGCGGAGAGGCGAGCGACGGGCGCGAAGCGGTAGACAAGGTGCGCGCGCTGAAGCCGGATGTGACCGTGGTGGATGTCGGGATGCCGGGACTTAACGGGTTAGAAGCAACCCGGCAGATGCTGAGGAATGATCCGGCGACGAAGGTGCTGATTTTGACGATGCACGAGTCGGATCCGTTGATTCGCGAAGTTCTGGATGCAGGCGCCCGCGGGTACCTGCTGAAATCCGATGCGGGAAAGGATCTGGTGAGCGCGGTGGAGGCGATTCGGCGGAACAAGACGTACTTCACGGCGCGGGTTGCGCAGATGGTGCTGGACGGATATCTGGACAAGAAGCCGCGTACTCCCGTGGAAGCGGATGTGCCCGCGAGCCGGCTGACACCGCGGCAGCGCGAGATCGTGCAATTGCTAGCGGAAGGCAAGAGCAGCAAGGAAGTGGCGGTAGCGCTGAACTTGAGCGTAAAGACCGCAGAGACCCACCGAGCGAACATCATGCGGCGGCTAAATTGCCATTCAGTGAGCGAGTTGGTACGGTACGCGATTCGGAACAACATCATCGACGCATAAACTAAACGCTCAAGCAGAATTTCTTCCTACAAAGCATCTGCACAGCTACAGCGAAGTACCGATTGCGGCAGGTTTATCGGCGCCCAACTGTGGATGAGTGCTGCGCTGGAAGGAGCCAGCACTCGACAAGCCCATGGGAGCGCTACGAATATTGATCGCGGACGACCACCAGTCGGTGCGAGTTCTGCTGCGAAACATCCTGGAATCAGTTCCTGAATGGAAAGTGTGCGGAGAAGCTTGTAATGGATCTGCAGTTGTGGTTTCCGCGCAACGATTGCGTCCTGACGTGATCGTCATGGACCTGGTGATGCCGGAGTGCAACGGGCTGGAAGCAACCCGCCAATTATTGCGCGAGGAACCGCAAGCACGAGTAGTACTGACCACGCTGCATGAGTTCCCCTCATTTGCGGAAGAGGCCAGACGAGTGGGCGCTTGCGGGTGTTTTTTCAAAGCTGAATCGGGCCGGCAATTGATACCGGCAGTGCGAGCAGCCGCGGAAAAGCGTCCGTTTTTTACCTCGCACGATTTGGAAGCAAGATTGCCTTCCTAAAGTCCGACCAGGCCTGAAGGCCGGTTCCGGCCGGCGCCGCCAAGAGGTAGATCGACGTTTGGCTTCCGTCAAATTCGCTACAGAGCAGAGCTACACCATGTTCCCGGAAATACTTCGGGCTTCGCCGTATTTCCTGGTGCTGGAAACGCGTGTTTCTCTAAGGGGAACGGCAACGCGTGGCCGGCGCAAAAAGACGTTCGGCGCGGCGCCGTAATTTTCGGCCGGGAGGCAAG
>Ga0075425_100005871_pt1 | contig 12796 bp, 10 predicted proteins | sample SoiMethybrSBSTD4_FD_75300 | JGI IMG/M metagenome (GOLD analysis project Ga0075425, IMG submission 75300) | Bulk soil microbial communities from a Populus tree surrounding site in Tennessee, USA - Soil MetaG P. TD hybrid SBSTD4 | ecosystem: Environmental > Terrestrial > Soil > Tree plantation...
GGACCCCGTTTCTCCAAATCCCACCAACGCAGTTGGTGGATTGTTCACGCTCACCCTCGTGATAAGACTGCCATCCTGACACTACCCAAGGTTCACGCGAGCGTCTGATAAGTACACCTGACAACTCGGAGAGCTTGAGCCTGAACAAGCCACCAACTGCGTTGGTGGGATTTTTGCGAAATGAAATGTTTTCTGTGACTGATGCAGTATCGGTTGAAGGTCAAGGTCACTAACCAAATCGTCCGATCTGAAAGTAAGGCTGACTACAGAACATCGGGTAACAGAATGCTAACAAAGGTAAAGACACGAAGGTTTCCCGCGAGACGGTTTGTCCTGGCCTCATTGATGACGTTGCTTATCGTTGTGACCGGGACAAGAGCCAGCTCTCGTGTTCTTGAGGTCCCATTTGCGCTTTCATCGGACCTGAGAAGTGAATTCAGCACTCGATTTCCGCTTCAAGTTGTCGGTCGTATCCAGATTGAGGCTGAATGGAAACCGCTTACAAAAGGCAGCGTGCCTGTTGCTCTTACAATGCTTGTCATACAACCCGATGGGGCTATCGCAAAACAAGAACGAGGAACTAGTTCCATTACACTGGAGGTTAACGCAAAGAAACCCGCCGGTTATGGAACGGGCGACTCAGCATGGACCATCAAGGTTATGAACGATGCCGATCCTAATCGGGTCGAAGTCTCCGGGAAAATTCGAATCACCGTTCCAACCGCAAGCCGCGTTTTGGAAGACACGCAGTTCACGTTGCTTGGGTCAGGAAATGCACAGGAAATCCCATTCGACATTCCTGGACCTGGGCGTCTCGAGATCGAAGCGAGTTGGCAGCCGGAACTTGCATCGGCGCGGGCTGCGCAAGTTCCGTTGATTGTCAGTCTGATTCATCCGGGCGAAGCGAAGACGTACGCCCGTAGACAAGCGCCGAGCCCTCTCAAATTCGATCAGCAAATAACCGACGATGCGCTGGATCGCGGTACCAGATGGATCGTTCGTGTCCAGAATTCCACACAAACCAAGGTGAAGGGCCGCATAAAAGTTACATATAACTCGAGCCTGTAACCACAAACTAATACTTCAACCCCGGTTCAATCCGGTTAAGGAGACGAAATGACAAACAGATTGCGCCCGATACAAATGAAAAGGGTTAGCAAAGCTTCTGTAGCGGCGCTGATGCTCACCTTAGTTGTCTTTGCCGGCGGTACAGCGCTCCGTGCGGATAGCAGAGACACAATCGATGATGTGATTCGAGTGGGACGAGATGCCAGAGCCGGCTTGACCGAGTTTGAAGCCGGTCTTAGACAGGCACAGGCGATCTCTGCGCGGCTCGCACAAGACCGTGCGTTTGCTACCTCGATCCTGGAACTGGCAAAGAAGGACGACAAGGCAGGTATTGCCAACAAGCTCACTACGGTCGCGCCAGGAAGCCAGATCACAGTCAAAGCCATACGGGACTTCACGCTGGACATAACAATCTGCTCCAAGTCGATATGCTACGAACTGTGCATGGGTGATGACTGCAGACATCCGAGCGGGGCAAAGAGTCCGGTGGTGTTCAGCCAGTTCTAGAGAATCCAGCCACTCTGCATTTGCGCCATCCAATAACCACCAAATACTTCAACACCGGTTCGATCCGGTTAAGGAGACGAAATGACAAACAGATTGCGCCCGATACAAATGAATAGGATTAGCAAAGCGTCTGTCGCAGCCCTGATGCTCGCGCTAGTCGTCTTTGCCGGCGGTACAGCTCTCCGTGCTGATAGTAGAGACACAGTCGATGATGTGATTCGAGTGGGACGAGATGCCAGAGTGGGCTTGACAGAGTTTGAAGCCGGTCTCAGACAAGCACAGGCGATCACAGCTCGGCTCGCGCAAGACCGTGCATTTGCTGCCTCGGTTCTGGAACTGGCGAAGAAGAACGACAAGGTGGGTATTGCCAACAAGCTCGCTACGGTCGCAGGAGGAAGCAAGATCACAGTCAACTCCATACAAGACTTCTCGATTGCAATATCAGTTTGCACCGAGTCGAAATGCTACACGCTGTGCATCGGAGATGAATGCAAAACCCCAAGCGGAGTTAAGAGTCCAGTTGTGTTCAAGGAGTTTTGAAGAGCCAGGCAGCTCCGAATAAGCGGTCAGTAGGAGCAACGATTCAGACTCAATGCTGATTCGCCGAAGGATTGATAGCAGAAACTGGAGAAGGGCGACAATGAACACGAAGCACAGATTTATTACGTTTGCGATTCGCGCTTTGGTCATCGCAGCCGGACTGGTCGCATTCAACAATGCTTCCTTCGCCGCAAACCTTACAGTGACCGTGAAACAATCTGCGACCAACACTCCGCCGTTGGCGAATGCCCAGGTTTGCGTCACATCGAGTTCTGGAACGTTGAGCAACACCACAAACGCGCAGGGCACGGTTGTCTTTACAAATGCACCTCAAGCCGACCTCACTGTGACTGTCAGCGCAAAAGGCTTTATTGGTCAATCGATCCAATTCACGATGGGTACCGTTGACAAGACGGAATCGTTCATCCTTAAGCCGGGAAGCGGCGGTCCGGTTTGCACTGTCACACCTCCGGCCCCGGCGGTGAAAGTTTCTTCGGTAACGCTGAATCCAACATCAGTCATCGGAGGCAACTCTTCTCAAGCGACTGTTACGCTTACATCCACCGCTCCAGCAGGCGGCTTCACGGTCAGTTTGTCGACTGACAACGCCAGCGTCGCCTCTGTGCCATCCAGCACACAAGTTAACGGTGGCTCTAACAGCCAAACTTTCACGGTCACGACCAGCCAGGTAGCTTCGCAGAAATTTGTGAAGATAACGGCTACCGCTGATGGTATTAGCAGCAGCGGCGTCCTTACGGTGAACCCTCCGCCGGTCGCGACTCTAAGAGTAATCGTTGGAACTACGACCACCCCAATCTCAGCCGCTGCGGTTTGCGTAATTCCATCCTCTGGCGCAGCTCGCTCTGCGGTGACTGACCTCACTGGGAGTGCGTCCTTCGACGGTGTCGCTCAGGGATCAGTCACCATCACCGTTAGCAAGCAGAGTTTTACTGGCCAGTCGCACACCTCGACACTGCCAGCCGGAGGAGGAACCGCTCGGTTCATTATGGCTGAGGGGAGCGGCGGCCCGGTTTGCGGCGCCCAACCCCCACCGCCGCCAACAACGCCTCCGACGCTGTCAATCTCGTCTTTCGACTGGCACGTCAACCGGCAAACCCCGTTGTTCTTCGAGGTGGCGTTGTCGTTCAGCGCCGCGACGACGCCTGGTGGACCCGTCGTACCTACCGCTTACAGGGTGGGGGAGACAGCTGATCTGAGCGCTAAACCTTTCATACCTTTTCAGGGCGGAGTAACGCTTTTTCAAATCGGATACCGAGGGAACAGCTTGACTGCCTTCGGCCAGCGAACGCTTTTTCTCCAGGTGAAGCAGGGCGATCTCGTCTCCGATGTTAAATCAAAGGCGGTAACACTTGAATCCCGTCAGCCCCTCGGTGAGTTTACTCTGACCGGCACTGAGCTGAGCGGAATGCTTCGTCTGGCACAGACCAATGGTTTTCCGTTCAGGACTCGAGAGGTGTCGGTCACTCAAAGTGTGTGTACTGGTGTGGAACAGATTGATGTGAACACGGCGTCGTTCAACACATCTGGCGGCGGCCTGAAGGATCGAGCCTGGATTAAGGTGATCGAGGCGAATCTCCTCGAGTTGACCACAAAGAGATTCACGTCAGGTTGGCGAGTGAAGAGTATCGAAATCGGCAAGACCCTTGACCTAGCTTCACAACAGAGTATTGTCGGCGCGGCTGATGGTGACGGGTTCCGGGTGACAATCACTATCACTCAAGCAGCAAAGCCCGATGCGACAGGAGTGTGCCTGTTAGCTACGTATACCGTTACCAAAATTGTTCTCGAAGGTCCCGCCGACGACATGGCACTCGATCAAGCCAGACGCTGGAAAAACATGTTCCCAGGCAATTGAGGTCTTTGCTGACGACCAATCACGAACGACAGATTATGGAGGACCTATGAGATTCCTTAGGCTCAATATTCTTGTGATCATTCGATTATCCGCGCTCGCTACATGCATCGCTCTTATGTGGGTTGGCGCGATGACAACCCACGCTTCAGTTTCTACAAGTCTCAAAGTCATCGTCACTAGAGACAACAATACTCTGTTGTCTGGAGTTTCAGTCTGCGTAGCTCCTGCCACGGGTGCGCAGGTGTCGGGTAAGACGGATCTTGCTGGGCAGGTGACGTTCAATGCTGTGAATTCGGGTCAAGTGAGCATCACAGTCAGTTGCCCGGGCTTTGTCGGGCAAACTCACAGCTCAACTTTGCCCGACGCCGGAGGAACCGCCCGGTTTATTCTCGTCGCTGGTGCAGGTGGACCCTCTTGCAACGTGCCGGCTTCACCGCCCTCCAAAATCCCGCCGACGCTGGCGATTACTTCCTTCGATTGGCATCTTAACCGGCGCACCCCGCTCTTCTTCGAGGCTGCGCTGAATGTGTCTGCGACATTGACTCCTGGCGGACCTGCAATCCCCACACATTACCGCGTAGCCGAGAGCTCGGATCTGAGCAGCGTCGCGTGGACTGCATACACCGCCGGCGTCATTATATTCAGATTGGGTTTGAACGGAGACAGCCTCACTGCATACGGGCAGAGAACTCTGTTTATGCAGGTAAAGGCGAATGATGTTGCCTCCGGTGTTGTCTCCAAGACCGTGACTCTGCAACCGCTTCAAGTGCGTGAGTATCGCTTTGACGAAGCGACACTGCAGGATCTTTTGAACGTCGTCGCCGCGACAGGTTTTCGGCTGAGTACCAATACTACTTTGGCGACGCAGAACCACTGCGCAACGGCCGCGCTCGAGGGACTCGGAATCGACATTCCAAGCGGATATCTCCCGGATCGAGCCTGGGAAAAGATTGTTCAGGTGCGTCTGGGAGAATCAGGTCAGAAGAAATTCACTGATGGCTGGCGAGTGAAGTCGATCGATATCGCAAACTCAACACAAGTTCCAGCGGATACAGCAAGAACGATTGCAGGTCAGGTCGATGGGGACGGATTCGCGGTTGTGTTTCATCTGAGCACCGGTCCCAAGAATCTCGGCGCTGACAATCCATGTCTCAAGAACTCATTTCCGCTGCGAGGGATTGTGCTGGAAGGACCTGCCGATGACATGGCACTCGACCAGGCTAAACGTTGGAAGAATATGTTCCCGCAGCATTGAACGAACTCTACCCGGTCGATAAAGGAGAAACCATTATGCAAACTCAAAAAGCACAAAGATCAAGGTTATTGGATCGCCTGCGATTCTTTCTCGCTGTAGTTTGTCTGGGCCTTGGGGCCACAGTTCCAGCGGCGATAGTTCCAACAGCAACAGTGTCAGCGGCACCGGTGTGCAAGACCTACCGGCTGGAGGTTCCCGATCCAGCGGAGCTCCACCTTAAGGATGGAGAACGAGTAATCGCGTCGACGTCGACTCCCAACGGACCACTTGAGGCTCGCGTGACTGTTCGGGGCGGCGTTGCATCAGAGCCCCGGTACTATCTCGGTGGAAAGCTCTTCGAGAAAATCCCGGACTCAAAAGTACCCGACGAGGTTCGCGAATGTCTTAAGAGCGCGCAGAGGGCTCAGAACATCGCATCTCCTTCCAGCGGCGAAGTAGCCGGCGTGTCGAGGCCGGCGCTCAAGTTGTTTGTCCCGGTTGCTTACAGAAAGGACACCAAATGCGTGGTTATTTCGGGGGGATGTCTTGGGAACTACTGCTTTGCCACAGTTTGTTGCGAACGCGGCGCATTCGCAGAATGTGGTTATGCTACGGCCCGAATTAGATAACTTCATCAACGACTGTCGGAGTACTGAACAGGTTTGCAATCGAAGACCACACTTCAATCCTCGGCAACACAATTTGGAATTCCGAGCGAATCGGTGTGCCGACATATTCAAGTCCAGAGGAGGGCAACACAATGCGAATTAATCCTGGTGCTCTTGTGATGGTTACAATTATTACCTGCGTCGTCTGCGTCGCGCAGACGCCGACGCCACAGCCTCAACAGAACCTGCCGCACCTGAGCCTGGTGCCGCTCACGCTCCTGAGCGTGGGGCTGGACGACATCGCGAGGCCCCTCAGTTCTCCTACTGGTGTCACGTTTCCTACTCCGGAGTTCTTTGTGCCCAGAAACGGAACGAAGACTCTCGACTTCATCACCAGTGGAGGCAACCTCAAGGTCAACTTCTCCAATTCGGTGCCGGCGGGCGCCTCGGCGAGCGCCTTTGAATGGGTTCAGCTGAGTGTCCCTGCTGGAAACGCCGTCGGTCATCTGAGATACAACGGTTGTGCGTCTTGCCCAGCATCGATCAACTTATCGGTGACTGCTTCGAGCAACAACACGGTTCACGGCCTGGTGAAGCTCAACTTGACCGCATCAAGCGGCAAACCTCAAATCACAAGCATTAGCCGCAGTGGCGGTACCGAGGTCCAACCTAGATACGAAGTAAAATTCGTAGCCGGCACCTTTGATACCACCGACAGTGAAGTGATCGCCAACTACGGCAATAGTCTCAAGTACAGGTTGACACCGAACGCGACGAGTAACTTCTCAGGCGGCAGCATGCTCGTCGTAATTCCCAGGCTGAAGGCCTCGCGAAACGTCCAGGTCCTTCTGCGCAATCCCTACGGCTCCAGCAATTCGTTGGGTATAGAACTGCCGCTCCAACAGGTAGAGAATGGCCCGCTGCAATTCAACTGTATCAACTGCTCAACGGTATTCGGCGACGCCAATATTCACGATGAATACTCGGTGAAGCACAACAACATCGGCCCACTTGATGCGACCGGCACGGATGACATCACGATCGCGCCGGTGCGATCGGGTCAGACGCCTTGCGATCAGCCAGATGTCATTTATCACACCGCTCTTGTGAGATGGATTCACGACGATGGCTACTCAGGCGACAGCGCTGACCAGGGGACTGTAACTGTAAGCAGCCATCCGACGACCGATCAATTACTGCGATCACCTGAGAATAAGATTCAAATCGCCTGGAGGCTGAAAGGCTTCAAGGGAGAACGATGGTATCAAGTTATGTTCGGAGTGATCGACGTGGTCGGCGTCTGTCAAAACCGCATTGTTCAGTAATAAAGCGATCCACCCCGGCAGGGGTGGCATATTTGTAGAAGCGGTCGAGTCCCGGCACCCGCACCCAGCGGGGTGCAACCTTGCCGCTTCAAAGATTGCCCCATTCCTTCAACTACCCGTGTTCCCGAAACTAAATAGAGGCGTGCACCCCCTTGGGAGCAGCTCGCCAAGGTCCGCTACTACAAATATGCCACCCCTGCCGAGGTGACTTTCTAAGTCCGTCCCAGATGAAACGTTTTTCGAAACCGGATCAGTGTTCAGTGAGATGAGAAAAAGCGTCGCTCTTCAAACGAGTGCACGCAGCACTCGCCTATAGAACACGACGCATTGAGAAGTGTTATCGCTGCGACTTGATTCCAAGACCCGGAGGAATGATGAAACCACAACGAACAATTGCACACACCCTTTTGAGTTCGTTAACAGCAGTTGCCTCACTGACGAGCTCTGGCTCGCTTATCAAGCTTAGCCTCTCAATAATATTTCTGCTTTCTACCGGTCTCACTGCAACAGCGACGATCAATTCCATTTCGAGCGATTGGTGTCACAGCTGTTTGGCGGGATCTACGCACCGCATAGTCGCGGGCCAACAAACTTCTATGTTGGTCAGGGGTCAGTTTGTGGATCTTTCGACGCGTGTCGAGATTTCTGGCTCAGGAGTGTCGGTCAGCTTTGGCCAACGCACTGGCGGAAGCAACAGCTCCATCGAAGTGAAATTCAACGTTGACGATTCGGCTACGCTCGGAGAGAGAACCGTCAAGCTTCGTTATGCCGTCGAAACCAGCGGACCGGACACCTTCACTGTCCAGGTAGTCCGCGGCGGACACGTTGATAGTATTCAACAGCGAGTCACTAGTTCACAGACGGGCGCGACCACACTCGTTGCTGCAACCGCAGTCCCGACAAATCAGCAAGTGACTCTGGTCTTTTCGGGCAGCCGGCTCGGCAATGCCAGCGTTGCGCCATCCACTCTTTTCAAAAATGCGCGCATATTGTCGGGCAATACCGAGACCCATTGCGAAGTTGCATTGGAGTTCACGAGTACCGGCGCGATTGACGTTCGTCTGGTGGATGCCTCAGTGGGGAACACACCCGGAAACCTGCTCTTCAAATTCTTCTACAGTGGAGCTCATTCCGTTACCGTTACCGGCACAAACCCAACAGGCGGTACCACCGTGATCCCGCGTATTCCGGTTGGGGGCGGTACGACGTCTCCTCCGACATTCGTCGATGTTGCTCCCAGGGCCAATATTCTCAATCTCTTTCGCACGACCGGAGATGCCGTTTCAATAAACGGTCAAAACTTCCTGCGAGTCGACGATAGATGGTGCTCCGAAAACTCGGTTGCGATCCCGGTCACCGGAAACATCTCAAAATCAATCACGCTCCCCGACATCATCTGGGGCGTATCGAACGTCGGTACGGCGGAAGTTACGGTCGGGTTCGCATCAGAACTTAGCTCGAACAGTGTCGTCTTGCAGAACCAGCCGACCGCCGCTGGCACGCTCCATCCGGGGGCAACACAGAATTTTACATTTCAAAGAGCACGCAGCACGGTTCGGGTGATCAGATTTGCCGCACCTCAACAGCCGGGTTGCTTTGTTAATCCGAGTGATCCCAACTTCTTCCAGGATCCGCCGTTCACGGTAAAGGTCGATGTCGGTAATGCTCTCCCTGAATCGGCGACAAATCGATTGAACAACAGCCGGAACTATTAAGAAGGCTCCAGCGAAGAGTAACGCCATGGACAGAAGCATTATCATCACGTCGAGAGCTCTGAGGGCCCGCCTGGCGAGCGTTATCACCCTGCTGATCGTTGTCAGCAATGGAGTGAACTTCGCAAAGACGGCAGGGATTTCAGACGCGGATCCGGTTGTCGCAGCGAGTTTCACCGATAAGGCGTCTATCCTGCCCACCGATGAAATTGCTTTTACCCTCAACCGACTACTGGCGCCCAACGAAGGACGGGTTGCGGTCATTATCGGGAGCATCGACGTCTCGAGCCTTCTAACACAACGCGACAACGTCTTGATCTACTCTCCTCGCGTTGTCCCGCTTCCGCCGGGCGAAAGTCCGGTCACTATCTACATTGTCGACTCGTCAGGCAAGTGGCGCGAAATCACTAAACTGACGCTGCGAGTTGAATCAGGGAAGTCTTCAGCTGGTGACTCTCCGGGCGACGGGACAATCGTACCCTCGGAAAGCAGTACTTCTCCCGCCGGCGCAACCCCGGCCGCGCCGACTGAGAACGGTTCTTCTACATCCGCAGTTGCTACAACAGCTCAAAACGCTCGCAAGCACGGCTTTGACAAATCAATCGTTACACCGTCATTCACAATTGGAACGAAGTCACAGCTTTCCGAGACTCACTTTCCTGATGCCAACCGTCCGCCCAGATCAACTTTTGCAGATCTGACATTGCAGGGAGGCTTTCGTTCCGATTTAGCGCGAGGCAGCTTCTCCTCGCAGACCCAGTTCGATATCGTGGGAACCAGTTTCCGCAATGAGGCGCTCCGTTTCGCGCAGGAAAAACAGAATGCACCGCTCATCGATCTGGCCAACTACAACATGCAGTTTCAGGCCGGTAAGACGAAGGTCACAGTCGGGCAGGTGTCTTTCGGTTCCAATCAATTCCTGATCAACAATTTCTCAAGCCGCGGAATCTCGCTAAGCATGCCGTTATCTTCACGTCTGGACGTGGGGCTTGCGGCAATGAACGGCACGAGTGTCGTCGGATGGAGTAATTTCTTTGGCGTCGACAGACGAGATCACCAATTTGTGACGGGAACCGCCGGATTCGAGTTCAAGCCGGAACATCGCGGAGAGTTGCGTCTCGAATTGAGCATCCTCGACGGTCGTTTACAACCTTTGAGCAGCTTTAATCAGGGCAACATCAACGACGTCGAACGGAGTCAGGGCGCCGGACTCAGACTGTTCGGCGCAGATCCGACCCAACGCTGGCGATTTGACAGTGGCTTTACCAGGAGTCGTTTTACTAATCCTTCCGATCCACTTCTCAATCAAGGATTCAACGTGGTGCCGGTGAGCGCGGCCATTGCGAACGCGCAATACTTTGATGGGACCTACAACATCCTGCAGAATGTGAAGCTCTCGGAATCGAAGCGAGCCACGATTGGCGTCAGCTACAAGTACTCGAGCATAGATCCTCTTTTTAAGAGTGTTGCCGCGCCGGTCCAGGCAGATCGACTTCAGAATGAGTTCGGCTTGTCGGCAAACATTGGAGACGTAACTGCTACCGTTACACACTTCCGCTTTCACGACAATTTAGGCAACGTCCGGTCGGTGCTCGAATCACTCAGCAGAAGAACGGCGATCATTATCGGTACTCCATTGAGCGCACTGTTCAATGAGCCCGGCAAGCCTTCGCCGTGGCTGCCACGCGTTTCATATTCGCTGGATGAGGTGCATCAGTTTGGCGCAGCCATCCCAGTGAACGGCGGCTTTGAAACCAACCTGAGCACGATTCCCGATCAGGTCAGCACAAATCAGAATATCTCTGCCGATTGGCAGCTGAAGACCTACCGATGGGGATATAGATTTAATAGGTCCTATCAGGACAACCGCCAGCCGGGACGAGAGCTTGCAGACCTCCGAAACCTCACGAATCTCTGGTCGGTGGGCTTACAACCTAATCCAAAGATCGCCGTCAATGTCGATGTGGGATGGGATAGCGCGTTCAACAAAGAGCAGAAGAGAACAGACCACACGTTCAGGATTGGTCCGAACCTCAACTGGACGATGTCGAAGAGCATGGTTCTCACAGCCGCAATATCGGCGACGCGCATCGCCAATGTTGTGAACACCTCGAATAGCTTGAGCACTGAGGCTGACATTCAGTGGTCATATCGTCTTGCTGTCGAAAAAAGCAAGTATAGAAAGATACAGACGCAATTGTTTGTTCGGTATTCGAATCGTTACGCGTACACTCGCGACAGCATCTTCACGATAAGCAATCTCACGAGATCCCAAAGCATTAACGGTGGCCTGAACTTCATCTTCTTTTGAGGTACAACGTGCTAAAAGCAAGCGGAATTATCGTTGCTCTTGTCCTGCTCGGCGGAGCAGCTCGCGCACAACAGATTGCGGTGAATCCCACCGGGGTCAACGTAAACGCGCACGGCGCGACGACAGTCTTCCTCACTTACGGTCCGATCAGAAACGTCGTTCCTGCTGAGGCATGCTGGGCTGGAGAGCTTATCCCCGCCAACCCGGATTTAGGACTTAAGCCGGACCCTTCGACGATATTCGGTTGCCTCCCTGCCAGGTACGACCACTCGACGACAAGTTTGGCATCGGGGTTCACTGACATAATGTCGATCCCGCCATCGGTTGCATTGCGAGCCTATCAAGCGGCTGTGCAAGGCGCAGATTCACGCTTCTTTTATGTGCGTCGGTTCGCCAGCACCGTCGGCGGACCAAGCCAATTCGTTGCGGTAACCTGCCGTCTCACAGGAGGAGGTGCGCGTACACCGTTCTCGCTTACCGATGTGAGGCTCCAGTTTGATGTAGATAGTCCGGTCGCATTCATCCAACCGGGCGGACCGGTTCCGAGGATCAAGGCCGATATTACTTATACAGGCACCGGGAGACTAAAGGGTCGCTGGGAGATTGTGATGCCCGGCGAGGAGACTCCGTCAGAATCAGATCTCCTGACCGAAGCTACGCTGCCGATTGAACGGCGCGGCTCGCAAAAGCGATTCACGCAATTAGGCCGGTTCGATGAATTCCTATCGCCGATCGGGAAGTACACATTGAAGGGACCTGATCCGTCTCAGATGCCGAACAAGATTGAAGGACCGTACCTGATACTACTGAGGGTCGAAGCGTCGGATGACAAGGAAGGGGACTCGGATCTAACGGATGTCGGTGTAGGTCCGTCAATCGTGCATAGCGGGGCAGTCGCCGGATTTCCAATACCACCTCTGCGATACTTTATCGGCGGCAATGACAGTCGAACGTCAGCGGGACTACTGACGTTGCTTGCTCCCGCCGAGAACGAGGAATGGCCCGCGGACGCAGTCGAGTTCAACTGGACAGCGTCGGCGAGTGGCGCTTTGTACAGACTCGACATCGCCGATGACGGCGGTGCGACGATACTTTCTGCTTTGCTGCCCCCGGGCGTAGGAGTCTATCGTGCGCCAACCTGGTTGAAAGAGCGGACGAATGGTCGAGTTCGCTGGAGGGTTTCGGAGCTGGAAGATTCCGGCAAGGCGGTGAAGGAGTCAGGATGGAGAAGTTTAAGATTGATACCGGGCAGATGATCGGTCTTCCAGCATAAGTATTCATCACCTCCCGGCACCACGTTCAACACCGGTTAGGTTTGTTGTAACTAAGTTGGTTTTTTTAAACTGAGAATTTCGCGTGTCCACAGCTCAATTCGGTCCCTCCAATAAGATTCCAGACACCAAACATCATAGCCACCTGTACTCTCGCCCTCTCCGGTCACCCATCTAATCAAACAACCCGAATTGTCCTTTTTACAATCGCATTTTTCAGACCGTTCATCGACCGATCCTATACTGAAGTGAGGTCCATACTTCAGTGAGCCACGCTCAGTGATCGTTTTTCTTACACCTCGTACCATCCCGCACCCACCGATCAGCCTTGGGACGAAAAAATG
>Ga0075425_100005873_pt1 | contig 12794 bp, 8 predicted proteins | sample SoiMethybrSBSTD4_FD_75300 | JGI IMG/M metagenome (GOLD analysis project Ga0075425, IMG submission 75300) | Bulk soil microbial communities from a Populus tree surrounding site in Tennessee, USA - Soil MetaG P. TD hybrid SBSTD4 | ecosystem: Environmental > Terrestrial > Soil > Tree plantation...
CCTTGAGATGCTCCATCGTGGAGGTGTAGAGCGTCTGCGCCACGACCACGATGCCGACCAGGCAGCCCAGGAAGACCGTGATGTACATGTTCAATCCGATTCCGGTGGACTGCACCCAGTAGCGCCGCGACCGCGCCGCCCATTCCTTCCGCGTGTAGACGTCGTTGTAGGGCAGCCGGCGCGCGATCTCGGCCTTGACGGCCTGTGCATCGGCTCCGGGGGCGAGCTTGACGAGGATGTACGTCGTCTTGCCCTGGAGCGACTGCGGGTTCAGGGTCTGGGCACGGTCGAAGTCGATGAACGTGATCGGCGTCGTCGTGAACGAGCGCGCGTGCTTGGTGCGCCCGATGATCTTCATCCGCTGGCCCATGATTTCGCGGTACTCGCCGACGGCGAACGGGCCGTATCGCTTGACGGCGGAGTCGTCGAGGAAGAAGTACTGGCCGCGCTTTAAGTCGGCGAGGTCTCCTTCCATGACGTTCCAGGGAATGTTCCATAGCGAGAAGTCGTCGAGCGCGTAGATCAGCGAGCCCTCCTGCGCTCCCGACGGCAGGTTCATCGTCACGAACCACACGATCAGGTTGTCGGCGCGAGCGACTCCCGGGACCGAGCGCACGCGCTTGACCTGGGTGTCGGGGAAGGTGTGCGCAAAGTCCACGTTGGGGGTGTTGCGCGAAGTCACCCAGAGATCCGCGTCGATGTGCTCGATCGTGATCGACGCGTTGTCGAGCAGGCCCAGGAAGAGCCCGACCTGTACGAAGACGAGCGTCACCGCGAAGGCCACGCCCGACACCGTGATCAGGAACCGCAGCTTGTCGTGAAGCAGGCTCTTGGTGGCGAGGTCGACCACGTCACTGCTCCTCGCGGGTCAGGCCGCGGATGAGTCCCTCGATGATCAGCTCCGCCGTCTTCTTCGTCGGGCGCATCTCGACCCAGTCGTCGTTGCTTTTGGCGATCGAGAGCGAGATCGCGCCGTGCGTTCCCGCCCAGACCGCCTGCGAAACCAGGTCGGCGTCGGTCAGCTCGGGACGGAAGCGGCCGGCGGCGATGCCCTCCTGGATCGTGAGCTTCAGGAAGGCGTAGGCGTCTTCCTCGGGATTGCCGCGCGTCGCCGCCTCGTACTCCTGCGTGTGCGTGATGGGCGGCCGCGGTGTCATGAACATCAGCCGGTAGTGATTCGGGTGGTCGATCCCGAACGCGACGTACGCGTGGCCGATCTTGCGCAGCCTCTCGATCGGGTCCTTCTCGCGGGCGATCTTCTGAAACTGCTGCGCGAGGGCGCCGAAATCGAGCTCGCAGAGCTCGCGCATCAGCGCTTCCTTGTCCTTGAAGTGAAAGTAAATCGCGGTGGGCGAGTACTCGACGCGCTCGGCGACCTTGCGCATCGTGACGGCCTCGTAGCCGAGCTCGGCGAAGAGCTCGCGCGCGGCGTCCAGGATCTTCGTCCGCGTCTCGTGTCTTTCCCGCTCGCGCCGCTCGGCAGTCCCCATAACGCTCCTCTTTTACTTAACTACGTTAAGTAGCTTATCAAGGTTTCGCCATTTGGCAAGCGAGAAGCGGGTTGTCGATCTAATTAACTGATCGAAAGAGGCTTAGCGCTTTGGCGTGGGCGCCGTACCGAAGCCCGGCAGCGGCGTACGCGCAAACTGGACGCCCTCGAACGGGATCCGGACGGTCGTGAACGTCCGCACGGGCTGGCCCTTCTTGGTGGCGGGCTCGAAGCGCCAGTGGCGAACCGCCTCGATTGCGGCGTCGTTGATGTCGGAGCGCACGCCCCGCTCGATGCGGATGTCGAGCGGGATCCCCGTGTGCGAAACCAGGACGCGGAGGATCACGACTCCTCGGACGCGCGCCTTGAGTGCCGCTTCGGGATACCGCGGCATGACCATCTCCACGGGCTTCGGCGGCGCGTCTACCTTGTCCGACGGCACGAAGGCCGGCGGCGTGCTCGTGCGCTCCGGGGTCGATGTCTGCGTGGGTGTCGGCGTCCGCGTGAGCGAGGGCGTGAGCGTGGCCGTCGCGGTCAATGTCGGCGACGCGGTGTACGTGCGTGTGTGAGTGGGAGTGAGGGTCGCCGTGGACGTCGCGGTCGAAGATGCCGTGAACGTGCGTGTATTGCTCGGGGTGAAGCTCGGAGTCCACGTCACAGTCGACGTCGGTGTGGACGTGCGCGTGTGGCTTGGCGTGAAGGTACGCGTTGCCGTCGAGGTGGAGCTCGCGGTGTAGGTGGGCGATGCCGTGCGCGTCGGCGTCAGGGACGCGGTCCACGTCGCCGTCGAAGTCGGCACACGCGAGCTTGTCATCGTCGCAGTGGCGGTCGCCGAGGCCGAGAACGTCGGCGTCCGCGTCGACGTGGGCGGAGAGGTTCGGGTGGCCGTGTTCGAGGCCGTCAACGAGGGCGTGAGAGTCGGGGGAACCGGGGTCGCAGTGCGCGTGAAAGTGGCCGTCGGCGGGATCGCCGTAGGAGTGCGGGTGAACGTGAACGTCGGCGGCGCGACGGTCGCCGTCGCCGTGCCGGTGAACGTGAACGTCGGCGGCACGATGGTCGCCGTCGCCGTGCGGGTCGAAGTCGGCAGCGGCGAGGCCGTCCACGTCTCCGTCGGACGTGTAGTCGCCGTGGGCACGACCGGCACGGCAGTCGGGCTCGCCGTGACCGTCGGAACTCGGGTCGCCGGGGCGGCACCGACCGGCGTGCGGGTCGCCGTCTGCACGTAGGTGAAAGAGGGCGTTATGACCACAGTGCCCGCGCGAGGCGCCAGAGTCGCCGCCTGTGTCGGCGCCTGCGTCGGCGTCATCGGGGGCGTCTCGGCGATGACGGTGCCCTGCGTCGGGACGGCAGTCGGCAGAGGGGGCGCCGGCGTGCCCGTCGGGAGAATCGGCGTGGCGGTTCGCAATGGCGTGACCTGATCGCGTGGCATCAAGCCGAGCTCCGCGGCGAGGTTCTGGCTCCTCATCACCCGGTCATTCGCATAACGGCCGAGAACGTCGCTCTTGAACCGCGCCTGGAGATCCGGATCGAGGGAATCGAGGTGGAAGACGCCGAACCGGCCCTCGACCTCCATGAATCGGTCCAGCGTCGCGTCGCGTTCCGCCTTCATTCCGGCCGACTCCGCGGCGAGCGCCAGGAGGGCGAGAGCCTGGGTCTGCAGGACGGCATCCTGGAGGGTCACGAAACGCGCGATCCGAAGGTTCTGCACCGCTTCCTGGTAGCGCTTGGCCCGGAGCGCCTGTTTGCCGAGATCCAGGTAGCGCTGACCGTCATCCTGGGCGAAGACTCGTATAGAACAGAGCAGCAGCATGAGGGCCGCTGTTGCCGCTTGATGTCGCACCCGGCGGACCCCCATCACGTCCGTCGTCGCCGTCATTGCTGACCTGACCGGGAGATTAGCAATAGGCGAGCCACGGTTTGGACTGGAAATGTGAAATACTGAAACTGACCGGTCAGTTTCGGAATCGAAAGATGCCACGACTCAGAACCGCCGGCAAGGAACAGGCGATCCTCGAAGCGGCCACGCGTGTCTTCGCGCAGCGCCCATTTCACGCCGTGTTGATCGACGACGTGGCCGCGTGCGCGCGCATCGGCAAGGGCACGATCTACCGCTATTTCGAGACCAAGGAGGACCTCTACTTCGCGGCGGTGCTGTACGGGATGGATCGCGTCGCCGAGGCCCTCGAGGCCGGGCTGGTCTCGGAAAAGACCACGGCCGACCGGCTCGAGCGGATCGCGCGAGAGATCCTCGAGTACTTCTGGGATCGCCGGTATCTCATCCCGATGCTGCAGCACGATGACGAGGACCCCTCCCGAAAGAACGAGCTGCTGAAGCGCCGCCAGGCGATCGTGCGGTTCGCGCAGGAGACGATCCTCGAGGGCATCGAGCGGCGCGAGCTGCGCGGAATCGATGCGCGCATCGGCGCCGAGCTGTTCCTGGGGATGGTCCGCGCGGCCAACCTCTTTCGCGCCGACGGCGACCGGCTTCCGGACCTCTGCCGCCAGATCACCGACGTCTTTCTCGAAGGGGTGCGTCGGGAGAAGGCATGAGGAAAGCGCTGGCGGTGATCCTGACCATGGCCGCGGCGGGCTGCACGACGATCCCGCAGAAGACGGTGTCGAAAGCCGTCTCACCGGCCGCGAGTCAGCCCTGGACGCCGCCGGAAGCGGGCCGGATGCCAGAACCGCCGCCGACTCCTCCCGTCGAGATCCCCCAGGAGTACATGAAGCCCGGCACCACATTGACGCTCGGGCAGCTCGTCGACGTGGGACTCCGCAACAACCCGGCCACGCGCGAGGCGTGGTTCGCCGCGCGCGCGCAGGCCGCCGAGGTCGGCTCGAAGAAGTCGCTCTACTACCCCTACGCCGAAATCGACGGCACGATACTGCGGCAAGAGCAGCCCGCGACGAACGTCGGCGGCGTCTTCTCCGTCCTCCAGACGACGTACGGGCCGTCGGTCGCCGCTTCGTGGCTCCTCTTCAATTTCGGCGGGCGCGAAGCCGACGTCCAGGAAGCCACGCGAACGCTCTACGCAGCCGACTGGACGCACAACGCCGCGATTCAGGACGTCGTGCTCGCGATCGCACAGGCCTACTATCAGTACTTGAACGCCAAGGCTCAGGTCGCCGCCCTGGGCGCGAGCCTCGACGAAGCCAAGAAGAACCTCGACGTTGCCGAGGAGCGTCATCGCGCAGGTGTCGCGACGATCGCCGACGTGCTCCAGGCGAAAACGCAGGTTTCCCAGGTCCAGCTCGATCTCCAGACCGCGCAGGGGCAGGTCCAGATCATCCGCGGCGCGCTGGCCACCGCGCTGGGAGTGCCGGCCACGGTTCCCGTCGACGTTGGAGAGCTTCCCGAAGAGCTGCCTCTCGACGCGGTCAAACGCGGCGTGGACGAGCTGATCGAGAAGGCGAAGGCAGAACGGCCGGATCTGGCGGCGGTCCGCTTCCGCGCGCTGGCGGCCGAGAGCCACATCCACGCGGCCGCGATCGACGGGCTTCCGACGTTGACCCTCGACGCCACCGGGAACCGCACGTTCTACTGGCGGCCGGGGCCCGATCCGTTTTCGACCAACTGGGCGGGCGCGATCACGCTGCGCATCCCGGTCTTCCGCGGCTTCGACACGGCCTACCAGGTTCAGAAGGCGAAAGAAGAGGCGCAAGGCGCGCGCTCCACCGCCGAGCGCACCGAAGACCAGGTCATCCTGGACGTCTGGTCGAGCTACTACGCCGTCCAAACGGCGTCGCAGCGCGTGACGACCTCGCGCGATCTGCTGGCGAGCGCATCGCAGTCGGCCGAAGTGGCGCAGGGACGTTACCGCGCCGGCGTGGGCTCGATCCTGGATCTCCTGACGGCCCAATCGGCACTGGCCGACGCGCGTTCGGAAGAGGCGCAGGCGCGCTCGCTGTGGTTTCTCTCCGTCGCGCAGCTCGCTCACGCCACCGGCGTCCTGCAACCGGGCTCTCCCGAGATCCGGGCTTTCCCGCAGCCGACGAAAGGAACGACGCCATGAGAAGGATCGCCGGGGCGCTGTTCGGGGCCGCCGTCTTCGCGGCGTCCTGCTCCGGAGACCGCAAGGCGCCGGCTCCCGAGGCCGTGCCCGTTCGCGTCGGAACGGTCGTCCAGAAGGACGTGCCGGTCCAGATCCGCAACGTCGGCACCGTGCAGCCGATCAACGCCGTATCGGTGCGCGCGCTGGTCGGGGGCGAGATCGTGCAGGTCCACTTCCGCGAGGGACAGGACGTCCGAAAGGGCGACCTGCTGATCTCGATCGACCCGCGTCCGTACGAGGCGGCGCTCGCCCAGGCCGCGGCGGCGCTGGCCCGCGACCACGCGCAGCTGGCCAACGCCGACACCGACGTGAAGCGCTACGAGGACCTGGTCAAGAAGGATTACGTCACGCAGCAGCAGTACGACAGCGTCAAGGCCAACGCCGCGGCGATCGCGGCGACGGTCCGCGCCGACGAGGCGGCGGTCGAGCGCGCGCGGTTGGACGTCGGGTACTCCTCGATCCGCTCGCCGATCGACGGACGGACCGGAAGCCTGATGGTCCAGATCGGCAACGTCGTCAAGGCCAACGACGTGCCGCTTGTGACGATCAACCAGGTGGCGCCGATCTACCTGACCTTCGCGGTTCCCGAGCGCGAGCTGCCACGCATCCGCGAGAGGCTCACCGGCGGCACGCTGAAGGTCGCCGCCGAGGACCCGACGAGCGGCAAGACGCTCGCCGTCGGAGACCTGACGTTCATGGACAACGCCGTGGACCGCACCACCGGCACGATCACGTTGAAAGCGACCTTCCCCAATCCGGACCGCATGCTCTGGCCCGGGGAATTCGTCAACGCGGTCCTGACGCTCACGATGGAGAGGAACGCCGTCGTGGCTCCCGCGGGCGCGGTCTTGAACGGCCAGCAGGGCACGTACGCCTATGTGGTCAAATCCGATGCGACGGTCGAGTCGAGGCCCGTCAAGGTCGCGCGGAGCGGGCCCGACGGAGCGGTCATCGAGGCGGGTCTGAAGGCCGGTGAGAAAGTCGTCACCGACGGCCAGCTGCGCTTGGCGCCCGGCGCGAAGGTCGAGGTCCTGACCGGCGACGCCGCGGCGCCGGCCGACCAGACGAAGAAGTCATGAGCATCTCCGAGCCTTTCATTCGCCGCCCGGTCACGACGACCCTCGTGATGGCGGGGATCCTGATCTTCGGGATCATGGCGTACCGGCTGCTGCCGGTCTCGGACCTGCCCAACGTCGACTTTCCGACGATCCAGGTTTCCGCGTCGCTGCCCGGCGCCTCGCCCGAGACGATGGCCTCCTCCGTCGCCACACCTCTCGAGCGGCAGTTCTCGACGATCGCGGGCCTCGACAACATGAGCTCGACCTCGACGCAGGGGTCGACCCAGATCACGCTCCAGTTCAACCTCTCGCGCAACCTCGACGGCGCGGCGCTCGACGTGCAGTCGGCGATCTCCGCCGCCGGACGGCAGCTGCCGCCGAACATGCCGAGCCCCCCGACCTACGGCAAGGTCAACCCCGCCGACCAGCCCGTGCTGTACCTGACGCTGACCTCCGCCACGCTGCCGCTGTCGCAACTGGACGAGTACGGCGAAGTCATGATGGCGCAGCGCATCTCGACGGTCGCGGGTGTCGCGCAAGTCCAGGTCTACGGCCCGCAGAAGTTCGCCGTGCGCGTGCAGCTCGATCCGCGCCAGCTCGCCAGCCGCGGCATCGGCATCGACGAAGTCGCCGACGCCGTCAAGAACGCCAACGTCAACCTCCCGACCGGGATCCTGTTCGGGCCGCTGACGTCGTTCACGGTCCAGGCCAACGGCCAGATCTTCGACGCGTCCGGCTATCGGCCGGTCATCGTGGCCTACCGCGGCGGCTCGCCGGTGCGGATCTCGGACCTCGGCACCGCGGTCGACAGCGTCGAGAACGACAAGACCGCGGCGTGGTACGACGCCGAGCGCTCGATCTCGCTCGCGATCTTCAAGCAGCCCGGCGAAAACACCGTGAAGGTTGCGACGGCGGTGCGAAAGCTCCTGCCGACGTTCCAGAAGCAGCTCCCGGCCGCGGCCTCGCTCCACGTGCTCTACGACCGCTCGGAGTCGATCAACGATTCAGTCAACGACGTGCGCTTCACGCTCCTTCTGACGCTGGCGCTCGTCGTCCTGGTCATCTTCCTCTTCCTGCGCAAGCTCTCGGCCACGGTCATCCCGAGCCTCGCGCTGCCGTTCTCGATCGTCGGCACGTTCGCGGTCATGTACGTCATGGGCTACAGCCTCGACAACCTGTCGCTGATGGCGCTGACGCTCTCGGTCGGGTTCGTGGTGGACGACGCCATCGTCATGCTCGAGAACATCGTCCGGCACATCGAGAAGGGAGAGGGAGTCTTCGAGGCGGCGCTGAAGGGCTCGAAGGAGATCGGCTTCACGATTCTGTCGATGACGATCTCGCTCGCCGCGGTCTTCATCCCGATCCTCTTCATGGGCGGCGTCATCGGGAGGCTCTTCCGCGAGTTCGCCGTGGTCATCGGTGTGGCGATCCTGGTATCGGGCTTCGTGTCGCTGTCGCTGACCCCGATGCTCTGCAGCCGGTTCCTGAAACCCGAGGGCGAGAAGAAGGAAGGCCGCTTCTACGCCTGGAGCGAGAAGGGCTTCGACGCGATGCTGCGGCTGTACGAGCGGACGTTGAAACCCGTGCTCGACCGGCCGCGGCTGGTACTGGTCTTCTCGCTTCTCGTGCTGGTCGCAACGGGCTACCTGTTCGTCAAGATTCCGAAAGGCTTCCTGCCGACCGAGGACCAGGGACTGATCTTCGGCTTCACCGAAGGCGCGCAAGGCATCGGTTTCCCGGCCATGCGCCAGCACCAGCTCGAAGTCGCTTCGATCATCCGGTCGCACCCCGACGTCGCGCACCTGCTCTCCTCCGCCGGGCCTCGCGGCAACGTCTCGGTCGGCAACTCCGGGATCGTTCTCGCGCAGCTGAAGCCGCGGAAAGAGCGCCGGAAGACGGCCGACCAGATCATCGCGGACCTGCGGCCGAAAATCGCGAAGGTCCCCGGGATCCGCGTCTTCCTGCAGGTGCCTCCACCGATTCGTCTGGGCGGCACGCTGACCAAGAGCCAGTATCAGTACACGCTCCAGGACTCCGACACGGCCGAGCTCTACAAATACGCGCCGATCCTGGAGCAGAAGATGCGAGCGCTTCCGGGGCTGCAGGACGTCACGAGCGACATGCAGCTCTCCAACCCGCAGCTTTCGATCGCGATCGACCGCGACCGGGCAGCCCTCCTCGGCGTTTCGACACAGAAGATCGAGGACGCGCTGTACACGGCCTACGGAACGCGGCAGATCTCGACCATCTACGCGCCGACCAACCAGTATCAGATCATCATGGAGCTCGCTCCCGAGTTCCAGGCCAATCCCGCGGCGATCTCGATGCTCTACGTCCGCTCGGCGAAGGGTGATCTCGTCCCGCTCTCCTCGCTCGCGACCGTCACGCAGAACACCGGCCCTCTCTCGGTCGCGCACCAGGGACAGCTTCCGGCGGTGTCGATCTCGTTCAACATCAAAGAAGGCGTGTCCCTCGGCGAGGCCGTCACCGCCGTCGACGCCCTGTCTCGCCGCACGCTGCCTGCGACGATCCAGACGAGCTTCCAGGGCACCGCGCAGGCGTTCCAGAGTTCGGTCCAGGGACTGGGCCTGCTGCTGCTCGTCGCGATCGTGGTGATCTACATGGTCCTGGGGATCCTTTACGAGAGCTTCATCCACCCGCTGACGATCCTGACGGCCCTGCCGTTCGCCGGCTTCGGCGCGCTCGTGACGCTGATGCTCTTCCGCACCGAGCTCTCGATCTACGCGTTCGTCGGCATCATCATGCTCGTCGGCCTCGTCAAGAAGAACGGCATCATGATGGTCGACTTCGCGATCGAGGCCCAGCGGAACGAGCGGAAGAACGCGCACGACGCGATCTACGAGGCCTGCGTCGTCCGGTTCCGCCCGATCATGATGACCACGATGGCGGCCCTGATGGGAACGCTCCCCATCGCCATGGGCTTCGGCGCGGGCGCCGAGTCTCGCCGTCCTCTGGGTCTCGCCGTCGTCGGGGGACTCCTCTTCTCGCAGCTCCTGACGCTCTATGTCACGCCGGTCTTCTACGTGATCTTCGATCGCATGCAGACGCGCGTCGGGAAGAAACGCAAGGGAAAGCCCGTGGCCGAGCCCGTGATCGAGCCCAAGGAAGAACCCGTTCCCGCCGCCGCGTCGCTGCGGCTACGGGACATCTGATCGTTAGTAGGCTCGCGTCGCCCGGGCGCTGACCTGGTACGAGGGCTTGCCGAGAAGGTAGCCCTGCCCGAACTCGACGCCGAGGTCGACTAAGGTCTTCCGTTCCGCCTCGACCTCGATGCCCTCCGCGACAAGGGTCGCGCCGATGCGCTTGCCGATCGTGCCGAGACTGGTCAGGATCTCGCGCTTGATCGGATCGGCGTGGATGTTGCGCACGAGGGAGTCGGCGACCTTGATGTAGTCGGGCTTCAAGTGCAGGATCGTCTCGAGGCCCGAGTACCCGGAGCCGGCGTCGTCGATGGCGATGCGCATGTGGGATTTGCGCATCAGCCCGAGGACCTCCTGGAACGCGTCGTAGTCGCGCACCATCTCCTTCTCGGAGATCTCGATGACGACGTCGCCGTGGCTGCGGTTGATTTGCGCGAGGTTGCGGGCGTCGAGGAAGACCGGATGGCGCAGCAGCATCGCGGAGGCGTTGACGAAGAGGCGGCGCTCGCCGACGGCTCGCGGGAGAGTCGAGAAGATCAGCTCCAGGCACAGCGTCTCCAGCTCGACGTTCATCTCGTTCTCTTGGGCGACGGCGAAGAGGACGGTCGGCGACTCCAGCACGGTGCCCTGCGGACCACGGATCAACGCCTCGTAGCCCATGATGGCCCCGTCGGGAAGGTGGCGCACGGGCTGGAACGCGGCGCGCAGCTGCCGGCCCGCGATGACGCCCTTGAGACCCGCGAAGAGCTCCAGCTTCTCGCTCGACTGTCGCTGGCTGACGATCTTGACGGCTTCGTGGAGCGTGCGGACGACGTGGCGCGAGGGCCGGACGCGCGGGTTGTCCACGGCGGTCAGGCTCGACGCGAGGATGTTGACGAATTCGTCGGCTCCCGGATCGAGGCTCTGCCGGAGCCGACGGACGATCGACGCCCGCAGTCGCGCCGCCTCGTCTTCGAGGGTCACGGGAAGGCGGCTGCGCCCCGAGAGCGGCAGGCTGTAGAGGACGTAGAAGCCGTCGGCGCCGGAGAAGCGGATCGAATGAACGTACGGCGCCAGGCGGGAGGAACGGACGTCGTCCTGAAGCGCATCGGCCACGGAGGCGAGGACCTTGTCGTACTGCTCCCAGCCGAAGAGCTCCTCGAATCCGAAGAACTTTCCGACCTGCAGGTACACGACGCCGAGGTGGTCGATGCGCTCGTCGGCCCTTTCCGGAAGCTCGAAGGGATGGATCGGGAGGTTCGTCACGCCGTCGTAGACGATCCGCTCGCGGCGAAGCTCCTCGACCGTGTCCGGCAGGGTGTCGACTTCCGGCGGGAAGTTCCCCGCGATGACGTTGGGATCGGTGCGGCGTTTGGCCCTCATCCTTCCTCCACGGTGTGCGTTTCCTCGAGCAGAGAGCGCACCTTCTTGCGCAGCTCCTCGGCCCCGAAGGGCTTGGCCAGGTAGTCCGAGCCGCCGAGCTGCATGGCGGTGATACGGTCTTTGACTTCGGAGCGGCCGGTCAGAAAGAGCACCGGCACTTCGCGCGTCGCTGTCTGGCGCCGGAGGATCGCGCAAAACTCCCAGCCGGTCATTCCCGGCATGTTGACGTCCAGGATCACCAGGTCCGGCACTTGGCGGATCGTTTCGACCAGCGCCGCGCGCGGCTCGGGCGGTGTGTCCACGGCGAAGCCGTCGGGAACGAGCAGGTCCCGGACGGCCGACGAGACCTCGCGGTCGTCGTCGACGACGACGATGCGCTTCACCGCGCTCCCTTCTGGAATGGCAGGAGGATCGTGACCTCGGAGCCGTAGCCGGCTTCGGAGGAGAGACTGATCTTGCCGCCGTTGGACTCGAGGATCTCCTTGGTGACCGCGAGCCCGAGGCCCTTGCCGCGCGCGCCCGAGGCCACGGCGCCGGCGCCTCGAAAGGCGTAGTCGAACGCGCGGGTCCTCTCTTCGGGACTCATTCCCATGCCGGTGTCCTTGACGACGACGAAGGCGTGCGGGCCCGCGGCGCCCGCGCGGATGCGGACCTCGCCGCCGTCGGGAGTGTACTTGATCGCGTTTTCGAGGACGTTCCGAAACGCGCGCTGCAACGCGACCGGATCGGCGGCCGCCGGAAGCTGCGGGCGTTCGGCGATGAACTCGATGCGGATGCGGCTGCCGTGCGCCAGGCGGTACGCGGTCGCGAGCGATCCGAGGATCTCGACGAGGTCCGCGTTCTGCGGCGCCTGGAGATGCTCCCCGGGATCGGGCGGCGGCGCCGACGATGGTGTCCCGACGAGGCTCTCGGCGAGCTCGATCTCGCGCGCGAGGTTGGCGAGATAGTCCGGATTCGGAAGCTCGCCGCGCCGCGCGGCTTCCTGGATCAGGTCCGTGTAGACGCGAATGACCGAGAGCGGCGAGCGCAAGTCGTGCAGGATCTCGGCTTCGCGATCGCGGTCCGCGACGGCGGGAGCGGGCCGCGGAAGCGGCGCGGCGGGGCGCGCAGGCTCGGGTTGCGTTCGCACTGGTTGCTCGTGGGTTCGCATGTGGGCGGCCGCGGCCGAGATCTCGAGCGTGATGAGCAGCGCCGGCGCGGCCAGCGCGACTCCGGCAACCCCGAAGAGAGAGGACGCGCCGGCCAGGGGCGCGCGCCCCAGAGTGACCAGCGCGGCCACCCCGAGGATCGAGGCCACGGCGAAAAACCGCGCGGCGGCCTTGCCTTCGCAGTGCCAGGAGAGAGCGACTCCGGCAGGCAGCAGAAGCGCGAAGGGGGAGAGCGTACCGCCCGTCAGGGACATCGCGCAGAAGAGCAGAGCCAGGTCCACGACCATCGCCAGCGGAGCCGCGAAGTCCCCGAGACTCTGCCGCGTCGCCGGCCGCGTCAGAAGAAAGAGCGATCCGAGAGCCCCGCCCGTCGCCAGAGCCAGCGGACGCGGGTCTCCCAGTCCGAGGACGATCGCGATCAGGGCGAAAAGAGTGAAGAGACCGGAAGCGGCGGCGCGATGAGCGAAGAAAGTCCCGGATCTCACCCGCGATCCCCGACCTGGGACCTGGGACCTGAGACTTGG
>Ga0075425_100005874_pt1 | contig 12793 bp, 11 predicted proteins | sample SoiMethybrSBSTD4_FD_75300 | JGI IMG/M metagenome (GOLD analysis project Ga0075425, IMG submission 75300) | Bulk soil microbial communities from a Populus tree surrounding site in Tennessee, USA - Soil MetaG P. TD hybrid SBSTD4 | ecosystem: Environmental > Terrestrial > Soil > Tree plantation...
TGCGCTGACCGGCGCAGCTTGGTCGCGCCAGCGACATGAGCTTCACCACGCTCATCTCCACCGATTATCTCGCGCGGCATCTCGACGACCCCGCGTTTGTCATCGTCGATTGCCGTCACAATCTCACTGATGTCGATGCCGGCGAGCGCGCGTATCGTGCGGCCCATATTCCCGGCGCGGCGTTTTTGCACCTCGACCGCGATCTGTCCGGTGCCAAGACCGGCCGCAACGGTCGCCATCCCCTGCCCGAGGTCTCCGCGCTCGCGGCGACTTTCGGCCGCACCGGAATCGACACCACCAAGCAGGTGGTCGCCTACGACCAGAATGGCGGCATGTGGGCGTCGCGGCTATGGTGGCTGCTGCACTGGCTCGGCCACGACGCCGTGGCGGTGCTCGACGGCGGCCTCGACAAGTGGGCCGCCGAGAAGCGGCCGCAGACGAGCGAGTTGCCGGCGCCACGATCAGCCACGTTCGTACCGATGGGCCCCGGGCCGGCCGCGACCGCGGACGAAATCGCGCGCCATCTCAACGACGGCTCGCTGTTCGTGCTCGATGCGCGTGCTCCCGAGCGCTTTCGCGGCGACCTCGAGCCGCTCGATCCCGTCGCCGGGCACATTCCGGGGGCGCATAACCGGCCTTATGGCGAGAACTTGACGTCGCAGGGCAGCTTCAAGCCCGCAGCACTGCTGCGTTCGGAATTCGAGGAACTGCTAGTCGATACTCCGCCGTCGGCCGTCGTACACCATTGCGGATCGGGCGTCACGGCGTGCCACAACGTCCTCGCCATGTCGGTGGCCGCGCTGCGCGGCTCACGCCTGTATCCCGGTTCTTGGAGCGAGTGGATCGCGGACCCCGCGAAGCCCGTCGCCCGGGGCGACTAGGCGCGCTGAAGCTTCCGCGAGGGCGCGCCTGCGGCGTTCGCGCTCCTCCACCGCACTTCATCCCGCGTTACGCGGGATTCGTCGCGTCCTTCTTGAGCCGGTAATACGGCACCCGTAACCTGCAGCCATCCGTCGACCGACCCGTGAATCCGGCCGAGCCGATCGGAACATCAAACCGGCAAATGGGCGACAGGAAAGAGGGAACCATGAACGCACTAGCGAAACATTTGATGCACGACGCCATCGGTGTTTGCACCGGCATTGCCGGACTCGCGCTGCTGGTCGCGATCGTCGCCGCGGGCGACGCCATCGGACTCGGCGTCGGTGCCATGATCGGCGGGAGCTGTGCATTCGGCGTGGTCGCCTGCGGCTTGAAGGAAGCCGTTGCGCGCCGCAGCGACAGGCTCAGCGCCGAAGCACGCGCAGCGGCTCTCTCGAGCTATGGCCAGGCGTCGGTTATCGTCCCACTGCCGCATTTCGTCGATGCGACGGCTTCGGATTTCGACGCAGCGAGGCAGCCCGGCTTTGCGCCGGTCACCTCGCTTACCGAAGCTCAGGTCCTGCGCCAACGCGCGATGCGCGACCGCGAAGAGCGTCGCGCGAGGCTGACAGGAGTCTCGCCAACCGCCGGCGCAGCTTCGTAACGAAGATTTTCCGTTCCCCCGGAGTCGCCGCGGCTTGGCCTGGCTAAGGAACCTAACCGCGGCTCTTTTTTTCGGCGCCGCGAGAGCCGCACTCAAGCCGTCACCAGCGGCCACTCGGCGATCGTCCGGTACGCTGGCCCGCCCGAAGCCAGCTCGGACGCCATCAGGGTAAACGAGTTCACGCGCCAGCGTATCGGCTGCGACAAGCGGCGATCGATCACGGTCGTACTGCGCCGGGCCAGCGTCAGATGCGGCGCATAGGGCCGCTCCTCGACCGGAAATCCTCGCGACTGCAGTGCACGGGTGAGATCGTCGTGCAGCGCCGCCAGCTCGGGCTGCGCCGTGGACGAGCCCAGCCAGGCGATGCCCGTGCGCCGAAAGCCGCCGATTTCATCGAGAGCCAGCATGAAGGCGCGCGCGCGGACAGCTCCGGCCAGACGGCGCAACGAATCGACCCGAATCGCGGGTTGCTCGCCGACGAACGCCAACGTGAGATGGATGTGGTTCAGCGCGGTCGGACGGCCGCCGCTTTCGAGCGCGACCTCGCGCGCGAGGCCGGCAATCATTGCGCGGGCCGGCGCGTCGGGCCATAGCGCGAAGAACACTCGCTGCGTCGAGTCGGCCATATGTCGCGTGCTACTTCCCGGTCGCCTTGAACAAACGCGCCGGATCGAACAGTGGCATCTCCGGCTCGCGGCCCAGCATCAGGTCGCCCATGAGTCGGCCGATGTAAGGGCCGATGGTATAGCCGCTGCGAACGCAGCAAAGCACGAGCAGGTTGCTCATGCCAGGCATCGGCCCCGCCAAGGGCACTGAATCAGGTGTCTGCGCCTCGAATCCGGTCCAGCAGCGCAACACCCGGGCTTCCGCCAGGTGCGGGAGGACGTACTGCGCAAGGCGCAGATTGGCGATAAGCGTTTCGGGCACGATATCGCCCTGCCAAGTGGTGGGGCACCCGCGTCCCTGCCAAGCGCCGCCGATCAACATAGTGCCGTTGGCCGCCTGCTTGAGCGTCAGCAGGCCCGACGCGTGCGCGACGACCGTCTTGATCAGCGTCGGCATGCGCTCAGTGACCGACACCGTATTCACGCGCAGACGAATCGGCAAGGGCACCCCGATCTGCTCGCTCATCGCCTTCGCCCACGCCCCCGTCGCCAGCAGCGCACGCGCGGCACGCAACGGACCGGCGGGCGTACGCACGGTCACGCCGGTGCCCTCGGGCGCGATCGCGTGGACCGGCGTCAGCTCGCGCACGTCGGCGCCTGCCGCGCGCAGCCGGCCGCGGTAATAGCCGCCTGTCAGGCTGGCATTCGCGTAGCCGTCGGCCGCGCAATAGCTCGCTGCCGTCAGACCCTCGCGGAGACCGGGCTCCATGGCGCGGGCCGCGGCTGCGGTGATCAAGTCGATGGGCGCCCCGGCATTGCGTCTCGCAGTCATGCGCTGCGCGAGGCCCTCGGCCTCGGCCTGTGTATACGCCAGCGTGAGGCTCCCGGTCTCCTTGAAGCCGACGGCATCGCCTGCGCGCTTCCACAACTCGTAGCCGCGGAGCGCGTAGGGAATCAGCGGCACACGCTTGGTCTGCATGGACAACGTGCCCGCGTTCACACCCGACGCGCCCATGCCGAGCTGACGCGCTTCGCATAGGGCGACGCGCATGCCGCCCTCGGCGAGTTGCAGCGCCGCGGCCGCGCCCATCACGCCGCCACCGACCACGATCGCATCAAACGAAGCTGTCACGTATCCGCCGTTTGCGGAAACGGAATGTCGCCGTAATCGAAGCTTCCAGTGAGCGCGGAGAGAGGGACGGGACGTAGCGGCGCGCGTGCGGTGAGTTGCCCGCTGCGCTCGCGAGAGAATCCGGCGGACTCGAGGAGCGCTCCCGCCGCCTCGCCGCACACGCGACCGCCGCACGGTCCCATGCCGCAGCGCGTTGCCGCTTTCAGTGCGTTGATCTCCTGCGCGCCGGCAGCGATCGCCGCACGCAACTCACCGGCGTGGATGTCCTCGCACCGGCACACGACCGTGCGATCGGGCACCCATCCCACGGCCGTCGCGCGCGGTTGGACGAGGCGAGTGACTGCGGAACCGAAGCTCGCGACGCGAGCGAGACTACGCCGCGTCGCGCGGATTTTGCGCTCATAGGTCACGGCGTCGAGCTGGCCGAGATCGAGGGCCGCCGACAGCGCGGCAATTCGCCCGGTACCGGGCGCGGCTGCGGCGCCCAACACACCGGCGCTGTCACCCGCACCGTACAGGCCCGGCACATCGCTGCGCTGACCGCGATCGAGCACCGGTGTCCAGCCGCCGAGCGCGGAATCGTAGCGCCGCGCGGCGCCGAGCAATTGATAGACGTCGGTCGCAGGCGCGAATCCGTAACCGATGCAGACCGCATCCGCCGCGATGGTTCGTTCCTCGCTCTGGCGCTGGGGGCGCCACTGTCCATCGACGCGGCCGACGGTCACGCTCTCGACGTCCTGTTCGCCGTGGATGGCACGCACGTCCCATCCGCGATATATGGGCACCGCCTTGAGTGCGAGCCGAGCCAGCGAGGCGCTGCCGCGAGCGAGACGGCCCGGCCGCCGCGCCATCGCGGGCATTGCCTTGACCCAGGCATGCAAAGGATTTGGGTCGCAGATCGCGACTACCTCACCGCCGGCATCGACGATCAGCCTAGCCACCGATACGGCGAGCGGACCCGGCCCGACAACCGCCACACGCTTGCCGGGAAGCACGCCGCCAGCCTTCAGCATGAGCGTTGCCGCGCTCAATGCCACCACCCCGGGCAGCGTCCAGCCCGGGCGTGGGTAAAAGCGCTCGATGGCGCCGGTCGCAACCACGAGCGCTCTGCTTTGCGCTTGCCGGCGACACTCTGCGGCGAGCGCGGATACTTCAAAGCGCGGCGCACTGTCCGCGTTCCCCGGCAGAAGGCCGACGTGCCAGACGCAGTGCTCGAAGGCAAGCTCGGCGCCGCACGAAGAGAGCTCGCTGCGCAGCGCCCTTCGTTCGGCCGAGCCGAACTGCGAAGCGTCGGAGTGCTCTCTCGATGAATTCGGTGGACGATGAATCCGCCCGCCGCCTGCCCGACCCTCGTCGAGCACAAGTACGGATAGGCCGCACGCGGTTGCCGCGACGGCCGCGGCGGCGCCAGCCGGGCCGGCTCCGACGACGATCAGGTCGTGGCTCGAGCTCAGTGTCCCGGTCCAGTCGGCGGATCGGGGACAGGGAGAATGCGCAGCCCCGGCTGCACGAGCGTCGCGCAACTCGGCCTGCGAACGCCGTCGATCATGACTACACACTCCTGGCAGAGCCCGATCGCGCAGAACATGCCGCGTGGTGCACCATCTATCGGGCTATGGCGAAGCGCGCGGATGCCGGCGTCCCAGAGCGCGATCGCGACGCTCTGGCCCGGACGCCCCGTGACCAGGCGACCGTCGAAATAGAAGTCGACCGACGCTCCGCGATCAGCCGGCATACCGCGCTAATCCTCGAATCGGTAGCCCCGCTCGGCCAGGATGCCCTGCACGTCATAAGGCGTGAAGGACGTCATGGCCTTGCGGGTGGCCTGTTCGACCGCCAATTCGCGCCCGATCGTTTGCGCCAGAGTGATCGCGACGGCGGCCGGCACGACGACGACCCCATCGTCATCGCCTAGCACGACGTCACCGGGATGGATGAGCACGCCGTCGCAGACGATCGGCACGTTGACCGCGCCGTGATCACCACCATACGGATAGTGGTAGTTCCGGGCGGTGACGCCTTTGACAAAAATTGGAAACTTCGTCTCCCGCAGTGACGCGGCGTCGCGCGTCGATCCGTCGATGACGCAACCCGCCATGCCTTTGAGCTGCATGCGAAGCGCCGTCGCGTCGCCGAAGCACGCGTAGTCGGTCACGCCTCCCGCGGCGATGACCAGCACGTCGCCGGGCCGCGCCATGTTGATGGCCATTCGACGCACTTCCAGCTCGGCTCCCAGGACCGTCGTCGCGAGGCCGCAGATCCTGGTGCCCGGGCTCAGAGGCTTCATGGCCGGGCTCATGAATCCCAGCTTGCCCAACCGGTCGAGCACGAACCCCGTGTAGCACCCCGACAGCGGTCGTACGGCACCGGAAGCCGATCGGTCGAAGCTGAGCTTGATGACGCCTTGCTGAGGAGCGCGGAATAGTTCTTCACTCATGGTGCGTTCGTCTGACCTGGTGACTCGGCTGCCGATTGCCGTCGACTTGGGCCTGACCGGCTCGATGCGTATAGCGGCTGCGGGACAGGAATGCTGGATCGCGCGAAGGGCGCGGGGGCCGAGGCGGGATTCTAATGGACCAGGTCGACAATATCCAGACTTCGCGCGGGACCATAAGCAAACGGCGCGGCAACCCTTCCGGGCGCCGCGCCGCACTGGCGAAGAAAAATCCGCTTCAGGCGTTCGCGACCGACAGCTCCGCCTTGGGCTTGTCGAAGAACTGCTCGTCCTCGGTCGAGCCCTTGAGCGCGGTCGTCGAGGATTGGCCACCCTGGACGGTCTGCGTGACGGCGTCGAAATAGCCGGTGCCGACCTCGCGCTGATGTTTGACGGCAGTGAAGCCCTTCGCCACCGCGGCGAATTCGGCTTCCTGCAGCTCGACAAACGCAGTCATCTGGTTGTGCGCATAACCGTGCGCCAAGTTGAACATCGAGTAATTGAGGCTGTGGAACCCGGCCAGCGTGATGAACTGGAACTTGTAGCCCATCGCGCCCAACTCGCGCTGGAATCTGGCGACCGTGCTGTCGTCGAGATTTTTCTTCCAGTTGAACGACGGCGAGCAGTTGTACGCGAGCATCTTGCCCGGGTACTTCGCGTGGATCGCGTCGGCGAACGCCTTGGCGAACTCGAGGTCCGGCTTACCTGTCTCGCACCACAGGAGATCGGCAAACGGCGCGTAGGCGAGCCCGCGCGCAACGGCCTGCTCGAGCCCGTTCCTGGTGCGATAGAAGCCTTCGCCAGTGCGCTCGCCGGTGCAGAATGGCTTGTCGTTGTCGTCGATATCCGACGTCACGAGATCCGCCGCTTCAGCGTCGGTACGCGCCAGGATGATGGTTGGCACACCCATGATGTCGGCGGCGAGCCGAGCGGCAACGAGCTTCTCGACCGCTTCACGCGTCGGGATCAGCACCTTGCCGCCCATATGGCCGCACTTCTTGACCGACGCGAGCTGATCCTCGAAATGCACGCCCGCCGCACCCGCCTCGATCATCGCCTTCATCAATTCGAAAGCATTGAGCACGCCGCCGAATCCGGCCTCCGCGTCGGCGACGATCGGCGCGAAGAAGTCGACGCTGCCACTGCCTTCCATGTGCTGGATCTGGTCCGCGCGCAGGAAGGTGTTGTTGATGCGCTTCACCACCGCCGGTACCGAGTTGACCGGATACAGCGATTGATCCGGATACATCTCGCCGGCCAGGTTGGCGTCGGCAGCCACCTGCCACCCCGAGAGGTAGATTGCCTTCAGCCCAGCCTTGACCTGTTGCATTGCCTGGTTGCCCGTCATTGCGCCGAGCGCGTTCACGAACGGCTCGTCGGTGACGAACTGCCATAGCTTCTCGGCACCGCGCCGCGCGAGCGTGTGCTCAATATGGAACGATCCGCGCAGCCGGACGACGTCCTCGGCGTTGTACGCGCGGCGAATACCTTTCCAGCGCGGGTTCTCTGCCCAATCCTTCTTCAGTCTTGCCGCTTCCAGATCGTAGTTCATCGCTGTCTCCATCTTCGTTCGATGCCGACTCGCCTCGCGGCCGCCGCCAACGCCGGCGCGCCCATCTGAAACGACGGTAGCAAAGTTGCGCGACGGTGACAAGTAGATTACGGCATTGCAATACAAAAAAATACGCAAAAAATCATGCTGTTAGAAATCGTTTCCAGTATGTGGAATGAAAATGGCGTTTACCAAGGCAAATTGGTGCTGCTTTGCAGTAACACACCGCCCAATTTAAAGCGCGGTCCATTTAATAGCCTGATTTACTGCAACTTTATAGCGATTAGCCACGCTTTGCCGGTTTCCGCGGGATCGCGAATTCGTGGAAACCATTTCTGCCGCCGCCTTGAGCGGACACGACAGTCAGACGATTCCGCGGCGGGATCGGGGGGCCGCACAGGCGGCGGCTTCGCCGGAAGCAGCGGCGACGGCCTCTTGTTCCTGCGAGCCGGTGTGCAGCGTTGCGTGTCAGCCACTGCGCACCGCGAGCTCCCAAGCGTATTCAGTCGGCGTGCCTTAGCGCCAGCATCGCTTCGAACAACTCGGGGTCGTCCCATGGCGCATCGACTGGTTGCTCGCGCAAGTAACGGCTGTTGGGGTCGCGCAGCCACTCTTGCGGAAAGTGAGCGAGGGTATGCTCTTCGTCCGGGTCGAGGTCGGTGCGCGTGTTCATCGGCGTGCCGTGCAACCCGGCGTAAAGCGCCGCGCAGAGATCGATGCCGACTTGCGCAGCCGCATGAGTTCCAGGAGTCACGCGGCGGTTGATCTCAAGAAGGAAGCACTGCTCGGTCTTCTCGTGCGCAATGAACTCGAAGGCGAACAGCCCGGTCATGCCGAACGCGCCCACGAGCTTCTCCGCCGCCTCTCGCATCTCGGGCACGCGGAGATAGCGCGTGACGGTCGCCGGGCCAGTGGGCGACGGATTGGCAATTATCTTTTCCCGCGATACGCCCGCCAGCAGCTTCCCGCGCATCGCCGCGACGGTGTGATGCCGAACGCGTCCCGGGATGCGCGCCTGGAGCAGAATTTTGACGCCGGTCGCGCCCTCGAGATTGAGTTCCACCTTGCCGGTCAACTCGCCGTAGGCTCGCGTCAACGCGTCGCGGCTGGCCACGAGCGCCACATCGTTGCCTGCGCTCCCGAAGCCTCGCTTGAGCACCACGTTGAAAGCCTGCGCCGCGGCGAACGATTCGGCCTCCGCCAGGCTCGACACGATCGCAAACTCAGGCACCCGAACGCCGAGCGCCTGTGCTGCGGGTGCAAGAAGCTTCTTGTCGGTGCTGGTGCGGTAGTGGGCCGGATCGCCCAGCGACTCCTTCACGAGTTGCGCGAGTTGCAGGTGCACCTCCGGCCGCATGCCGGGAGGCGGACTGAGGACCAGGGTTTGCAGCAGCCGCTGGGCCGTATCGTCGCAGGCGATGACGATCCGCGGCGCCACCGCCGCGACCATCGTGGCAAAGGCTTGGACCCACTCCATCGTCGTAGCCTCAGCCGGCAGATGTCCGACCTTGCGGATGAAGCGACTCTTCTCGGCCAACGTGTCCTTCGGTGTCAGGAGCGAGACGACAAACCCAGCCTTCGCAAGCCGTTCGGGCACGCGTGCGGTGCCGATCCAGCGAGGGGCGGTCGAGAGCAACAACGCGGAAGTAGCCATGGTAGAAACGATCGATCAGAGGCGCGAATCGGAGCAAAGCGCGGTCGAGGACTGGCGCCGCTTGGCGCTGCGCGCCGCTCAGTGCGCCGGATCGTAGCACAGAAATCCGCGCCGGCCCGGCAAATGCTATCAGGTGAGCATGTCGGCCCAGATGTTCTTAGCCCAAGCGTCGGCGTAGAGCGCTTCCTGCACGCTCGGTCCCGGCGAAAGGCCGCCGCTGCCGGTGACGACGCTCATCGTCTTTTTCTCCGCGTCATAGCGGTGGACCGAGGCGACGTGCACGACTTCCTTGTCGTCGATGTAGCTGTAGCAAGTGTTCGCGATCACCGGTGTTTGGTTTACCTCTCCACCAGTCAGCAACGCGACCACTGCAGCCGCACAGACCTTGGCGTGCTGATTGGCCATGTGACCGGACTTCGGCATCAGCTGTGCATTCTGGGTAGCGTCGCCGACGACGTGGATATTGCGCTGCGCAGTCGACTCGAAGCTGAGAAAGTCAACCTGGCAGAAGCGGCCGTTGGCGTTGGCCATGCCGAGCGCTCGCGCGATCCCGCCAGCGTGCTGCGGCGGGATGATATTGAGCACGTCGCCTTTGACGCTGTCGAAGTCGAGCTTCGCGGAACGTGCCGCTACGTCGACGTCGACCAAGCCGCTGTTCGGTCGGTACTCGACATAACCCTTGTAGCGACCGTTCCACGCCGCGGTGAACAGGCCCTTCTTGGATACCACGTCGTCGTTGGCGTCGAGAATGATCACCTTCGATTTTTTCTTCTGCGTCGAGAAATAAAACGCGACCTGACACGCGCGCTCATAGGGCCCCGGCGGACAACGATACGGCGCCTTCGGGATGTGCATGACAAAGACGCCGCCGTCCGGCATCGCCTCGAGTTGCCGCCGCAAGGCGACCGTCTGCGCGCCCGCTTTCCAGGCGTGCAGGATCTTCTCCTGCGCGTCGCGGCTCGCGAGCGCCGGGATCGCGTCCCACATGAAATCGACGCCCGGCGCAAGGATCAGGCGGTCGTACGGCAGCGTCGTGCCGCCGGAGAGCCGGACCGTGCGCGCCGCCGGATCGATGGCCATTGCCTCGTCGGTCGCGCGGCGCACGCCCCATTTGTCCAGACCGTCATAAGCTACCGTGAGGTCGGCGATCTGGCGGCTGCCGCCGAGCACCAGATTCGACAACGGGCACGATACAAACGTGCTGCCGCGCTCGACCAGCGTGACGGCGACTTTGCCGTCGCTCCACTTGCGCACGTATTTAGCGGCTGTCGCGCCGGCGAACCCGCCGCCGACCACGACGACCCTCGGTCCCTTGTCGGGCATGCTCGCGCAACCGCCGATGCCACCGAGTGCCGCTGCAGCGATCGCTGCCGATCCGGTCCGTAGAAATTCGCGTCGGCTCTGGCGCATGGCCACCTCCTTGCACTTTCTGAATTATGCGAACGTTGCGTGTCGGTGGCCGGCGCTAATTCGGCTTTTGTGCGGCGAAGTGCGCGGCTGCAGCATCGATCTCCGCGTCGGTGTAGCCTTTGGCGAGCTGCTGCATGATCGTCGACGGCCGCTTGCCGTCGCGAAAGTCTTTCACCTGCTGGACGATGTAAGCCTTGTCCTGGCCTGCAAGGCTGGGTACAACGCCGCGACTCTTGCCGTCGGTTCCGTGGCAGGTGGCGCAATTGGCGGCGACGTCCCGGCCGATGTTCGCATCGGCGGCGCCGGCGCCGTCGGCAGCGACGAGCAGCGCAAGGCCGGCAAGAGCACGTAAGAGCGGATGGTTCATGGCTCCCTCCCCTCAGGGCGCGACCAAACCATGGTACTCCTCCGCGGCGTTTCCGTGCCGCGCAAAAAAACGGGGCCCACAGGGCCCCGTCCATCGACACGTGTTGCGGCTTACGCCACCGGCTCGGCTTCCTTGGTTTCCTCGAAGACGAGCTTGATCTTGTCGCTCTCGTCGACGTCGATGGTCACCTTGCCGCCGCTGACGAGCCGGCCGAACAGAAGCTCGTCGGCGAGCGCCTTGCGAATCGTATCCTGGATGAGCCGCGCCATCGGCCGCGCGCCCATCTGCGGATCGAAGCCCTTCCGCGCCAGGAACTCCTTGAGCCCCGGCGTGAACGACGGCTCGACCTTCTTCTCGTGCAGCTGCGCTTCGAGCTCGAGCAGGAACTTGTCCACCACGCGCAGGATGACGTCGTGGTCGAGCGCCGCAAACGAGATCGTCGCGTCGAGCCGATTGCGGAACTCCGGCGTGAACATGCGCTTGATCGATTCGAACTCGTCGCCCGCCTGCTTGTTGTCGGTGAAGCCGATCGAGTTGCGGGATAGCATGTCCGCGCCGGCGTTGGTCGTCATGATGATGATGACGTTGCGGAAATCGGCCTTGCGCCCGTTGTTGTCGGTCAGCGTCCCGTGGTCCATCACCTGCAGCAGGATGCTGAAGATGTCGGGATGCGCCTTCTCGATCTCGTCGAGCAGCAGCACGCTGTACGGATGCTTGGTGATCGCCTCGGTGAGCTGGCCGCCCTGGTCGAAGCCGATATAGCCCGGCGGGGCGCCGATCAGCCGCGACACCGCGTGGCGCTCCATGTATTCGGACATGTCGAAGCGGATCAGCTCGACACCGAGGCAATACGCGAGCTGGCGCGCGACCTCGGTCTTGCCGACGCCCGTCGGTCCGCTGAACAGGAAGTTGCCGATCGGTTTCCTCGGATTGCCCAGCCCCGAGCGCGCCATGCGGATCGCCGCAGTCAGGGCGTCGATCGCCTGGTTCTGCCCGAACACGACGTTCTTCAGATCGCGGTCGAGCGTCTTCAGCGCGTTGCGGTCGTCGGACGTGACACTCTTGGCCGGGATGCGCGCGATCTTGGCAACGATCTCCTCGATCTCGGTCTTGCTGATGATCTTCTTCTGCCTGGACTTGGGCAGGATCTTCTGCGCCGCGCCGGCTTCGTCGATGACGTCGATCGCCTTGTCCGGCAGGTGGCGGTCGTTGATGAAGCGCGCGGAGAGCTCGGCCGCGGTCGTCAGCGCGGCAGGCGCGTATTTCACGCCGTGGTGCTGCTCGAAGCGTGTCTTCAGCCCTTTCAGGATCTCGATGGTCTCGGCGATCGACGGCTCCGGCACGTCGATCTTCTGGAAGCGTCTCGACAACGCGTGATCCTTCTCGAAGATCACGCGGTATTCGTTGTAGGTCGTCGCGCCGATGCACTTCAACGCCCCGGTGTTGAGGGCAGGCTTGAGCAGGTTCGACGCGTCGAGCGTCCCGCCCGACGCCGCGCCAGCGCCGATGATGGTGTGAATCTCGTCGATGAACAGGATCGACTTGGGGTTGTCGATGAGCTGTTTCAGGACGGCTTTAAGCCGCTGCTCGAAATCGCCGCGGTACTTGGTGCCCGCGAGCAGCGCGCCCATGTCGAGCGAATACACGGTGAACTCCCGGAGCATCTCGGGAACTTCGCCCTCGTTGACGCGGCGCGCGAGCCCTTCGGCAATCGCGGTCTTGCCCACGCCCGCTTCACCCACCAGCAGCGGATTGTTCTTGCGCCGGCGGCACAACACCTGAATGACCCGTTCGAGCTCGATCTCGCGCCCGATCAGCGGATCGATCTTGCCGCTCTTCGCCATATGGTTGAGGTTTACCGTGTACGCTTCGAGCGCCCCGGCGGGCTGCTGTTCGCCGTCGCCCTCGTCCTTGGCCGACTCCTGCTTCTCGTCCTTCTTCTGCGAGGTCTTGGTGATGCCGTGTGCGATGTAGTTGACAACATCGAGCCGCGTCACGCCACGCTGATTCAGAAAGTAGACCGCGTGGGACTCCTTCTCGCCGAAGATCGCCACCAGCACGTTGGCGCCGGTCACTTCCTTCTTGCCCGAGGACTGCACGTGCAGGATCGCGCG
>Ga0075425_100005877_pt1 | contig 12790 bp, 11 predicted proteins | sample SoiMethybrSBSTD4_FD_75300 | JGI IMG/M metagenome (GOLD analysis project Ga0075425, IMG submission 75300) | Bulk soil microbial communities from a Populus tree surrounding site in Tennessee, USA - Soil MetaG P. TD hybrid SBSTD4 | ecosystem: Environmental > Terrestrial > Soil > Tree plantation...
CCCGAGAGCCGCGGGGGGCGGCGCCTCGTCTTCGTCGACAAGCCGGAGCGAACGCAGACACAGATTCTGATGGGGGAGGTCGGAAGCCATCCGAAGGACCCCGATCACATCGCCCTTCACGTCGCCACCACCATCTTCGGGGGGACGTTCACGTCGCGAATGATGCGGGCGATTCGATCCCAGCGCGGCTGGTCCTACGGCGCCTACGCGCGCCTCCCCTATGACCGCCAGCGCGACGCCTTCAGCATGTGGACGTTTCCCGCGGCGAAGGACGCGGCCGCCTGCATCGCGCTCGAGCTCGAGCTCGTCAATGAGTGGCGTGACAAGGGGATTTCGCCGCGCGAGCTCGCATTCGCCAAACGTTACCTCGTCCGTTCGCACGCGTTCGACATCGACACGCCGCAAAAGCGCGTTCATCAACGCCTCGACATCGATCTGTTCGATCTGCCGATCGACTACCACACGCACTATGTCGATCACGTAGAGTCCGTGACGCTCGAGCAGGCCAACGAGGCCGTCCGACATCGGATCTCGACGGATGCCCTGGTCGTATCGGTGGTCGGAACCCACGCCGAAATCGGCGATGCCGTGGCTAAGTCCGTGCCCGGTCTGAGCAAGGTCGAAGTCGTGGCATACGACGCGGAGTGACGAGCTCCGACCAGGGCGCTGCCAGCGCCGCACGAGCACGAGGACGAGGACGTGCACGAGGACGAGGATGAGGACGAGACTGGTCTTCTTGGTTTGACGAAGCCGCCGCTGGGTGGTGAATCGCCTGTTTCACATTGTGCACCATTTCGTACAAGAGTCGTCTGCTGCGATCGGCGGGTTTTGTCCGCGCGGCGCGCTAGACTTGGTACATGGCAAAAGTTCCGGTCGACCCAAAGGTCGTGGCGTCTTGCCGCGAGCTCGCGGGGCGCATTGCCGACGACGTGCAGACGTTCATCGATGGTCACACCACCGTCGGCGTCGAGCGGACGACCGCCCGCGCCTACGGCGTCGACGGCGTGGACGACCAGGGCACGCCGCTCGTCAACCTGCTGGTCGACCGGTGTCATCAGCAGGGGCTCGTTGGCCGGGGCATTGCTTTTTTTCTCGGGCGCGCGCTCGCGGCCGGAGCTCGATCCATCAACGAGGCGGCCGAGCGGCTCGCTTTCGGACCCGATTGGACGCGCTATCGGTCGGAATCGGGCGGGGCCAACGAAGCGCTCGAGCGGCACACCCGCGAAGCCATCGAGCGAATCGACGCCGCCACCAAGGCACGCGAGGACAAAAAAGCGAAGTTTGCCGCGCCCCGCACGCCGCTCAAGTACGTCATCGTCGCCACCGGTAACATCTACGATGACGCAACACAGGCCAAAGCCGCCGCGTTCGCCGGCGCCGATATCGTCGCGGTGATCCGCGCGACCGCCCAGTCACTCCTCGATTTCGTGCCGCACGGCCCGACGACCGAGGGGTACGGGGGCACCTTCGCGACGCAGGAAAACTTCCGCATCGTCCGCCGCGCGATCGACGAGGCGAGCGACGAGTACGGCAGGTACGTCTACCAAACGAACTACTCGTCGGGGCTCTGCATGTCCGAGATCGCGTGGATGGCGGCTGTCGAACGGCTCGACATGCTGCTCAACGACGCGATGTACGGAATCCTGTTTCGCGACATCAACATGTGCCGCACCTTCGTCGATCAGTACGTCTCGCGCCGCATCATCGCGCGAAGCGGTATCGTCATCAACACCGGCGAAGACAACTACTTGACGACCGCCGACGCCGTCGAAAAGGCGCACACCGTTCTTACCTCCCAGTTCATCAACGAGGCGTTCGCCAAGCGGGCAGGGCTCGCCGAGGAGCAAATGGGTCTCGGACATGCCTACGAGATCAACCCGCGCATCGAGGACAGTTTTCTCCTCGAGATCGCGCAAGCCCAGCTCATTCGCCAGATCTTCGAGCGCCATCCCATCAAATGGATGCCTCCCACCAAACACAAGACCGGCGACATCTTCCAGAGCCACGTGCACGACGCCATGTTCAACCTGGTCGGCGTCGCAACCGGTCAATCGATCGAGCTACTCGGCATGTTCTCGGAAGCCATCCAGAACCCTTTGCTCATGGACCGGTATCTTTCTTTGAAATCGGCGCAGTACGTCTTCAATACCGCGCGCCACCTGGGCGACGAGATCTCTTGGAAACCGGGGGGCATCGTCGAAACCCGCGCTCGCAAAGTGCTCGACGAAGCGCACGAGCTCTTGGCCGAGGTACAGCGCGAGACGATCTGGAGCGCCATCGCCCGCGGCGCTTTCGCCGACGTGAAGCGCACACGCGAGGGGGGCAAGGGCTTCGTAGGCGTCGTCCCCAAGGCGCCCGACTACGTGAACCCGTTTCTCGAAGCGCTCGAGAAAGGCAGGTCCTGATGCACCCGACCGAGCCCAAGCTCGTCCGCGCTTACGGCGATCGCGAAGGCGATGGCATGGTCCAGATGTCGTTCGTGCTCCCGGTGCCTCCGTCGGCCAAAGCGCGCGAGGCGGCCCGGCGCTTCGCGCAGACGCACGGTCTTTCCGAGCCGCTCGTCACGACGATGGAGGAAGCGGCGAAGGGTTATACGTACTTCGTCGTTTACGGACATTCCGCTCATTCGGTCGACATTAGCCGGCTCGAGGTACCGGAGATCCAAACGACGCTCCTGTCGCGCGACGAGCTCGACGAGCGTGTCGCGACGCGCCTCGGGCGCAAGATCGTGGTCGTCGGGGCCTGCACGGGTAGCGACGCCCATACGGTGGGCATCGATGCCGTGCTCAACTACAAAGGCTACGCCGGGGACAAGGGGCTCGAGAGCTACCGCTCTTTCGAAGCGCACAACCTCGGCGCGCAGGTCGAAAATGCCGAGCTTACGGCGCGCGCGCGGGCGCTCCGCGCCGACGCCATCCTCGTCAGCCAGGTGGTCACACAACGCAACTGCCACAAGGAAAACGCGGCCGCGCTGGTCGAGCTCATCCGCGAACAAGGGTGGCGCGATCGCATCCTCTTGCTCCTCGGGGGGCCACGCATCGATCACAAGCTCGCCCTCGAGCTCGGCTTCGACGCGGGTTTCGGCCCCGGCACCAAGCCGTCCGATGTCGCGAACTTCATCGTCCAGCACCTTTGCGGGGACGAAACCCTGTCCGATAAGCCGACAGTCTAATCGAACACAATTGTCGAATCTTGCGTTGAAGGAAGAGGAAAGGCCTTCTTCCCGCCTTCCTGTTGACGACTCCGTCAGTCCCCCGCTGGGGACTTCCACCCCTTCGGGTGTTCCCCAGGGGCTCCGGGGTCGTCGATGATCGCGTGGTACGCCGACGAAAGCGCTGCGAAGCGCTGGTGCATGTCGCGGCGCTCGGCGTCGGTGGCATCGCGGTGGCGATCGGGGTGAAACCGACTCGCGAGCTCGCGAAAGGCGCGCGTCACGTCGGCGATGCTCGCGTCCTCGTCGAGCCCGAGAAGCGAGAGCGCTTCGAGGCGCCGAGAATACGTTGCCGGGGACCTTCCCCCTGCGTTTCTCCGGCGCAAGGGCTCGTCCGCTCGCCGCGCGGTCCGCGGCGAACGGTCGCGCGCTCTCGGCCGACCGTGTAGATACTCCCGCGGCGCGAGCGCCGAAACCGCATCGCGCGGCATCGCGCAGGCCACATGGAACGAGACGACGGCCTCTTCGAGAGCGAAGAGAGCTTCGAGACGCGCGCGCAGCTGCTGGCGGAGCGCCGCTCCGACGACATCGGGCGAGATGCGGCACTCCTCCACCAGGAGTTCCCCGACCTTTCGGTGGCCCGCAGCCGTCAGGCGCAATCCGAGATGGCGCTGCAGTGCGCCGTCGATGAGCCCTCGCTGTCGCAGGATCTCGCCGAGGGGGGTCACGCGAGTCGGTGTGTCGACTGCAACGATCTCGCCGCGCGAAAGGTAGATGCCGTGGGCGCGTCCCGAAATCTCGGTCAGCCGAACGAGCCCGGTGATCCTGCCGCGATGCAGGGACCCGAGCACGTCGCCGAGTGTCGTCTCGGAAAGCCGGCCAGAAATCCGCACGCCTCATTTCTACTAGCGGACGCCCCGGGGGCCAAGTAACCGGGCGGCGGGCGAACCCTTACCGCGACGGACCCTCGGCGCCCACGGTCACCCTCGCCGAAACGTCCGCCGTCACCGGCCGGCAGCCGGCCTCGCCGCAGACGACGGCGCGGGCCCGAACGCGAAGCTCGCCCGAGCCGTCGCCCGTCGCCGCGAGAGCGAGCTCGAAATCGGCGCCCTCGGCATCGCTGCGACTCGCGTCGCCGGCGGCCACTCTCGTGCGCAGCGGCGGAGCGAACGGGGGCGCCGAAAGAACGATCACATCGCCCCAGCTGAATTTGCCCCCTATCGACCGTACGCGAACCGTACAGTGGATCTTCCCGGGACCAGGGACGGGATCGCACTTCGCGGCCGCGCCGATCGCAGGGTCTTGCCCGCCGGCCCGCGCGCCCACACCCGATCCCATGGTGAGAAACCCGAGTGCGAGCGCGGCGAACGCGCTCGAGGGGCGGTTAGCCGCGCGGAGGCGCATAGAAGTCCACGAGCCGAATGGGGTCCGGCGACAGCCGCAGGTGAACTCTCCGGCGCTTACCGACCGGATCGCCGCCGATCTGGAACTCGGTCTCCGGATCGGTCTCGATGGAGACCTGATCGACCAAGTAGTCGAAGATGACCTCGAGGTTCTCGTACTGCCCCTTCCAGATGGCGGGGAAGTTGGCGACCACCGTGAACGAGTTGATCGTGGAGATGCGGAGGTTCATGCGGTCGTTTCGTTCTTCGGCGAATGGAAAACATCGAAAACCGAAACCGTAATACGGAATGGTCGAGACCGACGCGATGCGTGCTCTCCCCTCGTAGATGACCTCCCCCTTTCGGATGGGCCGCCCGACGATGCTTCCCTTTTCTCCGAGGCGGTAGGCGTCGGCACCGTCGTTCACCACACGAACGTGAGGAACGGGTCGGAAGAGAAACGCCGGCAGCGAGCGAAATGTCGACGAGACGAAATAGGTGATGACCCCCGGCGCGAGACGTCGGAAGGGGCCGCGCGCGATGGCGCCCTTCACCTGGGCGTAGTCCCGGAGCACGAGCGCGTCGATCCCGAAGCCGCAAAAAGGAGCGAGATATTCTTCGACCTCGATGAGACGCACGGGGCGCGAGCCGGCGTCCCCTCGAAGCCGCTCGAGGTCGACCTGCAGGCCACCGCGCTTGACTTGGCTTGCCCCGATGACCCAGGCGAGCGCGTTGCCCGTCCCGAGCCGCAGTAGGCCGAAGCGAGGCGGCGCCTTTCCCTGGCGCCGCGCCTCGCGGGTGATGTCCGAGACCATGACCGTGAACGTGCCATCCCCTCCGCCGAGGAGGACCGTTCCGTATCCTCGCTCGACGAGCGTCCGCGCGATGTATCGCCCCTCCTCGACCCGCCGAGAGATGAACAGCTCGCCGGCCGACAGAATCTGATCGAGCGTGTCGATGACTTCGTCGTTCACCCTCTTGGCGTTGCCGTTGATGACGACCGCAATCCGCTCGCTCGGCGGCAGCGCCGTCTCCTCCGACGTCCGATCGTCGCGGGGGTGTTCACCCCCAACTTCCGACGTGGGGCCATCGCTGGTCATGGTTCTGGCTCTAGCACGGAAGCGCGGCAGCCGACTGACCGCCGGCCGCTGCGAGCTCACACGTGAGACGCCGGCACATTTCGGAGTCGCGACGGCTCGTTGGAGGTCCCCTAAAATAAGATCACCGCGGCGGTCCGCCGGCGGCATGAATTGGTGCCGCGCGTGTAAGTTGCTGGACCTAGGTGCCCCTTTTTGTTAAAGCTCTCGATGAGAAACGGGCTTGGGTGGGCGGCCAAAGAGCCTTCCAGCACCGCGGAGCGGGGACAGATGTCTAAGAAGACTAAAGAATCCAAGGGTTTGGGTAAATTGAAGACTGCCAACGGCGTCGCCAAACCGGGTCGAGGGGTCACCAAAGCCTCGGCCAAACAGACCACCCCGGTGGTCAAAATTCCCCCGGCGTCGGCCCGACGCCTGGTGGACAAGGGGGTCGCGAAGGACCCGAAGAGCGGCCCGCCTCCGTCGCCGGAGAGCGCCACTGTCCCCCTTCCCAAGCGCAAGCTAGGGTTGCGAGGTGCCGCCCCCTGGGCGGCTCGCCATGCGGCCAAACACGCGGCTGAGGCAAGGGCCAGGGCGGCAGAACCGCCGCCTCCCGGCAGTGCTCGCGCAACCATCCGCGTCCCGCGAGGGGCCGAGGAGCTCAAGGCGAAGATCGGCGAGCTCCACAACGCGCTCCTTCAGATTCGTTCGTACCGAAAGAACCTCAACAAGGGGTTCTTCGACATCGGCGGCGTCTTGCGCGATGTGCAGCAGCGCAAGCTGTACGAGGCAAAGGGTTACGGCTCGTTCGAGGCTTTCCTCGAGCGCGAAATCGATCTCGGAAAGACGACGGCGCTCAAGCTCATCAAGGTGTCGTCGGTCTTCGCAAAGCCGGCCGCGCTCGAGTACGGGATGGAGAAGCTATTTCAGTCGCTCCAGGTTCTCGATTCGTCCGGCGAGGGCACCACCACCAAGAGTGGCCCGGCGCCGAGTCCCGCGCAGCCCCCAAGCCCGCGTATCGCGCTTCCGCTGAAACCGCCGCTCGGTCGCGTCGGCTAGCGGAGAACCGCAAACTTCAGGTAGCGCCCCTCGGGCCACCCGGCGACGGTCGGGTGATCAGCCGGAGGGCCGAACAGACCGGCGAGGGATAGATCGGCGCGCCCGAGGGCAACGTCATCGAGCGTGGCGGCGAACTCCTCGAGCGCGACGTGACTCGAGCACGAGGCGGCACAGAGGATCCCGCCTGGACCGAGCACCGCCGCGCAGGCGCCGTGGAGCTTTCGGTAGGCCGCCAGCGCGCGAGGCTTGGCTTTCTCGCTCGGAGCGAAGCTCGGCGGATCGCTCACGATGAGATCCCAGGTTTGCCCCTTGGCCTTGGCCGCGGCGAGGAACGCGAACGCGTCCGCGGTGACGAACGCGTGAGCGCTCGGGTCGATGCCGTTGGCGCGCATCGACAGCTCGGCCGAAAGGTGCGCAGCGTGCGCGACGTCGACGGACGTCACATGGAGCGCGCCCCCCAGCGCGGCGGCCGTCGAGAACCCCCCCGCATAGCTGAAAAGATTGAGCACCCGCCGGCCGGCGGCGAGCTCCTTGACCCTGGCCCGATTGTCTCGCTGGTCTAGGAATGCACCCGTCTTCTGGCCGTGTGCCAGGTCGACCACCATGGCCATCCCGTTTTCCCGAACGGTGATCGTATCGGGCGGCAATCGTCCGAAGAGCGCTTCGAGCTTGACCTCGTCACCCCTCTTGTCGGCGCGGTGGACCAGGGAGACCAGGCCGAGGGGTTCGAGCAGCCGCCACATGCGGGGGGCGAGGTCGGGCAGCCACGTTGCGATCGCTGCGCCGTCGAGACGCACGACGGCGACATCATCGTACCGATCGATGACGACACCCGGCACGCGATCTCCTTCGCCGTGGCAGAGGCGGTACGCCGTCGTTTGGCTGCTGGCCGCGAGGAAAGCTCGTCGTTCGACGGCACGCTCGACGCCGCCGGCGATCGCAGCTGCATCGAGCTTCGGCGACACGGTGCGCGCATACAAGCGGATGGCGATGGGAGAGGTGTCGTCCCAAATGCCTTGACCGAGGGGCGTGTCATCCGATGCTCGAACCTCGACCACCTCGCCGGTTCCTAGGGCATCGCTCGCCCGCGCCACCCCTGCTCGCCAGATCCAGGGATGCCCGCGCCGAACCGCGCCGGCCGCGCCGCTCGAGACGGTGACGACGCGTGCCTTCGTCATGCGCCGTTGGTACCATAGCCCACCTCGGATGACCTCTGTTGCTTGGCGCCTCACTTGCTTCGCTATCGGCGCGGCGCTGGTCGGTTGTTCGAGCGACCACGACCTTCTTGCTCAGCGCCCCGGGCCGGGCTCGGACGGAGCGATCGGTGACGGCCCGGCTCAAGATGGGTTTCCCGTGGGTCCGCGGGACGGCGCGCCGGCAGTCGACGCAGGAGATCCCGAGCCGCCTGGCCCCTGGCTTTTGACACTCATGAACGGCGTCGTCGACGTGGACACGGCGCGCTTCTGTTTCGTTCCCATCGTCGACGGCGGCGACGTACCCCCCGACGAAATGCCTCTGCCGGACCAGGCGCTATCTTTCGGCGCTCACGTCGTTCTTTCGACGCTCGCCCCGATCGATCTCGCGACGACCGACGTCCACCCCTACCTTGTCGTCAGAGCCGACAGCGGCGCCTCATGCCGCGAGATTCTAGAGGCACAGGTCGCCGAGGGGGGGCCTTTGCCACCGCGAATCCACTTAGTGGCTCCTTTCGCATGGTCGCTGCCCATCATCCCGGCGGGCACGCTCGCCGAGTCGAGAAGTTATTTCGCGATCGCAAACGGATGCACCGAGCCCTTTGCCGAGCCGGGCCGGGCAGCGGCCGACGGAGGTGACGGCGGAGACGCCAGCGACGGCGCTTCGATGGCCGCGGCGATCTGCGGCACCGGATTCGGATCCACGACGCTCGGCCTATCGCTCGTGAAGCTCTCGCGCCAAGAAGACTTCGTGAAGGTCGGCTTTCAGGCGGTGAACGGAAGCAACGCGGCGGCACCCGCTACGATCCTCGTCGAAAATCCGCTCAGCAACGCGACCGTGTTTCTCGGCGACTCGCTTGCGCTCGGGCAGATCACGCCGCGCGCTCGACCAGCCTACGTCGCCAGGGGTGAGTTCGGCTTTCCTCTCGGATCGGCTTCGGTTCGTGTCAATCCGGTCCCCGGCAATGTCTCTTTTCCGGAGTTCGACACGACGATGGCCACCGTCCTGTCGGCGAGCGGCCTCGACGAGGGGGTGTTCGACGGCGCCGCCAACTTCACGTTCGTCATGCTCGGCATCGTGCCCGGGCAAGACGCGGCTACCTCCGGTAACCCGTTCCGGGTCGAGCTCGTCGAGAACGCCCCCGATCTCGCTGCGGATGGCCGCTAGCACCTCCGCTGTATTGTTAGTGGTGGAGGCTGATGTCGGCGAGCTGGGCTCGGACCTGGTTCATGTACGGCGAGTCCGAGAAGCGGCGTGAGAAGCTTCGAAGCGTATTTTTGGCGTCGTTCCACGCCTGGATGTCGATGAGGCACTGTGCGAGAAGAAATGTCGCGTCGTCCATCACCTCCTTGTCGGTCGAAGCTTCCGAGAGCTGGATGAGCAGAGGGACGGCATCGCGCTGGCGCGCGAGGTGACGGTAGGCGTCGGCCAGGTTGTAGCGAGCGAGGGGCGCGTGGGAAGCGTCGTCCTTGTAGCGAAGCGACTCTTCGAGCGATTGCGCCGCCTCGTGCCAGCGGCCGACGCGGGCATGGTCGAGCCCCTGGTGGTAGGCGGCGATCGAGAGCTCGCCGCGCGCACGGTCGACGGCGTCGGCAAAAACGGCGAGCTCGGTTTTGGTCAGCGGCTCCTTGTTGAGGGCCTCGAACTGCTCGACCACCTCGGCGCGCTTGCCCTGACGAATCAACTCGTAGAAGCTTCCGGCGTGCGCCTCGGCCTTCGCTCGCTCTTCGTCGCGCTTTTGCGCTTCTTTGAGCTCGCGTGACATCCGGTCGACCGCTTGCCGGGTTTGCTCGGTTTCTGCGCGGACGGCGTCGACCCGCGCGTCCCAGGCGAGCTTGAGCGCGACGAAGACGACCAGCACGAAGACGATGTACGCCGTCGCGCTGTTCCAAACGAGCCGTCGCTCGTAACCCTGTTGGCGCTTGGCGATGCTCTTCAGATCGGCGGAGAGGGCGTTGGTCAGGTTGTTGGTCTTGATGATGAGGCCGCGAGTTTCGATGATTTCGCGCTTGAGCTCGCGCAGCTCCTCATCGAATTCGTCGATCATCGTCCGCCCGAAGTACCCCACATTGCCTGAAAAGGGCAACTGTGGCCGCACGACGACAGCCGCTCGAGAACGGGTCCGGTGGCGGCTTAGGGAGCGCGAACCGGCGAGTGGTTGCGGAATAGCTGGAGGGCGTGCTACCAGCCGTGCATGGGCTCGACGCAGGAATTCCGCAAGAACATGAAATTGCTCGTCGATGGCACACCTTACGTGTGTCTCGAAGCCCAGTTCGTGAAGCCCGGCAAGGGGCAAGCGTTCACGCGATGCCGGCTCAAGAGCCTCGTCACCGGCAACGTCATCGAGCGGACGTACAAATCGGGCGAGAGCGTGGAGCTCGCCGACATCGAGCAGCGCAAGATGACGTACATCTACCCGGAGGGGGACACGTACGTCTTCATGAACCAGGAGACGGGCGATCAGATTCACGTCGGCGCCGAGCACATCGGCGACGAGAAGAGATTCCTCATCGACGGCCTCGAGGTCGAGGTGGTGCTCTTCAATGGAAACCCCATCGGCGTCGAGTTGCCCTCCCATGTCGTCATCCAGGTGGCCAAGAGCGAGCCAGGGATCAAGGGGGACACCGCGAGCGGGGCGACCAAACCAGCGACGCTATCGACCGGGACCAGCATCAACGTTCCCCTTTTCATCAACGAGGGGGAGTGGATCAAAGTCGACACGCGAACAGGTGCGTACCTCGAACGCGTCAACCGGCGCTGAGCAGGTGACTAGGGCGCGCTGGGCGCGAGCATTCCGATGAGATGGCCGTCGCGGATGCAGGCAAGCGCTTTCGCGTCGTTCGCGATCGTGCAGGCGCGCAAATCGGCGTAGGCGTAGGCACCCTCGAGATCGGCGGGGCGCCAGAGTTGCCACGATTTGCCCGCGCGGACGAGCGCACCCAGCTTCGTACCGATCACGATCGCGCGGCCGTCGGGCGAACGCGGCGAACCCGCGTGAACGGGTTGCCCGAGCGACCCCATTTCGCCGAGCGGCTTGGCTTGCCCGAGGTCGGCTCCGACCACGACCGGCTCGCCCGCCATCCACGCCTCGAGCCCCGCGGCGGCCCACGCGACCGGGACGGCGTCGAGGCGCGCCGCCGGTGCGGACGGCGCGCACCTGGAGGGGATTGACGGCGAGACGGGCACCGGCAGATCGCGCGCGCCGGGCGCAGGCGTCGGCGGAGGGGCCACGGCGAACGCGGGCTCGTTCGCTCCTCCCATGCGGATTCGCAGCGATGCGCCGTCGCAAGGGTCGTACAGCCCGAGCCACCGCACGGTGCCGTCGAGGTTCGTCACCGCGCTTGGCCAGGTCGGAATCCCTTGCGCGTGCCCCTCCGCTCCCGTCTGTACGTTCACCATCGCGAGGCCGGTCTTCGTGCGAACCAGGAGATCCCCGCCGGGTGTGAACGTGAGAGGGCCCCAACCGGGCGCCCCGCTCGGGTCGAAGTCGGGAGCCGTCGCGAAAACGCGGATCACCGATGGCGCGCGAAGAGGAGCAGCCTTGACGATCGCCTTCTCGAGCTCGGCGCGCCTCTGCTTCGTCGTCGTGGCGGGTCTCCAGCCGATGTGCTCGTAGGCAGCGATGGCGCGGGGCAAGTCCCCGAGCGCCAGCGCCGCGCGCACGGCAGCCGCCGCGGCGTCCTCGAGCGCACGACTCGGACCGCATCGAATGCCGCCGCTCGACACCGAGACGAGCGGTTCGCCCGAGTCGGAACAAATCCAAGCGTAAAGCTTTCCGATCTGGCGCACACTGGCCGGCACCGAAAGGGCGTCGGCCTTCTTCGAAGCTCGTCCGAGCTCGGCCGTGGCCGCTCGGCGCAGCGAGCTCTCGGGCTCGTCGGGATCGCGCGACAAACCAGTCGGACGGTCGAGCCAGCGCAGATCGGCGCTCGCGCGAGGCCCAGGTTCGAAGGGGGGCGGCGCACCTTCGACCGAGACGCGCGCCACGAGGTCGTCGCGGCCGTCGCCGTCGATGTCCGATGCGTCGAGCTCGAGACCCAGTCGTTCGCCGGCCGGCGGGTCGGCGAAAAACAGCTCTTCGCGCAGGGCGGGCTCGCGCGACGGCGCGGCGACGGCGACCCAGCGTGCTTTTCTCGTGGGTGGGGGGGGCGGGTTGCACGACGCGTGGAGGCTCACGGCCGCCGTGTGAGGGCCGACCTGCTCGAGCGCGGGTTCGGGTGCGCAGCCGGGTTGGCCGATCGCCCCGCTCGGAAGCGCGGCGATCGGCTTGGGGGGGGATGGCGCGGCGCCGGCGGCCCCCCCCTTGTAAAAAAGGAGACGCCCTGCGAGAGGATCGGTCGACGAAACCCAGGCGACCGCGTCGCGGACGCCGTCCTCGTCGAGGTCGGCCGCGAGGACGAGCACGAAGGCTTCACCGGGGGGTGGCGCGATCTGCGTTGCCCCCTCGATTCGAAATGCGCCGCCGGGCAGATCGGGGCGCTGTCCGACGACGTGAACGAACCCACCCGCGTCGTCGCCGAGCGGGTGAAGGGCGAACGAGGCGTCCGGGGCATTGACCCCTTTCTCGCGGCTCGACGGGGCGCCGTCGATCGCGTAGGGCGTATAGGGGCGGTCGCGGGAGCAACCACGAGAGCAACCGAGAGCTCCAGCGAGAACGATCGAGATCGCAGCGGTCCGCGCCGGGTGGGCGAGCGCGCTAGCGTCCTTTGAATGCGGGTTTTCTCTTCTCGACAAACGCCCTCATTCCTTCTTTTTGGTCTTCGCTGCCGAAGAGCATGGCGAAGGCCTGCGCTTCGAGCTCGTTGGCCGACGTCATATCACCCGCCACGCCGCGAAGCATCGCTCGCTTCGCTTGGGCGACGGCGAGGGGCCCCTTTTCGGCAATCTGATCGGCGACCGCGCGAACGCGCGCGCCGAGCTCGTCCCTC
>Ga0075425_100005878_pt1 | contig 12789 bp, 13 predicted proteins | sample SoiMethybrSBSTD4_FD_75300 | JGI IMG/M metagenome (GOLD analysis project Ga0075425, IMG submission 75300) | Bulk soil microbial communities from a Populus tree surrounding site in Tennessee, USA - Soil MetaG P. TD hybrid SBSTD4 | ecosystem: Environmental > Terrestrial > Soil > Tree plantation...
GTCGAAGATTTCCCGGTGTGGATGAACCGACATCGAAGCGCAGGCAGCTACACCAACCATAGTGGCCAGTACTAACAAGACGATCGAGCGTCGAATCATATCGATCGTCTCCGACTCGACATAGGTTTCATTGCCGACCATAGGTGGCGGGCAGTCTAGGTTGGTGGACCGGGTCAAGTCAACGCGCGGCAGTTTCCGGCGCGCGCGACGATGAGAGCGCTGAAGTATCGGGAATCTCAGGACGCTGTCGAGGCGTTGTAGATACTCGGTCACCCGTTGCCGTGGGCCTCCGTGTGAGGCGCCGAGTGGCGGTCCAGGCACGATAACGTGACCCAGCGGCGCTGAACGAGCTCCAGGCCGAGACCGAGAAAGACGCGCTGCTCGCTGGCAAAGATCCCTGCCCGTGGATCTTCCGCTCGAGTGTCGGCACGCCGCTCGATCCGTCCATGGTCGCCAAGACGTTCCGCGCCTTACTTCGCGCGGGTGGTCTGCCTCGCTTCCGGCTCTACGACCTGCGCCACACGTTCGCGACGCACCTGCTCGCCTAAGGCGCCCCGATCACCTATGTCGCCGCGCAACTTGGCCACGCGAAGCCGACGACGATACTCACGTACTACGCGCACTGAATTCCGACAGGCGACAAGCGCTTCATCGATCGGCTGCAGGCAATCCGGAGCGCCGCGAAAGTCGAAGATGGTAGCAAAACGGTAGCAGCTACTCACGCGAGGGACACGGAAGTGTGCGAAACGAAATGGAGCCGGGGGCGGGAGTTGAACCCGCGACCTACTGATTACGAAGAGCCCGACGCGTCTCGAAGTGACTGATATTTAGCGCCTGCCGATCGGCAAGATGCGGCAAAACGCGGCGGAAAATGCAACCCCCGCGCAACCACGCTCCGCGGGCTCCACTGCCCGCAGACCAACTCCAAACACCTCGAAGATTGCGACGACGATAGTGGCAATGGTCCACTACGAGTTGATGGCTACCCCACTTCCGCCGAACCCGCAGGAAATGCGCCGCCGAAAACGACAAGCCCCAGCGACGCCGATCGCTTCGGGGCCTACTCACGCGCTGCCGGGAGTCGGTCAGGAGTTAACCCTTCGCGAGGCGGCAGCCGCTCTTAAGTTACGCACGCGGGTGGTGGAAGAGTACGCCCGCAGGGGTGAACTCCTAGGCAAGCGAACTCAATACGGCTGGCGGTTCACACGGCAGGACATTGATGCTTTCTGGGAGCCGTGCCCGGATTGGTCCTTCGGTCCAGTTCCTTCCGAGAAATGAATGGGAAATTACTGGCGGAGCGGATGGGAGGACGGGAGACGAGAAGAATCGCGCGGCGGCCACGGCGAACGGCCAAGGGGCTTTGGTCGACCCGAGTCCGATGAGCTGCTCTTTCTACTGGTTTCCCGTGAGGAGTGAATGGAGAGCAAGCCGAGCACTGTTAGCCGGAAGCGGGACATGGCGGGCCGTTTCGCCGGGCCGCGCGCCAACGTGGAGCGCGTGCCGCGGCTACCGACGTTCCCGGCGCTGTGGGTGCTTGAGGACGCACGCCGGCGGCCTTACCTGGTTTTCTGGACGTCGGATGATGGCGAAATCCCCTGGGGGCTCAAGATGGCGCCAACCGACGAACCCGATGCCGTGCTGGTGACGTTAGAGGGCGGGCGGACTCAGCGCTTGACGATCATGCGCCGGCCCATGCCTCGCGGGCCCGGCACCGTGCTCTTTTACCTCTGCCCGACCTGCCAAAGGCCACGCCGTTACCTGTACCGCCTGTCGCTGGCGTTGACTGGCGTTGTCGACTACTTCGGCCTGCAGTGTCAACTCTGTGCCGGGCTTCGATTCAGGTCGCAGGGGCGGTATAAGTACGGCCTACTGCGCTGGACCGTCGAGATGCTGCGCCGAGACGGAGAAAAGTTCCCGCGGTGGCCCTGGGATCCCCGCGCCGTGTCCGATCCGCGGCTCGTTGCTCACGGCGCGCCGGGCGCGCTGACTGCTGGGAGTAATGCGCGAGCCTAGGTGGGCGCAGCGTCTGTGACTGGTCGCTCGCCCACTGTTCACCGGTGTACAGGCTGCGACGCGCCATGCCTCGTGGACCCAATGACCGCCAGGGTGCTATCACCGGTGTACAGGCTGCGACGCGCCATGCCGGTTGTCTGGTGCGCGACGCGCCCATTGTGCAGCAACTCCGCCGCAACGGCCTGACGGTCCGGAAGACGCCCACGGCCACATGTACCGACGTATTCGCTGGGCATACTGGGCGCTATGTTCACATGTGAACTAGCCGATCAGCAACAGTGCCGCGCGTGGACCTCGCACGCGCGCTCGCCGAGACGATGCGGACGCTACGTCGCGATGCTGGCTTGACTCAGTACCAGCTCGCAAAGGCGCTCGGAATCAGCCGGCCGACATTAACGCGGATCGAAAACGCGGATCAGAACGTAACCTTGAAGACACTAAGGCAAATCTGCCGGGCGCTAGGGTCTGATCCGGGTGATCTGTTCAAGCCGGGACGGGTGCGACTGCGAAAGAGCTAGCGCACTCTGGCGCAAATCCTCTGGGCTGGACGGTCGCTAAATCAGGCGCTGCCGCCGAAAGGTGAGGTCCTATTCAGCGACCTGGGCTTGTAGCTCGGCGAACTGATCTGCGAAACGCCGGCGACCGAGCGGCACGATGATCGGCCACAACGCGACGGTGGTGGCCGAGCTGCTCGGCATCTCGCGCGAGACGCTCTACGTCGATCGGCGGCAGGCGTGGGAGGCGCTCACGCCAGCGCCCCAGACGGCATCCGCCGCGCCTACGACGCGAGTCGTCGGCTTCTAGCCGACCACTTCGCGGGGAGATCATATGGCAGAAGCGAGGGGCGGCTAAAACAACTAAAGTATAAAGCGGATTTGCGGCATCACCACCAATGGCGGGTCCTCAGTGACCGCCCGCTGGCTCCTTACGTTCGAGACGGGACTTCTCGGATCGGAGGCAGCCCCATGCGCACAACGGTGCGACGGCGGATTCTGGTGTTTGCCATCTCCATGGCATTGCTCGCTATCTTCGTCGTGGTCGCTACGCTCTGCATCTTTGAACTGGTGTTGCCGTTCGGGCGGCTCTCAGAGAGGAACCTGCAGACGCTTGAGCTCATTCATTGTAAGGACGATGGCACCGCGCCGGGCGCGCCACGACCACGATGCAACGATCGAGAGCTCAGAAACGACTGGGAGCTGGAATGGGCAGACTTCGTTGTGATCAAGGCACCGCGCATCGTCATCGCGGCCAACCCGCAGTATCGAGGCCTCTGGCTGAACTTCTCGGAGCCGACGTTCATGCGTCGGTTCGAGGGATTTGGAACGTGGGAAACGCCCACGGGTGAGGTCTGGCGTCTCTACTCCGAACGCCGTGCGGTCGGCGATCGGGCCATCGCGATCATGGTTGGCGAACGCACCAAGGCTTCCTGGATGCTGGTCGAATACCCGTTATCGCCGTTGGTTGACCAACGACTGAAGGAGGAACTGGACAAGATCGCTTTGCGGGTGAAGCAGAATGGGGCCCGGATCGAATCACTACGAATCATCTCCAATGTCGATGGCTACGAAATCGTCGAGGCCGACTCGGGACGTGTCGTGCGATGGAACGGAGAGATACCAGCTCAATACCCCGCTGGCCGTGAGCTCATACCGACCAAGTCCACGATCTATCGGGAAGCCGATGACTTGTTTGCTGCCAGGGCCGACGAGAATGAAGACATCTTGGTGGTCTCGGTGGTTCATATGGGAAGTCTGTGGTGGTTTCTGGTCGTGATCATGGGGACCGGAGTTTTGGCGTTTCTACTCGCATACGTCGTGGGCATCGAGTGGCTGAAGCGTTACTTCACCCTTCGCGGCGGGCGCCCGACAACCGTATCGGACGCTCTCAAATCTTCGGGAGGAGAGGGTCAGGCTCTGGAATTCAAGCATGGACTCACGGAAGACGCGGTGCTCCGGGCAGTCACGGCCTTCTCGAACACGAATGACGGGACGATCTTCATAGGGATTGATGATGAGGGGAGGGTCCGTGGTCTCGATCTGCCGACGATGAAGACGAAGGACGAGTTTCGGCACAGGGTCTACAGTCTGATCCGGGACAGAATTCAGCCACTCCCGGTGTTCGACCTGGACTTCGAAGAGGTCGGTGATCACGTTGTCGCCCGGTTATTCGTGCGCCGGGGGGAGGCCCCGCTTTATTACTTCAAGGGAGTCAGCTACATTCGACACGGCGAATCCAACGTCATTCCGAGGCCGGAGCAGGTTACACGCGTTCTCGCGCAGTATGCTTTCTGAGCGCAAATCCCTTCTCGCTCGAGCCTCGTAAATCCGCGTCGTGACGATCTGCCCGTTACGTAAGATTAGCGCGGCGCAAAGGAGGTAGTTTGTGGTCCGCGCCGTGATCGCCGATGGATTGCTTACGCGCCTGCGCTCGTCGCGCTGAGTACCATCTCGTGCCGCGCCAAACCCGTAGTCGCCGTTAAGGTGCATATCGACGAATTGGGACGAGCAATAGGTCCTCCTCGGAGTCGGCAGACGGATAGCCCTTAAAATTCTGATCCGACCATTCCTTCGCATCGCTTAAGAGCTCAGCTAAGCGACTCACGCTCACGATTTCGGAATCGCCCTTCCGTCACTTGGGGAGAAATTCTCTCCGTCACAGTAGCAACCTTCCTCTAAATACTTGTCTTGTCGGAAGAACGATTCGGGGCACAGGGGTTGCACGCCGCGTGGGCAGATCGCTGGCGATGAGAACACGAAAGCGAATGATCACACTGCGCTAGTCGCCCACTATAGAGGTGTCCTCTAATCAAGAGGTGTCCTCTAACCACGGACATAGCTGCCGAAGCCACTCCGGTCGTGGCTCGCCTCGAAGCCCGTCCTCCTCACCCACATGAAAGCGGGAAGGAGTAAGCCCATGTCCAATCCCACGCGGCAAATCGCATCAGCCTCGGTTCGCCTCGCGACTCTGATCGTTTCATGGCTTGCCGTTACGGCGATAGGCACGCTTCCAGCCGCGATGCTCTCCCAGTCAGTAGCAAGCGCCGAGGACATCACGCACGCCGCAGAGCCGAGTCTTCCAGCAGTTCCCCTGGCCCGGTCCGATGCGGCCGCTCAGGTACGAATCGGCGACGCATATGGCAAGCTGCCGTTGCACTTCGAGATTAACCGTGGGCAGACCGCTCCACAGGTGGAGTTCCTCTCTCGGAGTTCCCGGCACACGCTCTTTCTCGGTTCCAAAGAGGCGGTCTTGGTCCTCACGAAGCCGGAACAGCGGAGGAATGGTGAGGGGAACGACGCGACGCGAACTCCGAAGATCGGCGATATCCGAACAGTCCTCCGTATGACGTTCCTGGGTGCCAACCCCAACGCGCGCGTGGCAGGGCAGGACGAGCTGCCCGGCAAGGCCAACTACTTCATCGGTAACGATCCGGCGAAGTGGCGGACCAACGTGGCCACGTACGCCAGGGTGTACTACCAAGATCTCTACCCTGGCATCGATCTCCTTTACTATGGCAACCAGCGGCAACTCGAGTACGACTTCGTCGTACACCCCGGCGCGCATCCGGGTCTCATCGCTCTTGGCTTCCAGGGTGCTGACAAACTCGAAGTGGATGCCCAGGGTGACCTCGTGCTGTATACGCCCCTCGGCCCGATCCGCCAGCGCAGGCCGGTCATCTACCAGGACGTTGACGGCGTCCGGAAGGAGATCCCGGGTGGCTACGTCCTCAAGGGCGCGGATCAAGTCGGTTTTCAGGTAGCCGCCTATGACCTCAGCCGGCCGCTGGTCATCGATCCTGTGCTCTTCTACTCGACCTACGTTGGCGGGACTGGCAATGACACTGGTGGAAGCGTAGCGGTAGACACTGCCGGCAACGCCTATATCACCGGCAACACCAATTCGCTCGACTTCCCGACGGCTCCGGGAGCATTCCAGATCGCCTACAATGGCGGCCTCAACGACGTCTTCGTGACGAAGCTGAACCCGACCGGGTCCGGGCTCGTCTACTCAACCTACCTTGGCGGGAGTGGCAATGACGAGGTCCGCGGCGGCGGCCAAATCGTGGTCGATGCTACCGGCAGCGCCTACGTGGCGGGCCTCACCGATTCTCTCAACTTCCCGACGACCCTGGGGGCCTTCCAGCTGACGTCAGCCGGCGGCGCCGACGCCTTCGTGACGAAGCTGGACCCCAGCGGCTCCATCCTGCTCTATTCCACCTACCTGGGTGGCAGTAACGACGACGGGGCCGCGGGCATCACAGTCGACGCGGTCGGAAGCGCCTATGTGGCGGGCTTCAGCAATTCGTCCAATTTCCCGACGACGGTTGGGGCCTTCCAGACCACGAGGGTTGATTTCCAGGAAGGCTTTGTGACGAAGCTGAACCCCGTGGGATCTGGACTTGTCTACTCGACCTACCACCGAGGTACGAACGGCATTAGCGGCGTGGCGTTGGATGCCGCCGGTAATGCCTACGTAACCGGCGAGACGAATTTGACTAACCTCCCGACGACGCTTGGCGCCTTTCAGCCGAGTAACTCCGGCGGCGCCGACGCCTACGTATCGAAGCTCAATCCCTCGGGCAGCGGCCTGGTCTATGCCACCTACCTTGGCGGTAGTGGCCGTGATGGCGGCGTCGGCATCGCTGTGGACACCGCAGGCAACGCCTATGTGAGTGGTGCCACGCAGTCGCCCAACTTCCCGACAACCCTGGGGGCCTTCCAGACGAGTACCGCCGGCGGCACGGACGCTTACGTGGCGAAGGTAAATCCTTTCGGCACTGGCCTTGTCTACTCCACTTACCTGGGCGGTAGTGGCCTCGACCAAGCCCTTGCAATCGCCATCGATTCGGTGGGCAACGCCTACGTGACCGGCTCCACTCAGTCGGCTAACTTCCCGATAGTGCCGGGAGCCTTCCAGACAACTAACGCCGGTGGCTTCGACGCCTTCGTGACGAAGTTGAACCCCTTCGGGACCGGGCTCGTCTACTCCACCTATCTGGGCGGCAGTGGCGATGACCATGGAGTAGGAATCGCCGTGGATGCCTTGCCCAACCCGAACGCTTACGTGACAGGCCTCACTCTGTCGACAAATTTCCCGACGACGCCGGGAGCGTTCGACACTACGTTCAACGGCCTCACTGACGCCTTCGTCGCTAAAATCATCGACATCGTACTCCCGCCTCCGCCGACCGAGGGCAAGGTAACGGGCGGGGGCTCCATTAATGTTGCGGGCGGTGACGGCACCTTCGGTTTCGTCGTGCAACGGAAGGAGACGGGCGGCCCCGTAAAGGGCGACCTGCAGTACGTGAATCATGCCAGCGGCGACGAAGTCCACAGCGTGGCGTTCGACTCGCTGGTGATCACCGGCAACATGGCGACCTTCGGGGGCACCTGCACCATCAACAAAGTGACTCCCTGCACCTTCAGGAGCGATGTGACGGACAACGGCGAGCCCGGGACCACGGATTCGTTCGTGATCTCTGTCACTCCTGGCTCAACGGAAGGCGGCATGCTTCGGAGCGGCAACATCCAGATCCATAAGTAGAAGTTCCTTCCGAGCGTGACGAATAGAAGGGAGGCCCCCCATTCCGTGGGGCCTCCTTCATCAGACGAGAAGGCGAGATTACGCGAAGAGCAGTGATACAACAGTGATGAATGCCGAACCCCATTAGTCTCAAAAACCTGAAACCCTGGAGACCAGGCCAGTCGGGGAATCCTAAAGGGCGGCCGAGGGCCCCGAAATTCAGCGAGGCTGACCGACACGAGATCCTCGTTGGCCTTACGGCGGTCTGGGATGAACCAACTCAGCACGCCGCGATTCAACGATTTCGGACGGCTCTGACAGCTCCCCGAACCGTTCTCAAGGCCTTGGAGCTGGTCGCGAGGATCAACGGAGAGCTCTAGGTCCCCGTAGCGTTAGTGCCCCCGACGACAGGCGGTGGCCGAGACGAACGCTAGCGTGATTCTGGCAACCTCGATAAGTCACCACCGGGCGGAACCGTTCGCCGTTCGCACCTCTGAGCGCGACCTCGCGGGGCCGCTCTCCGTGCCGACCCGCTGCCCGCCTGTGAGGTGAACGAAGCAGAGCGTATGTACTGGTTCAGCCGCGCCTCAAGGGAAAGGCGACGGGTTATCCATGATTTTGGTTGACCGCCCTAGGTCATTCAGTTACCGTTTGCTCCCCGGCGATGTTCAGGCCATACCTATAGGCGCATATGCGGACCGACACAACATGGTAGTTCTGTGCTGGCTCCTCTTAGCTTTGGTGGCGATGCCACCGCTCGCCGGCTGCGTCCGGCCGAGCCGCGCCGCCGCTCCCCCTTCTATACCAGCGGCCTGCCTACCGAGGCAGCCAGACCCCTCCTGCTTTTACAAGCGCATAGCTGGAGAGCACAACACTAAAGTATTGGTGTTCGTGCACGGTATTTTCGGAGGCGCCGCCACATCTTGGGGTGATGCTGAGACTGAACGATTTTGGCCAGCGATGATGGCCACCGATAAAAGATTCGCTGACTTCGATATTTATCTAGTGAACTATCCCACGCCATACCTGCGCGATGGACCGACCGTGGAGGATGTCGCGACAAGCGAGCTGCATCGCATGTCGGATTTGGGTCTATTTAGTGACTACTATGACATTCACTTCATCGCGCACAGTATGGGAGGCATAGTCGCGAAGGACATGCTCATGCAACTGGTTGAGCGTAACGAACCCAGGGCGTTCAATAGAATTCGTTCGGTTGTGTTCCTTGCAACACCTGCCCAGGGGGCCGAACTTGCGAGTCTTGCCGCGATGCTCGGCAATCTCCAAGCGCGAAGTATAGAACCGGCTAGCATCAACGATTTCATAAAACGCATCGAGAACGGCTGGGTGCGCCTGCTAATTCGCCGAGACAAAGCATCTAGAACGTATCCCATTGCTCATTGTGCGTATGAGACGGAAAAGACGTTCGGCATCATAGTCGTCCCTTTGGAGAGAGCTAACTCACGCTGCGATGACGTGTTGCAGCCGATGGCTCTAAACCACCATGGTGTGGCCGTGGCAACGGCGCCCGATAGGGATCCGTACTTTTGGGCGATGGCTCGAATTGCAGATGCGAATGCAGATACGCGAAAGCGGCTCGAGGCAGCCGATCTCTTGAAACGGGCCGACACCTTTCTCGAGGCCGGGCGCGACGCTGACGCACGAGATGCGTTCCTCCGGGTGCGTTCGTTGTATGTCGACCTGAAGGACTCAACGGGCGAAGCGGGTGCGCTGCTTGGCCTTGCGAACCTTGACCGGAAAGAGGGCCGGCCCGAGGCTGCACTGCAGCGTTATCGCGACGCTATGGCCGTGCTGAAGCAGCGCCCAGAAGATGAGGGCCCTGACGCCGACAAGGCGATCCGCGAGGCGGATATTTTCAGGGGCATTGCTAACCTGCAGCGCTTTTTCGGTCGCAATCGAGCGTCTCTCGAGGCGTTCAACGACGCTCTACGAATCTACACGCACCTCGCGGATGGCGGATCGCGCGAGGCGCGCCGAGGAATAGCGCACGTCGAGCGAGGGAAAGGCTATCTGTTTTTGAGGACTGGGCGTTACGACTATGCTCGCGAATCGTTCCTCCGAGCACGATCTGTTTACAGCGACCTTGAATCTAACCGTGGCCTAGGTGTCGTACTCGCTGATCTCGGGGATCTTGAGGCGGAGCTCAACCGTCTCGGTGAGGCCGAGCAATGGTATGGACTGGCAAACGACATCTACCGCAACCTCGATGACGCAGTCGGCAAGGCTAATCTTTTAGTTGGCTTGGGTGATCTTCATCGTCGACAACAGAAGTACGAGATGTCTCAAAGCGAATATGAGGCGGCGATTGATTTATTCCGAACTCAACACGACGCCGTCGGAGAGGGAAACGCAACTCTCGGGCTTGGCGACCTCGCCGCAGCGCGCGGCCGCCCGGCCCAAGCCAGAATGAAGTACGACGTCGCGATGAACCTATATACAAAGGAAGACGGTCGCCTCGGAATCGCTAACGTGCTAGTGAGTCTCGGGCGGCTGGAGCGCAATCGTGATGTAGAGCTCGCGCGGCAGCATCTCTATCAGGCAGCTGGTATCTATGCCCAGTTGGAGATGGAACCCCAGAGACAACGCACGTTGAATGAAGCACGCAACCTATCGCGCCGATAGAGGATGCGGGCACTTCAGCACCGCAAGTGGGAAGTTTCTGCGGAAACGCTGAACAATAGCTTTACGTCGCGAGAGGATTCATTGCGTCGCACCGTCTGAAGTCGGACAGGCTGGTGGCGCCCAGAAGAACGAGTGAGGCGGACTGTCCGGGCCATGGCCGCGCAACTTGGCGGGCACGGGGCGACGATTCGTCGGATGCTGGGGGGGGACGCACGGAAGTTGACTCCATCGTGAGTCGGCCTGTACGGTTTGTCCCCATGACTAACCCGCTAGCGCGGCGAGCGGCCTCTCGATCCGCCAGGGAGTTGCCGAACTACCGGCTCCCCGAGGCGGCGCACTATCTCCGCGTTCCCACATCCACGTTACGGATGTGGCTCTTCGGGCAGGCGTATCCGACCGCTGGCGGCACGAAAACGTCCCGGCCCATCATCATCCCCGCCGATCCGGCCACGCCCCGTCTGTCCTTCGTCAACATGGTTGAGGCTCATGTCTTGTCCGCGATTCGCTATCACCACGGCGTGCCGCTCTCGGCGGTGCGACGTGCTGTTGACTACCTGACCCGTGAGTTCAAGTCGAAGCACCCGCTTGCGGAGAAGGAGTTCCAGACGGATGGCGTTAGCCTTTTCATCCAACACCTGGGCCTGTTGAACGTCTCGGCGCCCGGCCAATTTGCGATGCCCGAGATCCTGAGCGCCTTCCTCGAGCGCGTCGAACGAGACGCCGCCGGCCTAGCCGTTCGCCTATATCTCTTCAGCCGCCGTCCGAAGCTACCCGAGCTCGCGGAGATTCCGAAGATGATCGTCATCGATCCGCGGGTGGCATTCGGTCGCCCTGTTATCGTCGGAACCGGCGTCACGACAGCCACCATCGCGGAGCGTTTCGATGCAGGCGACTCGATCGAATCGCTCGCCGCCGACTACGACCGCCCGGCGCCTGAAATTCAAGAGGCGATCCGCTGCGAGCTCGCGCGCGACGCCTCGTAAGCCGCCCGCTCCCGCCCACTTCTTCATCGATCGCGACCTCGGACGCCACGTCGTCCCGGACGCATTTCGTCATTCTGGTGCCCAAGTGGAGGCCCACGATGATCACTTCGCGCCAGATGCACCGGACGATGTGTGGCTACGTGAAGTCGGGAAGCGTGGATGGATTGTCGTCACGAAGGACAAGGCGATCCGCCATCGTGCGAATGAGTTAGAAGCCCTGAAGGCCGCCCAAGTCCCGGCATTCGTCGTCACGGCCAAGGGGCTCACGGGGGGAGAGATCGGAGCGATGCTCGCGAAGGCTCGTCAGAAGTTGGAGCGTTTCGTCATTGGCAACCCGAGGCCGTTCATCGCCAGCGTGACGCCGAGTGGCAGGATCAAGATGCTGTGGCGCGGTCATCGCCCGAGGCATCGGAAGAAGCGCGGGAAACGGGGCAAGTGACCACGGTAGGATGCCCTCACAAAAACCGTGCTGCCGCATAGCTTGAGAAGAACAGCTGAAGACATGCCACCGGCTAGATCAGTCGCGCAGCCACGGTGTTCGCTGAAGAAGGCGTGAAGGTCGGCGAGAGCATCGAACAGGCGACGCTGAAGAAGCTGCTGCGGATAACGACGAACTTGTACCGTCGTTATGTTGCACCGAAGACGCTTGAGGCGGAGGCCAACTCAGAGTAATACCATCGGTGATGAAGGCCGGTCGCCCCGCCGCCCAAATCACCGCGAGAGTACGAAGGCGGTCATCATCGCGGTTGCCCAAGCCGTCGCCGCTGTTGTGACGACCTAGAATGCTCGCCACATCCCGGGAGGCGTCAGCAATGCCGGACAAGGCCGCCCTCATAGCTGTCCTCATCACCGACCGGCCCCTCTGCCTTCGCTGTCTCACTGCCAGGACGCATCTCACCGTTCATGAGGTGGAGTCGTACCTTCACATTGCCGAGAACGTAGTCAGAATCGGGCACGACAGCGACCGATGTCGAGGATGTGGGAACACCACCGAAGTGTTCTCGATGTCCCGCCCGGAGTGACGACGAAAAATCCCCGCCCCGACGGAAGCTCGGCCTGAGCCTTGAGAACCGTTAGCGGAGTTGTCAGAGCCAGGGCGCGCTCTCTGAGGCCGCGCCGTGACTTCTGAGTCGTGACAGGAGACTGCTACTAGTCGCGCAGCACCGCGCTCGAAAGTCTCTGCCAGAACGCAACGGCTGCTTCAAAATACGCATCCAGATCCGCTGCTTTACGTACAAGTCCTCGCCCGACAATGGCTTGTAGACGTGTCTCGGGACCTTCCAATGGAGAAACGGCGGCATGTCCCGTATGGATGGAGCCACGAAGAGATCCGGCCTGATTTCCTCAAGCTTCGACGCCGAGTCGCCTTCCGCGTGCTTCGCGACGTTTGCGACAAGCCGAAGCTCCACGAGTTTGGGCCACTCAGGAAAGCGGCCGACGTCAATGCCTGCATCAGTAAGAATCTGGACGAAGGTCTTCGTGTTCATTCTCGACTCATCATCCTCCTGGTCTGCTCCCCGTTTCGACTGCTCACCGTGGGGACGTAAGATGCGGCGGGAGGCCCCATGGGCGAACACCGGCGGAAGGCAGACGGCCGACGCGTCTTCAGCACGGAGTTCAAGCGGGAGAC
>Ga0075425_100005879_pt1 | contig 12787 bp, 10 predicted proteins | sample SoiMethybrSBSTD4_FD_75300 | JGI IMG/M metagenome (GOLD analysis project Ga0075425, IMG submission 75300) | Bulk soil microbial communities from a Populus tree surrounding site in Tennessee, USA - Soil MetaG P. TD hybrid SBSTD4 | ecosystem: Environmental > Terrestrial > Soil > Tree plantation...
CCGCAAACACGCTCTGGAGATCGTAGATCGGTCGCACCGCTACATCGTACTACGGCGATGTCCGGCGCAGGCTTCCCCGCCATGGTACACGTGAACAGGCGTGAACGAGTCCGTGCTGCTCGGACGGAGCTTTCTCGGGCGCTATGGCTGGCTCGCAGCGATCGCGGTCGCCTATCTCTACATCTTCCCGTATTTCCCCAAGATCAAGAGCGCGAACGAGCTGCCGCGCCTGTACCTGATCCAGTCGATCGTCGACGACCACTCGTTCGCGATCGATGACGGCGTCGCGCGCTACGGGCCGACCGCCGACGTCTCGCCGTCGCACGGCCACTGGTACTCGAACAAGGCGCCCGGCAGCTCGATGGCGGTCGTGCCGGTGTACGCGTTCATCAACATTGCCACCGAGCCGAGCCTCGGCTTCACGATGTGGATCGCGCGCGTGGTCGGCGGCATCGTGCCGATGCTGCTGTTCTTGTGGCTCGCGTACGGCTTCCTCGAACGCTTTGCGCCCGCCGCACCGATCCGCCGGCTCGTGCTGTTCGCGTACGCGTTCGGCTCGATGGCGATGACGTACTCGCTGGTCTTCTACTCGCACCAGCTCGGCGCGATCTGCGTGGCGTCGTCGTGGATGCTCGCGGTCGACGCGGTCGACGGCAAGCGCGGGCTCGGCGCGATGGCGGCCGCGGGCTTTCTCGCCGGCGCCGCGCTGCTCGTCGACTACCAGGCGGTGTTCGCGGCGGTACCGGTCGCGATCTACGTCGTCGCACGGCTGCCGTGGCGACAGCTCCGGCGCGCGATCGCCGTCGCGCTGCCGGCGGCGACGGTGCCGGTGATCGCGCTCCTGCTCTATCACTGGGCGTGCTTCGGCAGCCCGTGGCGCACCGGCTACGACGCGTCGCAGAACTTCGCGCAGTTTCACCAGCAGGGCTTCCTCGGGCTCACCGAGCTGCGCTGGAAGGCGTTCGTCGGCTCGACGGTCAAGGCCGACAACGGCCTGGTCACGCTCGCGCCGTGGCTCCTGCTCGCGATCCCCGGCGTGTTCGCGCTCGGCAGCGGCCTCTACCTGCCGGATCGCCGCGCCGCCGACCCGGCGCGCCGCGCCGCCGGCAAGTTCGTGCTGTGGCTCGGGCTGACGCTGCTGGTCTCGGGCGCGACGCTCGGCATGCTCACCGACATCGCGCCCGGCATCCGCTACTGGGTCGTCGACGGGCCGGTGCTGATCGGGATCGTCACCACCGCGGCCGGCGTGTGGGAGATCGTGCCGTCGCGCGGCGGCGATCGCGGCACCGCGCTGGTCGCGGTCGCGGTCGCCGTCATCTACTTGCTGTTCGTGTCGGCGATCAACTTCTGGCGCGGCGGCTGGGGCGTGGGCCCGCGCTACATCACCGCGATGCTGCCGTTCCTGCTGCCGCCGATCGCGGCACTGCTGCAGACCTGGCGCAACAAGCCGATCGTCATGGGCGCGGCGTCGGCGCTGATCATCGTCGGCGTGGTCGTGTACACGCTGTCGTCCGCGACGTTTCCGTACTGGCCCGACAAGTTCCACCACCCGCTCTACGACGTCACGTTCCGGCTGATCGGCGAGGACCTCGTCGCGCCGAACGTCGGGAGCGCGATCGGCATCTCGGGCGTGCTCGGCATCGTGCCGTTCGTCGCGCTGATCTCGGCGCTGCTCGCCGGCACGATCCACCAGATCGCCGGCTGGCGCGGGCTCATCCTCGCGACCATCATCGCGAGCACGGTCTTGACCGCGTACGGCCTGATCGATCACGGCGGTCCGGAGGTCGAGCAACCGTTCGCGTTCGTGCGCGCCGCCGTGATCGAATCGTGATACGAACGCGGCCGTGAACGCTCGTCTGGTGGTCGTGCTGGCGCTCGCGCTCGCATGCAGCGGGAAGAAGAAGGACGAGCCACCTCCCGCGACCGCGAGCGGCTCGGGCTCCGACTCGGGCTCCGGTTCCGCGCAAGGCTCCGGCTCCGGCAAGATCGACTCGAAGGACGCCGCCGCACAGTTCGACAAGAAGTGCGTCGCCGGCGATCTCGAGGCGTGCCGCAGCCTCGGCGTGCTGTACAGCGAGGGCATCGGCGTCCCGGCCGATCCTCGGCGCGCGGCCGCGCTGTTCGCGCAGGCGTGCAACGGCGGCAACCTCGCTGGCTGCAATCACTTCGCGCTCGCCGTCTCCGAGGGCACCGGCGTCGAGAAGGACCCCGACAAGGCGGTCGACGTCTACCAGAAGGCGTGCGACGGCGGGTACGCGCTGTCGTGCCGCAACCTCGGCATCATGCTGCGCGACGGCCGCGGCGTGACCCGCGACCTCGCGCGCGCCGAGAAGCTGCTCGACAAGGCGTGCACCGGCGGCGCGCCGTTCGGCTGCACCAACGCCGGCGACCTCGACGCCATGCAGATCAAGGACGACCCGGCGCGCAAGAAGGCGATGCTCGACCACTACACGCAGGGCTGCAACGCCGGCGATCCGTCGGCGTGCCGCAAGATCGGCATCGCGTACCTCGAAGGCATCGGGCTGCCGAAGAGCGCGGTGTCGGCCGCGGTGTGGCTCGATCGCGCCGCGCAGAAGGACGATGCGATCGCGTCGCGCTTGCTCGGCATGATGGCGGTCGATGGCGTGGGCGTCGCGCGCGACGTCGCGCGCGGCACGCAGCTGCTCAAGAAGGCGTGCGACAAGAAGGACGACGAGGCCTGCAAAGCGCTCACGAAGGTCCCGGCGAGTGGTTCGGGAGCGAAGCCTTGAATCACTTTCTGGGACACCGGGAGTGACGCACCGCGTCCACATGTAGGCAACTGGACACCTCTATCTGACACAGCGCCTAACTGGTTGAACCGCCGGCGCTCCCGGACGGAGCCGGCACACGCGGATCACAGGTTATCCACACCTGGCCACGCGACCAGCCAAGAGCCCACGGTATCGAGCAGTTAGGTGCGCAAACGGTTGTGAATAACCACCCTCCGGAGTCGAGTTATCCACCCCTCCACTCACAGCGCACCGCGTCGAAAGTCCGGTATCCGGACCGCGCCTCAGCGCACAGACGAATGTAATGGTCCGCACGGCGGACGGTAAGTCCGCGCTCCGGACGCGACCGTCCGCGTGACGGACGCGACCGTCCGAACGCCGGACATCGATCGCGAAAACGGCCTGTTTTGTACCGATCCACGCCGAAACTGACGCCGATTTCATCTTTGCATCGCCTTGATGCAGATCCGATCAGAGCGACCGGTACAGCGCGACGTACTCGCGCGCGGATGGCGTCCACGACGAGTCGCGCGCCATCGCCGCGCGCTGCATGGTCGTAAATTTCTGCCGCTCGCGGAACAGCGCGATCGCGCGCGCGACCGCCCCGAGCAGCGCGATCGGCGTGGGCGGAGAGAACTGCGGCCCGGTCGCGCCGTCCTTGACCGTGTCGCGCAGTCCGCCGACCGACGTGACGATCGGGATCGAGCCGTAGCGCATCGCGTACAGCTGACCGAGCCCGCACGGCTCGAACCGCGACGGCATCACGAAGAAGTCGCTGCCGGCGTAGATCCGGCGCGCGTACCCGATGTCGAAGCCGATCGTGGTCGAGACGTGCGCGTCGAACGTGTCGGCGAGCCAGCGGAAGCGGTCCTCGAGGTGCTGCTCGCCGGCGCCGAGCACGACCAGGCGCGCGCCGAGGTGCCCGAGCTCGGGCACGATGTCGGCGACGAGGTCGGGGCCCTTCTGCCCGGTGAGCCGCGCGATCATGCCGATCAGCGGCTCGTCGTCTGCGAGCGGCAGCCGCGCCTCGGCGGCGAGCGCGGTGCGGCACACCGCCTTGCCGGCGATCTTGTCGCGCGAGAAGTGCGCGGGCAGCGCCGCATCGGTCGCCGGATCCCACACCGCGGTGTCGATGCCGTTGACGATGCCGACCCGGCGCTTCACGTCGTGGCGCAGGAACCCGTCGAGGACCTCGCCGCGCTCGGGCGTCAGGATCTCCTGCGCGTAGGTCGGGCTGACGGTGGTGACGGCGTCGGCGAGGCCGAGCGCGGCCTTGAGGAACGAGACCTGGTCGTAGAACTCGACCGCGGCGGGCGTGAACATCGACCACGGGATGCCGAGCTCGGTCATGACCGATTTCGGGAAGATGCCGCGGTAGGCGAGGTTGTGGATCGTCGCGACGATCTTCGACGGCAAGCCGGCGGCGCGCGCGTAGATCGCGGCCGGGCCGCCCTGCCAGTCGTGCACGTGGAGGACATCCGGCGGCGCCTGCCACAGGTGCTCGCCGGCGGTGAGCGCGGCCATGCCGAGCAGCGCGAACCGCAGGTGGTTGTCGCCGAACTCGCCGGCGCCACCGGGGCCGTACAGCGTGCCGGCGCGATCGTAGAGCCCGGCGCACTCGACGAACGCGTACTGCACCGCGCCGACCTCGGCGAGGTGCAGCGTGGTCGGGATGGCGTAGACGCCGATCTGCAGCGTGCCGTCGATGCTGGCGGTGAACGCGACCCCGGCGAGGTCGAGCCGCTCGCGCACGCCGCGGTACAGCGGCACGATCACCGCGGCGTCGAGCCCGAGCGCTGCCTGCGCCGCCGGCAGGCCGGCCACGACATCGGCGAGCCCGCCCGACTGAGCGAACGGCGCGACCTCCGACGAGACGTGGAGGACGCGCACGTTACGTCGCGTCGCCGCCGGCGAACTTCTTGAACCGCGGGCCGGTCGCCGACTCGTAGCTGTGGCGGCTCTGCATCGCGACGATGAACGTGCCCGGGCGCAGCTGCGACAGCAGGTCGGGCTCGTTGCCGATCAGCTCGGCGATATCGTTCGCGAGCACGCACGGGCCCTTCGCCGGCACGACGGTGCCCTTCGGCACGACGACGATCCCGGACTCGGTCACGAACGGGAATCGCTCGCGGTCCTGCCCGGCGTCGTGGCCGATCACGGTGCCCGGCTCGATGTGGACGTTCTTGTCGAGCAGCACGCGGTTGAGCTTCGCGCCCGCACCGATGTCACAGCCCGACAGCACGATCGAGTTCGCGATCTCCGCGCCGGCGTGGATGAAGCAGTCGTACGAGACCACGGCCTCGCGCACGCGGGCCGATGCGATGATCGAGCCCTCGCCGATCAGGCTGTCGTCGACGTCCACCGCGCCGTGGCCCTCACCGGCGCGGACGAAGCGCGCGGGCGGGTAGTCGCGCTGCGCGCTGCGGATGCGCCACTGGCGGTTGTAGAGGTCGAGCAGCGGCACGCGCGCGCGCAGCTCCATGTTCGCGGTGAAGTAGCTGTCGATCGTGCCGACGTCACGCCAGTACGGCTCCACGCCCTCGGGCTCGCCGGGGATGTGGTTCTTGGCGAAGTCGTACGCGAACACGCGCGCGCCTTCGGCGACCATGCGTGGGATGATGTCGCGGCCGAAATCGTGGCGCGAGCCTGGCTTCCCGCCGTCGTCGAGCAGCACGCGCTCGATCACCTCGCGGCGGAAGAAGTAGTTGCCCATCGACACCAGCGACCAGCCGGGGCGATCCGGGATCTCCGGTGGGTTCTTGGGCTTCTCGATGAACCCGACGATGCGGCCGCGCGCGTCGACGTCGATGATGCCAAACGCGCTCGCCTCTTCCTTCGGCACCGGGAACGCGGCGACGGTGAGGTCGCACTGGTTGTCGCGATGGAACTGGTCCATCTGGTCGACGGCGAACTTGTAGACGTGGTCGCCGCCGAACACGGCGACGTGGGCGGCGCGCGCGTCGCGCACGAGGTTGAGGTTCTGGTACACGGCGTCGGCGGTGCCGCGGTACCAGAACTCGCCGAGCCGCATCTGCGCCGGCACGACCTCGATGTACTCGCCGAAGCCGGAGAGTCGCCAGTTGCGGTTGAGGTGCTTGATCAGGCTCGACGACATGTACTGCGTGAGCACGTACACGCGCCGGTAGCCGCTGTTGATGAAGTTCGACAGGACAAAGTCGATGATCCGGTAGCGGCCGGCGAACGGCACCGCGGGCTTCGAACGGTGAACCGTGAGCGGCCCGAGCCGGGAGCCCTTACCACCCGCCATGATCATGACCAGGGTGTCTTGCATGCCTGCCGTCGCAATGTAGCAAGGCCGCGGCGCCGAATGCGACTTCAGGGGCTCGAGATGCTTTCCAGCAGGTCGGCCGCGGCGTGGCCGTCCGCGGGGCGGCGGTCGCGGTCGCGGGCGCCGAGCCGCATCACCAGGGCGGCGATTGGCGCCGGGACCGCCGGGACGAGCGTTCGCGGGTCGGGGAGGTCGCCGGCCAGTGTGGCGGCCACGATCTCCGCTGCGGTACCGGTGAACGGGCGGCGGCCGGCGAGCAGCGTGTAGAGCGTCGCGCCGAGCGCCCAGACGTCGGCGCGGGCGTCGACTAGCTCGCCCGCGGCCTGCTCGGGCGCGAGGTAGCCGAGCGTGCCCACCATCGCGCCCTCGCGGGTCAGGACCTCGGCGCCGGCGAGCTTGGCGACGCCGAAGTCGGCGACCTTGACGTGCGCGGCGGTGCGCTCGGGGAGCAAGAGGTTGGCCGGCTTGACGTCGCGGTGGACGATTCCGACCGCGTGCGCTGCGCCGAGCCCGCGCGCGGCCGATGCGACCAGGCAGACCGCGCGCGGCCATGGCAGCGGGGCGCCGGCGAGCGCGGCGAGGTTGCCGCCGGGGACGAGCTCCATGACGAGATACGGCGCGGCGGCGTCGAGGCCGAGCTCGTAGACCTGCACGACGTTCGGGTGCGAGAGCGCCGCGACCGCCATCGCCTCGCGGCGGAAGCGCCGGTACATGTCGGCGTCGCCGCGGTGGAGCACCTTGATCGCGACGCGGCGCGCGAGGTCGCGGTCCTCGGCGAGAAACACCGTGCCCATGCCGCCGGTGCCGAGCGGATGCAGGATGCGAAACCGGCCGAGCTCGAAGCCTTCGTCGACAAGCGCGCTCGCGAGCAGGCGGTCGAGGTCGCCGGCGGGGACCGTCGGCGGCGTCAGCGGCGGCGGCGCGGCGAGCGTCGGCGCGGTGCCGGCGGGCGCCTGGAGCAGCTCGGCGAGCGCCGCGACCACGGGCTCGGGATCGCCGGAGAACGGGAAGTGATCGTTGCCGGCGAGCTCGACGTAGCGCGCGCCGGGCACGTGCGCGGCGAGCCAGCGGCCGGCGGCGACCGGCACGACGCGGTCGTCGCTGCGGTGCATGACCAGCACCGGCACCTGGATGCGCGCGAGGCAGTCGCGCACGTCGATGCTCGCGTTCATGCGCCACAGGCAGCGCAGCGTCGTCGGGGTGGCGGAGAGGCGCTCGCACTTCGCCGCGGCGGCGCGCGCGCCCGGGCCGGTCGCCTCGAGCGACGGGCCGAACAGCGTGCACAGCGGTTCGCCGGTGCCCCACGCGTCGGCCATGTGCGACGTGAACTGTTCGTAGACCGGCGGCGGGAAGCCGGGCTCGTACCCGGGCGCGGCGAGCATGCGCGCGAAGCCGCCGAACGTCGCGAGCGCGATGGTGCGCTCGGGCGCGTCGGCGGCGAACTTCAGCGCGAGCGCGCTGCCCTCGGAGACGCCGAGCACGGCGCAGCGCTGGCTGCGGGCGGCGTCGAGCACGGCGTGCACGTCGTCCATACGCTCGGGCAGGCTCGGCGCGTCGGGGATGCGATCGGAGAGGCCGTTGCCGCGCTTGTCGAACGTGATCACGCGCGCGAACCGCGCGAGCCGCGCGAGCAGCTGGGTGTAGCCGGGCAGATCGTGAAACGCCTCGACGTGCGAGATCAGGCCGGGCACGACGAGCAGGTCGAGCGGCCCTTCGCCGAGCGCCTGCCACGCGATGCTGAGCTCGCCGCTGCGCGCGTAGTGGGTCTCGGTGCTCATACGGCGCTGCGGCTGAGGTCGAGCCGGCTGTCGAGCAGGCGGAGGATGCTGTCGAGCTCGGCGTCGTCGACGCGCAGCCGCTCGGCGAGCAGCCGGCGCGTGGTCTCGTGCAGCGTCCTGCGCGCCTTGTCGAGCCGGCGCGAGATCGTCGACGCCGCGACGCCTTCGAGCACGGCGATCTGCTCGAGCCCGAGGCCCTCCAGGTAGTAGCGCCGCAGCTCGGTCCGCGTCGTGTCGGGGAGAGCGGCGAGCGCGTCGGCGAGCGCCTGCTTGAAGCGGTCGCCGTACTGGTCCTTCATCAGCGCGACGCCGGGGTCGGTGGCGGGCAGGGCGTAGCCGCCGAGGCGCTGGTCGGGCGTCGGCACCTCGCGCGGCGGCGCGAGCAGCGCGTACGCCTCGCGCAGCGCGATCGTGCGGATCCAGCCGGGCAGGTCGCCGCGGCCGGCGTAGTCGGCGATCTTCGGCGGCTTGCCGCCGGTGCCGACGAACAGCAGCGTCCTCACGCGCTGCAGCGCCTCGTCGGCGAGCCCGGTCGGCCCAGCGAGCGCGCGCACCGCGCCGGCGGCGCGCTCGAAGCAGTGCGCGACGATGCGCTCGATCGCGGCGGCGTCGCCGTCGCCGGCGGCGCACGCGAGCCACAGGTGATCGAGGCGCAGCGCCGCGAGCGCGCGATCGGGCCCCGCGTGGCGCGCGACGTGCGCCGCGAACCGCTCGGGCGCGACCCGGATGCCCGGCGCGGCGGCCTCGGCGGCGGCCATCGCATCGCGGAGCACCGGGTCGATCACGCGACAACGATAACACTTCCGCGCGCTTGCACGTGGGACGCAAAAACCGACGAGGCCGGCCCTCCTGTCTCGCGAAAGGACACCCCGATGACCAAGCCCACGATCCTGTCGTCCGTCGCCCTCGCCGCCGCCTGCACCTCGAACGCGCACCCGACTCCCGACACGCCCGCCACCGACCCGCGCGCGGTGCAGGTCGGCCTGGTCGTGCGGCTCGAGGTCAAGGCCGGTCACGAGTCGGAGGTCGCGCAGCTGCTGCGCGACGGCCAGGCGCTGGTCGCCGCGGAACCGGGCACGACGTACTGGTTCGCGCTCCAGATCGGCCCGACCACGTTCGGCATCTTCGACGCGTTTCCGACTTCGGCCGATCGCGACGCGCACCTCGCCGGCAAGCTCGCGTCGGCGCTGCTCGCCAAGGCGCCCGAGGTGCTCGCACAAAATCCGACGATCGAGAAGGTCGACATCGTCGGCAAGAAGGACGCGGTCACCCAGCCGCTGCGCGTGGGCCTGCTCGCGCGGCTCGAGGCGAAGCCGGAGCACGCCCAGGACGTCGCGACGCTGATGGCCGGCGGCGCGGCGATCGTCGCCGACGAGCCGGCGACCGAGCTATGGTTCGGCATCCAGGTCAGCCCGACGACCTACGCGATCTTCGACGCGTTCGCCGACGACGCCGGCCGCGACGCGCACCTCGCGGGCAAGCTCGCGCAGACGCTCGTCGCCAAGGCGCCCGAGCTGCTCGCGAGCGCGCCGGTGATCGAGAAGGTCGATCTGCTCGCGACCCAGATCCGCTGATCAGCGCAGCCGGCGCGCCAGCTCGTGGTGGCCGTGCATGCCCGCGCGCTCGCCGGCGGTCACGCCGCTGCGAGTCCGGCGCCGCATGTCGGCGCCGGCGGCGAGCAGGCGGTCGACCATCGCGGTGTTGCCGGCCTGCGCGGCGTGGAGCAGCGGCGCCTCGCCGGAGCTGTCGGCGAGGTTCGGATCGCCGCCGGCGGCGAGGCACGCCGCGACGACGTCGTCGAAGTTCGCGCGGGCCGCCCACAGCAGCGCGGTCTGCTCGAACCGGTTGCGCGCGTTCGGGTCCGCGCCGGCGGCGATCAGCGCGCGCGCGGCGGCGTGAGCGTTCGCCTTGCACGCCTGGATCAGCGGCGTGTCGCCGGCCGGCGTGTACTGCCACTGCTTCTCGACCGTGCGGATGTCGATCGCGACGCCGCGCTTCAGCAGCGCCTCGATCGTGCGCGCAGCGTTCGCGCGCGCGGCCTCGAACAGCGCGCGCTCGTCGGGCGAGAGCGCCGCCGCGACCGTCGCCTCGCCGCGCTCCCGCTTCGCCTTCGCGAGCGCGCGCAGCTGCGCCACCGGCACGGTCCACGCGATGCCGGCGGCGGCGAGCTCGCGCTGCACCGCGCGCGCCGCGTCGAGGTCGATCGCCTCGACCCGCTCGGGCAGCGCGAGCAGCGTCGCGGTATCGGCGGCGGTGAGCTTGCCGCGCGGCGCCGCCGCGAGCCGCAGCGCGAGCGCGCCGTGCGCCGCGGTGAGCGACGCGAGCTCGAGCCACTTCGGGAGCGCCTGCGCTGGAGTCATCGTGAAGCCGGCGAGCAGGTCGAGCCCATGCGCGGTGCCGCGGTCGGAGCGGTGGATCGTGCTGCCATCGCTCCACAGGCCCGCGGTCACCAGGTTCTCGAAGTCCGCGGCGGTCTTCGCGGCGAGCGTGCGCGCCGGGCCGGCGATGCCGCGCAGGTGGCGCAGCGGTTGGCGCTCGTCCTCGTCGAGCTCGTACTCGCTGCGCGAGCTCTCGTGATCGAACACGAGCGCGACCGTCGCCTTCGCGTTCCACGCGATCACGAGCCGGTCGCCGCTGCCGTTGTCGTAGGCGTACCAGCTGCCGCGCCACGTGCCGCCGGGCTCGCCGTCGCCGTAGTACAAGCTGCTCAGCGTGAACAGGATGTGATGCAGGCGCGCCTGCGTGCGCAGCGTCATCAGCTCGCGGTGATCGGCGCCGGTGGGGGCTGGAGGAACACGTTCGCGCGGTAGTAGCGCAGCTCGTCGATCGATTCGCGGATGTCGTCGAGCGCGCGGTGCGTGTCCTTCTTGAGCGGCTGCTTCGCGATGATCTGCGGATACCAGCGGCGCGCCAGCTCCTTGATCGTCGACACGTCGACCATGCGGTAGTGCAGCCGCGCGTCGAGACTCGCCATGTAGCGGCGGATGAACCGGCGGTCCTGATGGATCGAGTTGCCGGCGAGCACCGGGCGCTCCTTCGGCGACACGTGCGCGTTGATGAAGGCGAGCGTCTGCGCCTCGGCGTCGCCGTCGGTGACGGTCGAGACCTTGACGCGCTCGACCAGGCCGGAGGCTTTGTGGTGGCTCTTGTTCCAGTCGTCCATCGCGGCGAGGACCTCGTCGGCCTGATGGATGACGAGCTCCGGCCCGACGGCGATCTCGGTCAGCTGGCCGTCGGTGAGGATCGTCGCGATCTCGATGATCCGTTCCTTGGCGGGGTCCAGGCCGGTCATCTCCATGTCGATCCAGACCAGTACGTCGCTGCCAGCCATATGGAGCGACACTACACTCAGCGCGGTTCGGCGTCGATCCGTAGTGGATACGGCCGCGCGCGGGCCCGGGTGCGCGCGGCGGCGAGCTTGTCGCGGGCCGCGGCGGAGCTGTAGCGCCCGAGCACGACGCTGCCGGCCGTGTGCGCGGCGAGCATCTTCATCTGCGCTTCGGCGGGGGTCAGCTCGAACACCTCGCGCAGGATGCCGACCACGAGCTCCTGCGGCGTGTAGTCGTCGTTGCGCAGCACGAGGTCGAGCTGCGGCACCGCGGGCGGATCTTTCGGCTCCGGGAAGCCGTGCACGAGCAGGAACAGCAGCGCGGCCGGGTCGATGCCGCCGGTCGCGACCAGCTTGCCGGCCGGCGCGCGCGCGAGGTAGGCCCAGATGTCGGTGCAGGTCGCGAGCCGGTGCTGGTGCATCGCGTTGCCGATCGCGAGCCCGAGCACCTCGCGCAGCGCGGCCTCGTCGGGCGCGACGTTCGGCGTCTTGTCGAGCTCGTCGAGCACGCGGTCCTCGATCGACTGCGGGTTGCCGCCGAGCCGCTCGATCGCGGCGACGAACGCCTCGTCCTGCAGGAGGCCGCGCATCAGGTGCAGGCCGGTCATCCAGTGCCCCCGCGTGCCGGCCTCGTGCTGCGCGACGTGCAGGGCGACCTCGGCGTCGGCGGCGAGCTTCGGGGCGGCGAGCATGGGTCGCGCGCGCCGCAGCGCCCGCCACCACAGCAGGCCGAAGCTGCCCGCGATCAGCGCGAGGTACCCGAAGTCCACGTAGGCACCTTACTGCATGTCACGCCGCGCGCACGGCCCGCGCTCCCGCGCGCTGGATCACCGTCACCAGCTCGTCGATCGGGAGCCGGCGCGGGTTCGCGCGCCGCCAGGCTGCGTAGAACGTCCGCGGCGCGCGGGGCGCCATGCTGAAGATGCGCAGCGGCGCGCGCACGTGCGGCGCGATCGTCCAGCGATCGACGAGCGCGACCCCGCGGCCGGCGCGCACCAGCTCGAGCAGGGCCTCGGACAGCGGGATCCGGCGCACCGCCGGCGGCGACGGGCTCTGCACCGCCGCGGTGAGGCGCGCGAGGTCGGTGTCGCCGATGTCGTGGACGAGCAGCTCGCAGTCGGCGAGCGTGGTCCACGCGAGCACGCCGCGGCGCGCGCGCGCGGCAACCGGGTGGGCCGTGCTCGCGACCGCGACGATCTCGCTGACCGCGACGACCTCGCGATCGTAGGTACCATCGCGGCCCGGGTCGGTGCAGATCGCGAGGTCGACCTCGTCCGCGGCGAGCGCCGGCATCGCGCGGCGGGTCGCCTCGAGGACGATCTCGAGCTCGACCTCGGGGTGGCGTTCGCCGAAGTGCGCGAGTGCCGCTGGCAGCCAGCCGTACGACGTGAAGCAGCTCGTGGTCACGCGCAGCGGCACGCGCGCCGGCTTGGCCGCGAGCGAGCGCTCGAGCTCGATCAGCTCGGCGAGCAGCTCCTCGGCTGCCGCCGCGATCCGCGCGCCGGCGGGTGTGGGGACCATCTTCTTGCCGACGCGATCGAACAGCCGCACGTCGAGCTCGCGCTCGAGCGCGAGCAGCTGGTGGCTCACCGCGGATTGCGATAGGTGGAGCTTGCCGGCGGCGCGCGTGACGCTGCCGTCG
>Ga0075425_100005881_pt1 | contig 12783 bp, 15 predicted proteins | sample SoiMethybrSBSTD4_FD_75300 | JGI IMG/M metagenome (GOLD analysis project Ga0075425, IMG submission 75300) | Bulk soil microbial communities from a Populus tree surrounding site in Tennessee, USA - Soil MetaG P. TD hybrid SBSTD4 | ecosystem: Environmental > Terrestrial > Soil > Tree plantation...
CACCCGAGGGTTCGCGCCGCGGCCGTCCGCCGGTAGAATGACCGGCTCATGACCGCGCGCCGCACCGTCCGCCTGCCCGGCCCGTTCACCTTGCGCCATGGCGGCGTGCTGCCCCAGGTGGACATCGTCTACGAGAGCTGGGGCGAGCTGGCCCCGGGCCGCGACAACGTCGTGCTGTTGTGCACCGGCCTCTCCCCGGGGTCGCACGCGCGCTCCTCCGCCGACGACCCTTCGCCCGGGTGGTGGGAGGAGATGGTCGGCCCCGGCCAGGCCATCGACACCGACCGGTTCCACGTCGTCTGCATGAACTCGCTCGGGAGCTGCCACGGGTCCACCGGCGCGGCCTCCATCGACCCGCGCACGGGACGGCGGTACCGGATGACGTTCCCCGTCCTGACCATCGAGGACATCGCGACCGCGTCCCGCGACGCGCTGCGGGTCCTGGGCTTCGACCGCCTGCGCGCGGTGGTCGGCCCGTCGCTCGGCGGCATGACCGCCCTGGCCTACGCGCTGCTCTTTCCCGACGACGTGGCGAGCCTCGTCACCATCTCCGGCGCCACGCGGGCCACGCCGTTTGCCACGGCCGTGCGCTCGCTGCAGCGGGAGGCCATCCGCACCGACCCCGCGTGGAAGGGCGGGGAGTACGCGGAGGACGCCCCGCCCGCGAACGGGCTCCGCCTGGCGCGCAAGCTCGGCCTCATCACCTATCGCTCCGCCCGCGAGTGGCGGCAGCGCTTCGGCCGGGAGCGCGTGGACGTGCGTGACCCGAAGGGCGACGCCTTTGGGATCGAGTTCGAGGTCGAGGCCTACCTCGAGCAGCACGCGCGGACCTTCGTGGGGACCTTCGACGCGAACTGCTACCTGTACCTCTCGCGGTCCATGGACCTGTTCGACGTGGCCGAGCACGGCGGCTCCGTCGAGGCCGGGCTGGCCCGCATCCGCGCGGCGCAGACCCTGGTCATCGGTGTGGAAACGGACTTCCTGTTCCCGCTCGACCAGCAGGAAGAGATCTCCACGCTGCTGCGCCGGGCGGGACGGACCGTCCGCTTCGAGGCTTTGCCCTCGATACAGGGCCACGACTCGTTCCTGGTGGACATGGACCGGTTCTGCCCGGTCATCGGGGATTTCCTGGCCGGGATCTAGGTCGGGGCCGGGTTATCCGCCCCGGGGCGGATAACGATCCAGGGTTACCGCATCGGGAGCCGGTCCCGTTACATTCCGAGCAACGTCAAACGCGCCGTGTGGTGGCGCGACGCCGGTCAGTGCGCGTTCGTTTCCGATGCAGGGCTCCGATGCAGCGAGCGCACCTTCCTGGAGCTTCACCACATCCACCCCTTCGCCCTGGACGGCCCCACGACGATCGGGAACATCTCGCTGCGGTGCCGGCGCCACAATCAGTACGAGGCCGAGCTCCTGTTTGGATCCGGACACCAGTGATAGTCTCGAAGCGTGAGCATCATTGAGGAGGGCTCCAGCATGTCCAAGCGGCAGGATGGCGCGCGGGCGATCGCGTTCGTCGTGATGGCATTGGTTCTCGGTGGGGGGGCGGTCGCGTCGGCGGCCGGACCGCAGTCCGAGGCCGCGGAGCCGGCGGAGGCCGTGCCACCGGCGGACGCGGCGAAGGCGCCGCCCACGGCGGACGAGGCCCGGAAGTTCGTGGAGGACGCCGAGGCCCGGCTCCTCGACCTGGACGTCCGGACCGCGCGCGCCGACTGGGTCCACAACACCCATATCACCGACGACACGGAGATCCTCTCGGCGCAGGCCAACGAGCGGCTGGTGGCGGCGAAGGTCGAGCTGGCCAAGGCGGCGACGCGGTTCGACGGGGTGAAGCTGCCCGAGGACGTGGCCCGCAAGCTGACGCTGCTGAAGCTGGCCATGACCCTCTCCGCGCCGTCCGACCCCAAGGAAGCGTCCGAGCTGACGCGCATCGCGGCGCGCATGGAAGGAACCTACGGCAAGGGGAAGTGGTGCCGGAAGACGGGCACCGGCTCGGCGTCGGCGGGGTCACGGCCGGTCGAGGACGAGCCCAAGACGGCCGGCGCCGCGGAGCCCGGCGGGGACGACTGCCTCGACATCAACGCCCTGAGCAAGATCCTGGCCGAGAGCCGCGACCCCGCGGAGCTGCTCGCGGTGTGGAAGGGATGGCACGCCATCGCGCCGCCCATCCGCAAGGACTACGAGCGCTACGTCGAGCTGGGGAACAAGGGCGCGCGCGAGCTGGGCTACAAGGACATGGGCGCGCTCTGGCGGTCCAAGTACGACATGCCCGCCGACGATTTCGCGCGCGAGGTGGACCGCCTCTGGACGCAGGTCAAGCCGTTCTACGACTCGCTCCACGCCTACGTGCGCTGGAAGCTGCGCGAGAAGTACGGCCCGGGAGTGGTGCCCGAGAAAGGCCCCATCCCCGCCCACCTGCTGGGGAACATGTGGGCGCAGGACTGGAGCAACATCTATCCGCTGGTGGCCCCCAAGGACGCGGACCCCGGGTTCGACCTGACGGCCAACCTGAAGGCCAAGAAGCTGGACGCGCGCGAGATGGTGCGCTACGGCGAGCGCTTCTTCACCTCGCTGGGGTTCGCGCCGCTGCCCCCGACCTTCTGGGAGCGCTCGCTCTTCACCAAGCCCCGCGACCGCGAGGTGGTCTGCCACGCCAGCGCCTGGGACGTGGACGGCGAGGACGACCTTCGCCTCAAGATGTGCATCGAGATCAACGAGGAGGACTTCACCACCATCCACCACGAGCTGGGCCACAACTTCTACCAGCGGGCCTACAAGAGCCAGCCGTACCTCTTCCGCGACAGCGCCAACGACGGCTTCCACGAGGCCATCGGCGACACCATCGCGCTCTCGGTCACGCCCCGCTACCTGGTCCGGGTGGGCCTGCTGGACAAGGAGCCGGACCCCTCGAAGGACATCGGCCTCCTCCTGAAGAAGGCCTTGGAGAAGATCGCGTTCCTGCCCTTCGGCGTGGTCATCGACCAGTGGCGGTGGAAGGTCTTCTCGGGCGAGATCACCGCGGCCAACTACAACGCCGAGTGGTGGAAGCTCCGTGAGAAGTACCAGGGCGTGGCCGCGCCCGTGGCCCGCACCGAGGCGGACTTCGATCCGGGGGCCAAGTTCCACGTGCCGGCCAACGTGCCCTACACGCGCTACTTCCTGGCCGACATCCTGCAGTTCCAGTTCCACCGCGGCCTGTGCAAGGTGCCGGGCGCGCCGCTGAACCGCTGCTCGATCTACGAGGACAAGGACGCCGGCCGGCGGCTGAACACGATGCTGGAGATGGGACTGAGCCGCCCGTGGCCCGACGCGCTCCAGGCCATCACCGGCCAGAAGGAGATGGACGCCACGGCCATCATGGACTACTTCGCGCCGCTCAAGACCTGGCTGGACCAGCAGAATGCCGGCAAGCCGGTGGGCTGGTAGGCCGCGCCGCCGCCCGCGTCACCACCGGTTGTAGGCGGGGTGTCCCTCTTTCACCGCGACGAAGACGCCGCGGCAGGTGGCGGTCGTCTGTCCCGCCGACTCCAGCGTGGCCTCGACCGTGGCCCGGTCCGCCGTGGACTCCACGACACGGGCGCGCAGCGTCACCGGCTGCCGCGACGAGGTCGGCCTGCGCAGCTTGACGTGGAACTCCGCGGTGACCGTGCAGGGCGGATCGGACAGGCCGTCCCGCGTCATGAAGTGGTAGGCCGCCGTCCAGTTGCTGTGGCAGTCGAGCAGGGTGCCGATGATCCCGCCGTTGAGCATGCCGGTATAGGCCTCGTGATGGGGCTCCGGCGTCCACTCCGCCACCACCTCGCCGCCGGCGGGGCGGCTCTTGATGCGCAGGCCTTTCTCGTTCGCGGGCCCGCAGCCGAAGCAGCGGTTGCTCGGAGCGTAGCGATCCTGGAGGCTGTCGGCCGCGGCCATGGCGCGGATTGTAGCGCGGCCCGGTGACCGCTAGCGCGCCCGGCCCAGCGCGGAGAGGCAGCCCACGGCCAGGCCACGGCGCGTCAGGTCGTCGGAATCGGCGTGCAGGTGCGCGACGTCCTCGAGGTATTCCGCCGCCGTGGTGTGGGAGGGGGGATGCGCCATCACCGTCCGCGTCAGGGCCGCAGCCCGCTCGAAACCGGCCAGGAAATCATGTCCGTTCCGGCTCATGGCGTCCTCCGTCGTCCTGCCCGCGTGACGATGCAACTGCCGTGCCGCGCGACATCGGCCCTGCATGCTGGTCCCCAGCGGTTTATTTCGTACTATTTAAGGAAGTGTTGGCGCGTACACGCCCGGCCGTCCCGGCGCGGCCGTTCACGGACGCTGTCTCACGGGGGAGACGATGCCTCGGCTGCTCGAACCGCTAGCGGGACTGCTCCGCGCCATCGGCCGCGTGGCCGACGCGGTCTTCCACCACGCCGGGGGCATGGCCACCCTGACCACGCGGACCGCGGCTGACACGGTCCGCGGCAACGTGGCCCTCCGCGACTTCGTGGACCAGGCCTTCTCCATGGGCGTACAGAGCCTGCCCCTGGTGATGGTGACCGCCATCCTGTCCGGCATCGTCACGTCCCAGCAGGGCGGCTACCAGTTCACCGGATCCATCCCCCTCTACATCCTGGGCAGCGTGGTGACTTCCAGCGTGGTCCTGGAGCTCGGCCCCGTGCTGACGGCGGTGGTCGTGATCGGCCGCGTGGGCGCGCGCATCACCGCCGAGCTGGGGACGATGCGCGTGTCGGAGCAGATCGACGCGCTCTACTCGCTGGGCCGGGACCCGGTGCCCGTGCTGGCCGCGCCGCGCATCCTGGCCGGCATGCTGGTCATGCCGGCCCTGGTCGGGATCGCCAACGGCGTGGGCATCCTGGCGGGAATGGTCTCGGCCCAGGCCACGGTAGGCCTCGGGCACGAGTCCTTCCTCTACGGGGCCCGGCTCTTCTGGCACAGCTACGACCTCTTCTACTCCCTGGGCAAGGCGCTGATGTTCGGCTTCGTGATCCCCGTCATCTCCGTGCACATGGGCCTTTTGACCCGCGGCGGGGCGGAGGGCGTGGGCCGCTCCACCACCGCGTCGGTCGTCTTCATGATCATCGCGGTGCTGGTGGCCGACGCGCTCTTCCCGCCCATCTTCCTGAACTGACGCCATGGCCGAGATCGAGTACCGCGACATCCACAAGGCCTTCGACGTGCCCGTCCTCACCGGCGTCGACCTCAAGGTGGCCACCGGGGAGACCCTGTCCATCGTGGGCCCCTCGGGCACCGGGAAGAGCGTGCTGCTCAAGACCACCATCGGCCTCATCGAGCCGGATAGCGGCGACGTGCTGGTGGACGGAAAGTCCGTGGTGGGCGCCACGCCCGGCGAGCTGCAGACCATCCGCCGGAAGGCGGGCTACGTCTTCCAGAACGCCGCGCTCTTCGACTCCATGAATGTCTTCGAGAACGTCTCGCTGGGCTTGTCGGACGACGAGATCCGCACCCTGGGCCGGCAGGAGGTCCTGCGGCGGGTGTCGGTCGCGCTGGAGGACGTGAACCTGGACGCCGCCCTGGTCCTGGGCAAGCTGCCCTCGGAGCTCTCCGGCGGCATGCGCAAGCGGGTGGGCCTGGCCCGCGCCATCGTGGGCCAGCCGGAGATCCTCCTCTACGACGAGCCGGTCACCGGCCTCGACCCCGTGAACTCCGCGGCGGTGGACCGCCTGATCAGCGCCATCGCCGAGCGGATGCACGTGACGTCCATCGTGGTGACCCACGACATCGAAGGGGCGATGACGATCTCCGACCGTATCGCGCTGCTCGAGGGCGGAAAGCTGCGCTTCGTGGGAACGCCGGTCGAGTTCCGCAACAGCCAGGAGCCGCTGGTCCGGGCCTTCGTGGATCGCCAGGCGGCCTTCGCCGCCGCCGCGGCCAAGAGCGAGGCCGGCCACGAAGGGATGGCCTGACATGGAGCGCAAGCGCGACCGCGAGATGTGGGTGGGCGTGTTCGTGGTCCTGGGCATCATCGCCGTCTTCGCCACCCTGTTCGTCATGACCGACGCCGCCACCTTCCGCGGCCGGTACATCATCACCACCTTCGTCCCCAGCGCGGGCGGGATTCGGCGGGGCGACCCCGTGCAGATGCGCGGGGTGAACGTCGGCCGCGTGCAGCGCTTCCGCATGGCGCCCGAGGGCGTGGGCATCCGGCTGGAGATCGAGGGCGAGTACGAGGTCCCGGTGGACTCCCACGTGGAGCTGAAGTCGAGCGGCATCATGGGCGGGATCGTGGCCGACGTGGTGCCCGGGCGGGCCACGACGTTCTTCAAGAACGGTGACACCATCCCCGGGCAGAGCGACGAGGGGATGATGGAGGTCACCAATCGGATCTCCGAACAGGTGGAGACCGTGCTGGGGAAGATGGACACGCTGCTGAACAAGAGCACGATCGACGACGTGCACGCCAGCACGGCGGACCTGCGCAAGCTCCTCCAGCAGCTCAACGGCACCGTGGCGGAGCAGCGCCATGAGCTCCTCACCCTGAACCGCAGCCTGCAGAAGTCGTCCGAGGGAATCGAGCGGGCCACGGCCGGGATCGAGAAGATCACCACCGCGCCGGAGCTGGACCGGACCATCAAGCGGCTCGACGCGCTGACCCAGCACATCGACGAGGTGACGGGCAGCCTGGACCGCTCCTCGCGCTCCCTGGAGAGCGTGATGGCGCGTCTGGACCGCGGCGAGGGCACGCTCGGCAAGCTCACGAAGGACGACGCCCTCTACAACAACATGAACGCGGCGGCGGTGAACCTGAACAAGCTGGCCGAGGACATCCGCGCCCAGCCCAGGAAGTACATCAACCTCAAGGTCTTCTGATGCGGCGTCAGATGCACCGCGGGATGGTGGCGGCCCTCTTGTCCGCCTTCGTGTGGCCGGGGGCCGGCCAGCTCTACAACCGTGAGTTCAGGAAGGCGGCGCTGCTCATCGGCCTGACGGTGGCCGTGGCGGTGCTGGTGATATTCGCCACCGCCGCGGAGCTGACGCGGCAGCTCCCGGCGGACATGGGCGACCTCGACGCCGACCTCGTGCGGACGCTGCCCGCGCAGGTGCTGGCCGCGCGGTCGGGCACGCTCATGGTGGCGAGCCTGCTGCTGCTGGCGGCGTGGGGGTACGGGATCGTCGACGCGTACCTGGGCGGCCGGGGCCGGAGGAAGATGACTCTCGAGCCCCGCGTCCCGCCTGCCCCGCCGCCTGCCTCATAATGGATCCATGAGCGGTTCAGCCCGGCGCCTGGCCCTGGTCCTCGCGCTGGTCCTGCCGGCCGCGGAAGCGACGGTGGCCTGCGCGGCAAAGGAGCACAAGGACGCCACGCCCACGCCGCCGTTGCCCACACCGCCCCCGCCGCAGACCAGCGCCGACGCCAAGGGCCTGACCGAGTTCGCCAACGCCGTGAAGTCCTACGTCGCGGTCCACGCCAAGGCGGAGGCGGGCCTGCCCAAGCTGCCCGACCGGGCGGACCCGGCCACCGTCACCGCGCACCAGAAGGCGCTGGCCGCGGCCATCCGCAAGAGCGGACCGCGCCCGAGGCAGGGCCACGTCTTCGTCCCGAACATCCAGCCCTTCTTCAAGCGGGCCCTGGCCCCGGAGCTCAAGGGCCCGGGCTCGGCCGAGACGCGGGAGAAGGTGGGGGAAGGGAACCCGGAGCCCGCCCCGGGGCTGCCCCGCGACCCGGACGTGAAGACCAGGGACGTCCCCCTGGTGCCCTACGCCGACTACCCGGTGGACGCGCCGGTGTCGACCGTCCCCCCGCCGGTGCTGCTGAAGATGCCGCAGCTGCCCAAGGAGCTGGAGTACAGGTTCGTCGGGAAGAACCTCGTGCTGCTGGATTCCGTGGCCAACATATTGGTCGACTTCATCCCGCAGGCCGTGCCGTGAGCGGCGACCGGCGCAACGCCGCGCTGGTCCGCAAGTGCGCGGCCTGCGGCACGTCGAACCGCGTGCCGGCGGAGAACCTGGCCGACACCGGACGCTGCGGGTCGTGCAAGGGGCCCATCCCTCCCGCGGCCGATCCCATCGAAGCCGACCCCGAGCTGTTCGACGACGTGATCCAGCGCGCCGGCGTCCCGGTGCTGGTCGACTTCTGGGCGGCCTGGTGCGGCCCCTGCCGGATGGCCGCGCCCGAGGTAGAGCGCGCCGCGAAGAACATGGCCGGCCGCGCGCTGGTGATGAAGGTGGACACCGACGCCCATCCGGACCTGGCGCAGCGCTACGGCGTGCAGAGCATCCCGAACTTCGTGGTCCTGCGCGGCGGGCGCGTCGTGAACCAGCAGGCCGGATTCGTACCGCACACCGTCATGGAGGAGTGGCTGCGCGGCGCGGGGGGCCCCGCCTAGCGCGTCAGTGGCGGGAGCGCAGGTACTCGATCCCCACGGCCAGCGTCTCCCGCCAGGCCGTCTCGATCTCGCGCGAGTACTGGGGATCGTACCGGGCCACGGCCCGCATGAGGCAGTCCAGCCACAGGTCGTAGAGCCCGGGACGGATGTCGAGCCCGGTGCGGTCGTGGCGGCTGGCCAGCCTGTCCATCTCCGCCCAGGCCGCGGCGTCGCGGTCGAGCTGGGCGGCTATGGCCATCATGTAGAGCGAGTCGGCCAGCACGCGCGTCTGGCGCGGGAAGTCGGTGTTCTTGAACTTCTCGCGGACCTCGGGCGACGACGCCACGAACAGCTCGTAGAAGTGCCTCAGGAACTCCGGCTGGGCCAGGCAGCGGTTGAGGCTCCCTCGGAACGCGTCGATCTCGGGCTGCGCCGGCACGGACACCTCCTGCCCGCGGAAACGTCGTGGCGGGGCGCGGAAGTATAACCGGGACCGGTCAGGCGATGGCGGGACGCCGCAGCGTCTTGCGGATCTTCTCGCGCGGGATGCCGTAGCGCTGCAGCCGCAGGTAGATCGTCCGCCGGGTCACGCCCATGAGCCGCGAGACCCGCGCGATGTTCCACTCGTTGCGGTTCAGCAGCAGCAGCAGCTTCTCGCGGGCCATGTCGTCGACCGGCGTCCGCTCCAGGTAGTGCTCCCAGGCCTCCGCGCGAACGGGCTCCCGGCCCTCGGCCATGGCGCCGTTGGTCACGGCCTTGGCCAGGATGCGGGAGAACTTCGACATGCGCTCGAGGTCGTGCGGGGTGCAGAAGTGGGACTGCAGGCTGTCGACGTAGAAGAGCGCCACCAGCTCGTCGCCGCTGAACACGGGGGACACCGCGAAGCTGGCGGGACCGCCGCGCTCCTCCGTCCGGCCCAGGCGCCGGTCCTGGTCACGGTCCGGCACATAGAGCGTCTCGCCCTTCAGGAAGCCCTCGCGGTGCCGCGTCCAGGCCCCTTCCACGGCGTCCAGGACGTGCTGGTCGATCCCGCGCGACGCGAACAGCGTCATGCGGTCGCCCTCGCGGGTGAAGACGGCCCCGCTGCGCCCGTTGGTCAACGACATCACCATCTCGAGCGTGCGGACGGCCAGCCGCCAGGGATCATCGGCCCCGACCACGAGATCGGCGAACTGGTCAATGAGGCGAAATTGCCGTTTCATCTAAATGACACTCCTGTCCGCGGGAGGGAGGCCGGTGACTCTCGCACCTGGCAACCGCAATGTCAACCTTCTCAACTGTGCGCGCTCACGCGCGCGCCCGCCAGGGCTGCAGGCGGTGCAGCACCTCCGGCGAGACGTCGGGGACACCCTCGGGCTCCCAGGCCGCCCAGGCCCACCAGCCCATCAGCAGCAGGTACGCGGCGGGCTCCGCCGACTGCACGAAAGGCAGGATGTCCCAGCCGTAATGGCGCAGCATCCGCAGCAGGATCGTGAAGACGAGGAGGTAGGGCACGAAGCCCAGCAGGATGGCCTTGTGATACGCGTGGATCGGCACGCGGTACCAGATCACCACCACGGCCAGGGCGTTGAGCAGCCAGATGGTCGCGGTCAGGATCCTCGGCTCCCACTCGAAGAGCGCGGCGCCGTAGGACGAATCCCACGGGATCGCCATGAGGACGGCGGAGCTCGCGATCACGAGCAGCAACAGGAGCTGCCGCGCGGTGGCCCGCGCGCCGGGGAAGGCCTGGAACGTCCGGTAGGCGAGCTCGATCGCAATGGCGACCTTCAAGCTGTCGTACAGCCCCGTGCGGACCAGATAGAACCACGGCTTGTAGAAGTGGTCCGGCCAGAAGCTGACCAGGCTGTTGCAGAGGAGGATGACGACGAGGTAGGTGCTGAAGGACCAGCAGGCCGACCAGCGGCGGCGCGCCAGGATCCCGGCTAAAGTCAGCAGTACCAGGAGCTTGACGGCGTGGGCAATCAGGACCTGTGAGGCGGTCATGGCCGGGGCCTCCTCGGGCCCCTGCTGGAAAACGTGCCCTAGGGTGCCGAATACTAGGCACAAGACGAAAGGCCAGTCAAGTGCCCCTTGCCAAGGGGTGTATAGTGTGCGTCCTAAGCATCCACTTTACGAGAACGGCCCCCCTCCACGGGGGATCCGTCCGGGAGGATTGACATGCAGCGGATGTTGTTGCTCTGGAGCTTGTTCCTCGGTCTGGCCCTTGTCGGCGCGAACGCCTACGTCGACCGCGGGCAGAGCTCGGCCCTTCCGTCGTACGAGGGCGGCACGATGTCGGCCCCGCAGCAGGGCGGGGATCTGTGGGAAGACGGGACGCCGATCCCGCCCAAGTAAGACCGCGAGCGTCGTCGCGCGATCTTAAGCGGCCCGGCCCGCGGGAATCGTCCGCGGTCCGGTGAGGCCGGCGAGCAGGAAGACCGCACCCACGACGATGTGGAAGACGTTGTCGGGCATCAGCTCATTCGAATCCACGAGCGGATGGCCGATGACGGCGGCCACCACTCCCGGCGCCAGGAAGCCCAGCACGCCCAGGGCCAGGTATACCCCGCCGAAGACGATGCAGAAGGTCCGCACCGCCCCCCCCGACCCCGCGAACCCCAGGTAGAGCGCCAGCGCCCCCGTGGCCAGATGGACGAGGTTGTGGATCAGCGTGAGGTGGAAGCCCAGCAGGTGCGGCATCGCGAAGCCGCCCAGCCCGGCCAACACGAACGCCACGCCGAAGACCCGGCAAATGGTCCGCGCCATGGTTCCTCCCTCGATGATGAGTAGCGTCTTTCAGCCAGTCTAGCGCCGATCCCGGAGCCGGCCGGCCCGCGCGCGCTGATCTTCGATTCCGGGGCCAGCCGCCGCCGTGCCATCATGGCGGGCGGTGAGATCCCTCCGGCGCGCTGCCGCCCTCACCGGGCTCCTGGCCGTCGCCGCACTCGTCGCCCTGGCCCTGGGCTGGTTCCCCCAGTCTCTACTTCGGGAGCCGCTCGAGTCACGGCTGCAGGGTGTCGTCGGACAAGGGAGCCGTGTCGGCGGCGTGCGCCTCGTGCCCGGCCGGTTGTCCGCCGAGGTCCACGGCTTCGTGCTGGACGCCCCGGCCTATCGCCTGGAGGCGCGCCGGCTCGCCGCCCGCCTCTCACCCCGCACGTTCGCCGGCCGCGGAGTGGTGCTGGACCGCGTCGATCTGGAGGGCGCCGTCCTCGTGCTGCGCGCGCCGGCGCGCCCCTCGCCGCCGGGTGCGCCGCCGGAAGGCCCGCTGGTCGTGCGCGAGATCGTGGCCCAGGACGTGACGGTGCGCTACGACGACCCCGCGCTGGGCGGGCCCATCGTCCTGCGCGGTGTCGACCTGCGCGGCGGCCTCGGTGAGGGCGAGTTGCGGATCGAATCACGCGGGGGCACCTGGCAGAGGCCGCAGCCCGTGGCGATCGGTCCGCTCGCCGCCCGGCTGAGCGTCTCTCCGATGCTCGACATCGAGATCGCCGCGCTGGAGGCCGGCCTGGAGCGGAGCCGGCTGCGGCTGTCCGGGCCGCTCGGCCGCGTGGGCGCGCTGCGGCCCGACCTGGCCTTCGCGCTCACGGCCGACCTCGCGGAGCTCGGGGCGCTGTCGCCCCTCGCGCCGGCCTCCGGCGTCGTCGAGGCCAAGGGCCGCGCTACCGGTCCGATCGACGCGCTGAGCGTGCACGCGAGCCTTTTCGCGGAGCCGCTGCAGGTCTCGGGATGGCCGGTGGAGCGACTCGCCGGTGACGTCGCATACACGGCGGGACCTTCGGGGTCCGCGTCGGTCGGCGCCGATCTGCGCGTGCTCGGCGGCACCGGACGGGTCGAGGCGCGGCTGGACGGCAGCCATACCCGCGGGCGGATCGAGTTGCGCGGCGTCGACGTGCGGCGGCTCGAGCGGCAGCTCGGCACCACGCCGCAGGTGTCGGGATCGGGCTCGGCCATCGTGCGCTTCGAGGGCGACGTCGCGCAGCCGCTCCGGGTCGAGGTCGAGATGTCCGCCCAGGGCCGCTCCGCGGTGATGCCGCAGTTCCGGGCCGAAGGGCGCGCGGAAGGCCGAGTGGCGATCCATGAGCCGAGCCTCGATCTCGAATGGAGCATGGCCGCCGACGCCAGCCCGCGTCGGGCGGGCGCGAGCGGCCCCGTCCACGTGACGGCGCAGGGCACCGCCCGCGGTCCGCTGCCGCCGGCCATCGACGCGCGGGTGGACCTGCGGGGCATGGGCGGCGACGCGCGGGCCGAGGTCGCGGCTCGCGGCGCCCATCTGCGCCGGCTGGCCGTTCACGGCCGGTCTCTCGACCTCTCCGATCTGGTCGACGGCGCCAGCGGGCGGGCGGACGTCGAAGCCACGGCGTCCGGTCCGATCGATGCGCTCACGGGCACCGCGCGCATCACGGTCGATGCCCTGGGCTGGGGCGAGCTGTCGCTCGGTCCGCTGCAGGCGGACGTGGAGGGCCGGCAGGGTATGGCCACGGCGCGGATCGCGCTGCCG
>Ga0075425_100005883_pt1 | contig 12779 bp, 8 predicted proteins | sample SoiMethybrSBSTD4_FD_75300 | JGI IMG/M metagenome (GOLD analysis project Ga0075425, IMG submission 75300) | Bulk soil microbial communities from a Populus tree surrounding site in Tennessee, USA - Soil MetaG P. TD hybrid SBSTD4 | ecosystem: Environmental > Terrestrial > Soil > Tree plantation...
TCAGCGCGGATCAATCGGCCGATGCAATCCTGCGCGAGATCCGCCGGCAGGGTGCGTTGAGCATCGCGTGCCATCCGCATCATCGGCCGCCGCGGCGCTTCGAGATCACGACCTGCTACCTGTGGGACCACCGCGAGGAGCTCTCGGATCTGGTGGACGTGTGGGAAGCGGCCAATCGCGACGATCTCTTTCCCGTGACCAGCCTGAAGCACTATCCGTACGTCGCCAACAGCGACTTCCACAAGCCAAAGCATCTCTACTCGTGGAAGACGCTGGTGCGGTGCGAGAAAAACTGGGCCGCCATTCGACAGGCGCTGCGGAGCAATGTTGACGTCGCGCTGACGCTCTACCGCGACGGGTCGTGGGCCGCGTAACGCCCATTACGCTATTCACCCAGCCGTCGCGGGAATCCAACAGCTCGTCGGAAAATTTGACGGTTGCGGTCCTTGTTGAGTTACTGTCACGTGATTCGTGACCCGGGCACCGCACCCTGATTTCCATCGCCGGCTCTTTCTTGTCCTGATTGTCGTCAGCCTGTCGCGCGCTGTCGCGGCGCAAGGCGTCGAGGTTCCCGTCGTCACCGCGGTACGGCTTCAGGATAGCGACCGCATCATGCTCGACGGACGACTCGCCGAGGAGGTCTGGCGGCGGGCGATGCCTGCCTCCGGCTTCAGGCAACAGGACCCCAACACGGGCGAGCCGGCGAGTGAACCTACGGAGGTGCGGGTCGTCTACGACACGAACCGCCTCATCGTCGGCGTGACCTGTTTCGACTCGGAGCCGCGGCGCATCATGGGCAACCAGATGCAGCGCGATCAGTCACTCGGCGCCGATGACCGTTTCATGATCGCGCTCGACACGTACTCGGACGGGCGGTCGGGGTACTACTTCGAGATCAACCCGTCCGGGGCGATGGGCGACGGCCTTGTGCTGCCTGGCACGGGCACGGGCGGCACCACCACTACAGGTGGCGGTGGCGTCAATCGATCCTGGGACGGCATCTGGAACGCTCGCGTCGATCGCAACGAGACGGGATGGACCGCAGAGATCGAGATTCCCCTTCATACGATCAATTTCAAGCCAGACGCCTCGACGTGGGGCATCAACTTTCAGCGGACGATTCGCCGCAAGGTGGAGGAGTCGCTCTGGACCGGCTGGGCACGCAACCAGGGACTGACATACATGCCTGCGGCCGGCCGGCTGCAGGGTCTCGAGGGGCTGCACCAGGGACTTGGTCTCGACGTTTTGCCGTACGTCGTCGGTAATTCATCGGCAGCGCCGGGACGCGGCAGGCCCTCGTCTATCGAGACGGGCGCCCTCGGCGCCGACGTTGTCTACAACCTCACGCCCGGTCTGCGCGCAAACATGTCGATCAATACGGACTTCGCGGAAACCGAGGTCGATCAGCGGCAGGTCAACCTGACGCGATTTCCATTGTTCTATCCCGAGAAGCGCGCGTTCTTTCTCGAGGGCGCGAGCATCTTCGCCTTCTCGAGAGAGACGGGCAATTCCATCGTGCCGTTCTTCAGCCGCCGCATCGGGCTCGACGACACAGGCGTCCCGCAGCCGATCGACTACGGTGCGAAGCTGACCGGACATCTCGGCGCGTTCGATCTCGGCGTGCTGCAGGTGCGCACGCGCGATCGAGGCGCTACTCCGGGCGAGGACTTTACGGTTGTCCGAGGGCAGCAACGGTTCTGGAAACAGTCGTACGTCGGCGGCCTGTTCACGACGCGCAGCGACGCGCCGGCGCCCGCTCGTCAGACCGCCGGAGTAGACGTCGCCCTGGCTACATCGCAATTCCTCGGCAAGCAGGTGCTGGAAGTCAGCGGCTTCTATCTGAATACAACGAAGCTGCCCGAGTCGCGTGGCGGCGCGGCGTTCGGCGCGCGAGTCAACATGCCCAACGATCCGATCAACTGGCATGTGGCCGTGCGCGAGGTGCAGGACGGCTACGACCCCGCCGTCGGTTTCGTCGATCGACGCAGCTACCGCCAGATCGAGCCGGACATCCGCTACACGGTTCACACCGAGCGCGGCCGCTTCGAACGGTATATCCGGCGGTTCTCGTTCGAGGGGAACTTCAACCATCTCTTCAACCTTGACGGCCAGCTCGAGACACGACGAGTGGACTTGCAGTTCCTTCGGGTCGACCTGCACTCGAGCGATCTCGTCGAGTTCCACCTGCTGCCGCTTTACGAACGGCTGCCGCGCGATTTCCAGATCTCTCCCGGTGTGATCTTGCCGGCCGGAGGCGAGTACAGCTTCCTCCGCCGGCACTATCAGACGCAGACAACCACGAGCCGGCCCGTATCGCTCAATGCGGTCTACGAGGATGGCGCGTTCTATTCCGGGCAGCGGCGGCAGGTCACCGGAACGCTGAGCGTCCGGCCCCATCGGGGCTGGTTAATCAACGTCGGCGGAGACTTCAACGAGATCTCGCTGCGTGAAGGCCGCTTCACCACGCGAGTGTGGCTCAACGACATCAACACCCAGTTCAATCCGTTTGTGTCACTCGTCAATCGTCTGCAGTTCGACACCGTCACACGGCAGCTCGGATGGCAGGCGCGCTTCCGGTGGATCACGCGTCCGGGCAACGACATCTTCTTCGTCTATACGCACAACTGGACCGACCGGACGACGCTTCAGACGCTCGATCGCAAAGGCTCGATCAAGATCGTGCGAACGATCAGATTTTGAAAAATGGAGTCAGACCCCATTTTTCAGAATTTGACGCTGTACACCACCGCGAAGTTACGTCCCATCTCCGGTGCTAAATCTTTCAGATAGTTCAGATGGTTGCGATACAGCGTGTTGGTCGCGTTGTCGAGACGCAGCGTGATCGTGCTGGCGGTGGTCGCAGTCCCGAACGTGTAGGACGCAAAGATCTTCGCGAGGTTGTAGCCGTCAGTCGGCGTTTCACCGATTGTCGTTCCTGCGAACCCCAGCGCATAGACGCGATCCTGCTTGGCGGTGAATGTGCCGTCAATGCCTGCTTCGAAGGCGTTCCGGCGCAGGTGCAGCCCGGCGAGCCCGCGAAGTGGTGGAATGCGCGGCATCGGCAGATCGAGACTCGTCAGGTTGCCGCGAACGTAATCCAGTCCGCCTTCGAGCCACACGACCGGACCGACGCGAACGTCGACATGTGATTCCATGCCTTCCATCCGCGCGTCAGCCTGGTCGAACTCCGTCACAGCCAGGTCTTCCTCGACCTTACCCGTAAACCGGCGGAAGATGAAGTTGTTCAACTTGTTGACGAAGAACGTGACTTCACCCGAGCCCGCGGCGCCGCGCCACCGCAGCGATGCGTCGACGCCGAGCGAATGCTCGGACTCGAGATCGGTGTTGCCGTTTTCCACGGCGTTGTTGCCCGGATGCGGCCCATGGAAGTAGAGCTCTTCGAGCGCGGGGTTGCGCGACGCGCGCGCGACGCTGAAGGCAACGGAAGTCGCTTCGGTCGGCCTGAGAAGCACGCCGAACGACCCTGAGAAATTCGTGAAGTCGGTGTTCGGCTCGTCCGCTTCCGGTTTGAACGTCGCGCGGTCCACTCGAGCGCCCAACTGGAGCTGGACAAGAGACGAGGCATCCACTTCTTCGTAGAGATAGGCGGCGAACCCTTTCTGATTGACGAGCGGAGACAACGCCTCCTCACCTGTCGCCTCGAATTCACGAGTGAGCACCGAGCCGCCGATCGCCCCGTGCAGCTTCCTCGCGGCGCCATGGTGCGCTAGCAGCTCCAGCTCGGAAGTGTCGTTCCTGAATGATGTGGCAACTTCCTCACCGTTAAGCTCGTCGTGGCGATAGCGCCGCACGCCGAGCGAGCCACGGAATGAATCAAAGACGCTGCCCATGCCGCGCTTTTCAGCGCGAACGGTGAAGTTTTGCCGGCGTGGATTCAGATTCGTGATTCCTTCCTCGACAAAAGGGATTCCGTAGTGCGTCTTGTCGTACCCGAAGCTGGCGCCAAGAAATCCGGTGTCCGCCGTGTAGGCTGCGCCGACCTGCGCCATGCCGGCGCGATTGAACGAATTGGGAACCGTCTCTTCGGGCGACTTGAAGTCGTTCTGCCGCCGGCCGGCCCCCGCGAAATTGACCGCGAACTTGCCGTTGCCGACAGTCACGTTGCCGGCCGCGCCGCCTCCGGGGGCACCAGATGCAGCGTCGAGCGTCATCAACCCGGTCGCTCTCGTTACCGGCGCTGTCGGAATTTCGTTGGTAACGACATTGACGAGACCGCCGATCGCGTTCGCGCCATAGAGCAGCGTGGCGGGTCCGCGCACGACCTCGATCCGCTGTGCCGATGCCGGATTTACGTTGACGCCATGGTCGCCCGATTGGCTCGAGAGATCGCCCATGCGCAGTCCGTTTTCGGCGATGAGCACTCGATCTCCATCCATGCCTCGAATGACCGGACGTGCCGGCCCTGGACCGAAGCTGCGCAGCGCCACGCCTGCCTGGTTTTCGAGCGTCGCGCCGAGTGTCGGCTGCAGCTCCTGGGTAAGCTCCTGCCCGCCAAGCGCCTCGGTCGATTGAAACGACACGAACGAATCCTTTCCTTCCGGTGTGACCGAGGTGACCTCGCTGAAATGGAGCTCCGGACTCAGCGGCACATTCGACGTCAATTCGGCGGAAGCCACAGTGACGCTGGTCCGATATGGCAGGAAGCCATCGGCGCGCACCAGGAGGTCATACGTACCGACCGCGACGTTTGAGAACGAGAAGCGGCCGTCGGGCCCGGTTCGGGCCTGTCGCATCGTGCCACCCGATTGCAGCGTGACCATGATGTTGGGAAGCGGATCACCCGACAGGGTGTTGGTCAGAGTCCCCGATACTGTGCCTGTTTGCGCCGCGACAGGCGGCGGCGCCACAAGTGCCAAAAGAATCAGAATTGCCAGCGTCAGCGTTGCTTTCATGAAAGCTCCTCGTGCGGGCACCGTACCAAAGGCCGATCACGGTGACGAACGGAACAGAACGACCGGTCGCCTTACAGGTGTGAGCGTCCGCTGAGACACAATGAGTGGCTGCGACCGCCGAGCCTGCTGGGCGGCCACTCATTGGCTGAAAACAACCATTCGCGGGGTTCCGATTTGGGCACCATGGGGAGATGCGTACCGTGTCGCCGGTGAACCTGGGCGAGCTGCTGAATCTGGTCGGCCTGAGCACTGGCGTCGCGCTCTACGCGATGCTGCTCGCCATGGTGATTCGCGCGCGGCGCCGGGCGGACGCTGTCGCCTTCGACCCGCTGCTGCTGGTCACCGCGGTTCTCGGCCTGCTCTGGAACCTCTGTTCGCTGCCCGGCTACGTGCTGCCGAAGTTCGGCATTGGACCCGTCCCGCTGATTTCGGCTATCGGTTTCGGTGCGCTCGGCCTGCTACCGGCCGTTGTCGTCCACTCTGTGTTGCGAGGCGGAGACCACGGCGTGGACGGCGTGGTCAAGCGCGCGATTGGCGCCGCGGCGTACGCGGTCAGCGCCGTTGCCGCGCTTCTCCATCTCGTCGCGGCGTTCCGCGGCGAGGTCGTCCCGGCGGCGGATGCGATGCGGCTGCTCACCTACGCATTCGTCGCGCTCGTTGTGCCGCTTGCCGCCGCCACCCGCGGTCAGCCGGGATCGCGCCGCGCCTTGTGGATTGCAGCGCTCGCGGTGTTCGCGGTTTCGGCGCTTCATCTGAGCCAGCTGCACAGTGGAAACCTTTCGTGGCCGGTGGAGCTGGCCGGCCACCATGCATCGTTGCCGCTGGCGCTGGCGATCCTCTATCAGGACTATCCGTTCGCCCTCGCCGACTTGTTCCTGAAGCGGGCGCTGTCGCTGCTGGCCGTCGTGACGATTGCGTTTGTCGCCGTCGCGACCTTCGGCGACCGTTCGTCTGCGTTCGCGAGTTTTATCGAGCACGACCCGCGGCAATTCGCGCTTTTGATGACGCTCTGGGTGGCCACTGCGCTGCTGTATCCGGCGATGCGAAAGGCAACCTCGTGGTTCGTCGACAGCATCCTGCTGGATCGGCCCGACTATCGCGCGCTCAGGGCGTCGGTCAGTCATGCAGTACATGCGCTGGACGATGTCCCGTCGGTCCTGTCGGCGATTGCGGAGATGATCGGGCCTTCGTTGAGCTCCCCTCACGTCACCTGGGAAGAACAGGACGAACCGCGCGGCCAGGAACTGGCGGGCCGCCTTGTCGCGGCCGGCAAGGACTCTGTCACGCGCGTTGCGGTACCGACCGCCGAGACGCCGCGGTACGTCATCACCCTTGCACCGCTGGCCGGCGGCCGCCGTCTGCTCTCAGACGACGTGGCGACGCTCGAGGCGATCGTGACAATTGCCGCTCGCCGCATCGATGCGATCCGCGTGACGCAGGAGCGCCACGAACGCGAGATCCGCGAGCGTGAGATGGGTCGCCTGGCGACCGAAGCCGAGCTGCGTGCGCTGCGCGCGCAGATCAATCCGCACTTCCTGTTCAACGCCCTGACCACGATCGGGTACCTGATTCAGACGGCGCCGCCGCGAGCGCTGCAGACGTTGCTGCGTCTGACGGCGTTGCTCCGTGGCGTCCTGCGATCGGAAGGGGAGTTCACGACGCTCGGACGCGAGCTCGATGTCATCGAGGCGTATCTCGATATCGAGCGTGCGCGATTCGAGCAGCGTCTGCGCGTGACCATCGACGTCCCACCAGGGCTGCGGCACGTGCGCCTGCCCGCGCTCGTCCTGCAGCCAGTTGTGGAAAATGCGGTCAAGCATGGTGTCGCGCCGCGCGCCGACGGAGGCGACATCCGGATCGCGGCGCATGTCGAGCCTGGACCCAACGGCGGGCGACTGTCGCTGCGCATCGAGGACACAGGAGCGGGCGCGTCACCTGACATGCTGCGCCGCGGTCGCGAAAGCGGCGTCGGCCTTCGCAACGTCGAACGGCGGCTGCACGGGCAATACGGATCGTCGGCGACGTTGTCGATCGACAGTACGCCTGGAACCGGCACCGTCGTCGAGATGTCGATTCCGGTGACACCGAACCCGGGCGATGAATCCGCCGACAGGGTAGCGGTGTGACCGCCCGCCTCCGCGTGGTCGTCGCCGACGACGAACGGCCGGCACGGTCGTTCCTGGTCGCGTTACTCCGCTCGTTCGAAGACATCGCGGTCGTTGGCGAAGCCGCGTCGGGGAAGGAAGCGGTCGCGATGATCGAGAAGGAAAAACCCGACCTCGCGTTTCTCGACTGGCAGATGCCGGAGCTCGATGGAATGGGCGTGGTACGTCAGCTTCGCAAGCAATCGATGCCGCTGATTGCCTTCGTGACGGCGTACGACGAGTACGCGGTGCGTGCCTTCGAAGTGAACGCCGTCGATTACCTGCTGAAGCCGGTAGACAAGTCGCGGCTGCGCGAGACGCTCAACCGCGCGCAGGACCGGATGGAACACGCGGAGATCGTCGAGGAACAGGCGTCACGCGTGGGTCAGGCGCTCGATACGTACGAGGCAACCGCCAGGCCGCCGTTTCTCGAACGCATTCCGGTGCGTCACCGCGAGGAGGTCGTGATCGTGCCCGTGCAGCATATCGCCTCGATCGTCGCTGATGGCGAGCTGCTCAACATCACGACGACGCGGAATGAACGGCACACGATTACTTACCGCTTGAAGGATCTCGAGCGGATGCTCGACCCCGGAAAGTTCATTCGCCTCGGTCGCGGAACGCTGGCCAACGTCGATCAGATCGGCAAGGTGGCCGTCATGCCAGGCGGCACGCATGTCGCCATCCTGGCCAACGGCCAGAAGCTGCCGGTCAGTCGCATTCAGTCGCGCGTGCTGCGCGAACGACTGCTGAAGCTGTAGTTGCGGCTGTTGGTGCGGCCGTGAGCGCCACTGGTTGAAAACCACACGCGCGTCCGGCGCGACTTCCGTAGCGTCGCCGCGGCATGCCATCAGCCGTCGGCCCGCACACGCGTAACCCGAAGCCGGGGTTCGTCCACCGTGGTTCGAAGAAGCGCGTAGCGAAATTGTCGCCATTCGATGAGCTGCCGGTCCAATTCTGGCTGGTTGTCGCCATCGCTGGCGTCATGGTCGTCCTCTCGATCCTGTTGCTCCGTTATTCATAGCAGCGTTACACGGAATTCGCGCGGTCGTCGCGCTGCGGGATCAGCGAACCTCTAGCGTTGCTGCATGCGCACAACGCTGTTCTGTCTTTGTGTACTGCTCTTGCCCGCCTTTATGGCCGCTCAAACTGCCGCAAGCCTTAGCGGCAGCATCACCGATCCGGAAGGGAAGGCTGTCGTCAATGCGACGGTGCTCGTTCGGAACGAAGCCACCGCTGATCTTCGCACCACCATGACGGATACGGCAGGCCACTTTTCAGCCGCCGGCCTGTTACCTGGCATTTACACGATTGAGGTGGCCGTTCCGGGATTCGACCTCGTGGAGCGAACGGGCGTGGAGGTTGGCAACGCCGCGCTCGATCTTGCCATCCGGCTGACAGTGGCGAATATCGCGGAGACCGTGACCGTCTCCGCTGCGCTTCCCGAGGCGGCGGTCGCCGCGCCCTCGCAGTCGTCACTCACCGCTCGCTCGGCGCAGTCACTGATCAGTCCGGAGTACATCCGTAACTACACGTCGCCGGTCTCGGACTACAGCCAGGTGCTCCAAATGGCGCCCGGCACCTTCAGCACCAGCACCAACGGGCCCGGCCTTGGCGATACGAAGACCTTCTTTCGCGGCTTCAAGGACGGTTATTACAGCATGTCCTACGACGGGATCCCGTTCAACGACACGAACGATCCCACTCACCATTCGTGGGTGTTCTTTCCCGCGCAGACCATCGGATCGACGGTTTTCGATCGCAGTCCGGGCTCCGCGGCGACGATAGGCCCCTCCACCTATGGCGGATCGGTGAGCCTGTTATCACGGTCGCTCGTCAACGACCCCGTGATCAACGGCACCATCTCCTACGGTTCCTTCAACACCCGCCTGTTCGATGCCGACTTCAATTCAGGCCGCTTCGGCCCGAGCGGGAAGTCGCGGCTGCTCATGGACGTTCATGACATGCGGTCGGACGGCTATCAGACCTACAACTATCAGCACCGGCAGGCGTTCTCGGCCAAGTATCAGTTGTCGGTCAGCAACAACACCTCGATCACGGCGTTCTCATCGGTGATGCTGCTGCACAGCAACACGCCGAACCAGAAGGGATCGACGCGCGCGCAGGTCCAGCAGTTCGGTCCGAAGTTCCTCATGACCGGCGACCCGAACTCTCCGCTGTATTACAAGTTCAACTTCTACCGGATCCCGACCGACTTCGAGTACGTCGGCGTTCGGACGACGTTCGGCAGCGGGTGGTCGATCGACAACAAGTCGTACACCATGCGGTATTACAACAAGCAGAACTTCAACGGGTTGACCTCGATCAGCGCGACGAGCGCGACCGACAAGTTGAACAGCTACCGCAAGGTCGGCAACCTGCTGCCCGTCCAACAGGTGTCGGATCGCGGTGTCTTCCGCACCGGCCTGTGGTCCGAATATGCGTGGACCGATCGCTATCAGACGCCGTCCGATCCGCGGACATGGGTTGACGCGGCACTGCCGAACTTCCACGAAAAATTCGGCACGACGACGCTCCAGCCGTACGCGGAGTACGAGCTGCGCATCACGCCGGTCTTCAGCATTACGCCCGGGTTCAAGCTCGCGTACTACAAACAGAACTTCACGCAGTTTGCCGACAACGGCAAGACAGTGGGCAATCTGAATGGCGCGCCCTTCGTCAAGCACGCCGTGACCTACCATGCCGCGCTGCCTTCGATCGACGGGCGCTATCTCGTCAAAGGAGACTGGTCGGTGTACGGACAGTACGGCCGGGGGCAGAATATTCCGCCATCGAGCGTGTTCGATGTGAAGAACGCCCAGGTCGGCACACCGCCGAAGCCGATTCTCACCGACACCGTCCAGCTCGGTTCCGTCTGGAAATCGCGGCGCGCGACGCTCGATGTGGACGCGTACCACATCAACTTCCAGGCCGACTACTCGTCCACGCTCGATCTCACGACAGGTGACACCGAGTATTTCCTCAACGGCAAGCTCGTCACCCAGGGCGTCGAGGCCGAAAGCACAATCCTCGCCGGGCGCGGCCTTGCCATCTACCTGAACGCGACGAAGGGCACCTCGAAGTACGTCGACACGAACCTCTGGTCGCAGAACGCGCCAAGCGATACCGAGACACTCGGCCTGACCTACAACGTGGCGAACTGGAACGTCGGGTATTTCCACAAGCGCGTTGGTGGAATGTTCAACGACAACGGCGACGTGCATCAGGCGGTACCGATCGACCCGTTCGATATCGCGAACATCTTCGTCAACTACACCCTGGGCGGAGTCTCGAAGCTGTCGCCGACGAGAATCCGCTTCGCCGTGAACAACCTGCTCGATAACCACGCCATTACGGGCGTCACGCCGGCTTCGAAGACGTCGAGCCTGGCGGCGCCCGGAGATGTGCTGACCATGATGGCGGGCCGGAGTGTGTCCGTCGCCTTGACCGTGGGCTTCACGCCTCAATGAGATTGAGCCGTCTTCGTGCCGGACGGCTCGCCGCCGTGGCCATGGCCCTCGGGGCCATGGCCGCAGCGGCCTCACCGCCGGCGCCGGAGTCCCGCGGCGCCCAATTCGTGTTCACCTCCGACGCCCATTACGGCTTGACGCGACCGGCGTTTCGCGGCGCGGCGCACGTGGACGCACATGTCGTCAACGCCGCACTCGTTGCGCGGATCAACGAGCTTCCCGGCATTCGCTTTCCCAATGACGGCGGCGTTCGAGCGGGAGAGCTTGTCGGTCCGATCGATTTCGTCGCCGAGGGTGGCGATATCGTCAATCGCGAAGAGGTCCTCGACGGGCACCCTGTTCAACCGGCGTCCGCATCGTGGGGCCAGTTCGTCGCCGACTACGTCAACGGCATTCGCACCACCGACAGCCGCGGACACACGACGCCCGTCTACATGGTGCCGGGTAATCACGATGTCTCGAACGCCGTCGGCTTCTACAAACCGATGCATCCTTCGATCGACAAGACGGCGCTCGTGGAGATCTTCAACCGCATGATGATGCCGGCGGTGCCGACGACCACGAGCACGTACGACTACGAGGCAGACCGCGTGTTCTACACGCGCGATTTCGCGGGCGTCCACTTCGTGTTTCTCACGATGTGGCCCGACTCCACGATGCGTGCACGCATCGATGCGGACCTGGCGCACCTCACCGGAGGGACGCCGGTCGTCGTTATTACGCACGATCAACCAGACGCGGAGGCAAAACACTTCCAGAACCCGAATGGCCTGCATGACATCAACGCCCGCGACCGATTCGAGAACCTGCTGTCCGATCGGTTTGCCGACGGCCGGTCCGTGAACGCGCCGACTGTCGTTGAACAGACAGCGCTCGAGCGATTTCTGAAATCACATCCCCAGATCCAGGCGTACTTCCACGGAAACTCGAACTGGAACCAGTTCTACGACTGGCGCGGCCCGATGCGCACCATTGCCCTGCACACGTTCCGCGTGGATTCGCCGATGAAAGGCGCGGTGTCGGCCAGGGACGAAACGAAGCTCTCTTTTCATGTCGCCGCAATCAGCCCCTCGGGGGTCATGACCGTTCGCGAGTATTTATGGAATCCCGATCCTCGCCATCCGCAGGCGCCGGGCCGCTGGGGCGCGCAGTCAACGGTCCCCCTTCGACGGTACCAGTCAACCGAGTGAAGAGGTGGCAGTCTGCCTTGGCGCACGCCACAAAAATGTGACCGCGCCGACACGTTCCCGACACGCACAGCCGTTAGGGTGAGTGCCATGTCTTACACCGTCACTCTCGGTTGCGGCTGCCGCGTGTATGTCGCCTGTCATCCGCGGACGGGCCTCGCTCACACGCGAATCATCGAATACCGATCCTCAGGGTGCGCTGTTCGATCGCACGATGTCGGCGTCCGCGTTCCCGTCTGGGAGCTGCTGCCCTACGAGCCCGACGAGCCGTCGCTCGCCGACCGCGAGCGGGTGCCGTACAAACGTGCGCTGCACGCGCAATCATGAGCACGGTTCACCAACAGCCGGCTGTTGATGAATCGGCGGTCGTCCTCGACGCGCTGCTGATGCGCGTTCAAGGCGAGTTTCTCGAAATGCCAGGACTTCGAGTCACGCGCGCACAGGCGCAGCGGCTCTGGGCACTGGATGCCGCTCTATGCGAGGCAGTGCTGTTGGCGCTGGTGGATGCGCGCTTTCTGGTCGAATCGCGCAACGCCTCCTTCATGCGGGCAGGTGTGACCGACCGAGCGTAGGAACCGTTGAAGCCTCGAGCTCCGTTACACATGTAACGTTTTCGTGGTGCGCCAGTTGCATTTGTTTTCGGTGCGATGCCGCCGCTCTTTCGTCCGCGCGAGTTTGCTGTCCACCATCTCGACGTCGTGCGTCAGTACTGGTCAGGTGTGCGCGACGCCGATGAGGCGAGCATTCACGAAGCGCGTGTCGCGTTGCGGCGTGTTCGCGCCGCGCTCGGCCTGTTGGTTGCGCCGGATTCCGATGAGATCCAGCTGTGCCGGTTGCTCGGCCGTGAGCTCGGGCGCGTTCGCGAACTGGACGTCACGCAGGAACTTTTGGCCAATGTGGGAACCCGACTTCCCGATGCCTCGGTTGCGGTCGCCGCAGTCCGGCGCAGCGTCGATCAGGCTCGCCAGCGTGCCGCGCGGCGTCTGGTCAAGACGCTCGACGATATCAAGCTTCGGCCGCTGGCGCGGATGCGACGAGCTCGCCGCCTACCCACCGTCAACTTCT
>Ga0075425_100005884_pt1 | contig 12778 bp, 10 predicted proteins | sample SoiMethybrSBSTD4_FD_75300 | JGI IMG/M metagenome (GOLD analysis project Ga0075425, IMG submission 75300) | Bulk soil microbial communities from a Populus tree surrounding site in Tennessee, USA - Soil MetaG P. TD hybrid SBSTD4 | ecosystem: Environmental > Terrestrial > Soil > Tree plantation...
CTGAGGTGTTCGGATAGAAAAACCACCGCCGCGAGCGCGGCGATGACGGGGACGGAGAGCTGGACCATGGCCGCGCGCGGCGCCGTGAGCCCCCGCAGCGCGGCATACCAGGCGACATAACCGAGTCCCGACGCGATGGCGCCGGAGACGGCTGCGTAGGCAATACCCGCGGCAGATGTGTGCAGGTGTAAATGGTCGACCGCGGCCACGATGGCTGCCGCCGGCACGGCGCAGAGGAAGTTCCGGGTGGTATCGGCAAGCGGCGCGGGCGAACCGCGGCCGCGCAGCGTGTACAACCCCCAGGCCACGCCGGCCGAGAGCATGAGCACACATCCCGCCACCGGTGGCGCGGAGAGTCCCGGCATGGTGAGATAGATCAACCCGCCCATCGCCAGCACCAGACCGCACCATTCGCGCGCGTGCAAACGAACCCCGCCGGCAATCGCGCCGGTGATGATGGTGGCCTGGACGGCGGCGAACAAAATGAGCGCGCCCGTCGACGCGGTCAGCGTGACGTACGCGAATGAAAAAGCGATCGCGTACGCGAACAGGAGGATGCCCGAGCGCCAGCCGGCGCGCGAGGTCCTTTGCACCGTGGTGACGGCGGGGCGCCAGCGGCTGCGCTGGGGCCATGCCAGGAGCGCCAGCGTAAGACCCCCGCTGACAATCCGGATGGCGGTGAACGCGGCGGGATCGATCAGGTGGTGGCCGAGCGCCAGCCGGCACAGGATGGAATTGGACGCGAACGCCAAGAGCGCGACAACGGTGAGAATGAACGTGCGGCCGATGGCAGGTCCTCCGGAGCGATTGCAAAAAATCCGTGTACAGTGCACCACGGGCGTCGGTATGTTCACAAGGTGAACCGCATCGTCACGCTCTTCGCAACGTTTTTCTACACAGGATTCTTTCCCTTCGCGCCGGCGACCTTCGCCAGCCTGGTGTTCGTGCTGGTGTACAAGTTCGTTCCGGGGGGCGACTGGATCGCGACGTGGACGATTTTCCTGCCCACGCTCGCGCTTTCCATCCCGGCATCGACGTGGATGGAACGCACGCACGGGAAGGATCCGCACTGCGTGGTGATCGACGAAGTGGTGGGGATGCAGATCGTGCTGCTCAGTGCGACGCCGACCATCGCGGGGCTCGTTGCCGCGTTCGCTCTCTTTCGAATCTTCGATGTGTGGAAACCGTTTCCCATCGACCGCCTCCAGTCGCTCCCGGGCGGGTGGGGAATCGTGGTGGACGATGCGCTGGCCGGGCTCTACACCCGCGTCGTGCTCATGCTGGCCGGGTTGGCCACGCATGCCCTCGGCCGTTTCCCGCTACTATAATGAGCATCAGGAGGACGTGGTTTGCCGATCACCTACGAGATCAATCATGACCGCAAGCTCGTGCACGCGCGCATAACGGGCACGCTGACCCGGGACGACACATTCCAGTATCAGCAACACGTCTGGTCGCTGCCCGACGTGCGCGGCTACAACCAGCTCATCGACGCGAGCGACATGGGTCACGTCGATATTCCGTTTCCGTCCGCCGACGCGATGCGCGAGCTCTCGGCGCTGGCGGCAAGCATGGACGATCCCGCCGTAAAGACGCGTTTCGCTATTGTGGCGACGACAGCGTTTGCCTACGGGCTCGCGCGCATGTACGCCACCTATCGCGCGCTGGATCCGCGCAGCACGCGCGCGGTGAGCGTGTTTCGTTCGGTGGAAGATGCGATGAAGTGGCTCGAATCGGACGAGCCCGTGGCCGGGAAATGAATCAGGACGAACGTCACGACGCAGAAGTGATCCTGGTAGGGAACGAGCTCCTCGGAGGCGAGCGCGGCGATCGCCACCTCGCGTTCCTGGGACGGGCACTGCGCCCTGCGGGCGTGCGCATTGTGCGCGCACACACGGTGGGCGATCACGTGGGCGCGATCGCGGATCTGGTGCGTGAGCGCATGCGTGCCGCCCGGCTGCTCATTGTGACGGGAGGCCTCGGTCCCACCGACGACGACATCACGCGTGACGGTGTGGCGCAAGCGCTGGGCGCTTCGCTCGAGTTCGACGAGCCGACGTGGAGCCGCATCGTGGAATTTTTCGCGGCGCGGGGACGCACACCGAGCGACGCCAATCGCCGCCAGGCCATGTTCCCGCGCGGGGCGGAAATCGTCGGGAACGCGCTGGGCACCGCCCCGGGGTTTCACGTCCAGCAGGACGGCGCGCACATCTTCGTGCTGCCCGGACCGCCCGGCGAGCTGCAGGCGATGTTCAACGATCTGGTGCTGCCGCGCGTCACCGCTGCGTTCCAGCGGCCCGCCCTGCGCATGGAGCACTTCCGCACCATCGGTGTGGGCGAATCACAGCTGGTCGAAATGTTGGGAAACACCGTCGCAGATCTTGACGGCTTCACCGTCTCGTGGCTTCCGAATATTTTCGGCGTCGATATCGTGCTCACGCAAAAAGCCGACGCGAACGTTGCCGCGATGGATCAGGAAGCAACGCGGCTGCACGAGCGTCTCATGGAACAGCTGGGCTCGCGTTACTACACGCACAGCGAGACCCCGCTCGCCAGAGTCGTCGGCGATCAACTGGTCGCACGCGCGCAGACCGTGGCTGCCGCCGAGTCCCTCACCGGCGGAACCGTCGCGCGTCTTTTCACGGAGCACTCCGGCAGCAGCGCGTACTTCCTCGCGTCCACCGTCGCGTACGCGAATGAGGCGAAGGTCGATCTGCTCGGCGTGCGCGCCGACACGATCGAGCAGTTCGGGGCGGTGAGCGAAGAAGTCTGCACCGAAATGGCGCACGGGATCCGCCGTCGCGCCAAAGCATCGTGGGGCCTGGCCACCACCGGGATCGCGGGACCAACGGGGGCCACGCCGCACAAGCCCATCGGCCTCACCTTCATCGCGGTGGCGTGGGAAGGCGGCGTGCAGGTGAAGCGTCTCATCTATACCGGCGACCGCCACACCATCCGCGAGCGCGCCGCGCACGGCGTGATCTGGCTACTCCACGACCGGCTCACGCGCGAAAGCGCGTGATGCGTCTCTTTGTCGCGGTCAATCTTTCCCGCCAGGCGCGCGCAGCGATTCAAGCCGGCATCGACGAGTTTCCTGTCAACGATCCGCCCTGGCGTTGGGTCTCCTCCGACAACTGGCACCTCACTCTCAAATTTCTCGGTGAAACCGAACCGGCGTGTCTCACCGCGCTGACGAACGTACTCCGTGACGTCGCGCGAGGGCATCATGCCTGTGAGTTGACCCTCGGCGCGTTCGGGGGTTTTCCCAGTCTTCGCAATCCACGCGTTCTTTTCTACGACATCGAGCGCGGCTCGAAGGAGCTGGAAAGTCTTGCCAACGATGTTGACGCCGCCGTGGAGCGCGCACTGGGTCTCGAGCGGGAACGGCGGCGTTTTGCCGCCCATGTCACCATTGCCCGTGTAAAGGATCGGCTTTCCCCCGACATTGTCGCGCGCTTGGCGCGCGTACCCGCGTTGACGGAGGCCGTCACCCGGGTGGACACTTTCGAGCTCATGGAAAGCCGTTTGGCGCGTACCGGCGCCACGTATTCGGTGGTCAAAGAGTTTGCCCTGTCTTAGGAGCCGGTGTTAGTATTCGGCCGCACGTTCGGCCAGACCTTGTTCTTAACACCCCGCGCACGGCTGGACGCGGGGGCGTCTTCAAGGTGCGGAGGAAGCGGGGCCAGCCAGTTCGAGCAAGGGAGACGAAATGTCAACCAAGTCGTTCAATACGCCCGTGAAGTCGGAAGAAAAGGCGAAAGCCATCGACCTCGCGGTGCAGCAGATTGAGAAACAGTTCGGCCAGGGCTCCATCATGCGCCTTGGCATCAATCACGCCATCGTTCCGGTGGAAGTGATTCCCACCGGAAGCCTTGCGCTCGATCTCGCGCTGGGTGTGGGGGGCGTGCCGCGCGGGCGTATCGTGGAAGTATTCGGACCGGAAGGCTCCGGCAAGACCACGCTCACCTCGCAGATCATCGCCAACGCGCAGCGACGCGGCGGCATGGCGGCGTTCGTCGACGCGGAGCACGCATTCGATCTGACCTATGCCAAGAAGCTCGGCCTCGACATCGACAACCTGCTTGTCTCGCAGCCCGACACGGGCGAGCAGGCGCTCGAGATCACCGAAGTGCTGATTCGCAGCGGCGCGCTCGACGTCATCGTGGTGGATTCGGTGGCGGCACTCGTGCCGCAGGCCGAGATCAACGGTGAGATGGGCGACCAGCACGTCGGTCTGCAGGCGCGTCTCATGTCGCAGGCGCTGCGCAAGCTCACCGGCACGGTCGCGAAGACCAAGACGTGTCTCATCTTCACCAACCAGATCCGCATGAAGATCGGTGTCATGTTCGGATCGCCGGAGACGACCTCGGGCGGCAACGCGCTCAAGTTCTACTCCTCGGTGCGTCTCGATATCCGCCGCATCGCCGCCATCAAGGACGGCGAAGTGGTGACGGGCTCGCGTACCAAGGTGAAGGTCGTGAAGAACAAGGTCGCGGCGCCGTTCAAGACCTGCGAGTTCGACATCATGTACGGCGAAGGGATCTCGTACGAAGGCGACGTGATCGACATCGCGGCCGGCGTCGACATCGTGAAGAAGAGCGGCACGTGGTTCGCTTATGCCGACGAGCGCCTCGGACAGGGCAAGGAGTCCGCGCGCAAGTTCTTGAAGGAACACCCGGCCATCACCGCGGAGATCGCGGCCAAGGTGCTCGCACACTACGGCATCACCGACCACAAGGCGGCCGTGGAAATGCCGGTGGCGGAAGCGGGGGCGGCGGTCATTGCCGACATTCCGGTTCCGACGGCGGCCTCGGTTGACGCGGGCGACGGAGATCCGCTGGCGGCCAATCCGCGCAAGAAGCCGGGATCGATGCGGGTCCGTCCCTAGTGTCTGGGGCGGGACGCTGATGCCCGAGATCATCACTGAGCGAAAACCGCGCCCCCGTGACCGGGTCGAGATTCGGCTCTCCGGGGGGCGGTTTTTTGCCATTCCCCAGGCAGCGGCGGAGACGCTCGCCGTCGGGCAGGAGTTGTCCGACGAGGACGTGACGCACCTCGATGGGCTGTCCCAGTACACGCTCGGGCGCGACAAGGCGATGCGCATGCTGGCGCTGCGTTCGCGCTCGAAGCGCGAGATCGACGATGCGCTGCGCACACTCGGGCTGCGCGATACGATCCGCACCGGGATTGTGCGCGAGCTCGAAGAGATCGGCCTCGTCGACGACGCGCGCTTCGCGCGCGAGTTCGTCGCGGTGAAAAAAGACGTGCGCCGCGTCGGGCCGCATCGCCTGCGCTACGACCTGGGAAAGCTTGGCCTTGCGCGCACGGCGGTAGATGAAGCGCTTTCCGATTTCGGTGCTGAAGAGCAATTGACGATGGCTCGCGCCCTGGCTGAAAAGCAACTCGGCGCTTCCTTGCCGAATGAAAAACTTGTGCGTCGCGTGATTGGCATGCTTCGTCGCAAGGGTTACGACTACGCCGTTGTGAACAAGGTGGCGTATGAGATGGCGCGACGCATTCCACGCGCTGCCGACGCGGACGAGGTCGCGATCGAGCCCGACGAGGAGTAGCGACCTTGTTGTCGCGATGCGCGCACGGAAAACTGGGTGTGATTCACCTTCGTTACGACGGTAAAATATCATCCAGTGTCGATGGGATGACACGTTAGGACCGTTACGGTCCCGGATTCGTTGGCGACGAACTCGCGGTGAATGACGAATTATGGACGCGCTTCCGCATCCGGAGACATCGTGAGTGCGACGCTGAGCGATACATTCACAAGATAAATGCAAACCTCCTCCCAACGCTTCGCCGTCGCGAACCTGGTTCGCGACTACCTGTCTTTTTTCGAGGAGCGCGGGCACACCGTCGTACCCAGTGCGCCGCTTCTCCCCGAGGATCCCACGCTGCTCTTCACGGCGGCGGGCATGGTGCCGTTCAAGGCGTACTACTCGACGCCGCAATCGGCGCCGTATCCGCGTGCAGCCAGCGTGCAGAAGTGTCTGCGCGCGGGCGGCAAGCAGAGCGACCTCGAGAACGTCGGCCGTACACTGCGCCACCACACTTTTTTTGAAATGCTCGGGAATTTTTCATTCGGCGACTATTTCAAGAAAGAAGCCATTGAGTGGGGCTGGGAGCTCTCCACCCAGGTGTGGAACCTGGACAAGAATCGTCTCTGGGTCACCATCTTCGAGAACGACGACGAAGCCTTCGATCTTTGGGCGAAGCACATTGGATTTCCGAAAGAGCGGATCAAGCGCCTGGGCCGGAAGGACAACTTCTGGGGCCCCGTGGGCGACACCGGTGTGTGCGGCCCGTCGTCGGAGATGCACTACGACACCGGTCGCGCAGGAGCGGAAGGCGGCCCCGGCCACGACGACAGCGACCGCTACATCGAATACTGGAACCTGGTTTTTCCGCAGTTCTTCTACACCGCGGAAGGGAAGTATGACCCGCTTCCGCGTCCCGGCATCGACACCGGCATGGGACTCGAGCGCATCGCGTTCCTGCTGCAGGGCGCGGAGGACAACTTCCACACCGACGAGTTCCTGCCCATCCGCCGTGCCATTGCGGCGGCGCTTCCGAAGAACGCCGACGCCAAAGACCCGCGCGCCGCGCTGGCAGTGAACGCGGCCTCCGACCATGTGCGCGCTCTCACCTTCGCGCTCGCCGAGGGCATCATGCCTTCCAATGAGGGACGCGGCTACGTGCTGCGGCGCCTCCTGCGCCGTGCGCTCACCAAGATGCACCCGTTCGGCGTGCGCGAACCGTTCCTGGCCAACGGTGTAGAAGCTGTCGTGCATTCGATGGGACCGCGCTACCCCGAGCTCCGCTCGCGCGCCGCACTGGTGAAGGACATCATCACCGCCGAAGAAACCCGTTTCCTCGACACCCTCGAGCAGGGCATGGCGCGCCTGGAGGGAATTTTCGACGCCGCAAAGAAAACCAAACAGGTTTCCGGAACTGACACCTTCATGCTCTACGACACGTTTGGATTTCCGCCCGAGCTCACGCGCGAGATGGCGGAGGACCGCGGCCTCTCCGTCGACGTTCCCGCGTTCGAAGCAGCGATGAAGGAACAGAAAGAACGCGCGCGCGGAAGTGCCAAGTTTCGCGGCAACGCGCTGACGTCGGAAGTGACCGTGATCGAGGCGCCCGTACCCAAGGGCACGAACTTCCTGGGCTACGACGCGCTCGAGTGTGAAGCGCACGTGTTCATGATGCGGAAAAGCGGTGCGCGCCGCACGCTCACGTTCGATCCGAACAAGTTGATCACGGTGGCCACCGAGAAGACGGTTTTCTATCCGGAAGGTGGCGGGCAGGTCGGGGATGCCGGCACGATCCATACGGCGCATGAATCCTACCCGATCGTCGATACCTATCGTGATGGAGAGACCATCGAACACGTGGTTCGAGTAGACGGGATTGGAACTGCGGAGGAGTTTTGGAACGCCGCTGTCTCGGCTCCGGTGCGGTTGCATGTTTATCACGAGCGGCGTTTATCTACCATGCGCAATCACACCGCGACGCACCTTCTGCACGCGGCACTGCGTCGCGTGCTCGGCGATCATGTGGCACAGGCGGGATCGCTGGTGGCGCCGGACCGCCTGCGTTTCGACTTCCATCATTTCCAGGCCCTCAAAGCCGACGAGATCAATGAAATCGAACGCCAGGTAAATGCCGCGGTCATGGCCGACCTGGCCGTGACCGCCACGCAGATGCCGTACAAGGATGCAATCAAGACCGGAGCCATGGCGCTGTTCGGCGAGAAGTACGGTGACGTCGTGCGCGTCGTCTCCATCGAGGATGCCTCGAAGGAGCTGTGCGGCGGAACGCACTTGAAGCGTACCGGGGAGATCGGGCCGTTCTTCATCCGCCAGGAAACGGCGGTGGCGGCCGGTGTGCGCCGCGTGGAAGCGCTGACCGGAGCCAATGCGCATGAGATCGTGCGCCGCTCGCTCGACGACTGGAGCTCGCTTGCGGCATTGCTCAAGACCACTCCGGCCGAGGTGGAGTCACGCATCCGCGCGCTGCTGGATGAGAACGAGGCCCTGCACAGCGAGCGCAAGAAAGAGGAAGCGCGCCGCGCCGAAGCGGAAGCGGGCGATGCCCTGGCCGGCGCCACCGACATCCGGGGCCTGCGCTTCGTCGCGGCCATGGTGCAGCTGCCCGACGTGAATGCGCTGCGCAGTTACGGTGACGCCCTCCGCGGCAAGCTCGGCCTGGGGGTGGCGCTGGTGTGCCAGACCGCGGGCGACAAAGCGATGTGTTTGTTGGTCGCCAGCGACTCTGCTATAAAGGAGCGGGGCGTCAAGGCTGACGAGCTGGCAAAGCAGGTGGGTGCCGCGCTTGGCCATCGCGGCGGCGGGAAACCGCACATGGCCCAGTTCGGGATTCCGAATGCCGGCGAGTTCAACCGCGTGCGCGATTTCATTCGCCAGGCGCTCGAAGCCGGCCAGTCCTGATTCTTCCGAGGTGACCATGCACTCCCGTTTTACCCGCGTTATCGCGTCGGTCATGATCTGGCTCATGTTCGTCACCACCTCGGCGCCCGCGCAGCTCCTGGGAGGGCAGTACTCGGGTCGCCGGCCGCTGTCTCCGCCGGTCGGGCCGGTGCCCGCCGCCGCGCCGCCGGATTCCACCGCGGGCATATTGCCGTCCATTCCGGCGCGCGGGTTTGACGTGCCGGTCAATCCCGACGAGTACGTGATCGGTCCGGGTGACCAGTTCGCGCTCATCGTCAAGTCCTCCGGCGCGCAGTACAACTTGAGCGTGCTGCCCGGCGGCGACGTGCTCCTGCCCAACGCCGGCATCGTGCATGCGGCCGGCCTCACCATCACGCAGTTCCGCGCCGAGCTCAAAAAGATCGCGGTCACGTACTACAAGGGCGGCGATTTTTATTGTGAGCTCGTGTTGCCGCGCACGTTCGTCGTGTACGTCTTCGGCAACGTGAAAAACCCGGGTCCCGTCCAGGTGTCACCCCCGTTCCGCCTCGACATGATCATCCTGGCCGCGGGCGGCATCAGCCCCACCGGATCGTGGCGCGAGGTGGAGGTTACCGATGCGGACGGAACCACGAAGAAGTACGACCTGATGCGGCTGCAGCGCATGGGGGACCAAACGCAGAATCCGATGCTGCACGAAGGACAGAAAATCTTCGTGCCCACGCGCGGTCCCGCCGCGGAAATAACGGGCGAAGTGTGGAACACGCGCACGTACGAGATACTGCCCGATGAAACGTTGATCGATCTGATCAACCTTGCCGGCGGCTTCACCACCGACGCCGATCGCGCGCAGATCGTGCTCGAGCGCGTCAGCAATTCCAACAAGGTTTCAATCACGCACATGAACGAAGCCCGTGCCGACACCATGGTGGTGCAGGACCACGACGTGATCGTGGTGCCGGACAAGCGCAGCTTCCCCGGTATCGACTACGTGCGCGTGCAGGGCGGCGGCGGACGTGACGGCCGCATCTACCTGCAACCGGGAGAAACGCTGGCGTCATTCCGGCCGCGCTTCATCCGGCTGGCCAACGATTTCGATCTCACCAACTCGAGCATCGAGCGCCGGCAGGATGACGGCAAAGTGACGTTCATTCCTGTCGATCTCAAGCGTCTGGTCGAAGGCGATACCACCAAGGCCATGGTGCTCAAGTCGGGCGACGTGATCAACATTCCGCGCCTGCAGGATGTGGTGTTCGTCGCGGGTGAAGTCGTCGCTCCGGGTGGACAGGAATTCCAGCGCGGACTTCCCGCCGGCCGTTACATCGCCATGGCGGGCGGCCCCACCGAAGCGGGCAGCATCGACAAACTCGAGATCTATGATGACCATGGTCACCGGCGCGATGCCAACCGCGACAGCGCGGTGTATCGCGGCGAGACGGTGCTCGTCAAACGGCGAACCGGTGTGATTCTCGGCGGCCTGTTTCTCGGGTTCGTCAGTCTGACCAGTCTGTTCCTGTCGGTGTACGCGGTGGTGCAGCAGGGCAAGTAGCCCTGCGCGCGGCGAAAGGAAGGCACGCCATCAAAGCGCTCATTCTCTCCGGCGGACGTGGGACGCGGCTTCGGCCCATCACGCACACCAGCGCCAAACAGCTGGTGCCCATCGCCAACAAGCCGATTCTCTTCTACGGCATCGAGGCCATTCGCGACGCCGGCATCAAGGACATCGCCATCATCGTGGGCGACACCGCCGACGAGGTGAAGGCGGCGGTCGGTGATGGCTCGCGCTTCGATGCGCGCATCACGTATATCAAGCAGGATGCGCCGCTCGGGCTCGCGCACGCGGTCAAGATTTCTCGTGATTACATGGGCGCGGACCCGTTCGTAATGTACCTGGGCGACAACCTGCTCTCGGGCGGCATCCGGAATTTCGTCGACGAGTTTTCAAAGGGAAAGTTCGACGCGCAGATTCTGCTCACGCGGGTCAAGAATCCGGGCGACTTCGGCGTGGCCGAACTCAACGGCGACCGCGTGATCGGCCTGGAAGAGAAACCGAAGCATCCCAAGAGCGACTTCGCCCTGGTGGGTGTGTACATGTTCACGCCGCGCATCTTCGAAGCGACGGACCGGATCAAGCCCAGCCGCCGCGGCGAGCTCGAGATCACCGACGCCATCCAGTACCTGATCGAAAACAAGTTCCACGTGCAATCGCACATTGTCGAAGGCTGGTGGAAGGATACCGGCAAGCTCGAGGACATGCTCGACGCCAATCGCATGGTGTTGACAGGCATGGCGACGCGCGTCGAATCGCGCCAGCTCGAGGACTCGGAGTTCCACGGCCATGTCCACCTCGACGACGACGTCGAGGTCAAGCGCAGCGTGCTGCGCGGCCCCTGCATCATCGGCAAGGGCTCGAAGATCATCGATGCGTACATCGGGCCCTTCACGTCGATCGGGGCCGGGTCGCACGTGGAAAACAGTGAAGTGGAGAACAGCATCCTGCTCGAGAACTGCCGCATCGAGAACATCGGCAGCCGCATGAGCGACAGCCTGATCGGACGCAACGTCATCGTGCGGCGCGGCTCGCGGCCGCCGCGCGCCTACCGCCTGATGGTGGGCGACAACAGCGAGATCACCGTCCTGTGACCAAACCGCCGACCGTGGATGTGAAGCTCATGTTGCGCGAGCGCGTGGATCTTTTCATGCGCGTGGGTGAAATTGCGCCCGCGGTGGAACAGACGGCCGCGGCCTGCATCGCTTCGTTGCGCGCGGGCGGCACGGTGTGGACGTGCGGCAACGGGGGCAGTGCGGCCGAAGCGCAGCACTTTGCCGCCGAGCTGGTGGGCCGCTACAAGCGCGAACGCGACGCGCTGCGCGCGGTGTGTCTCTCCGATAATGTTGCCACGCTTACATCCGTCTCCAACGATTACCAGTACGCCGACGTGTTCGCGAGACAGGTGCAGGGCATGGCGAAACGCGGTGATGTGCTGCTCGCGTTTTCGACGAGCGGCAATTCGGAGAACATTCTGCGCGCCGCTCTGGCGGCGCGTACCGTCGGCGTAACCGTGATTGGCCTCACCGGTGCGGGTGGGGGCAAGCTGGCCGCAACGTCCGACATCGTCATTTCCGTGCCCGACCAGGACACGCCTCTCATCCAGGAAGTTCATCTCGCCGTTGTCCACGTGCTCTGCGACCTCATCGAGACCGCTTTCGCATCCGCTCCGGGCGGACGCTGACCACCGGGGACGTCCGTGCGCGTCCTGTTCCTCAACAAGTACACCGCGGGCGGTCCGAGCAGCCGCTACCGCGTGCTCCAGTTTCTGCCTTTCCTCGAGGCGCGCGGAATTCATGCGACCGTTCAGGCGCTGCACGACGATCACTATCTCGCGGCGCGCTACGCAGGCGAAGGTGTGTCGCCATTCTACCTCGCGCGGCGAACCGTTTCGAGGCTTTCAGCACTCTCGCATGCTTCACGCTACGATCTCGTCTTCATCCAGAAAGAAATGTTTCCGCATCTTCTCGATGTTCCGGAGTGGTTCCTTGCGCGCGCCGGTGTGCGGTACGTGGTTGATCTCGATGACGCGATTCATCTCATGTACGCGGGGGCTCACGGTTGGCGAAGCGCAATGTCCCGTAAGTTCCCGCGTGTGCTGTCGCACGCGCGTCTGGTGCTGGCGGGAAACCGTTACCTGGAGGCGTACGCCCGGCAGTACAACGAACACGTGCTGTTCTTTCCAACTGTCGTCGACACAGAGCGCTTCACGCCAGGACATCCGCGCGACAGCGCGGACACAGAAGCCACCGTCGGCTGGATGGGGACTCCTGAGACAGTGAAGTACCTTGAAGCGATCACCCCTTCGCTCGATGCCGCCGCACGCCAGACTGCCATTTCGCTCCTCGTCGTCGGAGCCAATGCGCCCCCGACGCGCGGGCTCGCGGCGCGGTCGAAGTCGTGGTCGGAGGCGGGCGAGGCGGACGATCTGCGCGCGATGGACATCGGTGTCATGCCGCTCGCCGACGACGAATGGTCGAAGGGAAAATGCGCGCTCAAGCTCATCCAGTACATGAGCGCCGGAGTGGCGTCGGTGACCTCGCCGCAGGGGAGTGCTGTGGAGTTTGTGCGCGACGGCGAGAACGCATCGTTTGCCGGCAGCTCCGCCGACTGGTGCGAGCGCGTGCTCGCGCTGGCGCAGTCTCCCCAGCGTCGCGCGGAGATGGGCCGGCGCGCTCGCGCCACCGTCGAGGCGCAATACAGCCTCCGCGTGTGGGGCCCGCGCTTCGCCGACGCGCTCGAGTGGGCCGCCGGCAACGCCCCCGCCATCACCCTCCCGTGGAGC
>Ga0075425_100005886_pt1 | contig 12777 bp, 19 predicted proteins | sample SoiMethybrSBSTD4_FD_75300 | JGI IMG/M metagenome (GOLD analysis project Ga0075425, IMG submission 75300) | Bulk soil microbial communities from a Populus tree surrounding site in Tennessee, USA - Soil MetaG P. TD hybrid SBSTD4 | ecosystem: Environmental > Terrestrial > Soil > Tree plantation...
GGCAGGAGGATCGCGCGGGCGAGGCGGAGGATGCCGGTGTGATCGGGTGTCCCGTTGTTCCACAGGATGAACTGGTCGATCTCCTGCTCGCGGCCGCTCGGGAAGGACTCCGCCACCGCTCCGAAGGGAAGGTGGCCGTGGAGGCCCCCGCCGTAGGGGAAGTACGCGGTCGGCATCGACGTCATCGAGAACTTGTCGCCGGCGCCGAAGCTCCAGAGGAGCTGCTCCTCGCTCTGCCAGTAGAGCCGGTGGACGTCCTGGATCGAGCCGCGGGCGTTGCCGTTCGTGACGTTCGACTGAGCCGCGGACCAGACCCCGGCGCCGGCCTGGATCGCGCCGTAGGCGAAGTCGCCGTTGTTGTCCGGGTAGTCGGTGCCGCCGGCGACGGTGACCGTCGCGCCGCGCACGATCGGGTTCCGGTACCAGACGAAGACCCGGAGGGCCAGGATGACCATCGACTGGTCGGAGGGCAGCGTCGAGCCGTTCTTGAGGTTCGTCTCGCCGTCGCTCTTGCCCGCCTGGGTGAAGAGGTCGGTCCGGTCCTGGATGTTCGACACGGAGTAGCCGCTCGTCCGGATGAGCGAGTCTCGAAACGGCTGGTGCACGCGCTCTCGGACGTTGGTGAGCTTGGCCACGGTAATCTCCCTCTCGACGCAGACCTCAGGGTGGACGGATGCCCTCCCCGAGCCGCCCTTCGGAGGAGAGGCGGCAGAGGGAGGGCGACCGTGCGCAGCGTCCTACTGGACGTCGCGGCTGAAGAGACCGTCGAACGTGAACGAGACGACCTTGTTCACGAGGTCGACGACGTTGAGGTTCGAGGTCAGCGAGAGCATGTTGCGTGCTCCCTGGGTGCCGACGAAGAGCGCGTTGTTGCCGCCGTCGGGCAGCGACACGATCTGGGCCGAGCACTTGATGTTCTGGCGCGGCGGCAGGAGGATCGCGCGGGCGAGGCGGAGGATGCCCGTGTGGTCCGGCGTGCCGTTGTTCCAGAGGATGAGGTCGGTCGCGCCGCCGAGGTCGCCGTGCAGACCGCCGCCGTACGGGAAGTAGGCGGTGGGCATCGACGTGAGCGAGAACTTGTCGCCCGCGCCGAAGGACCAGAGGAGCTGCTCCTCCGTCTGCCAGTAGAGGCGGTGCACGTCCTGGGTCGAGCCCGGGGCGTTGCCGTTGGCGACGTTCGACTGGGCCGCCGAGTACGTCGACCCGGCGCCGGCGAACTGGAAGTCGCCGTTCGCCTCGGGGTAGTCGGTCCCGCCGACCACCGTGACCGTGGGGCCACGCTGGATCGGGTTGCGGTACCAGGCGAAGACCCGGAGCGCGAGCACGACCATCGACTGGTCGGACGGCAGGGTCGAGCCGTTCTTGAGGTTGGTCTCGCCGTCGCTCTTGCCAGCGGCGGTGAAGAGGTCGGTCCTGTCTTGCACGTTGCCGACCGAGTAGCCGGCGGTGCGGATCAGGGTGTCACGGAACGGCTGATGAACGCGCTCTCGCACGTTGGTGAGCTTGGCCACGGTCAATTCTCCTTGGCAGGGACTTCCATTTTTTGAGTGGCTGGTTCCACTGCGTTCCCTTCCACGGGCTCAAGCCCGGGGCGCTGCTGTGGCAGCGCCTCCCGGGCCGAGCTCGGTGCGTGATGGATCAGCCGAAGATGCCGTCGCTCCCCTGGAGGATCCCGGAGCGCATGCCGCCGGGGACGTCTTCGACGGGCTGGGCCACCATGGTCGGATCGACCGTGGAGATCAGCGGGATGTCGCCGATGCCAGCGGCCGCCTCGGCCTGGTTCAGGGCGTACTCGGCGGCGTTGAGGTCGCCGCCCATGATGCCCTCGTCGGTGTAGCCCATGCCCGAGATCGGGCCGGGCTGCACCATCTCGTACTCGCCGTAGGCGTTGCCGCCCGTGAGCATGTACTCGCCCGTGCCGGCCGCCGCCTGGGTCAGCATCGGAGCGCCCATGCCGGCCGCTGCCTGCATGATCTGGTCGGCGCCCATGCCGGCGGCTGCCTGCATGATCGCCGGGTCTCCGTAGCCGGCCGCTGCCTGCATGATGGCCGCGTCACCGAAGCCGTTCATGCCGGGGGGCAGGAAGTACTCGCCCATCCCCGGCGGGATGAAGTACTCGCCGTAGCCCTGCATGGCCGATCCCGAGCGGTCCGGGTAGCCCGAGAAGTACGCCGCCACGGCGGGCTGGTTGGCCTTGCCGAGGACGGTGACCACGAGCGAGTGCAGGAACGAGGCGGCGATGCCGGCCCCGACGTTGAGCGCCTTCTCGCGCGACAGGAACTTCGCCGCGAGCGGGATGCCGGCCGCTGCCACGATGGCGCCCGCGATGAGCGAGGCGTACGGGGCGGCTGCGCCGGTCGAGATCGCGCTCACCTTGGAGAGCACCTGGTCGTTCAGGAGCTTCGAGAGCGCCTTGTGGGCGATGAAGCCTCCGACCACGACTGCGCCGAGCTTGAGGCCCTGCTTCAGCTGCTCCATGAACGCCGAGTTGCGGCGGTAGCGGCGCCGACCCGAGCGACGACGACGGCCGTTGAACTTGTACGCGGAGAGCGTCCGGAGCGCCCGGCGCGCGGCCTTCCGGCTCGTGCCGCGGCGACGCGCCGTCCGGCGACGGCCCTTGCCGCTCTTGCGACGACGGGTCGTCGTGCGGCGGCGCTTCGCTCCGCCCTTGCGGCGCTTCCTGCTCGTGCCGCGGCGCTTCGCCGAGCTCTTGCGACGCCGGCGCGTGGTCGACGCCTTGCGGGTGCGACGACGAGCGGCCTTGCGCGTGCCCTTGCGACGGCGCTTGCGGGTCCCGCTCTTCTTCGCGCGACGCGCGGCGCGCGCCTTGCGGAGGTTCCGCAGACTCGCCGCCTTCTGCTTCGCGGTCTGACGCCGACGGCCCTTGCTCTTCTTCCTGCGCCTGTTCGCCTTCATGTTCTCGCTCCACTGGCTGTAGGGGACGACCGTCGTGTTCGGGGTGAAGATGTCACCGTGCTTCTCCACCCTTCGGGCCGCGCGCTCGCGCGCGCGCCCGACCGCGAGGAGGCGGTTGACCAGGCGATCGCTCGCCTTTCGCAGCGCCTCCGAGCTCATCTTCTTCTTGCCGCGAGGCTGCTTCATGTCGATCACGGCCTTCATGGCCGCGCGGGACTTGAAGCCCATGATCGCGTGCTCGGGCAGGTGCTTGACGCGGCCGCCCTTGCCCTTGGTGAGGTAGGTCTTGACGCGCTTGCCGCCGATCGAGACCGTCAGGCCGCGCGCGGCCGAGGTCGAGCGACGCGCCTTGCGCCGGCTGCCCTTGCGAGCGCTCTTGCGCGAGGTCTTGCGGCCCGAGCTCTTCTTGCGCTTGCCTCCGCCCTTCTTCGCGCGGAACTTGCGCAGGCCGGCCTGCATCTTCTTGTACTGGGCCGAACGCTTGAACGCGGCGCCCTTCAGCCGCTTCTTCGAGCGCTTCTTGCCCCGCTTCTTGTTCTTCTGCATCGCGGTCTCCTCGGGGTTTCGGGCGAGATTCCGAAGAACTCGCTTCGTCTGGGCGTAGCGGCGGTTGTAGTTCGCCGTGGCCGTCTTCGGCGACGGCGCCGCGGCGGCTTGATTCGGGCGGAGCTTGAGACCGCGGCGCTTGAGCTCCGCCTTCGCGGCCTTGCGCTCACGCAGGGTGTCGCCGTGGCGCGCGCGAGATCGCAGATCCTTGAGCTCCCAGGTCTTGTTCGTGAGCTTGAGACCGCGGCGGCGGAGCTCGGCGCGTGCGGCCTTGCGCACGGCCGGAGTGCCCTCGCGCGCGGCGTGGCGGAGGTCGCCGGCCGGCATGCCTCGATCCGACAGGCTCGACGCGCGGCGGCTACGGGTCGTCGAGACGAGACGCGTCGTCTTCTTGCCCGTCCTCGACTGCTTCCACGCCTTCTTCACGAGCGTGCCGCAGGCCTTCATGGCCTTCTTCACGGCAGCGGGAGGACCCTTGCGCCTGCGACGGCGCGCGCCTCGGCCGTTCACCGCAGCGATCGCTGTCACGCCGATCCCGTTCGGACGGGAGCGCGTGTAGCTCAGCGCCTGCTTGCGAGTGATTCTTCTTGTAAGACCCTTGGCCATCTGGACGCACCGGTGCGCATTCGCACAGCGCGCCAGGTCCTTTGCTCAAGGGCCACCTAGCGATGTTGCTCGATCGGCAAGATACGGGGCCCCCGGCGCCTGGGCAAGCAGAATCTCGCTCCAGCGGCCGAGGGCCCCTCTTCTACGTTGGCTCCGGGTCGCGCGGCGCGCCCTTCGCTCTTCTAGTACGTGTGGGTCAGACGGATGCGGGGCCCCAGCGGAGCTCGGCGGTGCGCAGCTGGCTCGCTGCGTACCGCTCCTGCTCGCGCCGACGGACGTCGGCGGCAGCGATCTGCGCGGCCGACGGCGTCGGGTCGGTCGGGTTGGTGTCCGGACCGGGATCGGGCTCGAACAGCGGGGTCGGCCCCGGCTCGGGGCTGTTCGGGCAGGGACCGTTCGGGGGATAGATCTCTCCGTGGCTCATGGGCTACCTCCACAGCGCGCACAGCGCGCCTTTGCGCTGATTTTGGCGCAGCGTGGACGGAGCGTCGAGTCAGGATCGCCCCGGCATGATTCCCTTCTTCCGGGCCCAGCTCTCGTAGAGGAGGCGGACGGGATCGCGGGGGCCGACGCCAGCGCACTCCGGGCAGCAGGGCAAGTCACCGCCGCTCATGGCGCGGGCGACCATCTTGTACCAGGCGAGATGACCGAAGACGAAACGCAGCATCGGCCGATGCTAGAGCGCCGCGGCCGAGCGCGCGCGCGCTTCGACAGACACAGTCAGCGAAAGCAGCTCGCCGTGTGCTTCCAGTAGCACCAGACGCAGACGACCTCGCCGCACCGGATGCAGAGCCACTGCGTGTTCGGTGACGGCTCTCCGCGCGCGAGCTCCTCGTAGACGAAGCCGTGGCCGCCGCACGACGGGCACGGCCTCCGGTGCTTGCACCACGGCTTCTTGCAGGCGTCGCACCAGTAGCGCGCGGTCCCTTGCCCGGTCGAGATGCTCACGGCTGAGCGGGCGGGTCCCAGGGATTTCGGCTCATGTCCCAGTCGAGCCCGACTTCCCAGACCTCCGCGGTCGGCCGGTAGTGACTCTGGAAGCGCCGCTCGTCGCTATGGCCGTCCGCGTACGTGCGCGAGACGAGGAGCGTGCCGAGGATGCCGGGTGCGCTCTCCTGCACGCGGCGCTTGTAGGTCGCCGTCCTGATCTTGCCCGTCTTGTGGAACCGCGGCGCGCCAGGCGGCTCGTGCGACGCGGTCTTCCACCGCAGATCCACGACGGGCCCGGGCTCCTTGCCGAAGAAGGCCACGTTCAAGCTGCGCATGGGATCCCCAGAGTCGCCGATCTCGACCTTCATCTCGACCTCGAACGGGTAGGGGTTGCGCAGCACGAGGTCGAGCTTGCCGGCCGGTCCGGCGTCGCCGGCGGGGTAGCTCACGGTCGCGTCGAGCCCCTTGTCGATGTACTTCGACGGCCGGCTGTGCGGCGTGCGCTCGATCACGTCGAGGCCTGCTCTCAGCGCGGCCGCGAAGATGGTGGAGCTCACCTGGCAGGTGCCGCCTCCGACGTCGTCCATGACCTCGCCGAGGAAGATCGTCGGCGCGAACACGAAGCCGTTGTCCTCGGTGCGCGGCCCGACGACGACGTTGAAGCTCCAGAGATCGCCCGGGCCGATGAAGCTCGCGGCCGCGAAGTCGAAGAGCCTGGCGATGCGCTCGATGTTGTGGGCTCGGGGCGCGTGCGGGCCCTGGTAGGCGTAGAGCGTCGAGTAGCGGCCGAGATGGGCGCCAAAGACCGGCGTAGCGTCCGGGGCTGCGTCCTCGGGGGACGCGCTCGCGTCCGGCGGGGACGCGTCTACGGGGGCTGGCGGAGCGGGCGCCGGCTCCGCGCAGGCGTGCGCGCTCCACGCGAGCGAGAAGCCGAGGGCGACGGCGAGCGCCCCGTCGATCCGGTCGATCCGCTTCATGGCGTCTTCGACGGCGCGGCGCGCTTCGCTCCGGCGTCTTCGAGCTCGCGGAGCAGGGCCACGAGCTCATCGCGCACGTCGGCGGTGTGCAGCCTGAGGAGCGCCTCGACGGCGCGCTCCAGGTACTCGACGCGGGCGGTGATGTCCTTGGCGCGCTCGACCTCGGCCTCGCGCTGGCCCGTGTACTCGGCGATCTGCTTCTTCGCCTCGTCGCAATCGGTCGAGAGCGTGATTCTCGCGCGGGCGAGGAACGGGCTCTCGCGCATGTCGAACTGCTCGCCCCCGCCGGACGCGCCGCATGCCTTGCACGTCCAGAACGAGTTGACGCCGAGGTGGCCGCTGTCCACCTCTTCGAGCTCCCAGTGATGCCGCGTCACAGACCCGCCCGCCGCTTGGCCTCGTCTCGCGCACGCACGAGGCAGCTCTTGCAGACGTTGAGACCGCCCTTGCCGTACCTGGCCCGCATCGCATCGACCAGCCGCTTCGGGAGGCCCTCGGTCGGCCAATCGTGGACCTCGCACGACCCGTCCTTCTGCGGGCAGATGTGCACGACCTCATCGAGCTGCGCGGTCGTGAGCAGCGGGAGTCCGTCCGAGCCCCTCATTTCGGCCTCCAGATCACGGTCGCGTCCGGCTTCGCCTTCTCGGAGAGGCCGATCTTCTTCCAGATCTCCGGGTCCACCTCGGCCGCCGTCACGGTGAGGCGCCCTTCCACGCGCTGGGTGAGCGCGTGCGCCACCTTCATGAGCTCCTCGGTCAGCTCCTCGTCGTCCATGTCCGTCTCGACGAGGACCTGGCAGTGCAGCGTGCGCTTCCTCCGCTCCCCGGCCACGTGCTTGCCTGCTCCAGTCCTCATCCGTTTGTCTCCAGCGCCGCGCGCACCCGCGCCTGCATCTCGTCCCTCGTCACGAACGCCAGCTCCGCGATCTCGGGCGGCGGGGGGCGGTTCCAGTGCTTCGTGTACTCCTCGCCGCAGCGAGCAGGCGCAGCAGCGGTGCTCCTTCCTCGCCTTGCGGATCGAGTCGTCGTAGACGTCCGCGCGCTCGTCGCAGTGCCCGCTCATTTCTCTCCTTCCGCGGGCGGCGGCGCGGCGGGCTCGTCCGTCGGCGGGCCGATGCGACGGAGCTCCGCGTCGACGTCGACCTCGGGCGGGTCCGCCGCGATCTTCTCCGCGATCTTGTCCCGGTAGTCGGCCGAGAGCCCCTCGGGCGGACCGTAGAGCTCCTTCGGGTGGGCGATCTTCGGCTTGCCGTCCTTTTCGAGGTAGTGGTTGGCGAGGTTGATGGCGCGCTTGGCGACGATGCGGCCGTCGACCACGGCGCGCTCGAAGATCCCCTGCGCGACCGAGTGCTCCCGCGCCTGCTCCAGCCAGTAGAGCTTGTAGCGGTTCTTCTGCTCTTCCATGGAGCGGATGAGGGCGAAGTACTCGCGCTCCTTCCGGCGGCTCCGGGAGAGCGGGTCCTCGCCGGTCGCGGCTTCGAGCGCGGCCGCCTCGGCCCGTTGCTCGTCGCGGGCGGCCTGGATCATGGTCACGATCTCGCCGCGGCTCTCCACGAGCATCTGCTCGTACTGGCGCTTCTGGCTCCAGCGCGTGAGCACCGACGACACGAACGCCACGGCGCCGAAGCAGAGCACCCAGCCGCCGCTGTGGAACCAATCGAGAAAGGTCTTCAGCATGGGGTAGCCTTACGCTGCTCCTCTTGCAGTCGCCAGGCCGCGATGTCGGTCCTGGAAATATCCTTGCCGAGCACGAGCGCGATCCCGCCCCGCCAGCGGACGACGACGTGCTGGCGGCCGACGCGCTCCCAGTGGTCGAGGTCCTTCTGGTCCCGGGGCGAGGGGTCGATGAGCTCGATCACGGTACCGACGGCGAGGTCCTCGAAGGTGCCGCCGCCCATGTGGAACGTCATCACCACCTTGGTGACGGCGTAGCCGGTGACCCGGCGCTCCCGCTCCGCGGCATGCGCCGCGCGCGGCTCCGGCGCCGCCCCGGTCGGAGCCGGCCGTCGCGTCTCCTTGTGCACGTCCACGACCATGGCCGGGTGCGGACCGCCGTAGTCGGGGTAACCGCTCGGCAACGTCTCGCCCCCGCGCTCGGGGAACCGCTCGGAGACGGCCGCTGCGATGGCGATCTCACCGGCCGTGGGCGCCCGCTTTCCACGCTTCGCCGGCGTGGAGACAGGTGTGGATGCTGAGGACGACGGAGAAGGCGAGGTAGGCGCAGGCGCGGAGGGAGTAGATACCGAAGCCGGCGGCGAGGACGAATCGGACGAGGAAGAGGGACATGCGGGCTCCGGGGGATCGGGGATCTCGTCCGGCTCGGCCAGCTCCGCGGCCGGCGGCTCCGGCGCCTTGTACGGGCGCGGCGGATCGATCGCGAGCGGCAGCGCCGGCTGCGCAGGCGCGAGCACGACCGAGAGCTTCTTGCCGCAGCGGGGGCAGAGCCCGAGCGCCATGGCCGCGTCCGTCACGGCCGCGCCGCACGAGGCGCAGAGGCGCTGGTCGCGGAGACTCCGGCGCCTGGCCTCCTCCGCGTCGCGCTTCTCGCGAATGCGCCGCTGTTCCTCGGCCCTGTCGTCCGGCACGCTCATCGTCGGCCTCGCTGATCATGGGCGCGGATGGCCTCGCGGAGGATCTTGCGGGCGATGTCCGAACGGCTACACGTGATCCCATTCTCTTGCGTGAGCGCCGCCGCCATCCGGTCGAGGCCGGCGAGCATCTCGGCCGACGCTCGCACGCTCACGACCCCGACGTAAGGCTCGAAGGCGAGCCCCGTCGCCGCTGTCTTCTCGCTCTCCCTCTTCGACATCTCGGAATGATATTATTCCGTCCTGTCATACGCTGTCAACCGTTGACGCACGCGGGCAGCCGGTGCTAGTCATGGGGGCCATGGCAGAGGTGAAGGGCACGACTCCGCGGCTCGTCGGCGTGATCGCGGCGCGCACCGCCGACTACGACGGGCGCCCGATCGCGATCACGGTCCCGCGCTCGCTCGCCAAGGCGTTCGAGGACATCGCTACCATCGAGGGGATGTCGACCGACGAGCTCTTCGAGGAGCTGCTCACCGACTACGTGGAGAGCCATCCCCGGCTCGACCCGATCTACTGCGACGCGGCGCCCCCGCCGGCGGGCGACCACGCTCTCATGCTCTCCGTGGAGGAGCTGGAGACCTCGGTCCGGCTCGCCAACGTGCTCGACAAGGCCAATATCGAGGTCGTGGGCGACATCGTCCGGTCGCCGCACGAGACCATCCGCGCCATCGCCGGGATGACGGACAAGACCATGCGCGAGCTGAAGGAGCTGCTCGTCGCCAAAGGGATCTCCTGGCCCGAGGCCGGGCGGTGACAGACCTCGAAGCCGAGACCCTGCGCGCCGTCCGGGCCCGCATCCTCTGGCTGATCGGGCCGATGGATCTGCGCGCGCTCGGATTCGTGCTGGACAAGGCCGAGACGCTCGGCGCTCCGCACTCGAAATGGCGCCTCCAGTGGCTGTCCGGCGACCGCGGCTTCGCGCGTCTGGACGACATGATCCTCGACGCTGGCGTCTGCGGCTCGTGCTTTCGTGACCCCCCACTTTGCACCTGCAGCCGGCCGGTGACCGTGTCCCAGGGGCAGGCGCTGCTCCGCCTCCGGAGCCGGTGGGAGCAGTCGGCCCCGACGGTGCCCGAGCTACGCTGGTACCTCGCCTACGAGCTCAAGGTCGAGCTCGCGCGCGTCACCATCGAGCGGCCGGGACGGCGGCACTTCGTCGTGCGCATCGCCGGGCCGCTGACGGAGCCGGCGCGGTGGGATCTGGACCGGCTCGCGCGCGTCGTCGCCAGTCTGGTCGAGTCAGGTACGCGGGTCGACATGGAGGAGGTCACGGATGGTTGAGATCATCGATCCCACGGACGTCAGGAGCTTTCGCCCCGGCGTCTACGAGCACTACAAGGGCGGGACGTACACGGCGATCCGGCTCATCCCCCACCACGAGCATCGCTTCGAGATGGCGATGGTCGAGTACGTCTCGCACACGTACGGCAACATCGCCTACCGCGAGTGGGCGCAGTCGCCGCTCTGGGGGCGGCCCGTCGACGCCTGGACGGATCTCGTGACCTACCCGGACGGCTCGAAGGGGCCGCGGTTCCGGTGGATGAGGGCGCTCACGTGAGGGCGCGCCTGGAGAACGACGACGGGGGCTTCGTCGCCACCGTCGAGGTGCCGGACGGCACGTCGTACATTCGCTACGGCGAGCGCTTCTTCGTGGCCGGCTTCGGCGGCGCCGCGACGACGTTTGGCGCGGTCGAGGTCTACGTGGCGCCCATCGAGGGCTCCGGCACCGAGCCGTGACCGAGCCGAAGCGGATCCGGCGCTACAGCCCCGAGGGCAGGCGCGCAGCGTGGGAGCAGGTCGTCGCCGCCTGCTACGCCTGGTGCGTCTACGGCAAGATGGGCCTGCCGCACAGCTACCACCAGGCGACGGTGGCCCGCGCGGTCGCCCGCGTCCTCGAACGTGAGCACATCGCAGAAGACGGCTCCCTGCTCTGGGATCCGCATCCACCGAAGGAGACTCCATGAAGGCCTATCACGACATCGTGCGCGAGGTGCTCGACACGGGCACGCGCAAGGAAAACCGGACCGGCGTCGACACCATCTCGACGTTTCACCATAGCTACGAGATCGACCTCGCCGGGGGCTTCCCGCTGCTCACCACGAAGCAGATCTCCTGGAAGAACATCGTCGTCGAACTCCTCTGGTTTCTGTCGGGCAAGCCCGACATCAGCTTCCTCCAGAAGCACGGCTGCAAGTTCTGGGACGCGTGGTGCGACGCGGCTGGCGAGGTGCCGAGCGCCTACGGCAACTTCTGGCGGCACTTCCCGGTGCATGAGATCACCAGCGTGCGGGGGGACGGCAAGGTGCTCGGCAAGGAGCCCGGCTTCAACGACCAGATCCGCTGGGTCGTGGACGAGCTCAAGAAGAACCCGATGTCGCGGCGCCTGGTCGTGTCGGCCTGGGCGCCCGGCAACGCGCAGACGTCGAAGCTGCCGCCCTGCCACATGCAGTTCATCCTCAACGTCCAGACCGCCGACCGCTGGCAGCCCGCGGACACCATCCCGCGCGCGATCGCGGGCGAGGTCGACGTCGAGCGCTGGCAGCGCCTCTGCCTCCACATGACGCAGCGGAGCTGCGACGTGGCCCTCGGCGTCCCCTACAACATCGCGAGCTACGCGCTGCTCCTCCACCTCTTCGCCCGGTTCGCCAAGATCGAGCCCGGGATCTTTGCCCACACCCTGGTCGACGCGCACATCTACACGAAGAAGCCGGACGGCACGCTCGCGGAGTACGACCACATCCCGGGCCTCAAGGAGCAGATCGGGCGCGCGCCGCGGCCGCTGCCCCGGCTCGTCATCGACCCCTCGATCCGGGACCTCGCCGACATCGAGACCTTGATCCGGAGCGACACGTCGACCGAGGAGCTGATGGGGATGTTCCGGCTGGAGGGCTACGACCCCCACCCGCCGATATCGTTCAAGGTGGCGGTGTGAGAAAGCCGGACGAGCTGCTCGCGGAGCTCCGGCGGGAGGTGGAGAGCGTCCACCGGTCTCCACCTCCGCCGCCGGACACCGCCGAGGGCGACATCGACGAGACCAAGGAGACGGTGCTTCGGCTGGTCTCCATCGTCCAGGACCTCGACGGCGCGCTCTCCCGCGGGGGGGAGCTACCGCGGGCATGGGCGCCGCCCGGGCTCGTCCGCGTGCACGAGGACGACCTCGCGGCCCTGCTCAAGGCGAAGAGGTCGTCACAGCAGACGAAGTTCGAGAGCACCATCTACGTCACCTGCATCCAGTGCCGCCTCGTGCTCACGGCCGGGATCGTGCGCCGCGGCAACGTGACCGCCTTCACCTTCCTGCCGCGCGGCTGGGGCACCTTGAGCGACGCAGGGAGCGAGATCGGCTCTGTCTGCTCCGTCGAGTGCGCGGAGCGCTACTTCGCCAAGTCGTCATGAAGAAGAAGCCCTCGGCCCAGCTCTCCTTGCTCGACGCCGACCCGTGGAGCGACCGCGGAGCGGTGATCTCGTTCGACCAGAAGCACCGCTACCACCTCTGGCGCCGCACCCCTGACGCCCATAACCGGTGCCTGTTCGTGATGCTCAACCCGTCGACGGCGGACGCCTACCAGGACGATCCCACCATCGGCCGGTGCGTCGACTACGCCAGGCGCTGGGGCCACGACGGCCTGGATGTCGTCAACGTGTTCGCGTGGCGGGAGACCGACCCGGACCAGCTCCCGCACGTCGATGATCCGATCGGGGAGCGCAACCAGGACTACCTCATGCGCCTCGCCCACGAGTGCATGCTCGTCGTCTGCGCCTGGGGAGACGGGCCGTCCGTCGGCAAGAGGAGCAAGGTCGGCGAGCGCTGGCACGCGCTCTTCGCTGCTTCGACCGCGCACGTGCTCGGCCTCTTCGCCGGGCGCGCGATGTGCTTCGGCACCACCAAGAGCGGCAATCCGAAGCACCCGCTCTACCTGCCGAAGGTGGCCGCGCTCGTGCCGGCTCCAAACCCGACCGGGGAGGTGCTCGTGCCGGTGCTCGGCCCGGACGGCGGTCCGAGCGTGGCCTTCAAGGCCTACGCCACCGCCGTCCTCAGAAACGGAGGCAAGCCATGAAAGAATCCCTCATCTCCCTGTCCGAGGAGCCGTTTCGGTGCTGCGTCTGCAAGCGCGAGGACGTGCGCCTCTACCGGAGCTACGGCACGTTCCTCGACCGAGACGACATCCGCTGCAACGTGCACGTGCCCGAGCGCGACCCGGAGCCGGAGACGCG
>Ga0075425_100005888_pt1 | contig 12776 bp, 6 predicted proteins | sample SoiMethybrSBSTD4_FD_75300 | JGI IMG/M metagenome (GOLD analysis project Ga0075425, IMG submission 75300) | Bulk soil microbial communities from a Populus tree surrounding site in Tennessee, USA - Soil MetaG P. TD hybrid SBSTD4 | ecosystem: Environmental > Terrestrial > Soil > Tree plantation...
ATCTCCGAAGTTCCCTTTGAACGCTGGAACAGGGATGTCTATTTCGATCCCGCCGGCAGCGCGGACAAATCCCCCTCCAAGTGGGGCGGCTTCGTGCCCCCGACGCTGTTCGATCCCGGGGCGTACGGCATCCCGCCGCGATCGCTCGCCGCCATCGATCCCGTGCAGCTATTGGCCCTCGAAGTCGCCAAGAGGGCGCTCGACGACGCGGGGTACGGCGCAAGATCGTTCGATCGCGAGCGCGCAAGCGTCATCTTCGGCGCCGAAGCGGGCTCCGATCTGACGAGCGCGTACGGTTTCCGCGCCGGGTTTCGCCAGTACTTCGGCGCCATCCCGCCCGAGCTCGACGCGTGCCTGCCGAAGTTGACCGAGGATTCGTTTCCCGGCGTGCTGTCCAACGTCATCGCCGGTCGCATCGCCAACCGGCTCGATTTGCGGGGCGTCAACTACACGATCGACGCGGCGTGCGCTTCTTCGCTCGCGGCCGTCGACGCCGCCTGCAAAGAGCTCGCGAGCGGTTCGAGCGATCTCGTTTTGGCAGGTGGAGCCGATCTGCACAACGGCATCTACGACTACCTGATGTTCGCGAGCGTCCACGCGCTTTCACCCACGGGGCAGTGTCGTCCGTTCGATGCTCGAGCCGACGGGATTGCGCTCGGCGAGGGGGTCGCGGCGCTCGTCTTGAAGCGACTCGCCGACGCCGAGCGTGACGGCGACCGAATCTACGCCGTCCTCAAAGGGGTGGGCAGCTCGAGCGATGGGAAGAGCCTCGGGCTGACCGCGCCACGCAAAGAAGGGCAGCTTCGCGCTCTCGAGCGGGCTTACGAGACCGCCGGCATCTCGCCGGCCGACGTCGGGCTCGTCGAGGCGCACGGCACCGGAACCGTGGTCGGAGACCGCACCGAGCTCGCGACCCTGACCGAGTTCTTCGGCGCCGCGGGTGCGGAGCGGAGCTCGTGCACGCTCGGTTCCGTGAAGGGGCAGATTGGCCACACCAAGTGCGCCGCCGGAATGGCGGGGCTCATCAAAGCAGCACTTGCCGTTCACACCGGCGTCCTGCCACCGACCCACAACATCGAAACGCCGAACCCCGCCTACGACCCGAGCACGAGCCCGTTCGTGCTGCGCGACCGAGCCACACCCTGGCTGTGCTCGGAACGCGTGGCCGCCGTGAGCGCGTTCGGATTCGGCGGAACCAACTTCCACACCGTTCTCGCGTCGCACGGACCGGCCCGATCCGATCCGGCGCTCACCGAATGGCCGGCGGAGCTTTTGGTGGTGCGAGCCGAAAACGATCAAGACTTGCTCCGCTCGCTCGACCTGCTCGAATCGGCTACGAAAGCGGAGGTCCCTCCCCGGCTGCGCGATCTCGCGGCGAGCGTTCATGCCGCGAACGGGTCGCGGCCGGTCCGGCTGGTCATCGTCGCCTCTTCGATGGCCGATCTCGGTGCCAAGATCGCCGCCGCGCGCGACCGTCGCCGAGTCGAGGGGGTGCATTTCGTCGAGCCCGCCCGAGGAAAGGTCGCGTTCATGTTCCCCGGGCAGGGAAGCCAGCGCCCCGGCATGCTCGGCGGGCTGTTCGTGACCTTCCCTTGGCTTCGCGATCTGCTGTCGGTCGGAAGCGCGTGGACCGGGAGGCTCTTTCCCGGCCAGGCATTTTCTCCGGAAGAACGCACCGCCCAGCAAAACGCACTGAACGATACCAAGGTCGCCCAGCCGGCGGTCGGCGTTACCGACCTCGCCATGACACGTCTTCTCGCGAGGCTGGGCGTTCGCCCCGCGATGGTAGCCGGGCACAGCTACGGGGAGCTGGTCGCTCTCGCCGTTGCAGAGGCTTTCGACGAAACGACCCTGGTCGCGCTCTCGGAGGCCCGCGCTCGATGCATTCTCGACGCGGCCGGCGACGCGCCCGGGGCGATGGCGGCGGTACGCGCTTCCGCCGCAGAGTTGCGAGACTTGCTCGGTGACGGAGGCGACATCACCTACGCCAACTACAATGCCCCCGACCAGATCGTCATCGCCGGTTCCGAGGAGGCGATCGCCCGTGCGTGCGAACGGCTGGCGCGAGCGGGGACGGCCGCTCGAACGCTCCCCGTCGCCTGCGCCTTCCACAGCCCCGTCGTTGCTCCGGCACGCGAGACTTTCGCCGCGCACCTTGCAGGCATCGAGGTGCGCTCGCCGGCATTGCCCGTCTACGCCAATGTCACGGCGATGCCTTATCCGCCGAGCCCGGACGAGGTTCGACGCACGCTGGCGGCGCAGATCGCATCGCCTGTGCGCTTCGTCGAGGAGGTCGAGGCGATGTATGCGGCCGGCGCGCGGATCTTCGTCGAGGTGGGACCGGGCGGCGTGCTCACCGATCTGGTCGACAGAATCTTGCGCGATCGCGAGCACGTGGCGATTGCCTGCGATCGCGGCGGATCCGGCCTGACCGGCTTTTTGTCGGCCGTCGCGGCGCTCATCGCGGCCGGAGTCGATGTCGATGTCGAACCTCTTTTTTCGGGCCGTGCAACCGCGATCGGCGTGGACGATCTCCGAGCTCGATTCGCCGCGCCCTCCACCGCCTGGGTCGTCGACGGACGAGGCGCGCGGCCGCTCCACGGCGAGCTGCCCGAGTTCGCGATGCGCCCACTCGCCAAGCCGATCTCGCTCGACAGCCGAGGAGGCGATCGCGATGCGGTGTTGCGCGACTACCTTCGATCGATGCGTGAAGTCGTCGAACAGCAACGTCAGATCATGCTGGCGTACCTCGGCGACGGGACACCCAAGCCTCTCGTTTTACCCGAGGCGCCGGCGCCCCCCGCTGCCGAAACCCGCCCTCTAGCGCCGCCGTCGCCCGAGCGTGTCGCCGCCGCGACGCAGGGTAGCGCTCTCACGCCGCTCGACGCGCTCGTGGGGATCGTCACCGAGCGCACCGGGTACCCGGCCGAGATGCTCGACCCGAACGTCGATCTCGAGGCCGATCTCGGCATCGATTCGATCAAGCGGATCGAGATCGTCGGCGCCTTGCGCGACAAGTTCGGTCTTTTGGCTCAAGGCGACGCGATGAAGGGGCTTCTCGATGAGCTCGCGTCGGCCAAAACGCTGAACGCGATGGCGACGCTGCTCGACGCGCGAATGCGACGGTCCAAGACGGCAAACGGCGTGAACGGCGCCAACGGCGCATCGAGCGGCGCCAACGGCGCCAACGGCGCATCGAGCGGCGCCAACGGCGCCAACGGCGCATCGAGCGGCGCCAACGGCGTATCGAACGGCGCCAATGGCGCATCGAGCCCATTGAAGGGATCCAGCGCGCCGAGCGCACCGCCCGCGATCCGGCGTTACGTCGTCGAGGTGGCGTCGGTGCCCCCTTCGGCACGGAGCGCACCCGTTCGAGGCAAACGGTTTGCCATCACCCCGGATGGCCTCGGCATCGCGCCCAAGCTTGCCGAGTTGCTCGCGCGACACGGCGCCCGCCCGCAACTGATCGAGCAGGGGGAGCGGATGGGCAACGCCGATGCTCTCGTCCACCTCGATTCGATCCTGACCGGCTCGCTCGGTGTGCGCTCGCTTTTCTCTCGTGCGAAGGAAGCTGCCGATAGGGAGACCGAATCGATCGTGGCCGCCACCGGCCTCGGCGGACGATTCGGTCATGGCGGGCGCATGGCGGCGCGACCAGTCGCGGCAGGCGGCGTGTCCGGATTCCTGAAGAGCCTCGCCAAGGAGCGCCCCTCGCTTCGCGTGCGGGTCGTGGACCTCGACCCCGGCGAGCGTCCCGACGAGCTCGCCGAGCACGTCTTTCACGAGCTCTGCGCCGCCGACGTTCACCTCGAAGTGGGCTATGCCGAAGGGCAACGTCACACCCTCATCGCAGCGTCGCGACCGGAGATGCCTTCCGGCACGGCTCCCCTCGAGATCGACGATCGCAGCGTGGTTCTCATCACCGGCGGCGCGCGCGGCGTGACCGGCAGGATCGCCCTCGCCATGGCGCGTCGCTTCCGCTGCACGCTCGAGCTCGTGGGACGCTCCGCCTCGCCGACAGCTGGCGACGACGCGGAGATAGGCGCCGCTCCGGACGCGCGGGCCATCCGTAAGATTCTTGCCACTCGCGGCGGGCGCAACGGAAGCGGGAGCCTCGCGGCCATCGACCGCGAGTGCCGGCGCATCTTAGCGGCTCGGGAAATCCGTGCGACGCTCGGAGCCATCCGCGACGCCGGCGCCCGGGCCAACTACCACGCGGTGGACGTAGGCGACGACGCAGCCTTCGGAGCTCTCGTCGAGCGCTTGCGCTCGCGCCATGGGCGGATCGACGGCGTCGTTCACGGAGCGGGGCTCATCGAGGACAAGCTCCTCTGCGACAAGACGGCCGACTCGTTCGATCGCGTGTTCGCCACCAAGGTCGTGGGGGCGAACGTCCTCGCCGACAAGCTCGCGATAGATGCGCGGTTCTTCGTCCTCTTTTCCAGCATCGCCGGCGCTTTCGGCAGCCGCGGTCAGACCGACTATGCCGCTGCCAACGACGCGCTCGACAAGCTCGCGCATCAGCTGCATAGCACCGTTTCCGGGCGCGTTTTGTCGATCGGCTGGGGCCCCTGGCGAGGCATCGGGATGGTGCACGCAGAGCTCGAGCGCGAATACGAAAGGCGCGGCATCGCGCTCATCAGCCCCGAAGCCGGCGTGGAGCAATTCTTCCGGGAGCTCCTCTCTGGCAGCGATCCCCAGGTCATCTTGACGGCCGCGCCGGCGGAGGTGCTGGCGTGACCGTCGCCCCGCCGATCCCTCGCCAGGAACTTCGCAGCGGCGCCGCGCAAAGCTCGCGCGTTACTCTGTTCTCCGCGCCGACGCCGCGCGACCTCGCGGATTCTCTCGCGCGAGGCCGAGGGGGATTGGACGGCGGCCCGGCGCGGGCGGCGATCTTCGATCCGACCGAGGAGCGCCTCGCGCGCGCTCGATCGATCGCCGAGCGAGGCATCTCGTGGCGCGGTCGTGACGGGATCTGGTTCTCGCCGTCGGGGCTCGTCTCGAGCGGCGGCACGCTCGTTTTCATGTTCCCTGGCGTCGACGGGTCTTTCGAGCCCCGCGTCGACGACGTCGCGCACCACTTCGGATTGCCCGTTCCCGAATGCACCACCCCTCGGGACCTGCAGGAAACCGGCGTTGGAATCGTCGGCGTCAACCGCCTGCTCGATCGCGTCGTCCGAGGTCTCGGCATCGTGCCGAACGACGTCGCGGGCCACAGCGTGGGCGAGTGGAGCGGCATGATTGCAACCGGCGTCATCCCCGATGAAGCGGTGGACTCGTTCATTGCGAGGCTACAGCCCGGGTCGCTTCATGTCCCGGGTGTCGTCTTCGCGACCGCCGGCTGCGGATCTCGAATGGCGGCGGCGGCTCTCGAGGGGCTCGACGACATCGCGCTGTCGCATGACAACTGTCCGCATCAAGTGCTCGTCTGCGGCGTCGAGCCATCCGTCGACGCCGCGCTCGCTCGGCTTCGCGCCGATGGCGTGCTCTGCCAGAAGCTGCCGTTCCAGTCGGGGTTTCACTCGCCGCTCTTCGCGGCGCACGTCGGACCGCACCGCGAGAACTTCGCGCGTCTTCCTCTTCGATCGCCGCTCGCAACCCTCTGGTCGGCCACGACCTGTGCGCCCTATCCCGAGGATCTGGACGGCATCCGCGCGCTCGCCGTCGAGCATCTGGTCCGGCCGGTGAGATTCCGGGAGCTCGTCGAGGTCCTCTATGCCAAGGGAGCCCGGGTTTTCTTGCAGGTGGGCACGGGGAGCCTCGTTCAGTTCGTCGAGGACACGCTGCGCGGTCGGCCGCACCTGGCGATCGCGGCCAACGTGAAAGAGCGCACGGGCATGGATCAACTGAAGCGGGCCGTTGCGGCGCTCTTCGTGGAGGGGGCGGGTGTCGACGTTTCGCTCGTGCTGCCAGAGAGCTTCGGGCCGGCGCTCCCGCGCGCGCATCCGATCCTCGCCGAGTTCTTCGAATCGATGACCGCCATCGCCGACGCACAGCGAGAGGTCGTCACGCGTTACATCGCGTCGCACGACGCCGCGAAGTCCCCGACGGGGGACCAGGGGGAGATCGAAGCGGTGGCGACGCGCGAGCTGTCCGTAGAGACGCTGCCCGAGCTGTCCGATCACGCGCTGGTCCGGCAGCCGCCGGATTGGCCAATCCTGTCCGATCGAGAGCCGTTGGTGCCGATGACGACGCTCGTCGATCTCATGATCGAGCACGCACAAGTGCTCTGCCCCGGTCGCGTCGCCGTCGGCGTCGAGCAGGTGCGCGCTCACCGCTGGCTCGGCGTGGCTCCGGCGGTCACGGCGAAGATCTCGTGCCGCCTCGAACAGGCCCATCGAGTCCACGTCGCGATCGACGATTACTGCGAGGGGACGGTCGTCTTCTCCGATCGGTACCCCATCCCGCCGCTCTCCGACACGAGCCCGCTCGTCGGAGCGACGCGCGCATCGATGAGCGCACGCGCCGTCTACGACGAGCACTGGCTCTTCCACGGCCCGGCTTTCCAAGGAATCGTCGATCTCGGCGTCCTCGGCGACGAAGGCATCCGCGGCACGCTACAGACCGGCCAAGCGCGCGGGGCTCTGCTCGACAACGCCGGTCAGCTCTTCGGTTGCTGGGTGATGATGCGCCATGAGACCGATCGGATGGCGATGCCGGTCCGGCTCTCGCAGGTCCGCTTCTTCGGACCGCATCCGCGCCCGGGCGAGCGGCTCGAATGCACCGTCCGCGTCCGTTCCATCGACGAAAGAAGTGTCGTCGCCGATCTCACGCTCGCTCGCGATGGTCACCTCTGGGCGGCCATCGACGGCTGGGAAAATCGTCGCTTCGAGACGAACGATCGCTTCTGGTCGGTGATTCGCTGGCCGGAGAAGACCCTCCTGTCCGAGGTCCTGCCGGAGGGTTTCGTCGTCTTCGAAGATCGCTACCGCGCGGGGCCGACGCGCGAGCGGCTCGCACGTCGCTTTCTCGGGGAGCGCGAACGTATCGAATACGAGCAAAAGACGCCGCGACGCCAACGCTGTTGGCTCGCGGGTCGGATCGCCGCCAAGGATGCCGTACGGGATCTGCTGTGGCGAATGGGACACGGCCCCATCTTTCCCATCGAGATCGGAATCGCCAACGAACCGTCCGGTCGCCCGGTCGCACGGACGCCGACCGGCCGCGACGTCTCCATCTCGATCGCCCACAAGAACGACGTTGCGGTGGCGATTGCGTGCGAAGGAGGGCCGGCCGGAATCGACATCGAGCGAATCGAGCCGCGCGCGGAGTCGTTCGCCGAGCTTTCGTTCACGAAGGACGAACTCCGTCTGGTCGAGGGGGAGCCCCGAGACGAAGGGTGGACGCGCCTGTGGACGGCCAAGGAAGCAGCGGCCAAGGCAGCGGGCACCGGGCTCTCCGGATCGCCCGGGCGTTTTCCGATCCGCGACAGGGCCGGCCGGCGGCTTTTGGTCGGCAAAGCGTGGGTCGATACCCAACGATACGGCGACTTCGTCATCGCCTGGGTGCGCACATGAACCGGCGGACCGAGAAAGAGGTGCTCGGCGACGTGACCCGAATGGTCCGCGAGGTCATCGCCGAAGAGTGGGCCAAAGACGTGGCCATCGCCATGGAGACCTCGTTCGCGAAAGATCTCGAGCTCGAAAGCATCGAGTTCGTCGCGCTCGCCGAGCACATCCGCGCCGAGTACGGCAAGCACGTCAACCTCGCCGGATGGCTCGCGACGATGGATCTCGAGCACATCCTTTCGCTGCGCGTAGGGCAGCTGGTGGAGTTCATCGTTCGATGCGATTCGCTACCGATGACGGAGTAGAGCTCCACGTCGAAGAGCTCGGCGCGGGTCCGCCCGTGATCATGCTCCACGGCCTTTTGGTCGGCAACATGACGACCTGGTACTTCACGGCGGCGCCCGACCTCGCTCGCACACATCGGGTCATCTTGTTCGACCTGCGCGGGCACGGTCTGAGCGAGCGCGCGCCGACCGGCTACGACGTCGACCGCATGACCGGCGACCTCACGTCGGTCGTCCATCGGTTGACCGATGAGCCGGTCGTCCTCGTCGGACACAGCTACGGGGCGCTCATCGCCCTGACGTTCGCGCTGCGCCATCCCGACCGGGTTCGAAAACTCGTGCTCATCGAGGCCCCTCTTCCTCCTTCGAGGCTCGAGGAGCTCCGCGCCTTCATGTACGGGAGTCCCGACGAGATGCTCGAAGCGCTGCCCGATGCGCTGCGGGATGCCTTCCGGAGCGGGCGTCGCCAGGGGGCACGGTTGGCCGACGGCATCCGTTTTCTCGCCCGAGAGAGCTCGCTCCTGCGCGACTTGAGCTCTGCCGAGGACGTGCCCGATGAGGAGCTCGCGGCGCTTGGATGCCCGTTGCTCGCCGTCTACGGAACGCAATCGAGCTGCCGGCCGGTGGGCGCGCGGCTCGAGCGGGTGGTGCCGGGTGCCCTTCTCGTCGAGCTCGGCGGTGGACACTTTCTTCCACTCGACGCGCCGCGCGCACTGACCGACGTGATGACGAGGTTCATCGATGCCTGACGCTTTCGCGCACGGCGTGCGCATGCACTACGAGAGGCTCGGGCGTCCGACGGCGAGCCCGCGGGTCGTGTTCGTCCACGGGCTCGTGATGGACAACTTGGCAAGCTGGTACTTTTCCGTCGCCTGCGCGGCGGCGGCTTTTGCGGACGTGCTCGTTTACGACCTGCGAGGTCACGGCCTGAGCGAACGGCCGATCGATGGCTACCGCGTCGACGACATGGTGCTCGACCTGGTCGGGCTCCTCGACGTGACATTCGGCCGGGACCCGGTCTGCCTGGTGGGCAACAGCTTCGGAGCGCTGCTCGCGCTCGAATTCGCACGGCGCTTTCCCGAGCGCGTGACGGGGCTCGTTCTCGTCGACGGCCACCTCGGCAACGATGGATTCGCCGATCGCATGGTGCGAACGTTGTCGCTGCGCGGCCGAGAGGCCGATAGCGTCATCGCGGACTCCTTTCGGCACTGGCTCGGGCGAGCGAGCCCGCGCAAGCGTGACCGGCTGATCGCGCAGGCGCGTGCGCTCGTTCACGGGACGTCGCTGGTGAGCGACCTCGGCGCCACGGTCCCGCTGCTCGCCTCTGACTTCTCTCGAATCGAGTCACCCACCCTCGCGCTCTACGGCGAGAAGTCCGATCTCATCGGGGAGAGTGCACCCCTGCTCGCGTCGATGCCGGATTGCACGCTCGCCGTGCTCCCTGCGTGCACCCATTCGGTTCTCTGGGAAGCGACCGACGAGGTGCGAGCGCGCATGCTCGCTTTCTTCAGGCGTCTCGAACCGCGAGGCGCAACGTGAAGCGTTTTCTGTTCGTCGTGCCCCCCTTTGCCGGTCACGTCCACCCGACGGTTTCGGTGGCCCGCAAGCTGACTGCGCGCGGCCACGCCGTGGCCTGGGCGGCGCACGCGAGAGGGATGCGGCACCTTTTGCCGGACGATGCCGAGATGATGCCACTCGACGACGACGGTTCCGATCGCGCCGCGGGGGAGCTCGTCGAACGTGCGAAGCGACTTCGCGGCCTCGAGAGCCTGCAGTTTCTCTGGGAACAGATGCTGCTTCCCCTCGCTCGAGGCACATTTCCGCGTCTGCTCGACATCATGACGACCTACGCGCCCGACGTCGTCATCGCCGACCACCAGGCGCTCGCGGGCGCGTTCGCCGCTCGCCGGCTCGGCGTTCGCTTCGCCACTTTTTGCACGACTTCGGCCAGCATCGTCGATCCGCTCGCCGATTTACCCAAGGTCAAAGAATGGATCGACCTCGAAATCGCGCGGCTCGAGCGCGACGCAGGCCTCGAACCGCTCCCTTCACCCGACACGTCCCCTCACCTCGTCGTCGTTTTCTCGACCGAGACACTGGTAGGGGAAGATCATTTGTGGCCGGAACATTTCAGATTCGTCGGCCCGTCGATCCAGGACCGGCCGGATTCGACCCCATTTCCTTGGAGCGAGCTAAAAGACAGGCCGCGCATTTTCGTCTCGCTCGGCACGATCAGCGCTTCGAACGGCACCTCGTTTTACGAGGCCCTCGCCAGCGGGCTCGGCGATCTCGATGTGCAGGTCATCCTGGCCGCTCCTCCGTCGCTCGTCCCCGACCCTCCCCGTAACTTCGTCGTGCGCGAACGAGTGCCGCAGCTCGCGCTCTTGCCGCACGTGGATGCGGTGCTCTGCCACGGTGGTCACAACACCGTGTGCGAGGCGCTCGCGCACGGGTTGCCGCTGGTGGTCGCGCCGATACGGGACGACCAACCCGTCGTCGCTGGCCAAGTCGTGCGGGCGGGCGCGGGCATCCGGATCCGCTACGGGCGCGTTTCACTCGAGTCGCTGCGCGCGGCGGTGTTGCGCGTGCTCCGCGAGCCCGAGTTTCGCCGCGGCGCCGCGCGGATCCGCGCGTCGTTCGCGAGCGCAGGCGGCGCCCTCGCGGCGGCCGACGCCCTGGAGGCGATGGCATGAGCGGGTGGGCGATCCTCGGTGGAGCGCTGGCGGCGCTCTGGATGGTCGACGGGTTGCGGCTGCGGCAACGCGCGCGATCGCTTGTGCTCCTTTCACCGACTGGCGCCCCGGTCGCCGGCGACCATTCGTTCTTGGTCCGGCCCGGCGTCGTCCTCGACGAGGCTACGCGCCAGGCGGCGAGCGAGCACGCCCAAAACAACCACCTCGACGTGCTCGATCTCGTCTCTCCCCGGATCGCCTCGTGGCGCGCGATGGTCTTTCTCTTCGTCATCGATCCACTCCGGTTTCGTCACGATCGATTTGCCCGCGGCTTCAGCGCGGGCGACGCAATGCTGGTCCGCTCCTCGGTCCTCGAAAGGCTCGGGACGAGCCCCCCGTCGGAGCCGCTTCGGAACACCCGGAGGGGTGGGACTTCCCAGGGTCGCCCACCTCCGACAGACCCCCTCGCGCTCGTGGAGCTCGCGCGCCAGCTGAAGCTCCACGCCGCCGTGAGCAGCGACGTCGCGGTTGCGCCCGGCCTCACGTCGCCCGGGATGTCGCTTAGGGATCGGCGACGCGTCTTGCGCCTGGTGCTCGGCGACGGGTTCGTTCCGTTGTTCGTTGTCCAGCTCGTCCTCGTAGGGCTCGCGATCGCTTTTGCCCCGCCTTGGGGCCTTTTGGCGCTCGCGGTGTTCCACTTGCAAGTGCTTCTCGTGACGCTGGGAACTCAGCTCACGCCGCGCGATCGGATGGCTCACGTCGCGTTTCGACCGGTGATCGACCTGGTGAGCGCGCTCGGTCCCGTCTCCCCTTCTCCCACTCATCGCGTCACGGCGGCCGAGCTTCGCCCGGTGTACGACGCGCTCCTCGCGCACGGGACGACGCCGTTCTTCGAGCCTGCGCGCGCCGATTGTCCCCTCTGCCATGATCGCGATCTCTCCAAGCTCGGCGAGTTCCCCGATCATTACCAGCGCAAACCGGGCCGGTTCGTCCTCTCGCGATGCCGGAGCTGCGGCCACGTTTTCCAGAATCCTCGGCTCTCGGTCGAGGGGCTCTCTTTCTACTACCGCGATTTTTACGACGGCCTCGGCGAGGAGCTCACCCAGACGGTCTTCGGCAACGAGATGACCGAGTACCGCGCTCGCGCGGAAATGGTCGCTCGATTCACGCAACCGAAACGCTGGCTCGACGTCGGCGCCGGCCACGGCCACTTCTGCTGCTTCGCCCGCGGACTGCTTCCCGAAACGCGCTTCGAGGGGCTCGATCTCAGCGAAAGCATCGAGCAGGCGGTGCGGCGCCGGTGGGTCGACCGTGGCATTCGCGGGCTATTTCCGGAGGTCGCGCCGGAGCTCGCGGCCAAAGACGAGTCGTACGACGTCGTCAGCATGAGCCACTACCTCGAGCACACGCTCGATCCGGCGGCCGAGATCGACGCCGCGGCGCGCGTTCTCCAGAAGAAGGGACTTCTGTTCATCGAGGTGCCCGATCCGGAGAGCCGCCTCGGTCGCTTGTTCGGCCGCGGGTGGTTGCCGTGGTTCCAGCCGCAGCATTTGCATTTTTTGACGGTGAAGAATCTGCAGCGGCTCTTGATCGAGCGCGCGTTCGAGCCGCTCGTATGGCACCGCGGAGAAGCGCACCAGCCGGCGGAATTCACTTACCTCACGCTCGTCGCTCTGAACCGCGTCGCCCTCTCGGCCGATGTTCCGTGGCGACCGGAGGCCGGCGTCATCACGCGGGCATGGCGGAAGGTCGTCTGGTCGACGGCGCTTCCGCTCGTCGGCGCGGCGTGGCTGCTCGATCACGCGCTGGCTCCGCTGTTTCGCCGCGAGGGTTGGTCGAACACCTACCGGGTGCTCGCGCGGAGGGTCGCGTGACGGAGAACACTGGCAACCTGTCGGTGACGGCGCTGTACACGTCGGCCACCTGGAATTGGGGCAAGCTTCCCAACGCCGACCTTTTCGATCACGCGCACGCCCGGCGAGTCTTTCGCGTCGTGAACGCCGTGCTCGGCGTCGCCCGCCCTTTCATCGGGCTGCGTAGCCCGCTGCCGCTCGCGCTCCTGCATCGGCACACGCTCATCGACGTGCTCCTTCGCGCGTCCGGCTCCGAGCGCGTCCTCGAGCTCGCCTCTGGGCTCTCTCGCCGAGGCGTCACGTTCAGCTCCGATCCTCGCATCGACTACACCGAGGTCGATCGTCCCGACATGGTGGCGGCGAAGCGGAGGCTCCTCGAGCGAACGCATGAGGGTCGAGCGGCGCTCGGTCGTCCCAATTTTCGACTGCTGTCCGCCGACGTGGAGACGACGGCTCTCG
>Ga0075425_100005891_pt1 | contig 12774 bp, 12 predicted proteins | sample SoiMethybrSBSTD4_FD_75300 | JGI IMG/M metagenome (GOLD analysis project Ga0075425, IMG submission 75300) | Bulk soil microbial communities from a Populus tree surrounding site in Tennessee, USA - Soil MetaG P. TD hybrid SBSTD4 | ecosystem: Environmental > Terrestrial > Soil > Tree plantation...
GCGCGGACGCATGCTGAAGCCGTGGCGCTCGCCAAGGCCAAGCGACCCGGAATTATTCTTGCCGACATTCAGCTCGCAGACGGCAGCTCGGGTCTTGATGCGGTGAACGAGATGTTGCGCTCGTTCGAGGTGCCGGTGATTTTCATTACCGCTTATCCCGAGCGTTTCCTCACCGGCGAGCGGCCGGAGCCGGCGTTCCTGATTGCCAAGCCGTTTCAACCCTCGACCGTGTCAGCGGTGCTGAGCCAGGCTCTGTTTTTCGAACGCAATGCGAGAAGGCGCGAGCGGCGCGCAAGCTGATAGTGTTGGTGGTTTGGCCGCTGCGCTGAAATGCGGCCATGCAGCTGTTGGCGAACGCGCGCACGCCCTGCGGCGTTGAATCCGGTTGCCACTGTTGATCGATTATTTTGCGAGCACAAAGTGACCCCCTTCATTGACAGGATGCGCGATGAACGTCTTCATAGGGCGGGTCGCTTTGACCGATGCAAAAGCCGGCGCCGGATCGCGTTGGCCGCTGGACCACAACGAAATATCTTTCATGGTGCGCAAGATGTCCGGGGCGCAAGACGTTGAGCTGGAAAAACTCAAAAACGAATATCGCAAGCTTGAGGACCAGATCAGTGCGCAAGCGTGGGAATTGAATTTATTGCGAGCGCGCTTTGTGCGCTATGAAACCGCGCTGCGCGGTTCTAAGGTCACAGTTTTCACGCAGGATTTCGATCTTCGCTATACGTCGATCAGCAATCCAATGCTGGGGCGCTCTATCGAGGACATTCTCGGCCGCACGGATGCGGAAATTCTGCGAGGGGACAGCGGCGCTGCCATCATCGCCGCAAAACGCCAGGTGCTTGCGAACGGGGAGGCGAGGCGCGCGGAAATTCCGCTCGAGGATGCGCCCGGCATAAGGTGGCACGATTTGCACATCGAGCCGCTGCGTAACGAGGCGGGCGAGGTTGTTGGCCTGACGTGTGCATCGGTCGACGTGACCGAGCGCAAGGAGGGCGAGGCGCACCTGCGGCTGCTGCTGCGCGAATTGACGCATCGCTCCAAAAATCTGCTCGCCGTGATCCAGGCCATGGCTCGGCAGACGGCGCGCCATACCGGCTCGATCGAGACATTTCTCACCCAGTTCAGCGCGCGATTGCAGGCCCTGGCTGCTTCGCATGACCTGCTCGTCCGGGAGAGCTGGTATGGAGCCTCGCTTGGCGAGCTCATCCGCTCTCAGCTTGGCGGCTATCTCGATGGATCAAGCAATCAGGTGTCAATCGACGGACCTGCGATAGCCCTGAAGCCCGAAGCCGCACAAAACCTGGGCCTCGCCTTGCATGAGCTTGCGGTCAATGCGGCCAAGTTCGGCGCACTGTCCGTGCCGACCGGGCGAGTATCGATCACGTGGCGCCGGCGCGAAAGCTCGGAAGGGAGCGCGCTCGACCTGGATTGGCGCGAGCGGCTCGGCCCCAAGGTAAAGCTCAGGCGCAAGAAGGGGTTCGGCACCATGGTCATCGAGCGCAATCTCGCGCGCGCTCTCGATGCCGAGATCAACATGGATTTTGATCCGAACGGGTTGCACTGTCACATCGTTATCCCGGCAACCCAGATTCTCGCCATGCGCTGAGCGCACCCGGAACATATTCCCGCGTCCGCCGTTTCCAGTCTCGTGAACACGCCGCCGAGTTGACCGTATGGTGGAGTGCGTCGATGCGCGGCTTGATGCCTTGTATTCTGGCAGGCATCGCAGCGGTGGTTGCGATGGATATTCTCGCGCCTCCGCTGGGGCTCGGGCTCGCCACCGTCGCGCAATCCGCAACGGATCCCAACCAGCAGATCGTCGATCGCACGCGCAAGGGCGACCGATTGCAGATTCCGAAAGCAAATGGACGGCGGATTCCGCCTGCAGGGTCGCCGTTGCCAATCGGATGCGAAGGCGCGTTCAGCGCGCTTTCTGCCGGCGCGAAGGCGAATTTTCCCGGCCGTTGTCTTGCTGAAGGGCGCGTTCCCGGTCCTCGATCGGTTGAGGTTCCGTCATAACGGAACTTTTTGTTCCCCGGCACGTTCCAGCCCATCGTTCACTGGATAGGGAGTCACGAATGCATAGACCGCTGATTGGTCTTGCTGCCCTGGCGATTGCCGCGGCGGCAGCACTGCCTGTACCGACGATGGCGCAAGCCGAACGAACCAAGGCCGGAACGCTGACGTGCGACATCTCTGGTGGCCTCGGCTTGATCATCACCTCGCACAAGGAAGTGGCGTGCATATTTACGCCGTCCCAGCCGGGACCGCGTGAGGTCTATGTCGGCGCGATCAACAAGTTCGGGCTCGACATTGGCGCGACCGCGGGCGGCGAGATGGTGTGGGCCGTGTTCGCGCCGACAACGCGCCGAATTGGCGCGCTCGCCGGCAATTACGGCGGCGCGAGCGCCGAGGCGACCGTCGGGGCCGGGCTTGGCGCCAACGTGCTGGTCGGCGGCTCGGACCGTACCATTGCCCTGCAGCCGCTTTCAGTGCAGGGCCAGGCCGGTCTTAACGTTGCCGCGGGCGTCACCGAGCTGATCTTGCGGCCCGCGCGCTGACCTAATCCCTTTGCAACCATCGTGCTGGATAATCCGCTTACGCGGGGAATGAACGGGAAATGGTGTAGTTTGACTAACCTTCTTTCGTTCGTCCCCGCGAACGCGGGGACCCAGTTCTTTGCAGTTTGCGAATCTCCTCCTGGATTCCCACTTGCTCGGGAACGAACGGAGTTTGGTGGCTTCGCTTCCCTTGCAATTCCGTTCGTCCCCGCGAAAGTGGGGACCCAGTTCTTTGCAGCTCGCGAATCTCCTGGGTTCCCGCTTGTGCGGGAACGAACGGAGTTTGTGGCTTCGCTTGGCACACAACAACCGTCCACAAGTCCGCGGATGACGGAAGAGAGGCGGCTTGTTTTTTGCGCAAATTCACCCAAACGTGAATGCGTCGTGGTAGGCGCCCTGCACCTGTCCGCCGGGGACGGGCCCGCCGCCCGGGACGTGCACCATGTTGCCGATGACGGCGCAGGTTGCGCCGTGCAGACCGTGGCGGGGAATGGCCATCGGCGTCAGCTGCTCCCATGCATCCGTTTTCGGATTGTAGGCCTCGTTGGTGCCGAACACCTTGCCGGTTGCCTCGCCGCCAAACACGACGATCTTCCCGTTGATATAGACGCATGACGGGCCGCTGCGCGGCGTTGGCAAGGGTGCGTGGAACGTCCAGGCATCGGCCTTGGGATCGTAGACCGCGTTCAGCCCCGTATTGAAATCGTACGAATCCATGCGGCCGCCGATGGCGTGGATCTTTCCGTCGACCAACGCAACGCCCATATGATCGCGCTGCCCGACGAAAGGCTGCGTGCCGGTGGATCCGCGCATGCCGGCAAGGATCGTGTATTTGTCGGTTGAGGGATCATAAATTTCGTGCCACTCGACCGATCGCACGTCGCGCCCGCCAAGCAGATGAATCTTGCCGTCGAGCACGATCGCCGACATGGCGCCGCGCGGCCGGCTGAGACCGGCAATTGACGCCCACTGATCGCTGGTCGCGTCATAGACGAAGCATTTGGAATGCGGACAGCGATTCTGCTCGATGAAGCCGCCAAAAGTGTAGATCTTCGAGCCGATCGAAACCCCGGCGACATGATTGCACGGAAGCGGGAAGGGCGCCTTCAGCGACCAGTTGCCGCTTTTCGGATCGAACACCTGATGAAAATTCTGGTCGACGCGGTGGTTCGCGTAACCGGCAATGGAATGAATTTTGCCCTGGCACTCGATCACCGCATGCTCGCCGGTCGGGATCGGCATGCGCGGCTGTTCGACCCATTTGCCGGGATTGGCGGCCTTGGGCGCGACGCTGGTCATGTAGCGCTGCTTCTCGACCGTTTTGGGAATGTCCGTGATCGACTTGTCGTTCAAGCCGAGAAAGAGCGGAAGTTCTTGTTCTGCCATGATCGACCTCAATTGACGTAACTCGGGACGGCGTCCCGCAATAATTTGCGCGTGAGCTCGATGCCCTCGCGCGCGACATCGTACGGCGAGCGCGCCCATTGTTCGGGGTTCGGCGCTTCGTAGCTCAGGTAGCCGGTATAGTTTTTTTCCGCCAACAGCCCGAGCATCTCGCGCCATTTGACGACGCCTTTGCCCGGCGGAAGCCGGTCCGTGGGCCGCCGCACGCCTGTCACGGGGTTCGGCGACAGGTCGCTGTACTGAAAGCAAAAGATCTTGTCGGCCGCCACGCCTTCGAAACCACGGCCGCCGGCGCCGCTGCGCGTGAAATGATAGGCATCGATCAGGTAACCGCAATTCGGCTTGTTCGCGCCTTCGATCAGCTCGGTCAGCACAGCAAGGCTGTTGAGCACGTCGTGCTGCGAATTGAATTCGATCGCAAGCTTCAGTCTGTATTCGGCGGCGATATCGCCCGCTTCCTTGAGATACTTGATCGCATCCTTGATCGGCCCGTTCACCTGGCCCGGCGCGCTCATCAGCGTGTCGCAGCGGAGCGCTACTGCGTTCTCGCAGGATTCGCGAAACACCTGGAACAGCCGCTTGCTCTCATCGCCGGTGGCAAACAGCCAGCCGTATTCTACGCCAAGCACGGCACAGGGAATGCCGCTTTTCTTGATGAGGTCGAGTACGTCGGCACTGCTCATGCCGGCCTCGAAGCATCGCTTGAAATCGGTCCGGCGCAGTTCAACTGCGTCGTAACCCGCCTGCTTTGCGGCGTCGAGCGCGGTGGCCAAAGGCGTCGTGTCGATCGTCCACATGTGAAGGGCAAGGCGTCCAAAGCTGTTCGACATTCCTCAGCGCTCCGTCACTTTCCTTCATATTGCAGGACGTAAAGCCCGGCGTTCGTGTCGGTGAGATACATCACGCCGTTCGGATCAACAAAGACATCGCAGGACTGAATGACCCTGGCGGGGTTTGGTCGCTGGTCGACAATTCTCTCCGGCGCCGGGGGAACGTAGTAGCCGACCTGCTTCGGCGCGAAAGCGTCGCGGATGTCGTATATGCGCAACCCGGCATTGTGGTAGGTCGCGAAGATCAGGTCCTCGCTCTGCATCGAGCCTGGGCGGTTCTCGTGCAGATTGTGCGGTCCGAATTTCGCGCCTTTGGCGCAGAAGTCTTCTTCGGCAGGAGTGGGTAGGGTGGCGATCGAGACCGGATTGGACGGCTCCCTGACGTCGATCAGCCAGGTATAGGCGAGGCCGTTGGCGCAATTCGCCGATGTTGCCTCGTCAGCGACCACCAGCAGCTTGCGGTTCGGCAGCGGCAGGGGCGTGTGCGCGCCGCCGGCGAATGGCGGGGCATAGTTACGATGACTGATCAGCATTGGATTTGGCGGGTCGCTTAGATCGTGCACCGTGAAGCCGCCGTCGCGCCACGCCGCGTAACCGAGATTCCCGGCGCTTATCAGATGATGCAACGCGGTGCGCTTGCCGAATGACGCAGGCGGCGTCTCGCCGCCGGCGCGGTTCATGCCCGGCAGCCACCACCTCCCGACCAGGGCCGGCCGCGCCGGATACGACACATCGATCACGGCCAAGGCGTGATCGATGAAGCCTTCGAAATGGACCGACGCGTAGGCGTAGCGTCCGCCGACCCACCAGAAGCGGTGGGCGCCGAAACCGGGGATGTGCAGGAAGGAGATTTCGCGCGGGGAGGCGGGATTTGAAACGTCGAACACCCGCAAGCCCGCGGCAAAGGGCTGCTCGGTCTGCACCGAGTCGATCAGCGATTTCGCGTAGTAGTCCTGCTGCGTCGCATATTGCTGCATAGCCCAGATGTTCGGCCCGTTGACCGCGAGCAGGATGTCATCGTGAATTTGCAGGTGATGCGATCGGGTGTTCTTCGGCGCCGCTACGAAGGCGACCGTCTTCGGCTTGAGCGGGTCGCGCACATCGACGACCGAATAACCATCGTTGAACATGTGGCCGATGAAGGCGTGCCCCTTGTGCAGGATAACCTGCACGCCATCCGGCCGGCCGCCCTGGTCGTTGCGTGACAGGAAGCGGACGTTGGATGCGGTGGCGCCTGCGGGCGAATTCATCACACGGCTCGCAAATTTCGAGGCCCGGCCGACTTAGCAGGTCGCTGAAAAACGTTCCGTTGTCATTGCGGACGCCGCGAAGCGGCGATCCGGAATCCAGAAACACAACGAACATCAATCTGGCTGGATTCCGGGTTCGCGCCTTCAGCGCGACCCGGAATGACTCAGCAACCTGCTGGCACCAAACGGGCCTCCTCGGGTCATCGTACTGCTGGCTCAGGCCGCCTTTTTTTCCACCGCCGCCGGCTTGCGCATCGTCATGAAGACGCCGGCAACGATCAGGGAAATCCCGATCCAGGTCAGGAACGGGTAGTAGCCCATCTTGCCCGCGGCTGTTGCTGCGGTCACCAGCTGCTGGCAGGTGTCGTTGGTGTAGAGCAGGCATGCGAGCGTGCTCGAGATTTGTTTGGCGGCCAGATAGAAGTAGAGCCACCAGCTCACTGACAGCAACACGCATACGGCGCCGCTCAAGGTCAGCCAGAAGGCATTGTCGGCCTCGATCAAGCGCCGCGTCGGCGGCGCGATCTCATCAAGGCCTCTTTGCTTCGCCTCCGGGCCGAGTTGCGTGACCGACGCCGCCGCGATCAGCAGCAGGACCGCGAGGCAAACGAACACGGTCATGAGCCCATAGGTCTGCTGGATCAGCAGGATCGACGGCATGATGAAAGCCGTCGCCAGACGGCCCACGCCGGCGGCCCAGCCGAAGCCGGAAGCGCGAGCGTTGGTCGGGAACACTTCCGACGTGAAGATCTGCATGGCATTGCCAGCCACCTGGATGAAAAACACCATGATGAAGCCGGCCACCATCAACTCGGTGGGCGCGCCGGCATTGGCGAACACGATGGCCATGATGGCGGCGCCGATAAACGCGCAGACCGACGTGATCTTGCGGCCCCATTTGTCGAGCGCGTACATCATGAACAGGCTCGCGCAGGGCACCGCGAAGTTCATCGCCAGGGTGTATTGCAGCGACTTGGTGATCGTGAAGCCCTTCTCGTTCATCATGTTCGGCAGCCATGCCCCAAGGCCGATTGCGACGCCGAAGAACGCGGTAAAGCAGATCATTCCGGCGATGACGCGCTTGGGGAACATCCGGAACACCACCGCGAAGGGATCGCTCCTGGTGTTGCTGGCGGCATCGGTCGAGAGCGAGCTCAGGGCCGGCACGCTCGGAACGTCTAATCGCTTGAGCACGTCGAGCGCGTCCTGGCCGCGGCCGTGCGTCGCCAGATAGCGCGGCGATTCCGGCAGCGTGAAACGGAACACCCACACAATCAGAGCCCCGACGCCGATAATGAGCCACGCGGTCCGCCAGACGGTGTCGGGCGCGGTGGGGAAAATTGTCGTGCCCAGCAGGAGCACCAGTGCCGTTCCGATCGGCCACACGCAGGCGCCGCCGATGAAGTGAACGATGGCGAGGATGCGTCCGCGAATTCGCTTGGGCGAATATTCGCCGGCATAGGCAAAGGCCAGCGGCTGCTCGGCGCCAAGGCCGAGGCCCGCGATGAAGCGGCAGATGACAAGCATCGTGACGTTCGGCGCGAGCGCACCGAGGATGGTGAACACGCCGAACAGCAGCAGGTTGAACTGATAGATGTAGCGGCGGCCGAACCGGTCGCTGAACTGGCCTTGCCCCGCTGTGCCGATGAACATGCCGAAGATGGTCGCGGCGCCAACGAGGGCAACCTCTGCGCCGCTCGCGAACTTCGACGACAGGATGTACGGCACGAGCGAGCCGAAGATCGTGAAATCAATGACGTCAAAAAAGTATCCAGCTGCGATCAGCGCGATCACTCTGCGATGCAGCGGCGATATCTTCGCCTCGTCGAGCGCGTTGCCGACATATGCCTCGATGGTCTGAGCCACGGCTATTCCTCCCTCGTCCCTGTTTTTGGTGGTAACCCAGCAACCGTCGTTAGGATGAGCCAGAAATTGGCGATTGGCCAGACTGTTTATGGGGGTGCGGACAACTGCGTCGGCAGGCACCTTGCAATTTATCAGGGAAGGGGCTGCCGTTTATCGCGATCTTCAATTCGATGTCCGCCCGGAAGAACGGCGACAATGCCCTGGAAGGCGGTCCAACAGGGATGCCATCTACCAGGACAAAGTGGCGGTGTGCAGTCCGGAAATCAGCCCTAATTGAACGACTGAGCAAAACAAGACCGATCCTTGGATCATCAACACTTGAGTTGATCGTCCGCATCGCGGGCAGCGCTGCAAAGCGCGCCGATCCCGTTGCGGAAAACGCGATTTCGCGTTGATTGATCAGTTCAGCATTGTGAGCGACCACATCGCACTTGCTTGCTGGTTGGGTGTTGCAACCGGCGACAATCAGCCAGACGACACGTTGGGATAGTGGTCATACCCAAGGTCGGACATTCAAATGAGCAATTTTTCCCGCTATCTGCGCGACGCGGGTATCAAGGTGGGTCCCGTAATTTTGCTCCAATTGGGGAGCAGCTTTCAAATTGAGTTGTCGGGGAAAGGGGGCGTTCCAATGTGGAGCACGCTGTTTACTGTTGTTTTGGTCCTTGCTGCCACATTGAACGTCCTTGCAATTGTCAGCGAATACATACATCCAGAATCCTGAAAACCGAGCTTCCCAACTGCGCCGATTAGTTGATCGAATGATCAACCTTTTGGCCCTTAGCGGACATGTAATCTGTCGTAACGGATTTCCGCTTTTGGGGCGGAAGCGTAGCTTTCGCAATCGTAGCCTCAAAGGCGTAGCCGCAAGGTTCGCATTTCCAAATGTGTCGGACCCGGTATTCGTCAACCGTAGTCCGAACAGTCCGGGACAATTAGCTGAGCGCCGCATTGGGCGCATTTGATCACCGCAGCATCGCTCTGCATGGACAATCCTCGCGCTACGAGTTGTTTGTTCAGAACCGCAGCATCACCAAACGCAGGATCTCAAGATTTAAAATGCTAGGAGCCATAGCGGAGGAACCGTCCGTGACAACGGAGCGGCCATGCTTCGGCTGCACGTAGGAGGTTAAGTACTTTCTAGGGTAGAACGCACTCGCAAGCTAACGGATGACTGGACCGCTCCGGTCGGTGAACACGATCGGGCCACCGGCCTTGATGACCGTTGGGTTTTGCGCGGTCATGATGTCCGTGCCCAGATTAAGTTCGCGCGCCGAGATGCCGATCACGGCGATCAAAAACGCGGCGACGAGCCCAACCGCCACGATCTTGAGGTGGGTGGACCGGTCCGCTGTGTGCATCGACCAGTTCATAGGATCCTCAGCTTCGCTGCTGTTCGTTAGACTGCTGTTTTTCGATCAATGTCTGCAGCGCCTCTCTGGCTCGCTGCCGTAACGCATCAAAATCATCGGCCTTCGTCGCAGTTTGGAAAAAATTCTGGTCCGTCGCTACCGGTGAGGCCGGAATGACTTGGGTAACCGCAAGCCCGGTTACGATCAAAGCTGCGGAGCCGACCATTCCCTTCGTCATGACTCCCATTCGCCGTCTCCCCATTCCTTGTTGGGGGAGCATTAAAACCCACAACCGGAAGGGATCGGAACGTTATACCAACGTATAGCCCAGCAACTGAGATTGCCGTTTTTCTTGAAAGCAAAAGGCCCGCAATAGATGACCGCGCTTAATTCTAAGTCGCTGATCATATTATTAGAAAACGATTTAACCCCTTTCGTTTGGAGTTAAAAGCATGGCGTTATTTCAAAAAGGTCAACCGAAGATCGGCGGCAGAGCGAAGGGTGTTTACAATCGCATTTCACATGCGTTCCTGGAGGCACTGTTAGACGACATCGCGGCCCGTGGAATCGAGGCGATCAGGATTACTCGCGTCGAGCGACCTGCGGAATATTGCAAGATCGTCGCAAGCCTTTTACCGAAAAAATTTGAATTTAGCGACAACCGTTTGACGGAAATCACGGATGACGAACTCATTGCTTACCTCGAATATGCCCAGCGAGAGCTTGCAGAGCGTAGTCGAGGCATTGAAGAGCGAACAGAGCCGAAGACGCACTGAAGACCGCCTTCGCTACTACAAGCCATATCCCAAGCAACTCGCCTTCCATGCAGCTGGCGCCTCGCACAGAGAACGCCTCCTTATGGCCGGCAATCAGTTGGGCAAGACGCTTGCTGGTGGTTTTGAGGCCGCCATACACGCCACGGGTCGCTATCCCGAGTGGTGGCAAGGCCGCAGCTTCGACAAGCCGGTTGTCGGCTGGGTGTGCGGTGTCACCGGCGAAGTCGTCTGCGACACCGTCCAGAAAGTTCTAGTTGGTCGTCCAGGGCAGGAGGGGACGGGAGCAATACCAAAGGATGCCATTGTCGAGCTGGTATCGGCTCGCGGCATCCCCGATCTATTGGACACCATCAAGGTCAATCACTGCCCAACGTCATCGATGGTCATGGTGGTGACGTAACGATCGGGCGACTTCTCATTCAGGAAGCGCCGTACGACTTCGGACATGCGAGCAATGGTGCGGATGGCTTTAGTGTAGCATGACCAGAAGATTCACCACATGGCACAACATGCAGAACGGATCGGGCAACTGCAGCTGGTCCTTGTCCGAGGACCAGATCCTTCGGCAGCCAGACCTATCAGGTGCGTATTGCCTCTACGCTCGCCCTTTGGGTTACCATTGACTCGACTGAGGTGGTCACGGCCAATAGCGCCGCCGCCCTGATGCCTGCGAACGTGCGCTAATATTTCGAGGTCACGCCTGGACAGATGCTCAATTTCATCAGCACGAGCACATCGACCGGCTACATATCACTTACGGAGATGACCTGACTCCACAGGGACGCGGTTTGCCATAACAGGCCGTCCCCAACTGGCCCCCGCGTTGGTTCTGACTCCTTACCTGCGCGGGGCTATCTTTCGGCTATTGATTACCGCGGGTATTAGCCACTCGATAGCCGGACAAACGCTAGCTAACAAAAGTTCCGAAAGCCTCGCCCGCGCAAATTACGAAGCTAACTTGTTTGTCAGATACTAAATTGCACGTAATTTGAATATCTTCGTTCCCAATTTATGATAACCTCTACGTCCCCGATCCATGATCTTGGATTTGCTCGTAGGTATAGGAGGGCTCCACGATGGCACGCACGAAGCGAATATCGAAGCGAAAGCGTCGGCGGATAGCCCTACCGTTACTGGGGGCCGCCGGGATGTCTTTGGCGATGACGGGCGGCGCATCAGCAATTGCGCCGACAGCGAATGTATCGTCGCAAGACACCGGACCGCGTCCCGTAATTACTCTCGGTGAAGAGGAAATCTCTGATGTTAGCTTGGGGACGTTCTATGTCTTCGACAAGGAGAACGAACCCGAGCTCGGCCAAGGCCTTCAACTTGCAGCAAGAGGCGGCTGTGGCTGCGGCTGCGCAGCACGAGGCTGCGGAGGCTGCGCAGCACGAGGCTGCGGGGGCTGTGCAGCACGCGGCTGTGCAATACGAGGCTGCAGAGGCTGTGCGGTAGTACGAGGCTGCGGAGGCTGCGGAGGCTGCGGCTGCGGGGGCTGCGGCTGCGGAGGCTGGGGTTGGGGAGGCTGGGGATCCTGCTGGGTATGGACTCCCTTGGGCTGGGTGGCTGCCTGCTAACCTTTGCTTATGCGTCGAACTCTTTGGCGAACGCGGCAGCTATAGCCGGATCAACAAAGCACCAGCGAACGTAATAACCGCTATTCTCATCGCGCCACCCGGTTGAGTTGAATCCCGCACGCCCGTGACGAGTGTGGAATTCGTACATAGCATCCATCGGTTTCCAAAGCCTCCTCGCCGCACATCGGTTTCAACAATGTACCGAAAGTCTTTTTGGATTTCTCTGGCGCTATCGCGATGCTTATGGCTGGGCATTCGTCCTTCCTTCGCAATCTTTGCTGCAAACATTCCGCTATTTCCGCATCAACAAAATACCAACGGGCATACATGCAACCATCCTTGTAACGCCCAACATTCCGATGTGGTTTTATTTAGTGGCGGGCGTGGAAAACGAATCATGGCGTCCTACTTGCGCCGATTGCCACGTCTAGGCACGACGTTTTCGACAATATGCGGAATGACATCCCCAACCCCTGCCACCGCCTAGGGAGTCCAAATGTGCGCAGCCTGGACCAGCTCTAACTGATCCGGGCCTTTCCCAGATCTAGCGCGCCTTAAGTCCGCCATCGCTTGCTCGCAGGTCGCCCGCCAGTATAGAGGGACAAATTTCCTTGGGCTTTCTTTTGTGAGAAACTAGCACAGCGTTAAAGGGGGCAAAATCATGGCCGTGATCAAGAGGGAGCCTAAGGCGTCGAACCTAACGATCCGATTGAAGCCCTCCTTGCGGGCGATGGCAGAAAAGAGGGCAGCCGAGGGGGGTCCGTCGCTCGCGAGTGACATTTCCCAATTGATCGTTGCTGACGCCAAGGCTTACGGAAACGACAGGCGAAAAAAGGGTTTCAGCGATTAACAAGCGCGATCAAGCCGCAACGACCTATAACACCCTCGGCAAGTCGGGGAAGCCTGCACCGCAAGGATCGTTCATATTGTGGGCGGTGAGTTCGTCGAGCCAATCAATTAACTTGGCGTTATGTCCGCGTTCCTCGATCAAATGCTGCACGTGATAGCGACCAGCGCGGCTGCATTTAGGGCAGTGGACCTACAACACGTCGAGTTTGCCAATTAAACCAGCAAAGATGATTGCGCCGTCGCGGGGCATGGCTTGTAGCCCAATCAGACGGCCAAATGTTTAGAACGCGCAACTGACCC
>Ga0075425_100005892_pt1 | contig 12774 bp, 11 predicted proteins | sample SoiMethybrSBSTD4_FD_75300 | JGI IMG/M metagenome (GOLD analysis project Ga0075425, IMG submission 75300) | Bulk soil microbial communities from a Populus tree surrounding site in Tennessee, USA - Soil MetaG P. TD hybrid SBSTD4 | ecosystem: Environmental > Terrestrial > Soil > Tree plantation...
CCGACATCGTTGCTCGGCGAGAACAGTCGCTTGAACAGAGCACAGGCTTTGGCGTCTTGATCCTGCAGCTTGTAATTGTTGGCCAGCCAAGGACTGCGCGATACAAAAACACCTTCTCCCGGCGCCAGAACATCGACGTCAGTCTTGGCTCGATAACGCAACGCGAGGCCGCCGATCATGGGCAGCTGCTCGATCGACGCGACGGTGCCGCGGACCTGTGGATCGTCTGCCCTTAGGAACCCAACAAGGGGGATCAGCGGCAGGCTCGCATCCAGCTCCCTGCCGCCAAAGCTCTGCGTGAAGGCGTTGCTCTCGCTGTCCAAACCAAGCCCACAAATCGTCGCACGCATGCGGTCGTGGACTTTTCGGCAGGGTTCCAGCGGCGGTTGGAAATTGAACCGCTCCGCTTCGCGCACCGTGCGATCCATGGCTACCCAACCCACGATCTTGGAAAAGGTAAACTGGCGGCGGCAGGCGAAGCGCCACCATGTCGTCAATCACATCTTCGTTGCTCGTTCGGATACCACCACTGACCGCAGCCAGTCCGACAGCCCTTCGGCGCGAAGCGTTTCTGCATGATCGTCGACGCAGCTTTGAATCCTGGAATCGTCCCGGAGGTCCTCAATTCAAAACCTCGTTCACGCGCACCCCTCAGAGGGTCAGTTCGCCAAGAGTACCAGTGGAATTTAGAAAGGCGAGATGCGGGTTCTCTTGAAATTGGAAAGGCGGAAAACCCTTACGCTGGTCTTCGCGTCGACCCATCAGGTGCGATCCAGCCTGCCCTAGTAGAATTTCGGGATGACGGTTCGATGTCGGCGTGGCGTTCGAGGAAGACACCCGGCGGTGATGGCTTGGGCATCCGCCCCTTCGCCGGGACCTGCACGTCAAGCCCAAAACCTTGGCGAGCGCTCGAGTTTCCGCCAGGCCTTGCTCGCCCGGCGCCAAACATGTGCGGCCTCGGCATCATGATGGCCAGCTGCGTAGCTTGCGGCGCGGGCTGCCCCAGATCCGACCTGGCGCTGTTGCTGGATTTCGATCAGGCGTGCCGTCATGCGAGCATCGTTGATGTAGCCGAACACGTCTTGTAGGGCCTTCAATTGGCGAATGAACCGCTTGCCCTCGCCCTGATTGAACAGTGGTGCCATGAACTCGGCCAGATAGCGTAGCTTCTTTAGGGCTTTGCGCATTTCATGACGCTGCGCGGCGTCTAGACGGTCGAGGTGCCGCGCAAGCTTGGCTGGCTTTTTCCAGGCCTTGGCTAAGGCCTTGCGGGCGTGCTTGGTGATGGGTTTGTTAAGGCCACCGATCTCATTGAGCACGCGCGGCCAAAGGGTCAGATAGAGTTGCAGCTTGGCCCAATTTGGACCGCTCAATACCCGCCGGACCTCATCACGTTTGGCTTCGCGGTTCCGCAGCAAGGCCTCATGCAACTCGGCAAACCCAGTCTTGTCGGAGGCGACGGCTTCGACCGGCGCCAGAACCCCTAAGATGAGAACGTCCGCGTCGCGCAAGATGCCGACAGCGCGGCCCATGTCGCGCGCGGAGCGCTCAAAAGCACGCGAAGAGGCGCGGTCGACAAGGGGGCGGAGGGCGCGAAGCGCGCTGCGCAAGCGGCGTATTCCGATCCGAAGCTGGTGGGCGGCTTCAGGATCGTCGGTTTCAAGGACGGCGCGGCGGTTGACCAGGACCTGCCGGACCGCAGAGTCCAGCATGGAGGAGAGGGCTTTTCTGCAGGTATCCTTGCGGGAGATGCGCGCCGAGCGCGCCTTCTCGGGTTCGATGCTGCCGTCTTTCTTGCCTAGCACGAGTCGATAGCCGCGTTCGGCCTTGCTGCGGGAACTCAGCTTGAGTTCATGCCCAGCAAGCAACTTCTCAGCGGCAAGCAGCAAACCCTCAGCACTACCGGCCTTCAGCTCGAGTTCCGCCTCGCGCAGGTCCTGCCGTTCCTCGCCGGCGCGCACCTCACCGTCGTCAATGGCCAATTCGATTTCGCTGTCCTGGACCTTGATGCTGCGGGTGGTACGCTGGACAACGGTTTCGAATACCGGGCGCAGCGTTGTGTCGCAGAGGACCTTCTGCACGGCACGCCGAACCTTCTTGTCGGAGATCTTCCTGATGTCGGGTCGTTCGTCCGCAACGATGGCCTGCAGTTCGATCGGGTTGGAAATGCCCTCCTCTACATGCTGATCGACCTTCACCGTCTGCTGCCAGCCGCCCTCCTGACGGCGCAGCCGAAGCGAGACACCGGCAGCGTGCAAGTCGTGTGCAGGAGTGTCAAAGTAGACGGTCCTGAGTTCAGTTGTTGCGGCCGCGCCTATGCTGAGGTCGCCGGCCGCAAAATCGCCGGCGAGCCGATCGACGTCGGGTTTGCTCAATTCGACCTTGAGCTCCAGTTCGTGCACAAGCCAATCCCCCAGGCAACGCATCGTTTTTTCCGTTAACCGCAAGCGGGTTCGGTGCGCGAGACCATTGTGACAAACATATGACGGCTCGCGAGAGTTCTCCAGGCGCCAAAAGTATGAGGATCCCAGCAACGCATGGGCGGCTGCGACCTTGATGCCCAAATTATAGGCAGCGAAGCCACATTGAGCGCCGAGCCAAGCCCTCCCCCGCCGATGGCGATTCAATGCGGAGCGGCAAACTTCGCGCGAGGGGTGCAGGAACATCTGGCGCTCGAGAACGCCATTCTACGGCACCGGAGCAAGTCAGCGTTCTCGCACGTCCGGACCCATTGCGGAGCGTGGCAGCCCGTTTGATCTCGAGCTTGACAAGACGAGTGCGCCAAATTCCTTCACTCGCCATAAAGCGATGCAATCTCAGTAAATGTCGGGCACATACATCTCTCTTGGGACAGGCATTCTCTGATACTCGGGATCATGAGAGCGATTGGGCAAGGCGATGGCAGCATGCTTAACCTCCTTGTAGGGGATCTGACCCAGCAGGTGATGGATGCAGTTGAGGCGCGCCCGCTTCTTATCGACCGCCTCGATCATCCACCATGGCGCCTCCGGAATATGGGTCCGCTCGAGCATCACTTCCTTGGCTCTCGTGTAGGCTTCCCAACGCCGGCGCGACTCCAGGTCCATTGGACTCAGCTTCCATTGCTTCAGGGGGTCGTGGATGCGCATCAGGAAGCGAAAGTGCTGCTCCTCGTCGGTGATCGAAAACCAATATTTGACGAGCACGATGCCTGAGCAAACGAGCATCTTTTCAAACTCAGGGACCGTGCGGAGAAACTCCTCGTACTCCCCGTGCGTGCAGAAGCCCATAACGTGCTCTACACCAGCGCGATTGTACCAGCTGCGATCGAAGAGCACGATCTCGCCCCCAGCCGGCAGGTACGCGACGTAGCGCTGGAAATACCACTGCGTACGCTCGCGCTCGTTGGGTGCGGTCAACGCGGCAACCCGGCAAACACGTGGGTTCAGACGCTGCGCTATGCGTTTGATGACACCTCCCTTGCCGGCGGCATCCCGGCCTTCGAAGATCACCACCAGCTTGAGCTTCTGGTCGACCACCCAATCCTGCAGCTTCACGAGCTCGCCCTGCAGCCTGAACAGCTCCTTGAAGTAAACAGACCGGTCAATACTTTGTGGCTGCGGACGGTCCGCGAACTCGGCAATCAACTTGTCGAGGCGGTCATCATCAATCTCCATCTCCAGCTCCTCCTCGAAGCTGTCGACGAGATCGCCCCGCACGCGGCTGTCAAGGTCTCGAGCACGTGAGCTATCAGTCATGGAGAACATTCCTTTCCTAGGGCAGAAGTTCGGTCCGGCGAAGGAGCAAGCCTGCTTGCGGACTGGACCATGACCGATCGGTGAATGCTACGATTCCGTCGGCAACACGGTGCATCAAATGACGCGGACACCAATTGGCTCGGATGGTCTAGCCCGGCTGCGCCTGTGCCTTGAGGTCTCGCGTAAACGTTGACGTGACCACGACGGCGATGCCGCGACGGATCCTGGCTGGTCAAGCCCTGGGGACACGTCCCGGTGTGGCGCTGTTGAGCCTGTATGCATATGACCGCGAACGTGAAGCCGCCGGCCATGTTGCACTAATGCGCGCCTTGCCGTCATGACGCCGGCCGTGGCCACCGGAACTTTGCCAATCCGTGAACACGTCTGCAATTTCCTGCCATCAGTCGCCGACCGCTGTCCGTGCATCCGATAGACACGTTCATGCACGGACCGCGCAACAGCTGCATGACAAATTATCCCTTTAATCCCACCGCATTTTTCGGCCGACAACGAAACAGCAGAATCGGGGTTTGAGTGATCAAAGCTCACCGCAACGCGTCACTGCTGCGCAGGCAACATCCCGCGTTAATTTCCGGCCCGCGCCTTGCACTGCGCAACTGAGGTCTGAGCCCGGGCATAAGCGATGTGTGTGGTGTCCCCCTTTAGCCATCCCGGTCTGCTCGGCGCATAAGCGACCGCACACGGGTCGATGAAAAAACTCTCAGCAAGTATTGGCCCGCGGGAGAAGCAGCGTGCCAAAGAGCATGATTGCCATCGCCAGCGTCACACTGCACTAGCAGCAAATTGCGCTCCCTGGCCGGTTGGAGCCCGTAGAGGCTCGAGAGGCAGGAGCGCTCCGGGCGACTACAGGGCAAGGGAAAAAGCTCGGGCGGACGATGGGGCAGACTGAACTCCCCCAGGGCAAGAGCACACGGGAGCAAGTTCCTCGTTGCAGGCAACCGGGATGATACGTTGGAACTTATCAACTGCCGGCGGTGATCGCGCCGCCAAGATAGGGTCTGTGAGAGGAAAAGCAGAGCATGTTCTGCAGCCTCTAGCCAATGGCCGGCCCACATGCCGCGGTCCCAGGGTGTGGGGACGCTGCCGGTCTGGCCGATCTTCGTGTTTCTTAGTGCGCAGGAGCTACTACCGGAAACGCGTCATGACACAACCGAGCTTAGGTTGCGCGGATGTGAGGCTTCGCGCGGATCGCGACATCTCCACGTCACACGACCGGAGTATTCTGGTTGGCATGTGGAGTAAAAATGGTGACCGCGCGGATCGTAGCGTGCTAGCGCGCTGGCTGGAAGCAATCGCCGCCGTTGTAATCGTCCTCATCGGCGTGCTTGGTTGGAAACTAATCATTGTCGATGTGTGGCTGGCCGAGACTGATGAACATTCGATAGGTGTTGCGCACGCCTTGGCCGCAAAGACCCACTGAGGTTTCCTGGGTCCACCTGCTTACTTCTCGCGAGTTGCTGATCCCTGCTCAATCTCGAACGCCAGCGTGAGCGCTCGACATCTCGTCACGCGCTAGCATGCTACCGCACCTCGCAACCCCATAGCCCGTAGCCGTGTGCCGATTGGGTGCTGATCCCAGCAGCGCTGACGTCGTGCGCCCGTGTAAACCAACACTCCTAGCAAGACCTGTCGGTGCCCTTACTTTGCGCCGCGGGTATTGGACATCATGAACACAGAAGGGTGGGCGCGCCTGCGCTAATTTTGGCCGGCGCGCCACTCTCTCTTGTGCGAAGAGAACCAGCGGATCACAAGTGTAGCCGCCAATAGTTCGGGGATGACGTCATGTGACGCATCAGATCACGCTCAAGTTCATCGGTGAGATGCCCGCCACGGCCTTGGATGAAGCGAGCAATTTCGCGTTCGGCGCGGCGGCGCCTATAATTGCTCACCGCGTTGGACAGGCGTTGCCAGAAACCGGCGTTAGCCGGAGGATTGGTGTCATCGCGCACCTTTGGCGTGCTGACATTGGGCGCGAACTGTTTGTGATGGGCTAGGTAGCTCATGATAGGTTTCCTACGGGTTTCCTTGGATACGACAGCCGCCGTCGTGCCCGGCGCCAACGGCGCCGAGCCTTAAGCCCGCGTAGCGGGATGCGGTGTTAGCGAGGTGGGGGCTCCACGATCTGGGAGATGCGCTCTTAATACCGGGAGCGATCCTGCTCCTGGAAGAAGGTCTTGCTGTCGAAGGCGCTCGCGGAAGCAGCCACGCCGGTCAAGACGGTGAGAGCGAGAAGAGCGGAGAGGAGGGTCTGCATGATCATTCCCCTTGTTTTTGTTGTTCAATCTGTCGCGAGTCATTGCTCACGCAGGTGCAATATGGTGTTTCTTGCAGTTGCGAAAAGATGTCCTCACTCATCCGTGATGAACGGTGATCAGCGTTGCTGACCGCTGCCCTCGCGCGACATTCTTCAGGCATTCGCTGGATTACCGAACCCGTTGAATTGAAGGCGACGCCGTTGTGGGGCGTATTTGATGTCGAAGCGCTGCCGTTGGGTGCAACGGCAACGGCCAACAAGCTGGCCAGCCGTTTTGGCTCTACCAATCGCAAAGCTCGTTGGCTTTGCACATCTGGCCGCCCCGCATCATTCATACATGGCCGATCAATAATCGCACGATGCGCGAAGAAGCAGCGATGCTTTTGCTTCGCGGCCGACGAAAGCTTTGGCAAGTGTGTCGATTACGTCGATTGCGCGAGATATCCGTTGGATGCTCGGTGCGAGACTTGGATAGCTTTATCGCCGATGCCGAGGCCACCTCCAGCAATATTGGATCGCTTCAATCCTGATCGGGGGCTTAATCGGGGGTGATAGCGGGTGTGTCTGGAGGCATATCTAAGGCGATGATCAATTGCGGTCGCCCGCGGACCGCTGCTTTGTCAGACGATGCGCGACACCGCACGTCGGCTAGCGCGAGCAGCGATGGGCTATTCCCGTCTCTGACCTGCAAGTCAGGTCGCCAGGTAACCGACGTTCTAGTAAACTGCGAACTGCAGGTCTTCCGATCTGCGAGCCACGATAACGACTAACAGGATGCGTCGGCAAATCTCTATGAGCTGATCGAGACGGACCTTAGCGAGCGCTCGCGACCGCCACTTTAGCCGTTTGAATGACGTTTATTGCTGCCCGGGAGCGTGCACCGCGACAAGTAGGTTCCTGTCGTTTTGAGAAAGACACTCTTGGCCGAACCCTGATGGCATCCTTCTAACACTTCCGGCAAGGTAAACGTGGCACGGGCGAAGGTCTCGCGCACACTGAACGCCAATCTTCGCTCGCGTGTCCTAACGGCGTGCGAGCCATCCGACCCCGCACTGGGTGGCTCGCGTTCGTGCCCGAGGCCATTGTGCGGCTTGGTCGCGGATGCCTCATGAGTTGCGGTGCCCCCAGAGCCGCACCGTTCGTCGTTTGGCTGGTTTCTTTGGTCCGCGCCGTCGCTCAGTCTTGGGTGTGAGTGAAAAATGAGCATGTGCATGCACGCCGTTGGCGACGTCAGCGTTGGGAGCGCAGCCCGGTCCCGTTTGCGTCCGTCATCGAACGGCACGGCGATCAGATTTGCAGCGGGTACGGCGGTCGCCATCGATCTGGCATTGGGAATCTGGTCGCGAGCCGCGGGGGCGCAGGAGGCGCAGCGTGCCACCATCACTGTTCCAGCGGTAACGCGTGCGGAGCCTGCGTCCACGACACTACTTACGATCCGGGTCGGTCCCCAGGCGACGCTACCCAAAAACGGCAGCATTCGCATCCGCGGTCTTCCCGCCGTCGTGGCAGTCTCCAGTGGCTACGCCGTCGCGCCGGGAGCGTGGTTTGTGCCTCTGGTCGCCGTTCCAGGTCTCAAGATTATCGTTCCGGGCGGAGTGCAAGAGAAATCAGAAGTCGCAATTGACCTCGTCACGGATGACGGAAGCGTGCTGGCGCAGGCAAGAACGCTATTGGTGGTTGCTCCGGCCGGGCCAGCACACTCTCACCAACAGCATGTGGTGGCCGCCGCGGCCACCAAGCCAGATTTTGATCCTTCACCGCTGGCAGCTATTGGGAAGGGATTCGATGCTTTCGTAGCGAAGCGGGCGCTGACCACCGACCCCAAGAAGGTCGAAACGAAACGCGCGCTCGGCGCCGATCAGAAAGCTGAGATGTTCAGACTATTTCTGACTTGGCCGCAGAACCCACTTGAGGTCGACGTCGTTGTGCGGCTGACCTCTGAAAGCGGCGTCGGAAACCCGATCGGCACCATTGCTGTGAAGAACAGCGAAGTGTTAGTCGCAGGCCGAAAAGAGCCAGCTTTGTTATTGACACCAAACTTACGCGGGCTGCGACCCGGATTATATGCTTTTCACGTTCACGAGAATCCGAATTGCGGATCTGCAGTAAAGGACGGCATAGCCGTTCCGGGTCTGGCGGCGGGTGCTCACCTATGGCTGTCAGGAATGGGAAAATTGAGCGGGACGACCTTTACAAGTCATTTGGGTGACTTGCCCAATCTTGAAGTGAATGCCGATGGAACCGCTACAAAAGCCGTCGTCGCAGCACGCCTGAGCCTCGCTGATGTCGCCAATCGGGCATTGATGATACATGCAAGTCAGGACGACAACTCTGCACGAATGGCTTGCGGTCGATTAAACTAGCATTGAAAGCCGCGACCGCGCGGCCAGCCATCCTGGTGGTCGATCGATCGTGCATCAATGAGGCGCCGGCGCATCAAGAACCTCCTCCTCGGGAGCCGACGCTTGAGTGAACGTTGGCGTGGCCCCGGAACAGACATGATCAACGGTGCGATCGCTCAGGTAGCAGGCGCAGCAAAGTTGCCAGGCACTGTGCAATATCCTGGCCGGCGGTATCGATGGATGACTTCTGTTTCCGCCGCCCTTACTGCGGCAGGCGCGGCGACGCTGCGTCGAGCGTCGCGTGTTATTTGCAGCGGATTGACAGGGTTTCCAATGACCTGCGACCAACGCAAAGATTGTCCCCAGCAAGGGCGTAGGCAACGCGCTATCCTTTGTCGTCGATTGCACCAGCCTCATCGCCGTTATGAGGCGACAAGCTTGACTTTGCGCTTGCGCAGAGAATAACCTCGGGTTTGGGTTGGCAAGGCGACCCACGGACCGCGTAAAGGGTTCAACCCACCTCCTCAGCACTGAGCTGACATCTCCTTCTTTCTTGCCCGAGAGTTGCGGTCGCCGGGCACAGGGAAAGAAGGTGTGTCATGCCGCAGGCCCTGCCCGCGAATCCCGATCTCGATTGGTTGCGAAAAGCCGCCAAGAAGCGGCTTGCGACTTTGCGCGCTGCGAAGCCGGAAGCAAAGCTCCATCACGCCCAACTCGCCGTTGCCAACGATTATGGCTTCAAGAGCTGGCGTGCGCTCAAGGCGCATCTCGAAACGGTCAATCCACGCTTGGCCGAACGCGATCGAGTTTTCGATGCCGCCCGCGCCGGCGACATAGAGATCGTCCGGCGCGCCTTCGCTACGGGTTTCAACCCTGCTACTGCCGATCGAGATGGCCGCACCATCCACCAGATCGCCAAGGAGTATCGCCACGAGGCCATCGAGCTGCTTGCGCGCGATGCCCAAGGCGGAAGCATCCGCTCCGGGGCTGAGTTAGAGGCCTTGCAAGGCATCGCCAGCGCAGCACAATCAGGAGAAGTTGACGCGCTGCGGCAGGGGCTCGATGCGCGTCCTGACCTCATCAATGCGCTGGCCGGTCGTGGGTTCCCAAAGGCCACCGCGCTGCATCTGGCCGTCTTGCGGAACCGGCATGACGCTATACGTCTGCTTGTCGCGCGCGGTGCCGATCTCGACGCCCGCGAATTTCCCGACAACGCTGCGCCGCTTCACTTCGCGGCGATGTACGGCGATCTGGAGACGATCAGGCTGCTGGTCGAGGCAGGCGCCGACGTCGAGGGCAAAGGCGATGACCCCGGGGTTGGCGTCCTTGGTTGGGCGACTTGCTTCCGACAGGTGCGAGACGAGGCGGCCGTGTACCTTCTCAGTCACGGGGCGACGCTCAATCTATGGAGTGCGATCGCGCTCGATAGAATCGACGATGTGCGGGCCATGATCGCTCGCGATCATGCTTTGCTTACGGCGCGTATGACGCGCACTCACCATCGCCGCACACCCCTGCACCATGCTGCTGCAAAAAACCGGCCGGCGATTGTGCACCTTCTGCTCGAACTCGGGGCCGACCCGAATGCAACCGATGCGACGGGTGTGACAGCGCTAACGACGGCCGCCCAGGAGAATGCCGATCCGGCGATTATGTCCGCTCTTCTGGCGGCTGGTGCTCGGCTTGACTTTCTGGCGGCGGTCAATCTCGGCCGTTATAGCGAGGCTGAGGCGATGCTGCGCGATGACCCTGCGCGCATCGGCCCCGACGGGCGCGACACCATTGCCCTGCATCTCGCGGTCAGCAAGCGAAACCTGGTCACCATCCACTGGCTGCTCGCGCACGGTGTCGACGTCAATGCCAAGCGGTTCATGTGGGACTGTAATCACACCGCGCTGCACATGACCGCCGAAAGCGGCGCCATAGGTATCGCGCGACTCTTGCTCGAAGCTGGCGCTGATCCCAACATCCTCGACGACAAATTCAATTCCACCGTTCTCGGCTGGGCGACCTTTTTTGGCCGCGCAGATCTTGCGGAACTTCTCCGTGAGAAGGGCGGGGCGAGCTAGATAATGGAGCCGCTGGCGGCTGTTGCCGAGAGCGGCCGCCATGATGGCGCATTGCGGTGGTGTCGACAGCCGCTGCGTTCCTTCTGCGCTCGGGGAAACGATGACCCAGTGTCGAGCAAAAAAACTACAGACTTTCAGTTCGCATCTGTTTTTCAGCGCACCGTCTCTGCCGCATTGTGGCCGACCGTGGGCGCCCAACATGGCCGACGACACCAAAGACGGGATCATCGCGCCGCTTCACGTAGCCACTTGACTGTCACATAGCTCAGTAGTTATATATCTATCAATAGCCGTGTGGTTATTAATCCGTATGCCGAACGCTCACGATCTGCTCTTCAAAACCCTCGCGGACCCCACTCGGCGGGCGATCTTCGAGCGATTGTGCCGCCACGGAGAGCAGACAGTTGGGGCTCTTACAGCTCGGGCGGGGGTCTCGCAACCGGCCGTGTCAAAGCATCTCCGCGTTCTGAAGCAGGCCGGGTTGGTGCGCGACCGCCACGAAGGTCGCCACACGCACGTTAGCGCGCAGCTCGGCGCGCTTGCCCCACTAATCGACTGGACAAGCCAAATGACCGGCTTCTGGCGGAGCCGGTTCGACGACCTCGAAGATCTACTAAAAAGGATGGACCAATGAAGGAAACGTCGACCGAAATGCGCTCTGTCGTTGTCGCACGTGAAATCCCCCATCCACCGGAGAAGATCTGGCGCGCGCTGACGCAACAGCACCTGTTAGAGGAATGGCTGATGAGGAACGACTTCAAGCCGGTCGTGGGCCACCGTTTCAATCTAAGCGGAGACTGGGGCGGCGTGCTAGACTGCGAGGTCTTGGCCGTCGAACCAAACAAAATGCTGTCCTACACTTGGAATTTTGCGCACGACGATGCGGCCTACAATGTGCGGAGCGTGGTGACCTTTACACTCACACCGACGAGCACGGGGACCCACCTGCGCATGGAGCAGTCGGGCTTCCGGCCGGATCAAAAGCAGGCGTTCGGGGGTGCCAACGCAGGCTGGCAGCAGTTCTTCGCAAAGCTGGAGCGGGTCCTGGCACGGACAAACTGAAGGCCGCAGCTTCGCACTTCGCTTTGTCTTCCAAGAGGAGGTCACATGAATTGGAACAAATGGATTCGGCAGCTCCATCGGTGGCTATCGATCGCTTTTACGGCGACCGTGGTCGCCAACGTCGTCGCCATGGGACTAGGGAAGCCTCCTACCTGGATCGTCTACTCGCCACTGCTCCCGCTCTTTCTGCTCCTGTCCACCGGGTTATATATGTTCGTCCTGCCCTATGCGGTCAGGTGGCGCAGCGGACGACGCGTCGGCGAATGGGCGTGACGGAGACCACGCTTCCCCGGTAGCAAGCGGGATGATCTTTCCGGGGCGGTTTGATGCGACTGTCCGCTCCCGTGCACGTAACTTGCGTGGCGGGGAGGCCTGCGATGGGGATCAGCCTCTGCGATGCCTTGCGGGCCCGCGCCAGACGCAAATTCGCCGGAGTTCGACACACGGCGCCGTAGCGCACCGATTTTCTGCGGAAAATCAACGTGGCGGTCCAGCACCTGATGGCCAGCGAAATGGCATACGAGACTTACGGCCAGCTTATTCTTGGGATGTCGCCTGCCGACCCATGGCGATAGGCTCCCTGAACGTAGTCGCGGCCGTGACCGGCGCCCGTTCTCCCACGATCAGCTGCGGCGAAGACAAAGCAATAGTACAAAGGCTCGCTATTCTCCATAGGGATGACGCCGATTTGCGTCTCCGGTGCCGGGCACTTAGACGGATATAATCAGTTCCGAGGTCGCATGATGATTGTGTGCAAAATGCCTGCGCGTACCCTCCTCATAAGCGCATTCGCCCTTCTTGGAAGTTCCCTGGCTACGGCGGGCGACTATCCCGACCGCAACATCACCCTGATCGTTCCATTCGCTCCTGGAGGCACAAGCGATATTGTCGCGCGGCTGGTTGGAGAGCACATGGCAAAGACACTTGGTCAGCCGATCATTGTCGAAAACGAGGCCGGTGCTGGCGGAACCGTCGCCGGCAGACGCGTGGCCCAGGCCGCGGCAGATGGCTACACGCTGATCATCGGCACCCTCGGAACGCATGGTGCCGCACCGAGCCAATATCCCGGTCTCAAATATGATCCACGTAGGGACTTCACCCCGATCGGCCAGACGTCCGAAATGCCGTTCGTGCTGGTCACCAAGAAGGATTTCCCCGCCAATAACCTCAAACCCGACTTGGACAGTGAAATTGGATTTTTGCTTGTAAGCCATTGATTTCCTTAAAGCGGGTTTCGGATTTTTGCGAAATGTAGTGCCACGTTTATTGTTATTTTTGCCTTGATTACT
>Ga0075425_100005894_pt1 | contig 12773 bp, 11 predicted proteins | sample SoiMethybrSBSTD4_FD_75300 | JGI IMG/M metagenome (GOLD analysis project Ga0075425, IMG submission 75300) | Bulk soil microbial communities from a Populus tree surrounding site in Tennessee, USA - Soil MetaG P. TD hybrid SBSTD4 | ecosystem: Environmental > Terrestrial > Soil > Tree plantation...
TGCTGCACGAAGGTGTGTCCCGAGCACATCACGATCACGGACAACGCGATCATTCCGCTCAAGGAGCGCGTGGTCGACGAGTTCTATGACCCGTTGGGGAAGCTGCTCAAGGTGTTCAGCCGGCGGGAGCAGCCCTGACCGCCATGTACGAGCTCAAGCCGATTTCGAAGGAAGGCGTCCCGCTCGCGCTGCAGAAGGCGGAGCGCTACCGCATCATCGCCGATCCGTCCTCGGCCGAGAGCATCTGCCTCGACGTGCTGGCGGTGGACCGCGACAACCAGCAGGCCCTGGTCACCCTCCTGCTCGCGATCACGGACCAGTTCACTGAGGGTCCTACCGAGGGAGTCCGCCGGGCGCGGGAGCTGCTCCCCCGCCTGGGGGACGAGTATCGGCGGACCTACTACGCGGGGATCATCTGCGAGCGGTGCGCCAAGGCCCAGCTGCGCCGGGGCACGATGGGATCGGGGGAGCTGGCGTATCCCTGGTTCGTCGAGGCCATGAGCTGGTACCAGAAGGCCGAGGCGCTGCGCCCGGCCGGGAACGACGAAGCGATTCTGCGCTGGAACACCTGCGCTCGCATCCTCGCGGGGAACGAGCAGCTGCGGCCTCGCGAGGAAGAGCCGGTCGAACCCAGCCTGGAGTGAGCCAGGCTCGGCGCGAACAATGGCGCGCCCCCCGTAACCAGTGGAGGAAAACATGGCGGATACGAAGGTGATCGCGGTGGTCGGCGCGACCGGCGCGCAGGGCGGCGGCCTGGCTCGGGCAATCCTGCGCGACAAGAGCGGCGGCTTCAGCGCCCGGGCCCTGACCCGCAAGGTCGAGTCGGACAAGGCGAAGGAGCTGGCCAAGCTCGGCGCCGAGGTCGTCGCAGCGGACCTGGACGACCAGGCCAGTGTCGAGCGCGCCTTTCGCGGGGCCTACGCGGCGTTCTGCGTCACCAACTACTGGGAGTACTTCTCCCCGGAGCGGGAGCTCGCGCAGGCGGTTGCCATGGCCAAGGCTGCCAAGGCGGCTGGAGTCGAGCACGTGATCTGGTCTACTCTGGAGGACACCCGCCGCTGGGTACCGCTCAGCGACACGCGGATGCCGACGCTGATGGGGAAGTACAAGGTTCCCCACTTCGATGCCAAGGGCGAAGCTGACAAGGTCTTCCTCGAGCTAGCGCCGACTACGTGCCTGCTCACGTCGTTCTACTGGGAGAACTTCATCTATTTCGGAGCGGGGCCGAAGCCGGGCCCCGATGGCAAGCTGGCGCTCACGTACCCCCTGGGCGACAAGAAGCTCCCGGGGATCGCGGTCGAAGACATCGGAAAGTGTGCCTACACGATCTTCAAACGAGGGGAGGAGTTTATCGGGAAGACTGTCGCGATCTCGGGCGAGCATCTGACCGGCGCGCAGATGGCCGCGGCGCTGACCCGCGCCTTGGGACGGGAGGTTCGCTACAACGATGTGCCACCGGAGGTGTATCGGGGATTCGGGTTCCCCGGCGCCGACGATCTGGGCAACATGTTCCAGTTCAAGCGCGACTTCCAGGAGGTCTTCTGCGGCCCCCGCGATCCCGCGTTTGCCCGGAGCTTGAACCCTGCCCTGCAGACGCTCGACCAGTGGCTGGCCGAGAACAGCAGCCGTATCCCGCTGGATTAGCGCTGCGCCGCCAGATCGAGCTGGGCCCAGCGCAGCTCGCGATGGAACAGCTCGCAGTCGAGCCGTCCCGCTTCGTCTGACCAGAGCGGCGCCGGCGTGCGCTCGGTGGCGAACGCAACGACATCGCGCATCACCTCCGGTGCCAGCACCACCCCGCTATGACCGAGGCCGCGGGTAGTGAGAAGCCTGGCCCCGGGCCACGCCGCCGCGATCGCGGCCCCATCGCGCCAGGCCACCTTGTCATCGTCCTCGTCGTGCGCCACCAGCAGCGGCACCGTCATGGCGGCGGCCGCCCTCGGAACATTCAGATCCGACCAATGCAGCCGCAGCCGACGCTCGCTCCGCGCCTGCATGCGGGCAACCACGTCCGCGCGCAAGTCGAGCGTCCGCGCGAAGGCCTTCACCCACGCCGTGGGATCAGCCGGTGGCGCGAGAAATACCAGGCGCCTGACTATCAATCCCCAGGATACCGCCAGCGCCGTGGCCGCGGCCCCGAGCGAGTGCGCGATTACGGCGTGGGCGGGACCCTCGCGCTCGACGATGGCCGCCAAGGTTCGCGCGAACTCGGGTATCGAGCTCATGCCTCGACCCGACACGCCGTGCCCGGGCGCGTCAAAGGCGATGACCGAGCATCCCGCCTCGACCAGCGGAGGGACCAGGCCGGCCAGTCGAACCCCGCTGCTCCCCCATCCATGCACCAGGTAGACCGCCGGACCACGTCCCCACTGCCATCCCACCACCCGCCGCCGCTCGACCTTGAGCTCGAAGCGGCGGCCGGTCGCGAGCAGCTGGCGGAGCGGCTCGGGGATGTCCCGGCGCGGGCGGGGTGGGGTGAAGAAGAGCCATTCAGCCACCTGGGCAGCGGCAGTCGGGGCGACGGCCTGGAGCCCGCGCAGGGCCCAGCGGATGGGAGTCATTTCCGGGCGGCCGCCAGCAATGTCTCGAACGAACGGCGGGCCCGTGACTCGGCGCGGGGATCGGCCAGCAGGCGGGCGTGATGATGGAAGGCCAGCATCACGCCGTAGAGATCCTGCGCGAACTGCTCCGGGTCGGCAGCGGCGCGGAAGCGGCCCTCCTCGACCCCTTTGCGAAACGACGTGGCAATGACCTCCAGCCACTGACGCTGGAGCTCGACCAGCCGGGCTCGGACCGGACCGGGCCGGTCGTCGAGCTCGGTGGCGGCAGCCACGAAGACACAGCCGCCCGGCAGCGCCTCCGCCTGTTCCCATCCGAGCCAGCGCTCGAAGAGCGCGCGCATCCGGGGCTCGCCCCGCGGCTGCCGCAGCGCCGGTCGGATCACCTGCTCCACGAACCTTGCCGACGCGTGGTCCAGCACCTGGATCTGCAGCGCTTCCTTGGATCGGAAATGGGCGAACAGTCCACTCTTGGAGAGCTTGAGGTCATCGGCGAGGGCGCCGATCGTGAGACCGGTGAGGCCGACCTGGCTGGCGAGGCCGGCGGCGTGAGTGAGGATAGTCTGGCGGGTGGTGTCGCCCTTGGCCATGCGGCCACAATAGCACGAACGTTCGTGCTGTCAACCCCGCAGCGAGATGCCGCCTACGTTCATCCCGAACAGGCCGGCCGCGACGTCGGATCCGCACGAGGCTTCAGCCGTTTTCACGAGGGCACCTTGTTGCGAACGGGGCCGAGGGTGGAGATTGTGAAGCCGCATCCGCCGCGGCAACCGTTCTCCTGCTCGAGGATCGGCTTCGACCTTGACCCGTCCGCTGTCATTTCGCGAAGAGCTCGCGAATGCCATGACCCACGGCGTAGGGCTGCTCGCGAGCCTCATCGGGATCCCGATCCTGCTCGCGACCGCGGTGGGGCGCGGCGATGCCTGGTACATCGCCGGCTGTACGGTGTTCGCGGTCAGCCTGCTCGCGCTGTACGCCTCCTCCACCGTCTACCACGCGCTGCCACGCTGCCGCGCGAAGGAGGTCCTTCGCGTGGTCGATCACGGCGCGATCTACGTTCTCATCGCGGGCAGCTATACCCCGTTCACGCTGGGTGTGCTCCGCGGGGGGTGGGGATGGCCGCTGTTTGGGGTGGTGTGGAGCCTGGCCGCGATCGGCATCCTCTTGAAGCTGCGTTTCGGCTTCCGTTTCCCCCACGCTTCGACCCTGTTCTACCTGGGGATGGGATGGCTCGCGCTGGTCGCCGCGCGGCCGCTCTCCGCGGCGCTGCCCGGCAGCGGCCTCGGCCTGCTCGCCGCGGGTGGGCTCCTCTATACCGCGGGCGTGGTCTTCTACGTGTGGGACCGGCCGCGGTACAGCCACATGGTGTGGCATCTGTTCGTCCTCGGCGGCAGCACTTGTCATTTCCTCGCGGTGCTGTGGTACGCGGTGCCGTCGGCCCCCGCCCTCTCGTAGCACGTCACGCGGAAGCGCTGCCCCGCAATCTCCATGAAGATCCTGGGCATCGTCGGAGGCATCGCGCCGGAGTCGACCATCGACTACTACCGGCTGATCATCCGGGGCTATCGCGAGCGGAGGCCGGACGGTACCTATCCCCGGATCCTGATCAACAGCATCGATCTCACGAAGCTGCTGGACCTGATCGGCACGCAGGACCTCGGTGGCTCGACCGATTACCTGGCCGACGCCGTGGCGCAGCTGGCGCGGGCCGGCGCGGATGTCGGTCTCCTGGCATCGAACACGCCCCATCTGGTATTCGAGGACGTGCAGCGGCGGTCGCCGATCCCGTTGATCAGCATTGTCGAGGCGACCTGCGCCGCGACCGAGGCTCTCGGCCTCACCAAGGTGGCTTTGCTGGGCACCCGCTTCACCATGCAGGCGCGCTTTTATCCCGAGGTGTTTGGCCGCCGCGGGATCGAGGTGATCGTTCCCCATCCGGACGAGCAGGCCTACATCCACGAGCGATATCTGGGCGAGCTGGTGCATGGTGTCGTTCGAGCGGAAACCCGCGAGCAGATACTCGGGATCGTCCGGCGATTACGGGACGACCAGGGAGCTCAAGCCGTGATTCTGGGCGGCACCGAGCTGCCCCTCCTGTTCCGGAATGGTGCCGACCCCGGGCTGCCCCTGCTCGACACAACCAGGATTCACGCCGAGCGAGCCGTCAGCGCGCTGCTCTGACCTAGGAGGCCTCGATGCTCACGCGTTGGCTCTTCGCGGCCGTGCACCTCCTCGCGCTCGGAGTCGGCCTCGGCGCTGTCTGGGCGCGGGGGCGCGGGCTCCGAAACGAGCTGGATGCGGCCGGACTTCGTCGAGTCTTCTACGCCGATTCCTGGTGGGGGATCGCCGCCCTGCTGTGGATCGGGACCGGCCTGGTGCGGGCCTTCGGCGGGCTCGAAAAGGGAAGCGCCTACTACCTCCACAACCATCTTTTCTGGGGCAAGATGGCGCTGCTCGCGCTCATTCTGCTGCTCGAGCTCGGCCCGATGATCGGCCTGATCCGGTGGCGCCTCCAGCTGGCACGCGGCGAGCAGCCGGACACGCGCTCCGCATCCGCGTTTGCCCGGATCAGCTTTCTCCAGGCCGTCCTGGTCATGCTGATGGTTCTGGCAGCGACCGGGATGGCAAGAGGGTACGGCATGCCCCGGGGCTAGCGGCCGGTCGCGGGGCGCGCTCCTCTTGCGCGCGCCCCGTCTCGTGGTATATCGGACGCTGAGTTGAACCGGAAGCACCGACTCACTCCAACCCCGATAGCCATGGCGACCACAAAGCGGAGCGCGGTCCGCCCCATTCTCGACGCGCGCCCCGATACCCTCGATTTTCGCGATCTGATGTTCACCCCCACGCTGGTCGAAGTCCCCCTCCAACTGCCGTTGGCGAAGTACCTCGAATACGACGTGCCCATCCTCGACCAGGGCACCGAGGGCGCCTGCACCGGCTTCGGTCTGGCGACTGTAGCCAATTACTTGCTGCGGGCTCGCGGCCCCACGAAATCGGCCGATTGCGCCAGCCCGCACATGTTCTACAACCTCGCGAAGCGTTACGACGAGTGGCCCGGCGAGCAGTACTCCGGATCGAGTGCGCGGGGCGCCATGAAGGGCTGGCACAAGCACGGGGCCTGCGCCGACAAGCTCTGGCCCAAGGACCGCTCCGGAGTGACCGACTCACAGTGGGCCCGGCGCTGGACCGATGCGCGCAAGCGTCCTCTCGGCGCCTATTTCCGGGTGAACCACCGGGATCTGGTCGCACTCCACGCGGCACTGGCCGAGGTCGGGGTTCTGTACGCTACCGCGGTGGTCCACTCGGGTTGGGATCGAGTCGGCAGCGACGGCATCATCCCCTGGGAGCGGCGCCAGCTCGGGGGCCATGCGTTCGCCATCGTCGGGTTCGAGGAGCGCGGGTTCTGGATCCAGAACTCGTGGGGCACCGGGTGGGGCCGTAAGGGATATGGCCTGGTGGCCTACAGCGACTGGCTCCAGAACGGCACCGATGTGTGGGTCGCGCGGCTGGGCGCCCCGGTGCAGCTCGCGGCCGACGGCACTACCACCACCGCCATCGCCAGCTCGTCGGGCGGGTCTCGCGCCTACGTGTTCGACCGGCTGCGGCCTCACATCGTCAGCCTCGGCAACGATGGCGAGCTTCGGACCTCTGGCCCCTACGGCACCGGCCCGGCGGACGTCGAGGAGATCGTGACCCGCGACTTCCCGCGGATCACCGAGGGCTGGCCCACTCGCAACCTCCTCCTTTACGCTCACGGCGGCTTGGTTTCCGAGGATTCCGCCGTGCAGCGGGTAGCCGACTATCTAGACCCACTCCTCGCCGCCCGGGTGTACCCGCTGTCCTTCATCTGGAAGACGGACTACTGGACTACCATTACCGACATTCTGCAGGACGCCCTGCATCGTCGGCGCCCGGAAGGCTTTCTCGATGCCGCCAAGGACTTCATGCTCGACCGGCTGGACGATGCGCTCGAGCCCCTGGCCCGCGTGTTCAGCGGGAAAGCGGCCTGGGACGAGATGAAGGAGAACGCCCGGCTGGCTTCGACCTCGGCGGGCGGTGGCGCGGCGCTCACGGTCAGGCACATTCGCGAGATTCTGGCCAGCGGCGCGCCCAAGCCTCCCCGGATTCATCTGGTCGGCCACAGCGCCGGCAGCATCTTTCTGGCGTACCTCGTCCCGTTGTTGACCGCACCGCTCGACGGCGGCTCCGAGGGCCCGGTCATCGAGACCTGCACGCTCTGGGCGCCTGCCTGCACCATCAAGCTTTTCCGCGAGCTCTACGCGCCCGCGATCGACCAGGGCCGCATCCGCCGGTTCACCGTGTTCACCCTCACCGACGCGGCAGAACGGGACGACGACTGCGCCGAGATTTATCACAAGTCGCTGCTGTATCTGGTGTCGAACGCGTTCGAGGAGAAATGGCGCGTGCCGGTGGTCGTCGGGGATAGCTCGGGAGAGCCACTCCTAGGGATGGAAAACGCGCTCGAGCGAGACGCCGTGATCCGGCGGCTGCTCAAGGCCAAGCGGCTCGAGTGGGTGCGCTCACCCAACGCAGAGGCGCTCGGGTCGGCCGATGCGGCCCGCTCGGCCCACCACGGCGCCTTCGATGACGACGAGGCCACGGTACGAGCGACTCTGGCCCGTGTGCTGGGGCGGGACCAGGCGGCCCGGCCGATCACCTTCGGCCGTACCGGCGCCGGCAAGCGAAGCGCCCGCGAGCAGCTCATGCGGGCGGCGCAGAGCGCCTGATGCCTGCCGCTCCCGATCCTTCGCTGCCGTTGTGCGAGATCCTCGAGCAGGAGTACGTCGCGATCACCGGCGAGCCGGCGGACCCGCCCCCGGCCTCGGAGTTCACGGCCGATCAGATCCTCGAGCCCGAGCGCCTGGCGAGCCGCCTGCTGGATGGTCACGACCGTGCCGCCCGGGATCTCGGGCGAGCCGAGCTCGGGCCGCTGCTGGCCACGCTGCGAGCGCGCGGCGGCGCCAACGATGACAGCGCGGAGCTTCGGCGTCTGCTGGCCGACGGACTCAACGCCATCCTGGCCGACCCCGATCTCTATGCCGCCGGCAAGCAGGAGCGGTTCGCCGGCGTCAGGTTCCGCTCGCAAACCGTGGACAGCATCGGCAGCGATCGAATCGTCGAGCGGAACCGCCTGATCCTGGAAGACACGTTCTTCGAGCTGGGCAAGCTCCACGATCTCCGGCTCAAGAAGGTCTACCGGAAGATCTACGCAAAGCGGCTGGCCGCGCTCTGCATCTCAGGCGGCGGGATTCGCAGCGCGACGTTCGGGCTCGGCGTGGTGCAGGGCCTCGCGCGCAACGGCCTGCTCGACCAGTTCCAGTACCTCTCGACGGTGTCCGGGGGCGGCTATCTCGGCGGGTGGCTCAGCGCCTGGATCAGCCATACCAGCCTGCCCCAGGTCATCGAGCAGCTGCGGATCCCCAGTAGCCGGCCGCTCGAGCCCGAGCCCACCCCGATCTGGCACCTGCGGACCTACAGCAACTATCTCAGCCCCAAGCTTGGGCTCCTGTCTGCCGACAGCTGGACGCTCGTCGCCACCTACGTAAGAAATCTCTTCCTCAATTGGCTGGTCGTCATCCCGGCCCTGGTCGGTGTGCTCACGCTGCCGCTCGGGCTCATCGCTCTCCTCGCATGGGACCCCGCCGGCGGCTGGTTGCGGGTCCAGACCGGCCTCGGCTTGGGGCTTGCGCTACTTGCGTTCGGCTTCGGCGTTCAGGCGGTCAAGTACGTGCACCAGAACCGGCCCGTCCCGGAGGGCACGACCGAAGGCACCGGCCTCGACGACGCGAAGCGGGGCCAACGCGAGTTCCTGCGAGCCTGCCTCGCTCCCTTGACGATCGCGGTCCTCGGCGCCGTGATCTGCTGGGCCTGGGCGTCGCGCTACCTCGACCTGACCCAGGGGTTCGGCCGAGTCGCTCTCGCGTTCGGTGTGATCGGCGGGGCCGTCCACCTGGGTGGGTGGCTGCTCGCGCCCCACCAACGGGGGAAGTACGAATCAGGGGCACACTTCTTCGGCGGGCTCCTCGGCGAGGCTCTGTTCATCCTGGTGAGCGGTCTCGCAGCGGGACTGGTCGCTTGGCTCGCGGCGAGCGCCGTGCAGCGGCTCTTCCACTTGGGCTTTCCGGGTCTCGCGATCTACGCGTGGCTCGCGCCTCCCCTGCTCCTCGCGCTCATTCTCGTCTTCAGCCACCTCTACGTCGGCTATACCAGCGGCAAGCAGGTAGACGCCGCGCGCGAGTGGTCGGCACGCTTCACGGCCTGGATCCTCATTGTGGTGGTCGGGTGGCTGGTCGGCGTCGGGCTGGTGGTGGCGGGTCCGCTCGCCGGTGAGTGGGTCCGCGGGTACCTGGCGGCCCACCCCGGCGGAACCCTGCCGGCCGTGCAGACTGCTGGCAAGGCGTTGGGCAGCGCGCTCGGGGTGATCTCGGGAGTGGTCACCGTGCTACTCGGCCACAGCAGCAAGACGCCGGGGACCGGCGACCCGACCCGAACCGCGATGAATCTTCCGCTCAAGCTGGCCGCGCCGGTCTTCGTCGTTTTCCTGGTGGTGCTGCTGAGCTGGGCCGGGGCATGGCTGACCGGCGCTGCGCAGGGGGTCGTGGCTGGCGTCGTGGGAGGAGTAGACCCCGGCTCATGGGTGTCCGTCGTCGTGATCGTCGTCGTCAGCCTCCTGTTGGTGGGCTTCGGCCTGGTCAGCGCCCGCTGCGTGGACACCAACAAGTTCTCGCTCCACGCGATGTATCGGGCGCGGCTGATCCGGGCCTATCTCGGCGCCTCGCGGCCGGCGGGCGAGAGGGACCCGAACCCGTTCACCGGCTTCGACGACAACGACAACCTGCCGATGCGTCAGCTGTGGGCGCCCCCGGGCAGTCGCGGCCCCGCGCAGCGCCCCTTCCACATCGTGAACGTCGCGCTGAACCTGGTCGGCGGGGGCAACCTCGCATGGCAACAGCGCAAGGCAGAGTCGTTCACCGTCAGTCCCCTGCACTGCGGCGCGTTGAACCACGGCTACCGGCCGACCTGGAGTGCCCAGACCATCGACCACGTGCCGATGGGTTACGGTGGAGATCGTGGGGTCTCGCTGGGCACGGCCATGACGATATCAGGCGCGGCGGTGAGCCCCAACATGGGCTACCACTCGTCGCCTGTCATCTCGCTCCTGCTCACCCTCTTCAACGTCCGCCTGGGCTGGTGGCTGGGCAATCCCGGTCACGCCGGGAATGACGTGTACCTGCGCTCGGCCCCGCGGTCGTCGCTCGGCCTCGTTCTGGACGAGGCGCTGGGCCGCACCGACGGCAAGCACCCTTACGTGTACTTGTCCGACGGCGGGCACTTCGAGAACCTGGGCATGTACGAGATGGTGCTTCGCCGCTGTCGGACGATCGTCGTCAGCGACGGAGGCGCTGATCCGGCGGGCGCCTTTGAAGACCTGGGCAACGCGATCCGGAAGATCCGGGTGGACTTCGGAATTCCCATTGAGTTCGAGGAGGTACCGATCTACCCCCGGGATGCCGCCGGCAAGGCGAGGTCGGGCAAATACTGTGCGATCGGGAAGATCAGGTACTCGTCGGTGGATAAGGACGCACCCGACGGCACCCTGATCTACCTCAAGCCGGCATTCTACGGGGCCGAGCCGAGGGATGTGTTCAACTATGCCCAGACCAGCAGAACTTTTCCGCACGAGACCACCGGCGATCAGTTCTTCAGCGAGTCGCAGTTCGAGAGCTATCGCGCGCTGGGTTCATACGTGATTGACGAGATCCTGGGGCGCTGGTCCCCGCCGGCGGATGCCACGCTGGGGCCGCTGGCCCGTTTTGCCGAACAGACCGACCAGTACCTGCGCCGGCGTGAATCTGCTTGACACGCCTCAGTCGCTCGGTAGCTTGGCAGGATCGTCACGCGCAGCCTCAGTCCGCTCCCGCTGCTCGACCCGAGCCGAGCCTCGCCATTCGTGGCCACCCCCACGCCCACCACCCCGCCCGACGTCGCTCTTGACGCGCCCTCCGGCGCCGCCCGCGTCCCGCCGACAACCACGCTGAGGGACTTGCTTCGTCTGCTGGGTGGCCTGACCGTCGGGTTTGCTCGACGTCCCCGCGACTTCAGCGCTCGAGTGACGTTTCGGGACTGGGCCCGCGGGGCAATGACCCGCTACGGCAGCGACAACCTCGTCCTCAATCTCGGGATCAGCAAGCTGCTCCTGGTCGGCGGCAGGGACCTGTCGCGCCGCATTCTCGAGCCGCCGCCCACCACCGCGGGCTACTCGACCGGCAAGCTCAAGCGCAAGGGGATGGCGGTGCTGGCGCCGCACGCCCTGACGGTGAGCGACGACGAGCAGTGGGTACGGCTCCGGCCCTTCAACCAAGCGGTCCTACAGGCGGGCCGACGCCACGACCTCCGGTCCGCATTCCTGCCTCAGATCCACCGCGCGTTCGCCACCCCACCCGCGACCATCGAGGACGTTCGTGGGGCGATGCGCCGCGCGATGCTGGGAATCGTGGTCGGCGTGGGAGCGCCGTCGGAGCTCGCCGACGACATGCAGGCGCTGTTCGATCTGGCACAAAATCCCGTGAAGCGGCTCCTGCTCGCGCCCTGGGCGGCCCGTCGCCGCGCCCGCCTCTATCGCACGCTCGCCCGGCTCTGGCGTGAGAGGGCCGCGTCGGGCGAGCCCAGCCTGCTGGGGTTGGCGACCAAGTTGGCTCCCGACCTCCCCGAGCAGCAGTTGCTGGAGCAGATCCCCCACTGGATGTTCACTTTTACCGGCTCGGGCACCGACCTGCTCGTCCGGACGGTAGCGCTCGTGACGTCCCATCCGGCCGTGCTCGAGTCCGCCCGCCGTGAGATCGCAGCGGCGGGGTTGCTCGAGCGGCCGGAGGCGATCGACCGGCTGCGGTTCCTCGAGGCCTGTCTAATGGAAGCCGCGTGGCTCTATCCACCGGTGACGCGCACCTTTCACTGCGCGAAGGCCGGCGCCATCGCGGGCGCCGTGCGCATTCCAGCGGGAACTGAGATTCTGCACTCGTTCCCGCTCCTGGGCGACCGCGCGGTCTCATCACCGCACCGACCGAGCTTCACGCCCGAACGGTGGACGTCCGCTGCCGGCTCGCCGGCCGCTGAGTTCGATCCCTTTCTGAACGGGGCGCGCCACTGCCCCGGCAGAGAGCTCATCCTGTTCGTATGCACCAGCGCGCTCGCCATCCTTCTGGGGCCCCAACGCACGATAGTGGACCCGCCGCTCGCGCCCGCGGAGTTGCCGCTCGAGTTTCCCCGGCGCGGAATCCGCTTCCGGCAAGCACGAGGTGACGCACCATGACGACCCCCATCGATGCAACCACGGCTCATGTAGACCCTCAGAATCTCGCGCGGATGCCGCGAGCCGAGCTGGACCGGTTGTTCCGCGCCAGCCCGCCGGGCCCGATTCCGGCGGGCAAGTCGCGCGGCACTGCGATGATCCTGCCGGGTTCGGCACTGGACGGGCTCCTGCAGGCAGTGGTCCGCGCGCTGATCTGGAAGGGCAAGGTCTTCTCGCCTCAAACCGGCGATCTCCTCAATCGGATCGGGCCGCTGGGCACGCTGCTCATTCGAGCTCGGGTCTACCAGGACCAGAGCTGGTTCGACAACGGCCCCGGGATCATCCTGGACTACTCCAAGACTTCGGTCGTGGCCGGCGCGGTGCGGGACGAGATCCGACAGGTCGGGCCCGGCCTCTACCTGGGCCAGATCTATCTGGGCAAGCGGCGTATAGGGCTCTTCATGCTGGAGTTTGCCCGATGAGCCTGCCCGGCCGCGGATCGCTCTGGGCCAAGCTGTCGAAGGGATTCTTTTGGCTCGGCGTCCTGGTGGTCGCCGCGGCAATCGGCGGCTCGATCTACCTGATCGTCCGGCTGCGGGATGACAAGCCCGTGACCTATGCCGACGTCAAGGAGCACTTCAAGTACGGCTCGACCGGCGGCGAGCGGGCTTCGGGGCTGCCCTACGAGATGTGGCAGGCCATGGCCAGCCTGTTCGCGGACAAGCTGCCCGGGCCGGGCTACGCCTCCCTCGGCTTCATCTACGAGAAGGGGAAGGACCTGCCCATCGGCACGTCGCGGCGCCGCGTGCAGGGCATCGACCGCGTGTTCGTCAACTGCGCGGTCTGCCACTCGGGGACGGTGCGCGACGATCCGGGGAGCCCGCCGCAGGTCTACCTGGGCATGC
>Ga0075425_100005895_pt1 | contig 12772 bp, 10 predicted proteins | sample SoiMethybrSBSTD4_FD_75300 | JGI IMG/M metagenome (GOLD analysis project Ga0075425, IMG submission 75300) | Bulk soil microbial communities from a Populus tree surrounding site in Tennessee, USA - Soil MetaG P. TD hybrid SBSTD4 | ecosystem: Environmental > Terrestrial > Soil > Tree plantation...
TCTCCACGGTCGAGACGCTCGCGTTCTGTTTTGGGAAGCAGCTGTGGCGGTCGCGGGAAAGTTTCCCGCCCTGGGCGCGTTCCCAAAGCGGAGAGGACCATCACCAAAGGGTGCCCCCACCACACCGACCCTGCCCTCGGCCACCTCGTACCATGCGGTAGAGGCAGAATGCGAAGGCGGTTTTATACACGGGCGCCAGCCGGCCGGGAGACCCTGGGCGTGTCGTTGCTGGAGTTATGCGTGGTGCTCGCGGTGATGCTGGTGGTGGCGGCCAGCGCTCTGCCCACCATGAGCGCGGCCATGCAGCAGTATCGCTTGCGCACCGCGGCCAAGGACGTGGCCTCCATGCTGCAGCGCTCGCGCATGAGCTGCGTGCGCAATAACCGCCATAACACGGTGCAGGAGGCGCAGGTCACCCAAGGCGGCATCACTTACAGCCAGCTTTACCTGGATCAGAACGCCAACAACACTTACGATCGCGGCGAGCCAGGGGTGCAGCTTCCCATCGGGGTGCGCGTGAGCAATGCCGGGGCGCCGGCATTGCCGGCCGCGACCCTCGGCTACACGCCGCAGCCAGCCTCCACGGCATTGAGCTTCAACGCCATCGGTTTGCCCTGCGTGATGCGCAACGGGATCTGCACCAACTGGGACGCCAATGGCAATGCCGTGGGCGTGGTTTATTTCCTGCAGGATTCGCGGCACGCCAACCCGGCCTGGGCGGCGGTGGCCATTACGCCGGCGGGACGGGCGCGGACCTGGATTTGGTCGGCGAGCACTTCACAGTGGGTTGTTCAATAAGGCGAACGGGGAAGGGAAGCTATGCAAGTTCGCGGCACAAGGGCGCGCAGTAATTCCGCGCCAGGCGGGGTGGCGTCTGGGATGAGCATGCTGGAATTGATGATTTCCATGGCCGTGCTGGCGGTGGGCATGACCGCGGTGACCGCCCTGTTCCACAGCGCCATTCTGACCAACAACCGGGCCAAGGTGGATACCAGCGCCACCATGCTGGCGCAGACGGTGCTGGAAAAAATCGCCGCCCAGCCCGCCAGCCAGAACGCCGCCATCTCGCTGACCGACTGCGGCGGCCCACCCACCACATGGACGATTGCGACGGCGGGGGCGGGCGCGCCGGGCAACGGCGCCACCCTGGACGGTAACAGCGGCGCCATTGACTTCACCCAGGCCTACGCCGCTGTTCCCGCCAACTACAAGATGCTGTTCGCGGGCTGCGGGGCGGGCGGCCGGCAGACTACTTTTGACGTGCGCTGGAACGTTCTGACGGTTACCGGCAACAGCCGGCTGATTACCGTGGCAGCGCGTCCCATAGGAGCGCTCGGGGCCAACCGCCCCACGCAATTTGTTCCGCCGGTCACGCTACGCACCATTGGAGGCACATAATGCCGCGCCATCTGATATATTCCCGGCGCAGCCGCTCCCAAGGTTTCACCCTGCTGGAACTGCTGCTGGTGGTAGCCATCCTGACGGCGGTGCTGGGGGTGGTCTTCACCGCCGTCACCCGCCTGCAGAAGACCTACAAGGCGGAGGAGACCAAGGTGGATGCTACCCAGCTTTCGCGCACTTTTCTGGACACGATAGCCAGCGAACTGCGGCAGGCGGGATTTCCCTCGCGCCGCCTGTTCGCTCCCGGCGTGCTGGGCAATCCGGCGCTGAACGATTTCCGCTGCGCCGCCGGCCTGGTGCGCATCTCCGCTTCCGAGCTGTGGTTCGAGGCCGACATTGAAGGCGATGGCCAGGTGGAAAGCGTGCGCTACACGCTGACCGACGCCAATGGCACGCCGGTGACCGCGGCCAGCAGCTGTCCCTGCAACCTGTGGCGCAGCCAGGTGGTGAAGGTAACGGGCGCGCCGAACGGGCAGGCGGTGAACTACAACTCCAGCGTGGACCGCGTCATCAACAGCGCGGGCGTGGGCGGGGGCGGCGCCGCCCTGGCGGTTGCCGGCACCACAAGGTTTTCCGGCGGCACTGCGGCCAACGATCAGCTTTATGCGGCCTACAAAACCGCGCCCCTGTTTGCCGCCTTCGACCAGAGCGGCAATGCGCTGGCGCTGCCCCTGGATCTGAACGCCAATCCCGCGGCCCTGGCGCAGGTGCGCGCCGTGACCATCACCCTCAACGTTCTGGCCAGCGCCGCCGACCCGCAAACGGGCATGACGCCGGCGCAGAGCATGAGCGCCAGCGCACGCCTGAACAATTTTTAGGACAAGCTTATGAGAATGGCGCAAAGGCTGAAGCGGTGCAGCATCGGGATGGCGATAGCCATGTTGGCGCTGGGCGGAGTGGGGCGGGCGCAGAAGCCATCGCTGGCCGAAGCGGCCAAACAGAAGAGTGATAAGAAGGCGAGCCGGGTGCTGACCAACGAAGACCTGGAGGGATCGCGTCCGCCGGAAGCAGCGGTTCCCGCGCCCCATCCGGATGCACAGCCGTCAACACCGGCAGAGCAGGATTCAGGTCCGCGCATAACCGTTCCCGGATTGCTGGAGCAGGCTACGCTCAGCCAGGCGCGGGCCACGCTGGAAAGCCTGAAACATGACGAGCAAGTTTTGCTGCGCCGTTACGCCCAGATTCAGGAGAAGCTGACCAGCGGAACCGACGAGCACTTGCGCCGGCTGTACTCCGATTCTCTGGCGCGCCGCGACCAGACTCTGGGGCGCAAACGGGCGCAGATTGGACAAGTGGAGAAGGCGATTGCAGCCGCCGAGAGCGGCCGTATCCCCCCGCCGGGGAGCAAACATGAGGAAATCAAGCTGGAAAAATAAAAACGGAGGCGTGGCGCTGCTTGCCTGCCTGCTGGCGCTGATGCTGCTGACCGCGATCGCTTTGGGGCTGATGTACCTGGGAGATGCGGAGAGCCGCACCAACGATAACTTCCGTTCTTCGCAGCAGGCTTATTTCGCCAGCATGGCCGGGCTGCAGAACGTGCGCGAGCGCATGACGCTGGCCAACGTGGCACCGCATCAGGTTGTTCCTCCCGTCGCCATGCCGGGCAACACCAACTCCGTGCTGTATGTGCTGAACCCCTCCGGAATTGGGGACGTGGTCACGCCCGCTGTGGCGGGCAGCAATTACTACGACCAGCAACTGTGCCAGGAAATGGCGGCGCAACACACCGGCTGTCCGCTGGCGAGCAGCAACATCATCACGACGGGGGAGAACGGTCCGCCCTACCTGAACACGGCGGCAGCGCTGCCCTATAAGTGGGTGCGCATCAACCGCAAGGCGAACGCTTCCGACGCGCCCTATTACAACAACGGCAGCAGCGGAAACTCCACGCTGGCCACGCAGGTGTGCTGGAACGGAGTCAGCGAGCTGCCGGTCACCCTGCTTCCGGTAACCGACTGCACGCTGTCGGCGGGCAGCGATCCGGCCGGCTGGAGCCCGGTTTACGAGCTCACCTCGCTGGCGGTGACCGCCAATGGCTCCTCCCGCCTGCTGCAGATGGAAGTGGCCCAGGACCCGCCCCTGGTTACGCGCGGGGCGGTGGATTCGCAGGACCACGTGGACCTGAATGGCAGCTTGATCGTGAATGGCTGGGATTTCTGCACCTGCACGTGCACCAAGAGCAGAGTTAACGGCAAGGACGTCACCACCTGTACGAATCGCGCCGGCCTGGTTTGCGACGGCTCTCACTATGCCATCTACGCCGCGGGCACGGTGGACAATCCCACGCCCTCGGAGACGCTGATTGCCGGCACGCCGCAGCCGGTGGTGCAGAATCAGCCCTGGCCCTGGGACATGGAGGCGCTGGTGGCCAGGTATCGCGACGCGGCCGGCACCGTCAATGCCACCCAAGCGCCGTATAGCTGGAACTGCTCAGGAGGCGACTGCGGAACCAGAGCAGGCCAGTCGCTGGGCGTGCCGCCGAATTTTCCTCCCAGCCCGCCCAACAACCCGGCCGGCCCCGCCGACATGAGCCGCCAGGTCACCTACGTGCCCGGCAATGTGCAGCTGACGGGAGGCGCGGTGGGAAACGGCGTGCTGATTATCGACGGCAATCTCGATATCCATGGAGGCCTCAATTTTTATGGTCTCATCATCACACGGGGTGTGATTTCATTTACCGGCGGCGGCTCCAGCGGAGTAAATATTTATGGCGCGGTGCTGGCCGGGCAGCAATCGTACGTAGACAACACGCTGGGCGGCAGCGCAAGCATTTATTTCGACTACTGCTCTTTGCCGCAGGGCAATCAGAACCAGCCGCCGCGGGTGCTGAGCTTTCGTGAGCAGCTCTTGTAAAAGGGAAATTGAGGAAAACAAATTGGAACCCGCTGCTGTTGGCGGTGGTAAACTAAGCAGGCTGGGGGCTGGTTCCCGGCCGCTTCCGCTCTGGAACGGCAGGAATGGCGGCTCCGGCGAGGGCCCCGTTTTTCAGGATCTGACCCTGCGAGGGCGCGCATGCCCGTCCTGATTATCGTCCTTTCGGCGTACCTGTTTTTCTTCGCGGTAATCGCCCTGATCGCGATCGCGGAGTACGCGGACCGGCGCGAACGCCGGCATATCGCCGAACGCGGCAACAGCCCGGTGGTGTCTCTGGCAGGCATGAGCGCAGCCCAGGCTTCTGATCCTTACTATTTCGGCTTCTGGCAGGCGCAGGTGCCGGGACTGCGCCTGCTCCACGATGCCGGCCACTCCGGCACCCACATCCGCAACTTGCGCTCTTGCTTCATATCCGTTTGCCGGCGCTTTCCCGAGGTTTACGACGGCTACACTCTGGAGCAGTGGGTGCGCTTCCTGCAGCAGGAGCAGCTGGTGTTCTGCAGCGGGGAGAAGGTCAGGATTACGCCCCAGGGCAGCGACTTTCTGCGCGTTCAGATCACCCGCAGCGCCGCCGTTCACCACTGAAGGCGTTGCCGCCGTAAGCCGCAAGCCGGCACCGTCGTGGGGCGCCGGGTGGCCGGGCTGAAGCTGGTGGCGGTAATCAGGGATGAATAAAGCTGAACCGCGGGGGCCGGGAACGGCATCCTAAACAGAGAGGGTGATGTTACTTCGGTGCTTTTTGCTCTTGCGCAGGTGGCGCCCGCCGGGTAACATCATGGTGTCCTCCAAATGGCCGCACGTTCCCCGTGCCGGCACTCCGCGCCCAAAAGGTTAAGCTCCAGGCGCCAGACGGACAAAATAAGAGTTCACGATTTGACTTCCAGCCGCAAGAGGTTGTGAGAGTTTTGCACCAGCAGCGAAATTCCCGCGGCAGATAAGCGCATCGAACCATTTTCCCCTCGATGAATTGAGGGCAAAAAAGAGAGCAATATGATGATTGGACCGAACCATCCCTCCGGATCCGGGGGGAGAAACCGACGCCGGCGCGGCCGTCGTCCACCTAACCGTCGTCCCGGACAGGGGGGCGGACAACGCGACCGCCACGGCGGCATCTACACCGCGCCCATGGACCACGCCTACCGCGCGGGCATGAACGGCAATAATGGCGGGGGACGCGGGCGGTTTAACCCCAGCAATTACCTGGGCGCGGAACCCGAGCCTTTGCCCGAATCCAATGGCGGGCCGCGCATCTTCGCCTTCATTGACGACCTGTTCTTCTCGGCAAAAATTCAGGAGGTTGCGCGCAAACTCAACGTCAAGGTCGAGTTTGTGAAGAACGAGAAGGATCTGGCCGAGCGCATGAGCAGCAATGGCGAGGAAAAACCTTCGCTGATCATCTTCGATCTCAACAATGCCAACGCCAAGCCGCTGACCCTGATCCCCAAGTTGAAATCGAAGCTGAAACGAGGGACCAGCATCATCGGGTTCCTTTCGCATGTGCAGGGTGATTTGAAGCTGAAGGCGCAGGAGGCGGGTTGCGACATGGTGTTGCCGCGTTCCGCTTTCTCGCAGAACCTGCCGCAGCTGCTGCGCCGCCACGGCGCTCCCGAGGAATTGGAGCAGGGAGCGGAGTAAGTCCGCTCGCCGATAATCCTCATTCAGTAGAAGAGAGGCCGGAGGCCGTCACCTCCGGCTGCAGCGCAAGGCCACTCCCTTATTCCGCCCGCAGGGCTTGCATGGGATGGATTGCCGCCGCCCGCAAGGCGGGAATAATCGCCGCCAGAAAAGCGCACACCGCGAGTGAAGCTGTGGCCATGGCCAGGGCCAGCGGGTCCCACGACTTCACGCCCCAAAGTTGCGCGGCCAGCAGGCGGCCGGCGCCGACGGCCAGCGGGATGCCGATCAGCAGCCCCACGCCCACGCGCTGGAACGCTCCGTGCAGCACCAGGCGGATTACCTTCATGCGGTCAGCTCCCAGAGCCATGCGCACGCCGATCTCGCCGGTGCGTTGCGCCACCACGTAGGCGGTCACGCCGTAGAGTCCAACCGCGGCCAGCAACAGCGCAATGAGGCCGAACAATCCCGCCAGGCTGGCCACCGCCCGCTCCTGGTCGAACTCCAGCGCCACCTGGTCACTGAGGCTGCGCACGCTGGTGATGGTGAGGTTGGGATCGAGGTCGGCCAGAGTCCTGGTAATCAGCGGTTCCAGAGCGCCGGGGCTGGCGTGCGTGACCAGCAGGATGCCGTCAATGAAATGGGAGCGCAATTCGATTTTCTGCATCAGCGGATGTTCGTAATGCACGTACTGCGCCAGGGGCACGAAGAACATGGGATGCGCCGGATCGCGCGGGAACGCGAATTTTGCGTCATCCACCACGCCGACAATGCGGAAGGTTCCGGCCAGGGCCAGCATGTCCAGGCCAAAGTGCTTGTCCAGAGGATCTTCTTTGGGGAAGAAGCGCTTCACGAAGGCTTGGTTGACCAGGGCGACGGGCGCCGTGTTTTCGTTGTCGGCGTCCGTGAAGCCGCGGCCGCGTGCCACCGGTTCGCCCAGCGCCTGGAGATAGCCGGTGCTCACCCGGTCCCAGGAAGCGTTGGAATTTTCTCCCAGCACCTCCGGATGTCCTTGTATGGCTATGGCCTCGCCCCAGTTGTCGGTGAGCGGGTTATACATGGCGAGTCCGACCTGTTCGACGCCGGGCAGACGCTTCAGTTGGTCCTGCATTTCGCGGTAGAGCGCGTTCAAGCGCTCGGGAGTGTAGCCGGGCGCCGGCGGATTCATATCCACCACCACGCGGTTGGCGGTTTGGAAGCCGAAATTCTGGTGTTCCAGGTTGCCCAGGCTGCGCGCCAGCATGGTAGCCCCGGCAACCAGCACGACGGAAAGCGTGGCCTGAACAATCAGCAGCGCCTTGCGAGCCAGGGACGAACTGTCGCGCGTGCTGCGGGTAGAGCTGCGCAGCGCTTCGATGGGGTGGGTGTGGGTGGCGAACCACGCCGGCGCGGTGCCGAAAATCACTCCCGTTAGCAGCGAAAGCAGAAAGGCAAATCCCAGCGCCGGCAGGGAGGGAAGAATGCTGATGGGAAGAAAATGGGTGCTGTGGAAGGCCAGGCTCAGCAGGAGTCGCAAGGCAGCGACGGCCACAACCACGCCGGCCACGCCTCCCATCACGGCGAGCAAAACGCTCTCCAGCAGCGCCTGCCGGATGATCTGGGGGCGGGAGGCTCCAATGGCCACGCGCAGGGCGGTTTGCCCGCGCCGCGCGGCGGCACGCGCCAGCAGCAGGTTGGCTACATTGGCGCAGGCGATCAGCAGCACCAGCCCGCAGACAGAGAGCAGGATGGTGAGGCTGCGCCCGAAGTCTTCTTTCATTTCCGCAACACCGGCTCCGGCGGGCACCACGTTAATGTTCTGTTTGGGGAGCACGCGCTTAATTTCCGCCATCCACTCGGGGGGAAACCCGGCGTCATTCAGCATCCATTGCCGCAGCATGGCGGTGAGGCGCGGCGAGATTCCGGCAATCGAGGCTCCCGGCCGCAGGCGCCCAATTACTCGCAGCCAGCCCGAGATCGGCTGGTGCAGAAAAGAGGCTTCGCCATCAATCAGGGGCTCCTGTTGCAGGGGAACCCAGACGTCGGGCGGATCGCTGCGCAAGGTTTCGCCAAAAAAACCTGGGGGAGCGATGCCGACGACGGTGAAGGGATGGCCCTCGATCATGTACGTGGCGCCCACCACGGTGGGATCGCCGCCGTAGGTTTCGCGCCAGGCGTGGTAGCTCATCACCACCACCGGGGCGGCGGAAGGCTGGTCGTCTGCCGTGGAGAAGAGGCGGCCACCAAAGGCATGAATGCCGAAGGTGGAGAAATAGCTTCCCGTAACGTATTCGGTGCGCAGCGGCTTGGCCACGCGCTCCGACTGCCGCCGCACGCTCATGCGGTTCGGCCCGGCCTGGAAGGCGGTGAGCTCGGCAAACTCCGGCAGGTTTTGCTGCAGCCGCTGGTAGAGAGGGTAGGAGTACATTCCCCAGCGGTCCTGGGGGCCGCCTTCGACGCAGCACTCGTTGCCGTCGCCGATGCGGTAGAGAGTGCCTGGGTCAGTGACCGGCAACGAGCGCAGCATGACCGTATGAATGAGGGAGAAAATAGCGGTGGTGCCGCCAATGCCCAGGGCCAGGGTTAGTACCGCCGCAGCGGTAAACACCGGGGCATGCCGGAACTGGCGCAACGCGTAGCGGAGGTTGTTGGCAAAGTTCTGCATCGTCGTTCCTGGGGTCTGGTACGAGGAGCCGGAGGCAGAAGTTCCGGGTTTCTTTAGGTGATTGGACTGAAAGTAGCCCGCCAGTTTACTGGCGGGCGGGGCCTTTTGCTTGAGGAATTCAGTCGTGCCTACGGCACTCTCAAGGTAATCTCCAGCCTTCCCGCCACTGAAGTGGCGGGCTACTCTCAAGGCGTCCCTTGCGGGACGGCTTCTGCTCATCACTCATGGAGTGTTTCTCCCGCTGCCGTCGATGACACACCAATAGACGTAATCATGGAAATCGGCACACATAGGGCAGGCAAATCCGACGAATGTGGCGCCATCATGTGACCGGTCTCGTAGAGACGGGCTGAAAGTAGCCCGCCAGTTTACTGGCGGGTGGCGAATCCAGATATCACGCGAGTCCTGTGGGGACGACTGAAATAAATGATTGCTTTCAGCCGTCCCTCCGGGACTAGAAATTAATTGCCCTCCTCACCCGCCACTGAAGTGGCGGGCTACTCTCAAGGCGTCCCTTGCGGGACGCCCTCCTCCCAAATGTCGGTTTTTTCGTCGTCCTCGTCGCACACCTGTAGGCGTGGTCGTAATCATGGGAACTGGCATACATGGATGCACGGTGCGGAACAGAATTAGTAACTTCGCAGCGCAGTGCCAGCATGGGATCAACGCGGGTGGCGCGCCGCGGCGTGCCGCGCAAGATAGCGTTCACTCGTAGCGTAGGGCGATGGTGGGATTCACGCGCACGGCGCGCCGCGCCGGCAGATAGCCGGCGAGGATCGCCACCAGACCCAGGACCGCCGCAACCGTGACCAACGTCAGCGGGTCGGTTGTCTTCACCTGGAAAAGGAACCGTTCGAGGGTGCGCGTGAGCAGCAGCGACGCGACCAGTCCGATAACAACGCCGGCCGCGCCCAGCGCCGCGCCTTTGCCGACAACCAGGCGCAGTACGTCCGAGGGCTGCGCGCCCAGCGCCATGCGGATGCCGAACTCCTGCGTGCGCTGCGCGACCGAATACGCGATGACGCCGTACACACCTATGGCGGCGAGCAGCAGCGCGGCGAGCGCGAAACTGCCCAGCAGCGTGGTGCGGAAGCGAGGTTCGGAAGCGGAGTTTGAGATGCTGACTTCCAGCGTCTGCTCCTGATTGACTACCGCGTCGCGGTCAATGGCGTGGATGGCGCGCTCGATCTCCGGCGCGAGGCTGGCTGCGGCCCGCGTGGAGCGCACATAGAGGAATTGAGCTTCCACGAACGACTGTGCCACCGGCGTGTAATAGGCCATCGGCGAGTTCTTGCTGTCGAGGCCCTGGTATTTCACGTCCCCGACAACGCCGACGATTTCCATCGGCGGGGTGTGCAGCTCGGGCTGGCTCTGGTGCATGATGTGTCCCAGGGGGTTATCGTTTGGGAAGTAGCGCCTGGCCAGCGACTCGCTGATAAGGACCACGCCGTGTCCGTCACGGCGATCGGCATCGGTGAGGTAGCGGCCGCGAAGCAGCGGGATCTGCAGGGTTTCGAAGTACCCCGGCATAACGTGACCGACCGGGGTTGAGGGGAATGCGCCCTGGCTCCAGGGCTGGCCGTCAATGTTGAAGCTATCGTCCTCCTCCCACCAGTTGGGTGGGCGGAGGTCGGCCATGCCCGCCGCTTCGACGCCGGGCAGGGCGCGCACCGAGTCGAGGATGTTCTGATAGAAGGCGACGCCTTTGGCTACGTCACGGTACTTAGCATTCGTTGCCGTGACGTACATGCTCAGCACGTGGCGCGGCTCGGCGCCGACGCCGCTCTGCACCCGCTGCAACTCTATCAGGCTGCGCACGAGCAGTCCCGCGCCCGCCAGCAGCACCAGAGAGAGCGCGATCTCGAACACCGCCAGCGCGGAGTGGGTGCGCAGTCCCGAAGTCGAAAACCCGCCGCTGCGCCCGCCTTCCTTCAGCGCGAGATTGGGATCCGACGCCGAAGCCCGCAGCGCGGGAATCAGGCCGAACAGTGCGCTGGTCAGAATGGCGACGGCGAAGGTAAAGATGACAACCCTCCAGTCGAGGCGGATGTCGCCGACGCGCGGCAGCAGATTCGTCGGGTTCCACCGCTGCAGCGCACCAACAGCAATCCATGCGAACGCCAGTCCGGCAAACGCTCCGAAGATTCCGATCACCACCGATTCAGTGAGCAGTTGGCGCACAAGACGAAGGCGGGTGGCGCCAAGTCCAACTCGAACGGCCATCTCGCGGCGGCGCACGGTCGAACGGGCGAGCGTGAGGTTCGCGACGTTGAGCATGGCAATAAGCAACACGAAGGCGACGGCCCCGAACATCATCCACAGCGCCGGGCGGACGTTGCCGACCATCGCGTCACGCAGCGGGAGCACCGGCATGGTAAGGCGCGCGTAGGTGTTGGGATTGGCGTGCTCGATGTTGCGGGCGATGAAATTGGTGTCGGATTGCGCCTGTTCGAAGCTGACGCCCGGCTTCAGGTGGGCGATCCCGGTGAAGAAGAACGGCCCCCGCCGCTTCGGCGGCGCGAGCCGATAGTTGATCCAGAGTTCGGTCTGCTGGCGGGGGAAGTGGAACGTTGCCGGCATGACGCCAACAATGGTGGTCGGATCGCCGCTGAGCATTACAGTCTTGCCGAGGATGTTGGGATCGCCGCCAAAGTGGCGGCGCCACAACGCCTCTCCGATCACCGCCAGCCGCGCGCTCGAGCCCTGATCTTCGCCCTCGACGAAGGTGCGACCGATGCGCGGCACGCCCCCCAGCAGAGAAAACAGATTCGCCGTGACGTGAGCGCTTATTACCTGCTCAGGAGTGGCATCGCCGGTAATCTCCTGTACTCCATTGGCGTAGAGGCCGATCGCGTCGAAGCAGCGGTTTTGCGCCTTCCAGTCGAAGTAGTCGGCCAGCGAGAGATTGCCGCGCGGACTGTTTTGCGGCGAGAAGTTCATGAACACGAGGGCGATGCGTCCGGCATCGCGGTAGGCAAGCGGCCGCAGCAGCACGCCGTACACCACGCTGAAGATAGCGGCATTGGCTCCGATGCCGAGGCCGAGCGTGAGCACGGCGGCGATCGTGAAAGCCGGCGACTTGGCCAGCATGCGCAGTCCAAAGCGCAGGTCCTGCAAAAGCCGGTCGAGCGACGCGAAGCCCCACATCTCGCGCGTCACCTCCTTCACCAGTCCGACGTTGCCGAATTCTCGGTGCGCAGCGGCTTCGGCATCGGCACGCGACTCGCCCCGCGCGATGCGGTCGCGGACCGCCAGCGAGAGATGCGCTTGCAGTTCCTCGTTTAGTTCACGGTCGCGGCGGCGGAAGAAATTCATGGCTCGCTCCTGCGGGGCGAGGCAAGGATGCCGGCAATGGCATCGCTGAGCTGCTCCCATCGCGTGCGCTCGTCCAGCAGTTGCTTCTTCCCCGCGGCGGTGAGGCGGTACTCCTTCACCCGCTGGTTATTGTCGGAGAGCTTCCACTCCGATCGGATCCAGCCCTCGCGCTCAAGGCGGTGCAGGGCCGGGTAAAGCGAGCCCGTTTCGACCTGCAGCACCTCGCCCGAGCCCAGCCGGATAGCCTGGCTGATGCCGTAGCCGTGCTGCGGCCCCCACTGCAGGGTCTGCAGGATCAGCAGGTCGAGGGTGCCCTGCAGCAGCTCAATGCGATTCTGATAGCGATTTCCCATGCGCCGGCCTCGGGCTGTAGACGTCCTACATGCCTTGGGATGTAGACGGCCTACTCCCTGGTTGGTGAGCAGCGGGAAAATATTTTTTTCCGAGGCTGTGAACAGGTGCCGTCCGCTAAAGCGGACTCGTTTTGTTCCAGTTCCGACTTCCCAGCACTGCCGTGCTGGGCTTTACTATGACGCCCCTGAAGGGGCTGAGGTGAGGCGATCTGCCACCGGGTCTAGTATCCAGAACTTCACTGGGGTACATCGGGTTTCTTAGGACTGCCGAGTGTGTGTGAAAACGTTCTTTCGCCCCGCTGGGGCTATGAATTTACTCCACTTTGTACCCCGGACTTACGTCCGGGGCTACATTCTGGTGCCGCTCCGCAGCTCAAGAATGACGGTATTTTTCCACCGCGGTTTAGATTTCTGCGTTCTCACACGGACTCTTCCGTGCTGGGCTTTACACAACTCTTCCGTGCTGGGCTTTACACAGACTCTTCCGTGCGGGGCTTTACTATGACGCCGGAAGGGGCTGAAGTGAGGCGACAGGGTGGCCCACTCAAGCCCGATTTTGGCTTGAGTGGGA
>Ga0075425_100005896_pt1 | contig 12772 bp, 23 predicted proteins | sample SoiMethybrSBSTD4_FD_75300 | JGI IMG/M metagenome (GOLD analysis project Ga0075425, IMG submission 75300) | Bulk soil microbial communities from a Populus tree surrounding site in Tennessee, USA - Soil MetaG P. TD hybrid SBSTD4 | ecosystem: Environmental > Terrestrial > Soil > Tree plantation...
CCAACACAAGGTGACGATGGCCAAGCCGTTCGCGGTCAGCAAGTTTGAGGTTACTTTTGCCGAGTGGGATGCGTGTGTGGCCGATACCGTGACTGGATGCCAACACAAACCACCAGATGTCTGGGGTCGCGGCCGACACCCTGTCATAGACGTATCATCGAACGACATCAGCCAAGAATACCTGCCGTGGCTTTTGCGAAGGACTGGCAAGACTTACCGGCTCTTGAGCGAAGCAGAGTGGGAATATGTTGCCCGCGCTGGAACGACGACGCCGTTCTCCACCGGGCGTACAATCACCACCGACCAGGCCAACTTCGACGGCACATCCACCTACGGCGAGAGCGCCAAGGGTCAGTATCGGGGGCAAATGATTGAGGTTGGCTCATTCAAGCCCAATGCATTCGGTCTTCATGACATGCACGGCAATGCCAGGGAGTTGGTCGAAGACTGTTGGCACGAAGATTATCGGGGCGCACCCACGGACGGTTCGGCTTGGACAACCGGAGAGTGCAAGTTTCGTGTCCGACGCGGAGGACACTCGAACGACAACCCGGAGTCCATTCGGTCCGCGAGCCGTGGCAGCGACACTCCAGACTACCGGGGCAACTTCGATGGCTTCCGGTTGGCCAGAACAATTAAATCCTTGATCCCAATGCTACGCGCGGTCCTCATCCTTGTGCTCCTCGCGCTCCACCCCTTGGCCGCGCAGCCGAGAAGCGTATCGCCCTGCTGATCGGAAACAAGGACTACAAGGCAGGGGTCGGCGCGCTAACGAATCCGCTCAACGATATTCGCGTCGTCTGTCAAGCGTTTAAGGCTGTTGGCTTCGAGGTGTTGAAGCCTGCCCAGAACGCGCGTCGCGCCGACATGCTGAGATCTCCATCCACGAGTTCGCGTTGAACCTCAAATCAAAGCTGCAGGCGGGGATGCCATTGGGCTCCTGTACTACTCTTGGCTCGGTATCGCTATTCAGGTGTCGGCACGCCTCAGCGAGGCCGCTGTAGGCAAACGCGTAGCGATCGAGGGCAAAGGGCGAAGGCCCCCCGATGAGCGCCATTGAGCGGCGGATGGACTGCTGGCTGCGGGTTGGTGCGAAGAAAAATGCGGCGCTACTGAGAAAAGCGCCGCAGAGGTCAGGGGGGATCAACGGGGTGCTATTAGGCAACGCTGCTCGGAGGCGTTGGCGGATTACTTCTTGGGCGCAGCAGTCACACACGCACCCTTCTTGTCGGCGCCTCCTTTTGGATCCCACTTCATCTTCGCCTTCACGCACTCCGCCTTGGTAGTCGGCGTTGGTTGCGCGAAGGCTGCCGGAGCGAGCAGTAACGCGGCAATCACTGCCGCAACAGGAAGAAGCTTCATGGCCAAACTCCTGAGCTTAGGTAGCAGAGGGGGAACGATAGGACTACTAGCTGAACCGCAAATGAATGGCAGAGAGCGCCACACACAGACACATGTGCGTGGACCTGGGATGCGGCACTCCTGTTCTCGTGTTTTTGAAGAACGTCGGAGGGAAGGTCGTTCAATATAGTGGCATTTTGCCGAACACTGAAGTTGTGTGCCCCTACTGGCCCCAGTGCCCCTCCGCCCCACATTACAAGTTCAGGAAAAAAGAGATTCATATTCTTTTTTGTTTGCTTGGAAGTATATGGCCCAAAAAGACATCTCAGGGCGAGTGGTAGTAGGGGCACCGGGGGCAAGGTCACCGTTCTCTGGCCAAGAAGGGCATGGAGGCCGGACCTGCGCTGGCCGTATCGATCAGCCTCATTGGTGGCTGGTGACCTCGAGTCGGGGTTGCACGTCGTCAGACACCTCCCGAAGCTATTGCGCTGCCAAGGACCTCTGGGGGGTGCCACCACCAGACAGCTTAATCCTCAAGGCCGGCCCGTACTACCCTCGCGATCCTTTGCATTCCACCAGCGGCGAGAACCCGTTCGCATGTGCCTCGGGTCTTCCGTGTGCCACCGCGAGCGGTATCCATGCGCCCGATACCCGTATACGTGGGCTCTGCAATGGTGACCGTAGCAACGCACGCTCTCGACCGGCGCAGCAGCACGCGAATGGCGCACAGCGATATCGCCAACACGCGGCGCTGCAAAGGCCTGGCCGCCGGTGATCGTCATCCCGACCATCAGGACGGACGCTATTCTGATCATGGTAACTCCTTCATTGAGACATTCAACGAGAAACAGTCGCGCTCCTTACAAAGTTCCAGTTGAGGCGCGGGGTGACCACTGAAGCACTGATGCCGAGAACTGGCCGCTGGGGAGTCATAGAAGTCATCACATATCAGAAAAATGCCAGCCCCACATGTCGCACCCAGAAGTGCCAGCCCCACCATGACGACGACTATGCCGAGGACAGCAACCCGATTGGTTGCGATGGTCCCAACGCAATGGCACGGGTGAAGGAGGAGCGACGCGCATGACCCAAGCTCCTCGCCAATGCAAGAAACTGAACGGTGGCCGCCGACGTCCGGTACGCAACGTCCGCCGTCCACTCATCTACTCCTCGGTCAAATTTTCTTAAGCTGACTTGCCTGTTTGCCGCGACCTCTGCGGTCGTCTTCGAGCACGAAGCTCACGCGGTCGCCTTCGTTCAACGAGCGAATGCCGGCAGCCTCAAGCGCGCTCGCGTGAACAAAAACGTCCTTGCCGCCTTCGTCCGGTTCGATAAAGCCGAACCCTTTTGCTGCATTGAAGAACTTCACCGTGCCGTTCATGGTTGTTTGCCTCTGCAACTGTGCGGAACCACCAGCCTACGCTCTTCCAATTTGTCCGACAGCGCCAATTGGGGTCCGCGGCCATACTCCGCGCATGACCAATAGGAAGTTCACGCTCCAAACGCTCATCGCGCAGATAGAAAAAGCTCCGCTGCAGTCGCGACCGACATGGACGACATCCGCGACCACGAAAGATGACCTCGCGAACCTCAAAGTCGAGTTAACACCAACTTCACGGAGCTCTAAGGGGAGGGTCGTATCTCCCGCCATCGCGACCCTGCCCTCAAGCGGAGGTTCCAGTGAGCTGCAGCTCAATTTGATTGATTGTCTCGTACGGCGCCGCGCCATCGTTCGTCTCAAATTGCAGAGCGATGGAGGGATTCTTTTCGCCTACGAGCAGCGGAGTCTGGCCGGGTGCGCTTGTGGCTTTCACATACCGTTGCGCGAGAATGCCCGCTTGGATCTTCACTTCCGCAGGCCCAAGAACGGTCCAGATCAACACAATCTTTCCGGGCGGCAGATCACGGCTGCTTTCGTGGATATTACCGCTATACTTCTCTTCGGATCCCGTCCCCGCAGGCTTGAACCCACACGTCATTTTAGCGCCGCATCCTGGCTGGGCTTAACCAACGTGCACGTTAGCACTCCGAAGCTTGCGGGTGCCTTCTCTGCATAGTGGGTCGGCATAAAACCCAGGAGGGATATGCACGTCAGTACCATGTACCTCATTGCCGCGTTCCTTTGACCACGAGAGGGACTTGATCCCACTATGCGCATCATCCCTCTAGACCGGCGAGATGTCCGCTGGCTCGGAGTAACCGGGGCATGCCCCAATTGTGTTCTATCCTGCCGCCAGCTGCCCAATAGAGCTTACGTTGCGATCGATCTGCAGGAGCCGTTGAAAGTCCCGGAGGCGAGCCTCTTGGTAGCCTTTCAGGTGCCATGGCTCGGCTAGACTAGCATTCCTTCGATCATTTCTTCTGCGTCACCCCAGTGTCCATGAACACACGCTCGCACGAATTCCTCGCCCGCACGGGTTCCAGAACAGTGAGCTGAAATGACATCAGCGATGACGAGAACAAGCTCATAAATGATCTGCATGCGCGACTCCACGTTCGATTGCGGCAACGCACTCGCTTACAACCCGCAGTATCCCCGATGTCGGGGTTCCGGTCCTGGCGATGTCGCTAGCTTTCAGTCGTTTCAACGGCGCCAGACACCACTGAGGCGTTCCCGCAAGCTTCTGGGACGAAACAGCCCCACGACGAACATCAACGGCTGGAGCCGCCACACCGGCTGGATTTCAGTTGACAATAAGGTATCCGTTATATAATAAGTTCGTTATATAACGCGAGCGCCACAACACACACATGCCGAACCTCGACGCCGCTTTCTCCGCCCTCGCCGACCCGACGCGAAGGGCGATCCTTGCCCGCCTCGCATCGGGCGAGAGGACGGTGATGGAGTTGGCCGAGCCCTTCGAGATGACGCAGCCCGCCATCTCTCGCCACCTGAAAGTGCTCGAAGGCGCGGGGCTGATTATCCGCCGCGTACAAGGCGCCAAGCGCCCCTGCCGGCTGGCACCCGCCGGCATTGACGCGATCGACCAATGGCTCGCCATGCTGCGCAAAGCCTTGGCGAGGAACTATGATCGGCTCGATGAGGTTCTGGCCGCCATGAAACCTAAAAAGCGAAAGGAGACGCCATGAGCAAGCTGACACTCAGAACGGAAGGCGACAAGCATGTCGTCGTCACCCGCCGCTTCGCTGCGTCGCCCGAAGCGGTCTACCGTGCTCACACCGAGCCGAAGTTGATCCAGAAATGGATGCTTGGCCCGGACGGCTGGACGATGCCCGTCTGCCTCTGCGACGCGCGTCCCGGCGGGAAGATCCGCTACGAGTGGGCAGACGGCAAGGGCGGTGGATTCTATCTAACTGGTGAATTCGTGGAGTTGGTGCCGTACAGCCGGATTGTTCATGTCGAACGGATGCATCTTCCCGATCCGTGTCCCGACAATCACGTCGAAACCAGATTCGAGCCGGACGGGAGTGGGACGCTGATGACGATGCGAATGACATTGCCCGACGCCCAAACGCGAAAAGCGATGCTGGCGAGTGGCATGGAACACGGGATGGAGGCCAGCTACGTCCGGCTCGAAACCATGGTTTAGTGCTCAAGCAAGCTGCGCACACACATTGGAGTCTCAAGAATGATAGACACGCCACACATCGTCCAGACCAGCGTCCAAAAGGCCGCCGTCATCCGCATCACCGTTCCGCGTAGCGAGATGATGAAAGTGTTCAGCCCCGCGGTTGGCGAGTTGATTGCAGCGCTGGCCGCACAAGGGGTCGAGCCCGTCGGAGCAGTCTTCGCGCATCATCTGGAAATGACGCCGGACACCTTCGATTTCGAGTTGGGTGTCAAGGTCGCAGCCCCGGTGAAGGCTGCCGGACGCGTGAAACCGGGCCAGCTTCCTGCCGCGAAAGTCGCGCGCACAGTCTACAGCGGCCCCTACGAAGGCCTTCCTTCCGCTTGGGGTGAGTTCGTCAAGTGGATGAAGGCGAACGGCCACGAGCAAGCCGAAAACCTGTGGGAGGTGTATTCGGTCGGTCCTCAGTCGACCCCTGATCCCGCGAACTGGCGCACGGAACTGAACCGACCTCTTGCAAACTGATCCCGCACCCGAGCATCAACCAATGTCGTGATAATCGAGCGGGCCGGTTCGCGCCATGACGGCACCGCCCGCCACATCCAGCACAATGCCGGTGATCCAGTCTGCTGTGCTTGCTATGCGCTCCCGGTTGCCTTCGGTAAGGATCGTTTCCGGGGCGATCCAGTTGGTTTACCTTACGCACCCGGCGGTTAACCGCCGCCATTACGCCATGGCCCGATGAATCGGTTCGGCAGTTCCCGTGTCGCCTCTCAAGGGCAACCAGAACACCAAGCCGTGCTACGGCGACATCGTCGCCTTGGTAGCGTTGGCCGGGCTCAAGAGCAGGTTGGGAATGGTCCTGGTGCTTACCGCACCTCATTCGTGGGGATTACTCGTCAGCCGGAGAGGTCCCCGAGACACACTGCAGGTAAGTCCGTTTCGGGTCGACAGCCTGCCGCCAACAATAATGACGTGCGCCGCGGTCTGGACGGGGGTTACAATTTGATCGCGTTACGTGGTGCCGCCATGAACCAGACCATCCGTTTCTGCACGACCCCCGACGGCGTGCAGCTCGTATATGCGGTGAGCGGCGACGGCCCGCCGCTGGTGATGTCGGCGACCTGGGTCACACATCTCGAGCATCAGTGGCGTAGCCTCGCCTGGCGGCCGTGGCTCGACGCCTTCACGAGTGAGCACAAGGTATTGGGCCACGATTCCCGGGGGTGCGGGTTGTCAGACCGGACCACGAAGAATCTCTCATTCGAGAGCTGGGTGCGCGATCTTGAATGTGTGGTCGAGGCGGCCGACTTCCGGCATTTTGCTCTGGTGGGGACCTGCTGGGGCGGACCTATCGCCATCGAGTATGCTGTCCGCCATCCCGAGCGCGTGAGCCGTCTCGTCCTCTATGGCACCTACGCGCAAGGCCGGCTGCGGCGGACGTGCTCGCCAAGCGAGGTGGATGAGGCGCGGATATGGGGCGATCTCACGCGGGTAGGTTGGGGACAGGAGGATCATGACCTCATACGGGTATGGGCTTCGCTCTTTCAGCCTGGCGGGTCGGCGGATCATGTACGCTCCTGGTGCGACCAGCAACGCGCTGCGACCCCCGGGCGCGATCCGGTCGAGATCACCAGCGGCGAGCTGTTCCGCGTCGATGTCAACGGCGAGTTGAAGGTCACGCGCATGGAATTCCGAGAATTCCTCGCACCGCTCAAGGGCCGCGAGAACCGCGGCCAATCTGGCGAGTTCTATTCTGCGGACGGCTACTGGCTACGCGACGGCCTGCGCGCTGCGATCGGCGCTTATGGCTGAGCCGTCAGCTCGGAGGGGCACTGAGATGCCGCGCGCTAGGGCGAGACTGTAGGACGAGGGCGCAAAATTGCGCCAGCGGAACTCGGGCACGGACTCAGGAGCGTCAATGCTGTGCGGTAGGATCTATGTCTGAATATCTGGCAGTCGGTCTAATGCCCGAGCGGTAGTCCATTGCCATCGCCTGAAGGGCGCCAGATTTAAGAGCCGCAACGTCCGTGCTGTCCTCAGTCGTGACGGACAGCATCGCTTCCGCGAGCCTCAGCTTTGCGCATTCGATCTCCAAAGGACTATCGCCAAAGTTCCCAGCGATCTGTGCCCATGCCTCATCGAATGCTTGTCCCATAGCTTTCAGTGTCGCGGGCCCGAGCGCGGCCCCGTCGATCAATCGACGCGCTTTCATCCCCAACTCCCGTCACTCAACCCCGCGAGCGAACGGCTGGAATGCTACGTCCATCCAAGGTACCATTCAATCCTTGGCGACGAGCATATCGCACAAAAAGGTCGACGCCGTGCCCAAGGAACACAAGGTCGGAAGCGCCTCGCAGACTTAGCCGCCGAAGTCATACATATAACCATGCCCGAGGAGCATGCGGATTTCCCGGCTGACGATGGGAAGGACAAGGCCGCACAAACCTTGGGACAGCGTGGCGGTTGCGCGCGCCAACTAAAAATTGGGCTGGAAATAGGGAACTGAGACGATGGCCCGTCGTTCCAGGCAAGCGTTTCCAGAGCTTGCTCCGCTTCCGCTGGCCTGTGGCCCCGGACCCTGCCGAGCCCCCGATGCCCGTACGGTCAGCAGAGGAGCTCATCGACGAAGCGACCCGCCGACCCTAGCAAGAGGCAGCGACTACTACGAAAACCTTCTTGATAAAGTGCCCTTCGGTTATGAGCGATGGTGGGTCATCAAACAGAGACGAGGCGGCGGGGGTGCATAGCTCGACATAGGGCAATCCCTAATCTGGGAAATCCCTTCCTGGTCCGTTGTGCGCGCATGGGTGCATGCTATCGCAATCCGACGCGAACTCCTATATTGCGCGATGGCATCACGAAGCGATTGGTTCTGGGCGGGCGTTGGCGGCCCAACCTGTCTGACGCCCGCACCCCGCGGCATTGTCAGTCACTGCGTGTCCTGCCCCTCGGGGCGAGCGAGCCGGTTGGAGCTGAGCCAGCTCGCACTAGTGCGAGTTCACGCGGATAGTTCAGCGGGACCTGCCGTTCGGGGCGAGACGGCGGAGGAGATAGGTGGAGCCGGTGTCCTGACTCATCATTATCTGATCATGATGATCGCCCCTGGACATTGACCTCCACCTGCGCCCTCGCGATCTCGGTCAGCATCTTTTAGGCGTCATTGGCGTCGAAAGATCAAGAGTCAGGAAATGGTGAGCTCGAGGAGGATAGCCTCGTTGACCGGCACCGAGTGACCAACACAATCCGAAACCAACGGTCAACGGCGCGCTCCGCGCTCCTCTCCTACTCAAATATCCGTGATGCACCCCGCATTCAATTTCCGTGCGCTCCGCATCCACTATTCGTGATATGCCAGACACAAGCGAAAACCTTCATGCTGACCTGCGCAGGCCCCCAATGTCCTTGGATCTCGATAAGCTCAACCGCCGCGGCGCGATCGCACTCGAGCGGCTCTGGCAACGGGCACAGTTGCTAACGGTTTGCTCGTTCCGGTTCGCGCGGCCGACAAAACCGCCGCCGATAAGGGCCAGGGCGGCGATGATGACATCTCCGCTACCGAGGATTTGATGCGCGAGCACGGCGTGCTCCGGCGCGCGCTCATTGTGTACGCCGAGCTTGCCTCACGCCTCCAGGCAAGACGCCGTGATCTCAACCTCGCGGCACTCGCGGACGCTGCGAAGCTCTTTCGCGAGTTTGGAGAAAATTACCACGAACGCATCCTTGAAGAGCAATATGTGTTTCCTGAAGTGCGGAAGACAGGCGGCCCGAACGAAAAGCTCGTCGAAGTACTTCTTGCCCAGCACCAACGCGCGCGTGAGATCACAGCCTATCTCGAACGCATCGGCGCTCGTGGAAAGATTGGTTCGGATGCCCAGCAACTCTCTCGCGCGCTTGCCGGCATGTCGCGTATGTACCATGCGCACGCCACATGGGAGGACACGGTGGTCTTTCCGGCTTGGAGGAAGAGCCAATCTAAAAGCAGGCTTGAAGAACTCGCGAAGAAATTTGAAGAGATGGAGCTCCAGCAGTTTGGCAAAGATGGGTTCGATGATGGCATCGAGCGGATAGCACGCGTGGAAGAGGTGCTTGGCCTTTCAGAACTGGGCCACTACACCGCCGCGCCAGTGCCCAAGATATGAATGGCCCATGCCGACATGCTGATCTCCATCCACGAGTTCGCGTTGAAGCTCAAATTAAAGCGCCGTCAACTCGTCGGCTTGCACCGCTTCCAGGTCTCGGGCGCCGATGTCCCGCGCGTGAGCCGCACGGTTTCCTCATTGAGCAACACCATCACGATCTGCGTACCGGCGCCCACTTCGTTGGAAGGCACGACGTAGGTGAAACCGTGCCGGTCGTAGTTGCCGGTGATCTGATTTCCGCCTGGCGTCCGGATGTTCGGACCGCTGATCTCGAAATGGCTGCTCCCCAGGCACCACTGCCCATCGATCGCATCGGCGCGCGCCGGGCAGACGCCAGCCACGATTGCAAGGTAGCCGAAGATCAATGCCCGTCGCATCACCATCACCGTCACCGTCATGAACCACCGCCGGCTATGCCGACACCCACCAGCGGGTGTAAGGCCTCGCCGCTGCGAAAGAGCGGGACGCGCGAGAATACCCCATCGAGGCCACGGACGTGTCCCGCATGCTTGTAGATGAGATAGGCCAGCAGGCACGCGTACACGATGCGAAAATCGACAATGAAATTGTTCCGGTTCTTGACGCTCCGCCGTAGTCAGTAGAGTGTCTTCACGTGTCCAGAGCTCGACACCGATACTCCTGCTGCAGACGCGAGCCGTCGTGTGCTTCAACAGCGAGCGGAGGAGCCATGACACAAACGGACAATGTCCTCAGCCCTCGCTATACGCGAGGGCACGGCTTGGAAAGTCGAGCTCGAGCAAGCTGATCACCGATTGGCCAAGCCGCACAACATGCTGTTCTGCAACGAGGTGGACAACCTCGTATATGTGCCCAGCGTGACTGGGCAAAAATCGGAACTGATGATGAGCCCCGCTTCACGCCCAGCGTGACGGGGCTTTTCCGTTCGCGTTGACCGCAAACGGCTTACGCTGCACTCCACAAATCAAGCCGCTGTCGCCAACTCCGGCAAGAGCTGAAGCTCCGACGCATATAATACGCCAAGCCATTCGCACTGATCGGAACCGCGACTGCCGAACTCGACTAGGTAGGCTTCACCGTCACTCAACGTGTCGAGCACAGTCCCGACGGTGCCGGCCGACAGGGACAATTCAGCGGGATTGTTAGTCAACGCATTACGTCGCGCACACTCAGACACATCGATTGGTCTGGTCAGCCGAACCTTTTCCATACTGGCCTCCAAAAAAACTGTTTGTCGCCACAGAGCTCAGTCCATCCGACGGCGTGGCAACAAAGGCAAGCCCGGCTCGACTAACGTCACATACTTTGAGCCGGTGCGTGCGTAGCCAGTTTCGCCAAAACGCGTACGGCGTCAACTCATAGCGCGCGCTGCGGCGATCACATCGATGAACAGAGGTTGTCTCAGAAAATCCCAGTTCGAAAGTTGAATAAGTTTTGGGCAGAAGGGGCGCACGCCTAAAAAGGGAGCTGCGAGATAACGATAGCTGCGCGAAGCGCCTCGACGGTCCCGAGCACTGGCTCGAGGTGATGAAAGCCGCTCAGGTCACGACAGCCGAGCGATCTTTCACCGCCGCTACGCGGTCACTCCAGAAGGTGCACGAGCTAAACGGCCACAAGCGCGACGGCGATTCCGCCTCCAGATCAGGAACCTCACTCATAGCGCGCCGTTTCTTATGATGGAGAGGAATACGCTGAAACTCCTCGGCGTTACGCTCCGTAACGCAATGCCGTTGGAGGACAACAAGAACTCGAAAGACTTGCGGCGGCTCATTGTGCAAGTTGAGCGTCGCCAGCGTGAACTCGACGGCAAGCGCGACGAGCAATTCCAGACACGCTTCGGCGGCGAATTCATCGACCCGAAGGACCGGCCGAAGTGGCCGGGCTCGCGGCGCTAAATGCGAAATCCAACCAAAGGCTTGCCGAGTTGTCCACAGGCCGCTGATGCGGTTGGCGGAACTTGGTACGCAATGGTACGTTCCAGTCACAAGCTAAGCGCAGCATCCCCGCGCAGACGCTTGGCCTAGACTGACGCGGGCTCTCGGATAGTATCCGTTCGTTTGCGTACCGGGATATCGCTACTCGCCTCTCAATAAAGATTGTTTCGATTTCCTCGCGGTTCGTGCGCGGTGCTCTTCCGGGATGAGCCGACGCAAAACACCCCGCATGGCGTAAGGCGACCGGCGCGCCGCATCTCGAGTGCTAGACCGCCGCCAGCAAATCTTCCTTCTCAAATATCTCCTGCTCGATCTGGCTCGAACGCAGGGCCGACGCACGTTAGTGCTTCCTGCGATCGTCGACCCGTGCCGCCTGCAAGGCCGCCACGCGCTCTGGCCCTGCCGGTAGCGCAAGCGCAGCTTGTACGCGCTTGTAGAGTCGATACCGAGGGCGCAACGCAGGATCGGCAGGCTCTCCATTCCGAAACAATGCGTCTCCCGCCTCTACGAGCTCCGCTGCTGCGGGCTCCATCTCCAGCAGCGACCGCTGAAATTTTGTACGTGCCAGTTCCTCGGGAAATTCTTCTTTGCTCATGCGGGACGTTTCAGAAAACGCTTCCACGAAGGGCGAAGGGACCTCGCGCTGATCCTCGCCTTCGGCGCGTTCGAACCGCCGGTAGGCACGCAAGGAGCGAGCGTTGTCCGGGGTTACACTCGGCACCTCCGGGACCAGCGACTTCATCCCCCGCAGCAACGCGTCTCGCTCATCGTATCGATCTTCGTGTCGAGCGAAGGGTCATCGCGAGCGTTGGCCGGAGGTCAGATGGAAGTATTGGCGCCGCAGCAGCCTCCGGCTCATCGACCTCGACGTTCTCTTGCATCGAATGGATCAACCCCTCGCGCATGTCGTTCGCCGGTAACGTCTTCTCGGCGATTTCTCGCAACGCCAGTAGCCCGTATCATGAAGGGTGGTGGACAGCGTGGTCCTCCTGCAAAGCTGTTAACGATCCATCTTCAACGAGTGCGTATGGATGCTCGTTCCATCATGCGTCAAAACTCGACCTTATGCTGACTGTATTCATTACTCGGTTTGCTTGCTCATTGCCTCAAAGTGAGCTCTGAGGAACATGGTTGGCGCATATGACGTTACAGGACCATTTCCAAAACGGATCATTGCGAAACCCAAGAAATGAGGGTCGATAGGCGCAAGGGCTGCGACTAATTCCGCCACTTACGCTTATGCTCTGATAGTGTCCGCCTGACGCGCCAGCACGGCGGCGTCGAGTGGACACTGCGCGAGCTGCCGGAGCGCGTCCGACTTGTTGGCCGCGTAGACGATGTCGCCGAGCCGCTTGGTGATGTGGGGCGTCCATTCTCTTTCCTCCCCCGGCGAGAGAGCGTGAAACACCAGGAATGGATATCCCCCGCAGCGGGTTCCATTTGGCAGCAAGGCAGCCATCTGATAAACGCTGTTGAGCGAAGGAAACGTCTGGCCGCAGAACGTCCAGCGTAGCGGGGCCGATGCCTTTCCCCCTCCTTGCGGCGTTGGAGCTCGGTAGCTGACACACGCTGTGGGCTTCTTTGTCGCGTTAGTTTCCTGTCAGCTTTGGCGCGGCACTTTCTCCGGTTATCGCGCGTCCGGGCGGTTCCGCCCCCACGAACCGCGCGCCCTGTCGGCATGTTCCACTGGCGGCGCATGAGCTCTCATTATGGGTCTCAGCCATGCGCCCTGACCAGGGGTGCCCTAATGTGTAAAAGTTAGGATTTGATCGGACGATATTAACGAAGTGGTGGGCATCATTGCCGGTTGTAAGGGGAGCGAGCCGAAGGCGAGTGGACCTTACAA
>Ga0075425_100005897_pt1 | contig 12770 bp, 14 predicted proteins | sample SoiMethybrSBSTD4_FD_75300 | JGI IMG/M metagenome (GOLD analysis project Ga0075425, IMG submission 75300) | Bulk soil microbial communities from a Populus tree surrounding site in Tennessee, USA - Soil MetaG P. TD hybrid SBSTD4 | ecosystem: Environmental > Terrestrial > Soil > Tree plantation...
GTCGACCCCGTGGTACGCCTCGCCGGGTGTGGCGCCGACGACGAGGACGGTTCCCTCGCCGGTCGCCTTCCGGCGCGACTCAGGCCCGACGTACACGAGGGTTCCCGGCCGCGCGTCGACCACCTCGCCCTCGATCTCGAACGTCACCTTGCCGTCGAGCACGACGTAGAGCTCCTCCTGGCCCGACCCGGCCTCGTCGTGGTCGTTGACCAGCGTGCCGTCGTCCCTGGGCGTGAACGCGTTGATTCCGAACGCGTGGATCCCGAGGTGCTCGCGCACCGGGATGTCCCGGCCGCGCCGCTCGATGTCGTCGACGTGTGCGACCCGCCAGTTCGGCTTGTCGTTCATCCGATCCCTCCCTGTCGTCGAGCCCTGCGCACAGGCTACTGCGCGCTGGGTGCCGCAACCGCCGCTGTCATCGCCGCGACGAACTCGGCGAGCGCCGCCGGCCCGCCGGCCTCGGCGACCTCGATCGCCTTCGACCCGATCACCACACCGTCGGCGCCCGCGGCGAGGGCGGCGGTGGCGTGCTCGGGCGCCGAGATGCCGAAGCCGACCAGCAGCGGCAGGTCGGTGTGCGCCCGCACGCGCTGCGCGAGCCCGGTGACGCGGTCGGAGAGGCGGTCGCGGGCACCGGTCACCCCGGCGACCGATACGAGGTAGATGAACCCGCTCGCCAGCGAGCAGGCGAGCTCGATGCGGTCCTCGGCGGAGGTCGGCGCGAGCAGCGGGACGAGGTCGAGCCCGTGCTCGCGGCAGCCCGCCGCGATCTCGCCGGCCTCGTCGGCGGGCACGTCGGGGACGATCAGGCCGGATGCGCCCGCGGCGGCCGCGTCGGCGCAGAACCGGCGCTCGCCATATGCCATCACCGGTGCCGCATAGGTCATCGGCACGACCGGGACGTCCACCCGCGAGCGGATCTCGTGGATCACGTCGAGCGCCCGCGGCGTCGTCATCCCGCCGCGCAGCGAGCGCTGGCCCGCGCGCTGGACGGTCGGCCCGTCGGCCAGCGGGTCGGAGTAGGGGATGCCGATCTCGAACAGGCCCGCGCCGGCGCGGGCGGCGGCCTCGGCCAGGTCGGCCGTGTCCGTGTCGGCCATCAGGTAGATCGAGATGACCGGCGGGGAGAGCTTCACCGCGCCTCGAACGCGTCGACGGTGTCGACGTCCTTGTCGCCGCGACCCGAGAGGCCGACCAGCCACACCTCGTCCGGCTTGGCCGAGCGCAGCGCGAGCGCCAGGGCGTGGGACGACTCGAGCGCGGGGATGATGCCCTCGCGCCGGCACAGCAGGTGGAACGCCGCGAGCGCGTCGGCGTCGGTGACGGGTTGGTAGGAGGCCCGTCCCGAGTCCTTCAGGTAGGAGTGCTCCGGGCCGACGCCCGGGTAGTCGAGGCCGGCCGAGATCGAGTGGCTCTCGAGCACCTGGCCGTCCTCGTCGGCCAGCACGTAGGAGCGCGAGCCGTGCAGGACCGAGACGCGGCCCTTCGAGAGCGTCGCGGCGTGGCCGCGGTCGTCGCCGCCGGCCTCGGCGCCGACCAGCCGCACGTCCTCGTCGGCGACGAACGGGTGGAACAGGCCGATCGCGTTCGAGCCGCCGCCGACGCAGGCGCACACGGCGTGCGGCAGCCGCCCCTCGCGATCGAGGATCTGGGCGCGGGCCTCGCGGCCGATGACCGACTGCAGGTCGCGCACGAGCACGGGGTAGGGATGCGGGCCGGCGGCCGAGCCGATCAGGTAGTGGGTTGTCTCGACGTTCGTGATCCAGTCGCGGATGGCCTCGTTCATTGCGTCCTTGAGCGTGCCCGAGCCCGCGCTGACCGGGATGACCTCGGCGCCGAGCATGTGCATTCGCACGACGTTGGGGTGCTGGCGGCGGATGTCCTCCTCGCCCATGTAGACGTGGCACTCGAGACCGAACCGGGCGCACACCGTGGCGGCGGCGACGCCGTGCTGGCCGGCGCCGGTCTCGGCCACGATCCGGCGCTTCCCGAGCCGCACGGCCAGCAGCGCCTGGCCGACGGCGTTGTTGATCTTGTGGGCGCCGGTGTGGTTCAGGTCTTCGCGCTTCAGCCAGATCCGCGCGCCGACCTCCTGGCCGAGGCGCTCCGCCAGGTAGAGCGGCGTCGGCCGGCCGACGTAGTCGCGCGCCAGCCGCTCGACGTCGGCGGCGAAGGTGGGATCGGCGTTCGCCGCCCGGTAGCCGGCGGCCAGCTCGTCGAGCGCCCCCATGACCGTCTCGGGCACGAACCGGCCGCCGTAGGCGCCGAAGCGGCCGCGGTCGTCGGGGAGCGTGCTCACGAGGCCGCCTTCGCGTTGCGGACGAACGCGCGGACGCGGTCGTGATCCTTCACACCCGGCGAGCTCTCGACACCGCGCGAGGTATCGACGGCCCACGGACGGGCAACGGCGATCGCGCCGGCGACATTGTCGGGATCGAGGCTGCCGCCCAGCATCACCGGGTTGGAGACCCGGGCCGCCCGCTCCCAGTGCTTGTGCAGCGCCGCGGCGTCGGGCCGTGAACCGTACGCCAGGTCGAGCATCACCGGCACGTCGTCGGGCACACCCGTGGGCGGCTCGCCCCGCGCCGCCACGATCGTGTGCCGGAAGTCGCCGGGATCGTCGTATCTCTGCACGAGATCGAAGCCCCCACCCGAACGGGGACTGTCCCCACCTGTCAAGGGGACAGTCCCCTTGACGCTGGCGTCCACCACGGCAACGGTCCTCACGCCGGTCGGGGCGCGGGCCGCGAGCGCCCTGGCGCGGTCGAGCTCGACGTAGCGGGGCGTGTCGGGCACGAGCACGAAGCCGACCATGTCGGCGCCGGCGGCCACCGCCGCGTCGACGTCCTGCTCGCGGGTCAGGCCGCAGATCTTGACGAGGGTCATCGCGCCACCCCCACCAGCTCGGCCAGCAGGCCGGGCGCGCGCATGAGCGCCGTCCCCACCAGCACCGCGTCGGCGCCGGCGTCGCGGGCGGCCTCGACGTCGGCGCGCGAGGAGATGCCCGACTCGGCGACGCGCACGACCGAGTCCGGGAGGCCCGAGACGAGGCCGAGCTGGCGCTCCCGGTCGACCGCGAGCGTGTCGAGGTCGCGCGCGTTCACGCCGACCACGCGCGCCTCGAGCGCGAGCGCCCGCTCGACCTCCTCGGCCGAGTGCGTCTCGACCAGCGCGTCCATCCCGAGCAGCTCGGCCGCCTGCAGCAGCCGCCGGGCCTCGGCGTCGCTCACCATCGCCAGGATGACGAGGATTGCGTCGGCGCCGGCCAGGCGCTGGGCCGCCACCTGCTCGGGGAAGACGGTGAAGTCCTTGGCGATGGCGGGAAGGTCGGCGGCGGCCCGGGCGGCGGCCAAGTCGTCGAGGCTGCCGGCGAAGTCGCGCTCGGCGCACAGCACCGACATCGCCGCCGCGCCGCCCATCGCGTAGGAGCGGGCCGTCTCGGCCACGTCGGCCTCGGGCGCGATCGCGCCCTGCGACGGCGACGCCCGCTTGATCTCGGCGATCACGGTCACCGCCGGCCCGGCGGCGAGCGCGTCGGCGAAGCCGCGGGCCGGCTCGGGCGCGTCGCGGCGGATGTCGCCGCCCAGGCGGGTGAGGTACCCGCTCATGCCGCCTCCGGCGCCCGCGCGCGAGTGAACGCGACGAGCTCCTCGAGCTTGGCCAGGGCGGCACCCGTGTCGATCGCCTCGACGGCGGCGTCGATCGCGTCCTCGAGCTCCGGCACGACCCCGCCGCAGACGAGCGCGGCGGCCGCGTTCAGGATGACCGCATCGCGGCGCGGCCCCTTCTCGCCGTCGAACACGGTCAGGATGACCGCGGCGTTCTGGGCCGGGTCGCCGCCGCAGCGCAGGTCCTCCGGGCTGCCGGGCCCGGGACCGGTCGAGAGCGGGGCCGGGTCGAGCGTGTAGGTGCGCACCTCGCCGTCGCGCACCTCGGACACCAGGTTCTCGCCGGTCGGCGTGAGCTCGTCCAGGCCGCCGAAGCCGTGCACCACCATGGCGTGCTCCGCGCCGAGCTTGGCCAGCACGTTCGCGATCGGCTCGACCAGGCCCTCGGCGTAGACGCCGAGCACCTGACGGCGGGCGCCGGCCGGGTTCGTCAGCGGCCCGAGCAGGTTGAAGACGGTGCGGATGCCGAGCTCCTGCCGCACCGGGCCGACGTGGCGCATGGCCGGGTGGTGGGCCTGGGCGAAGAGAAAGCCGAACCCGACCGTGTCGATGCACTCGGCCACGTCTACGGGGGCCAGGTCGATGCTCACACCGAGCGCCTCGAGCACGTCGGCCGAGCCGGTGCGCGACGACATGGCCCGGTTGCCGTGCTTGGCGACGGTGGCGCCGGCCGCCGCGGCGACCAGCGCCGCCGAGGTCGAGATGTTGAAGGTGTTCAGGCCGTCGCCGCCGGTGCCGCAGGTGTCGACCAGATCCGCCCGCGAGGGCCGCGCCGGCGTCACGTGCGCGCGCATCGCCCGGGCGCAGCCCGCGATCTCGTCCGGCGTCTCGCCCTTCATCCGCAGCGCCACGACGAACGCCGAGATCTGGGTCGGCGAGGCGTCGCCGCTCATGACCTGCATCATGGCGATGTGGGTCTCCTCGGCCGACAGGTCGCGGCCCTCGACCAGCGTCTTGATCGCGTCCGTGATCACGCCCGCCGCTCCTCCATCGCCAGGAAGTTCCCGATCAGGGTGCGCCCGTGCGGGGTCAGCACGGACTCGGGGTGGAACTGTACGCCGTGCAGCGAGAACTGCCGGTGGCGCACGCCCATCACCTCGCAGTCGGGCGTCCGCGCGGTCACCTCGAGGTCGGCGGGGATGTCGCCGACTGCGGCGAGCGAGTGGTAGCGGCCCGCCTCGAACGGCGAGGGGATGCCGGCGTAGAGCGGCGAGCCGTCGTGGCTGACCTGGTCGGGCTTGCCGTGCACGATCCGGCCGGCGCGGTCGACGCTGCCGCCGTGCAGCTCGACGATCACCTGGTGGCCGAGGCAGACCCCGAGCACCGGGATGCGGCCGGTGGCGCGGCCGATCAGGTCGGCCGACACGCCGGCCTCGGCGGGCGTGCCCGGCCCGGGGGAGACGACCAGGTGAGTCGCGTTCCAACGGTCGAAGTCGTCGCCGTCGACGGCGTCGTTTCGCTCGACGCGCACCTCCGCGCCGGCCGTGGCGATGTAGTCCACCAGGTTGTAGGTGAACGAGTCGTAGTTGTCGACGACGAAGACCCGCGGCGCGCTCATCGCCCGTACACCCCGGTCTCGGCCCGGTCGATCGCGGCCGCCAGCGCCGCCACCTTGTTCATCGCCTCCTGGTACTCCTCGTCGGGATCGGAGTCCGCCACGATCCCACACCCGGACTGGAGGTAGGCCACCCCGTCCCGCAGCACCATCGTCCGAAGCGCGATGCAGGTGTCCATGTCGCCGCCGAAGCCGAGGTAGCCGACGGCGCCGGCGTACGCCCCGCGGCGGCGGCCCTCGAGCTCGGAGATGATCTGCATCGCCCGCACCTTCGGCGCGCCGGAGACGGTGCCGGCGGGGAACGTCGCCCGCAGCAGGTCGACGGCGTCGCGGCCCTCGCCGATCCGGCCGAACACCCGCGAGACGATGTGCATGACGTGCGAGTAGCGCTCGACGTCCATGTAGCGCTCGAGCCGCACCGAGCCGGGCACGCACACCCGGCCGAGGTCGTTGCGGGCCAGGTCGACGAGCATGACGTGCTCGGCCCGCTCCTTCTCCGAGGCCATCAGCTCGGCCGCGAGGGCGTCGTCCTCGGCCTCGTCGGCGCCGCGCGGGCGCGTGCCCGCGATCGGGCGCAGCTCGCAGGTGCCGTCGACGCCGAGGCGCACGTGCGTCTCCGGCGAGGAGCCGATCAGCTGGAACTCGCCCATGTCGAGCAGGAACATGTACGGCGAGGGGTTCACGGTGCGCAGCGCCCGGTAGATCGCGAACGGCGAGGCCTCTGTGCGCCGGCGCACGCGCTGGGACGGGACGATCTGGAACGCGTCGCCGGCGGCGATGTGCTCCTTCGCCCGCAGCACCGCCGCCACGAAGCCGTCCCGCGTCATCTCCGCCTCGGCGGCGCCGGCGGCGGCGGGCGGGGCCGGCGGCGCAGAGGCGGCGCCGTCGAGGGCGGCGGTCACCCGCTCGACCTCGGCCCGCGGCCCGGTCACCGTCATCGTGCGGCGGACGTGGTCGAAGGCGACCGACGTCGAGGCGAGCAGGAAGCGCATCGTCGGCAGGCCGGCGTCGGCGCCGTTTCGGGCCGGGAGCGGCACCGGCTCGAGCTCGGCCACCCAGTCGTAGCTCAGGTAGCCGACCGCGCCGCCGGAGAACGGCGGCCGGCCCGCGCCAGGCCCTGGGCGGCCGGCGGCGAAGGCGGCCGCCTCGGCCAGCGAGTCGACCGCCGGGAGGCCTGCGCCGAGGAACGAGTAGCGGCCCACCTGCTCGCCCCGCTCGACCGACTCGAGCAGGAACGCGGGCGACCCCAGCGTCTCGCGCAGGCGCAGGTACGCGCCGACCGGCGTGACCAGGTCGGCGGGGAGCTCGCGGGTGTCCAGATCGTCGTTCATGCCAACAAAAAAGCCTCCCGCCGGTGGGCGGAGAGGCCGGTTGCGAAGCGCGGATGCCGTGGCAGAGCTAGCGGGCCGCACCTCGCACGCATCGCCACCACCAGTGTCCGCCGGTCGTCATTTCGGCCCGGACTATGCTGCATCGCTGCCCCCTTCGTCAAGTCGGAAAGGATCCCGTTTGCCGCGCACCGTCGTCCTCGGCACCGCCCGCACGCCCTTCGCCAGGCTCGGCGGAGGCCTGGCCTCCCTGTCCGCACCGAAGCTCGGTATCGCCGCGGGGTCGGCGGCGCTCGAGCGCTCGGGCGTCGAGACCGAAGACATCGGCTACGTCGTCATGGGGCAGGTGCTCCAGGCCGGCGCCGGGCAGATCCCGTCGCGGCAGGTGTCGGTCGGGGTGGGGCTCGGGCCGGGCGTCGGCTCCGAGACGATCAACAAGGTGTGCGCCTCGGGCATGCGCGCCGCCACGCTGGCCGACGTCCTCATCCGCGCCGGCGAGCACGACGTCATCCTGGCCGGCGGTATGGAGAGCATGTCGAACGCGCCCTACCTGCTCGAGAAGGGCCGCTTCGGCTACACGTTCGGCGACGGCACGCTCGTCGACTCGATGACCTCCGACGGGCTCACCTGCACCTTCGACGGGCTGATCATGGCCGAGCAGAACTCGAAGGTGGCGGCCGAAATCGGCATCACCCGCGAGCAGCAGGACGCATGGGCGCTACGCAGCCACCAGCGCGCCATCGCGGCGATCGACGCCGGCCGGCTCGCCGAAGAGATCGTGCCCGTGACCATCCCGGGCCGCCGCGGCGACACGGTCGTCGACACCGACGAGGGCCCCCGCCGCGACACCTCCGCCGAGCGGCTGGCGTCCCTGCCGCCGGTCTTCACGAAGGACGGCTCGACGACGGCCGGAAACGCCCCGGGGGTCAACGACGGCGCCGCGGCGCTCGTGCTCGCGTCCGAAGACTGGGCGAAGGAGCGTGGCTTGAAGCCACTCGCGGTCATCCGCTCGTCCGGCTACGTGGCCGACGACTTCGCCTATCTCGTGCGCACCCCGGCCGCGGCCACGAAGGTGGCGCTCGAGAAGGCCGGGATGTCGGTCTCCGACATCGACCTGCTCGAGGTGAACGAGGCCTTCTGCTCGGTCGCCCTGAACACCACGAGCCTGCTCGGGATCGACCCCGACCGCGTGAACGTGAACGGCGGCGCGGTCGCGCTCGGCCATCCCATCGGCGCCTCCGGCGCCCGCCTGCTCGGCACGGTCATCCACGAGCTGCGCCGCCGCGGCGGCGGGATCGGCGTTGCCGCGATCTGCTCGGGCGCCGCCCAGGGCGACGCGACGGTGCTCGAGGTCATGGCCGCGTGAGCGAGCGGATCTGCGTCGTCGGCGCCGGCCAGATGGGCGCCGGCATCGCCCAGGTGGCGGCGGTGGCCGGGTACGACGTCACCCTCGTCGACGTCTCCCGCGATCAGCTCGACCGCGCCCGCAGCGGCATCGAGCGGTCGCTGGGCAAGCTGGTCGAGAAGGGCAGCGTCGAGTCCGGTGCCGCCGAGGCGGCCCTCGCCCGGATCACCCCGGCGGGGCAGCCGGTCGAGGCCGATCTGGCCATCGAGGCCGCCACCGAGGACGTCGCCCTGAAGGAGCAGATCTTCCAGTCGCTCGACGAGGCCGCGGGCGACGGCGCGATCCTGGCCAGCAACACGAGCTCCATCCCGATCACGCGGCTGGCCGCGGTCACCTCGCGCCCGGACCGCGTCGTCGGCATGCACTTCATGAACCCGGTGCCGCTGATGCCGCTCGTCGAGCTGATCCGGGGCATCGACACCGCCGACGAGACCGCGGCCTACGTCCGTGCCGCCGCCGAGCGGATGGGCAAGACGGTCGCCGAGGCCCACGACCACCCCGGCTTCATCTCCAACCGCATCCTCGTGCCGATGATCAACGAGGCCGTCTACTGCCTGATGGAGGGGGTCGGCGACCGCGACTCGATCGACACGGTCATGCGCCTCGGCATGAACCATCCCATGGGGCCGCTGCGCCTCGCCGACCTGATCGGGCTCGACACCTGCCTCGCGATCATGGAAGTGCTGCACCACGGGCTGGGCGATGACAAGTACCGGCCGTGCCCACTTCTGCGAAGCTATGTCCAGGCAGGCCGGCTGGGCCGAAAGAGCGGAAGGGGCTTCTACGACTATGGCAACTGACGTCGTCGCAGCAGGTGCAGGGCTCGACGCGCACTGGTATCAGACGTTCTTCGACGAGCACTGGCTCACGATCTCGAGCCAGACCCACTCGCCCGAGAAGAGCGCCGCGGAGGTCGAGTTCCTGGTCGAGGAGCTCGGCTTGCAGTCCGGGCAGACCGTCCTCGACCTGCCCTGCGGCCACGGCCGCCACAGCATCGAGTTCGCCCGCCGCGGACTGCGCGTCGTCGGCGTCGACCTGAACGAGGAGCCGCTCGAGAAGGCCTACTGGGCCGCGCGCGAGGCGGGCGTCAAGGTCGACCTGCGCAGGGTGGACATGCGCGAGATCGAGTTCCGGGAGGAGTTCGACGCCGTCTTCAACCTGTGGACGTCGTTCGGGTACTTCGAGAACGAGACGGAAGACCAGCTGGTGCTCGACAGGGCGTACCGGGCGCTCCGGCCGGGCGGCGCGTTCGTGCTCGAGACGGTCAACCTGTACGCCGTCCTGCGCCGCTTCGAGCCGCGTTCGTGGCACGAGCTCGGCGACGGCCGCATGCTGCTCGAGGAGCGCTCGTTCGATCCCTTCACCGCCCGGATGACGTCGGGGTGGACGCTGATCGAGCCGACCGGCGAGCGCGTCGAGATGGCGTTCGCGACCCGCGCCTACACCCTGGTCGAGCTGGTGCGCATGCTGACGTCGGTCGGGTTCGAGGTCGAGCGCGCCTTCGGTGACTTCCAGGGATCGGACTACGCGATCGACAGCCGCCGCATGATCGTGGTCGCCCGCCGCCCCGGCCGGTGAACTTTTTGGCCGCCTCGCCCGACTAACGGGTATGCACGTTCGTTCGAAAGCCACGCTTGCGCTCGCGCTCGTCGCAGCCCTGGCCCTGTCGGCATGCGGTCAGGCCACCGGCGGCGGCGACTCGAGTGTCCCGGCCACGGGCTCGGTCACGGGGGTCGTCGTCCAGAGCGACACGGAGAGGGCCCAGGGCGGCACCACGCTCCCGGGCGTCAGGGTCGGCCTCTACCTGCAGCCCGTGCACGCCGGCGGGCCGATCGCTGCCGATCCGCCCCAGCCCATCAGGGTCGTCACGACCGATGCGCAGGGCCACTTCCGCTTCGCCGGGCTGCATCCGGGCAAGCGCTACTTCATCTTCGCGGTCGGCGCCCACGGGATGACGGTCGGACACTGGACGACGCCGGGCCACTCGGTCAAGCTCGTCGCCTGCCGCACCTGCGCGATGCCCCTATAACGTGGGGGAACCCAGGGTTCCCCCGCGAGCCCCCTCCTTAAACCGGTAGCGATCGTCGACTGCGCGCCGGCGAGACGCGGTCTCGCCGTCGCCACGACCCGTGCCGCGTTGGCGACGAGGCCTCGCCACGACGCGACGACCGCGGCGTCCCGAGAACGAGCTGCTCAGGGGTTTGGGCACCCGGGAGCGCCGGCCAGCCGCGTGCCACCTGCTGGCGCCGTTCGGCCCGGGGTTGGCAGCCACCGCCACGCGATGAACGCGCCGCCGGCGCCGGCGGCGGCCGTCATCGCCCAGAGCGCGCCGTAGCCGAGGTTCTCGACGGTCAGGCCGGCGACGGGCGCGACGATCGCCCCGGCCCCGAAGATCACGGTCGAGGCGACCCCGACGGCGACGCCGGAGCGGGCCTGTCCGGCCAGCTCGCCGACGAGCAGATAGACGAGGCCGTTGAAGCCGAAGACGCCGAAGGCGAGCACCGCCGTCGTCACGAGCGCCGGGACGACGCCCACGTGCAGGGCGGGAAGCATGACGACGGCCGCGGCGGCGCCGACGATGCCCGTCTCGCGCAGCGTGCGCGTGCGCCGGGTGCCGCCGCCGCGGTCGGCCCGCCGGCCCCAGATCGGGCGTGACAGCCCCGCGACGATGTTCACGAGCGTGAACCCGATCGCGGCCTGGGAGCGGGTCAGGCCCTCGGCGCGCACTGCCGGGATGTAGTACGTGAGCACCGCGGTCAGGCCGATGATGTAGACGAAGGCGACCGTCAGGGCGGGGCGGATGCCGGGCACGCGAAACACGCTGCGAAGGCCGCCGCGGCCCTCGACGACTCCGTCCGCGCGTGGGTGCTCGACCAGCAGGCCGAACGCGACCGACGTGACGGTCACGGCGACCGCGCAGGCCACCATCGCCAGCCGGACGCCGCCCCGGTCGGCCAGGAGCGGCAGCATGATCGCGCCGATCGTGCCGCCGAGCGGGACGGCCAGCTGGCGCCAGCCCATCACCGCCCCGCGCTTCTCCGGCGCGAACGCGCGCATGAGCGCAGACATCCCCGCCACCGGCACCGCCGAGCCGCCGATCCCGGCCACGAGCAGCGCCGCGGCGAACGCCCAGGCGTTCGTGAAGCCGGCCGCGGCGAGCGTCCCCAATCCGTTGACGACACCGCCGATCACGAGCACGCCGCGGGCGCCCAGCCGGTCGACCAGTATGCCCGCCGGGATGAGCGCGATCGCCGAGCCCAGGCTGACCGCGGCATACACGGCCCCGAACCCGGCGACGCCGACGTCGAGCCGGTCGCGGATCTGGAGCGCGATGGCCGGCAGCCCGAACGAGATCAGCGAGTAGGCGGCCTGCGACGCGATGGCGAGGACGAGGATGGTGCGTTGCTTGCCGATGGGCAAGCAGCCTAGAGAAGATGGGGACTGTCCCCGTCCAGCGGGGACAGTCCCCGGTTTCGCTACGCGGCGAGCCGGTTGCGCAGGCCGCCGCCAAGGTAGACACGGCGGGCGACGCGGATCGCGTCGTCGATGCGCTTGCGCAGGCCCATCGCGTTCATGGGCTGATCGGGGTCGATCATGACCACGGGGGTCGAGTCGAGCTCGTCGCAGGCGGCGAGCGTGACCGTGATCATGGCGATCTCGGCGTTGCCGAGCGTCATGTCCAGGAGGACGACGTCGGGGCGGTGCTCGTCGACGAGCGGGAGGGCCTCGCCGGCGTCGGCGGCGACGACGATCTCGTAGTGGCCGGCGACCGCCTGCTCGACGAGGCCGAGCGTGAGCGGGTCGCGATCGATGACGAGCACGGTCGCCCGGGCCCCGATCGGGGTCACGTTGGCGAGGTCGGTGGTGAAGCGGTGGTTGAGGCCGTACATGGGAGTGAGATCCTTGGAGGCGAGGGGAGAGGCAGCTTGGTTGCCTGGTATTCGGCCGTTTACAATCTCCTCACAAACCCCGATCGGGGGGAACTGCCCCCCGCGTACGGGGGATGCGTCGGTTACTGTCCAAGGGTGCGCATCGACCGCATCTACACGCGCGGTGGCGACGCCGGGCAGACGTCGCTGGGTGACGGCGAACGCGTTTCCAAGAACGATCTGCGCATCTGGGCCTACGGCACCGTCGACGAGACGGGGGCGGCGATCGGCGTGGCCATCGCGACCGGGCTCGACGCGGGGCTGTCCGACCTCCTGCGGCGCGTCCAGAACGACCTGTTCGACGTCGGCGCCGACCTCTCCGTGCCGCTCGACACCGACCGCGGGCACGGCAAGAGCCGGCTGCGCATCACCGACGCGCACGTCACGGCCCTCGAGCGGGCCTGCGACGACCTCGGCCCACGGCTCGAGCCGCTGACGAGCTTCGTCCTCTCCGGCGGCACGCCGCAGGCGGCGGCGCTGCACCTGGCCCGGACGACCTGCCGGCGGGCGGAGCGGCACGCGGTGGCGCTGGGCGAGTCCGAGCAGGTGAACCCGGCCGCGCTCGCCTACCTGAACCGGCTGTCCGACCTGCTCTTCATCGCCGCGCGGCTCGCGAACGACGAGGGCCGCGCCGACGTGCTGTGGCAGCCGGGCGGATCGGTGACCGACCAGTGAGCCTGCCCGACCCCGCCCACGTCTCCGAGGAGGCCCCGGAGCCCGAGCGCTCGACGATCTCGGGCATCCCCTACCAGCCGCTGTACGGGCCGGGCGACGTCGACCTCGACTACGACCGCGACCTGGGCGACCCCGGCCGCTACCCGTTCACCCGCGGCGTCTACGAGACGATGTACCGCGGCAAGCCGTGGACGATGCGCCAGTTCGCCG
>Ga0075425_100005899_pt1 | contig 12768 bp, 11 predicted proteins | sample SoiMethybrSBSTD4_FD_75300 | JGI IMG/M metagenome (GOLD analysis project Ga0075425, IMG submission 75300) | Bulk soil microbial communities from a Populus tree surrounding site in Tennessee, USA - Soil MetaG P. TD hybrid SBSTD4 | ecosystem: Environmental > Terrestrial > Soil > Tree plantation...
GAGATCCCGCATGAGCTCGAGCACCTTGCGGCGCGCGTCGTGCTGGCGCTGCCGGACCGCAACGAGCGGCGGCAGCTGGTCGAAGAAGTGGCGCGGCAGTGGATGCGCGCCAATCCCCGCCAGGCGGTGCGCATCGACTCGCGCGCGCTCGAGCTGCTGGTAGAGAACATGAGCGGCCTGTCCGCCGCGGATACCCAGCGCCTCGCCCGCAAGGCGATCTGCGAGCACAGCGCCATCCAGCTCTCGGACGTGCCGATGGTCATGCGCGCCAAGTACGAGATGCTCAACCGCGGCGGCGTATTGCGCTATGAGCCTGACACGGCGCAGCTGAGCGAGGTCGGCGGCCTGGCGAACCTCAAGACCTGGCTGCAGAAGCGCTGTGCCGCCTTCGACGGCTCGGCACCGAAGCTCGATTCCCCCAAGGGGGTGTTGCTGCTCGGCGTGCAGGGTTGCGGCAAGAGCCTGGCCGCGCGTGCCTGCGCCGGCATTTTCAACATTCCGCTGCTGCGCCTCGACTGCTCGGCGCTGTACGACAAGTACGTCGGCGAATCCGAGCGCAACCTGCGCGAGTCACTGGCTTCCGCAGATGTGCTCGCGCCCTGTGTGCTGTGGATCGATGAGATCGAGAAAGGCTTCGCCGCCGGCGACTCCGACGGCGGTGCGACGCGGCGCGTGCTCGGGGCGTTTCTCACCTGGCTCGCTGAGAAGAGCACAAGGGTGTTTGTGGTGGCAACCGCCAACGACATCAGCGCGCTGCCCGCGGAACTGGTGCGCAAGGGCCGGTTCGATGAGATTTTCTTCGTCGATCTGCCGAATCTGCAGACGCGCTGCGAGATTCTGCGCATCCAGGCGGCGCGGCGTGGCATCGCGCTCGATGAGGCGGCCCTGGCGGTACTGGCACGCTCGAGCGAAGGCTTCTCCGGCGCCGAGCTCGAGCAGGCTGTCGTCGCCACGCTCTACAGCGCGCATGCCAAGCACACCGTGCCCGATGCGCAGCTGCTGCAGTTCGAGATCGCTGCAACCCGGCCGCTCGCAGTAGTCATGGCGGAAAATGTGGCCGCACTGCGTGCCTGGGCGAAAGATCGTACCGTAGCGGCGGATTGACGGCTCACTTGTGCAGGTCATCGATCCAGCGCACGAGCTCCGGCACCTCGACCGGGGTGATGTCGAGGTTCACGACGAGTCCCTGCTGCCCACTGCGGGCCAGCACGCAGTGCAGCTCGAGCTCATCGCTCGCATTGATCTCCTGGTGCGGCACGTAGGGCGGCACATAAATGAAATCCCCTGGCTGCGCTTCGGCGACGAATTCCAGGTTCTCACCCCAGCGCATGCGCGCGAGGCCGCGCACGACGTAAATGACACTCTCGAGGTCACCGTGATGATGCGGTCCGGTCCGTGCCTTGGGATTGATGGTGACGGTGCCGGCCCATAGCCGCGACGCGCCGGTTTTTTCCGTGGTCACCGCAGCCCGGCGGAACATCCCCAGAGTCTGCGGGGTGTTGTCGTCCAGCTCATCGGAGCGGATGATCCTCACGCCCCGTGTGCGCCATCGGCCCGCGTTCCTGCTCATGAGGAGTCTCCGGATGACTGGTGAGGACGGTACCACGAACCTGGGGCCCAACATGCTGCGCAAGTGCCGTACGGAGGAAACTGCGCTCATCCTCGCGATCATCAATGCCGCGGCCGAGGTCTACCGTGGCGCCATCCCCGCGGACTGCTGGCACGAGCCCTACATGTCCGCCGCCGAGCTCGATGCGGAGCTGAGCGCCGGCGTCGAATTCTGGGGATACGAACAGCAGGGGAGGTTGGTTGGAGTGATGGGCGCCCAGGCGGTGCGCGATGTCGATCTCATCCGGCACGCCTACGTGCGTCCATCGTCGCAGGGGCGTGGGGTGGGAGCCGCTCTCATCGGCCACCTGCGCGGCCGCAGCGCGCGGCGCATGCTGGTCGGTACCTGGGCCGCGGCGAGCTGGGCGATCCGCTTCTACGAACGCCACGGCTTTCAGCTGCTCGAGCCGCAGGCCATCCGCCGACTGCTCGCGACCTATTGGCGCATCAGCGCTCGCCAGCTGGAGACTTCCGTAGTGCTCGCCAACCCGCCCTATACGGAAGCCGCTCAGCAGAGCTCGGCGGTGCGGCGTTGAATAGCGTGGCTCGCGGGAGGCAGCCGCCGTGAGCGACGGCGAGCTGCGCGCGCTGCTGGTTGAGGCTGCGGGCCGGGCGGCGCGCTACATCGAGGCGCTGCCGCTCAGGGCAGTCGGCGCGCAGCCCGCCGCGGTAGAGCGGCTGCTGAAAGCGCTCGATGTCTCATTGCCAACGCAACCGAGCCCACCGGGGGAGATCCTTGCCTTCCTCGATGAGCATGGCTCGCCGGCGACGATCGCAAGCGCCGGTGGCCGTTACTTCGGTTTCGTCACGGGTGGTGCGCTGCCCGTGACCGTCGCGGCCCAATACCTCGCGGCGGCCTGGGATCAGAACTGCTTCAGCTTCGTGAGCTCCCCCGCCATCTCCTGCTTCGAGGCGGCGGCGCTGCGTTGGCTGAAGGAAGCGCTCGGACTGCCGCTGTCGGCCGAGGGGGCGCTGGTGACCGGTGCGACCATGGCGAGCTTCACCTGCCTCGCCGCTGCAAGAAACTGGATGCTGCAACGGCACGGCTGGGACGCCGATCGGCAGGGCCTCTTTGGCGCGCCGGCGCTCACCGTGGTGCTGGGCGAGGAGGCGCACGCCACCATCTACAAGGTTCTCTCCATGTTGGGTCTGGGACGCGAGCGCGTGCTGCGTGTTCCGGTCGACGCGCAAGGCCGCATGCGCGCCGAGCGCATGCCGTCGGTCTCGGGGCCTGTTGTGCTGTGCGTGCAGGCTGGAAATGTCAACTCCGGCGCCTTCGATCCGGCGGAGGAACTGATCGCCTGGGCCCATCAACACGACGCCTGGGTGCACGTCGATGGGGCCTTCGGCCTGTGGGCACTGGCTTGCCCGCGGGAGGCTCCGCAGGCCCATGAGTTCGTCGGCGCTGACTCCTGGGCGATGGATGCCCACAAGTGGCTCAACGTGCCGTACGATTCGGGCATCGCGCTCGTGCGCGAGCGCGAGGCGCTGGCAGGCGCGATGTCGATGAGCGGTGCCTACCTTCTGCCGAGTGAGCACCGCGACGCCATGGACTACACCCCGGACAGCTCACGCCGCGCACGCGCCATCGAGATCTGGGCGGCGCTCAGGTTCCTCGGCCGCGCGGGACTTGCCGAGCTGATCGCTCGCAATTGCCAGCAGGCACGACGCATCGCCGGCGAGCTCGAGGTTGCTGGGGTCGAGGTGATGAACGAGGTGGTGTTGAATCAGGTAGTCGTCGCCTTCGGCGACGATGAACGGACCCGGCGGGTCATTGCCGCTGTGCAGGCGAGCGGCATCTGCTGGTGCGGTGGGACACACTGGCACGGCCGCGCCGCGATGCGTATCAGTGTCAGTTCGTGGGCGAGCACGGAGCAGGACATCGAGCGCTCCATAGCCGCCATTCTCGAGGCTCACGCAAGGGTTTGATCTGAACCGCCCGGCTCCGGGCGCCGGCGGCGGTGCAGCTCGAGCAGCCGGCACACTTCCGCATCTTCCAACTGGTCGAAACGCTCGTACCACTCGCCGATCGCAAACAGCAGCGGCGGGATCTGCAGGATGACGAGTTCGTCGGCCTCCGCCCCGAGCAGCTGCGCAGCCTGCCGGGAAGCGACGGGCGCCGCCACGACGACTCCTCTGGCTCCGCCGGCGCGCACCGCGCGTACCGCCGCGAGCATGGTAGAGCCGGTGGCAAGTCCGTCATCGGCGAGCACCACCGTCTGGCCCTGGAGCGCGAGTGGAGCGAGTCCGGCGCGATACACCGCCTCGCGCCGCAGCAGCTCGCGACGCTCGGCCGCGGCGACCCGATCGAAGCTCTGCGCGATATCCGGGAAAAGACGCTCGATCGAGCGGTCGTGCACCACGATGTCTCCGGGGGCAACCGCGCCAATGGCGAGCTCCGGCTGCCCGGGGAGGCCGACTTTCCGAACGAGCATCACATCGAGCGGCGCCTGGAGGGCCAGAGCGATCTGGTGCGCTACCGGCACTCCGCCGCGCGGCAGCGCGAGAACCAACACCGGCCTCGGCAGCTTGCGCTGCTGCAGCGACCGGGCGAGCTCCGCGCCGGCTGCCGCACGGTCGGCAAATACCCGAGCCGTCGCAGCCATGTACCTCACCTGCCTAAGTGCGCAAAAAAATGCTCCCCGCTACCGCGGCGTGTCAATTCAACTGACTGGGGCCAAAGCGTTGCAGTCGCAGGTTGCGCGACCCTAGCTCTCGGGCGAGAAAAAGGTCGTCATCACCGCCGTGACGCACAGCACGGTGGCGAGTAGCACGAATTCCGTGCTGACCACTTGGCGAAAGCGGCGGCCTGCGGCGCGATCGCGGCGCTGCAGAGCAGGGCCAAAGCGCCATCGGTTCAACGCCGCAAGCAGCATGAGCACGCAGAAACCGGCCACCTTTGCGAGCAGCAGCTCACCGTACGGGCGGTGCAGCGCGCTCAGATCAGGCAGCAGGAGAGCTGCGAGGGTGAGGCCTGCGAGCAGAAGTGCCGGCACGAGCCACACGGCCTGCGCCGAGAACTGTTGCACGACAGATCCTGCGGTCTGCGCTGACTCCCGAGAGCTCACCAGGTAGAGCGGCAGCAGCGACCCATACCAGAATGCCACCACCGACAGGTGCACGAGCAGCACGGGGCTCAGCAGCCAGCGGGCAGCGTCTTTCGAGGTGTGCCCGATGAAGGTGAATGACGCCAGGAGAACGACCGCCCCGGTGACTCCGGCGGTGCGTCGCGTCGCGCTTCCAAGCCCCAGGCCAGCGACGATCAGCACGAGGCCGAGCAAGCGCCACGCTAGGGTGATACTCGCGGCCGAGCGCAGGACCATGCCCTGTAACGCGGCATCGAGCACTCCACCGAGCTCACCGCTCATGCGCGCGGCCTCGAGAAGATAGTGCGCGAGACAGAGGATGGCCGCGATGAGCGCCGCGAGAATTCCGATCCGATGGAGTGCGCTCTCGGTGTGCGGCAGCGGCTGCGCGCGCAGAGCGAGGAACAGCACAATCCCGGCGGCCTGGAAGAGCGCCAGAAAGCTCAGGGCCCGCAGCGTGACCGAGAGGACATCGACCGCCATTCGTCAGGCGCCACCGCCGCGGGCCTCGGGTGATTCGAGGACCCTGAAGTGCAATGTCCCCGGCACCACGTGACCATCCTCGCCAACGACCCGCCAGCTGAGGGTGTAGCTGCCGGATGAGAGCTTCGGCAGTGGCACGGTGATGCGAGCCGCCTTCTCGACCGGCAGGGGCGTGAGCTTGCGGGGCTCTTCCCCCTGCCGCTGCAGGGTGAGGGCGGTGATACGTGCCGCCTCGGAGAAGGTCAGCACGATCTGCTCGGGCGCCTTGCCGGCACTCCCCTCGGCCGGCACCGCCGCGGTGAGATGCGCATGTGCGTGGGCCGTCGCGACCAGCAATAACTGCACGCTTGCGGAAACCCACTTCGTTAAGGTCATGGAGGAGCCTCCCGATGTCTTGACGCCGCTGGCGGCCTTCACAACCAGAACCGGATGCCGGCAAGGAACTGAACGACACTCGGATCCTGCCCCGACGCACGGACCAGCTCGGCCGTCTTGCCGAGGCGCTGCAACCAGGCGACCCCGAGATAGGGGGCACACTCGCGGCGGATCTCATATCGCAGCCGCAGCCCGAGTTGCAGATCCGAGAAGCCCGCGCCGATATCCCGCTCCGGATCATCCTTACCGTACGCATTCAGCTCGAACTCCGGTTGGAGAATGATGCGTTGCGTAAGGAGCAGGTCGTACGCGACGCGAAAGCGTCCCGCCGTGCGGCCGGCATCGCCTACATAGCCGGTGGCCTCGATGACGAAGAAGTAGGGCGCCAGGCCGGCGACGCCAAGCGCGAGCCAGTTGCGGGCAGGGCCCTCGCCGAAATCGTGGCGCACGCCCGCCTGCGCGCTCCACCAGCGGCTGAAGATGCGGTCCCAGAGAAGTTCCGCGCGTGCATCCACCGTGTTATCCGCGAGGCGCAGACCTTCGGTCTTGAGCCACAGCTTGTTGTAATCGCTCCCGTACCAGCCCTGCACGTCCCAGGCCGGGCCACTCGCACCCTCGCCCTCGCGCCACTCGAGCTGGTCCGCGACGAGCTTGCCGAAGGCCGCGGTGTCATCCATTTCCATGAGCCGCGTCATGTCACGGTGAGACAGCGCATGCAACTCCGCCGGCGCGCTCGCCGCGGCGGTCTGTTCCTGCGCAGCTGCTGCCGCAACGCGCAGCAGACCACCAATCGCTCCGAGCGCTGCGAGGAGCAAAGCGAGCCTCACGCCTGCTCTCCGCCGGAGACTTCCAGCGGATCCTCCACCACCACCTCACGGAACATCCCCGCCTCCATATGGTAGAGCAGGTGGCAGTGGTAGGCCCAACGGCCGGGCGCGTCGGCCGTCACCAGATAGCTCAGGCGCTGCGCCGGCTGCACGCTGACGGTGTGTTTGCGCACGAGGAAGGCACCGTCCTGCGCCTCGACCTCGCTCCACATGCCGTGCAGGTGAATGGGGTGCGTCATCATCGAATCGTTCACCAGCACGAGGCGCAGGCGTTCACCGAAGACGAAGCGCAGCGGCTGTGCCTCGGAGAATTTCTGCCCATTGAAGGACCAGATGAATCGCTCCATGTGGCCGGTGAGATGCAGCTCGATGTCGCGTCCCGCAGCGCGCGGATCGATCGGGCCGCCGAGCGTGTGCAGATCCGCGTAGGTCAGGACGCGGCGGCCGTTATCGCGCAAACCCGGACCGGGATCATCGAGACGTGCGCTGGGCTGCACCGCCACCATGTCGACCATCGGCCCGAATTCGACAGGTGCTTGCATGGCGTGCTCCATGCCCGACATTCCCGGCATGTCCTGCCCCGCCGGCATGTCGTGTGCCATTCCGGTGTCATGCATCGTGAGGATCGTGCGGGGCTCGAGCGCTGGCACCTCGGCGGTCATGCCGGGCTGTGGCGCGAGCGTGCCGCGTGCATAGCCGGAGCGATCCATCGATTGCGCGAAGATGGTGTAGGCCTGTTCGGCGCTTGGCGTCACCATCACATCGAGCACTTCGGCCGCGCCGATACGAAACTCATCTACCGTGACCGGCTCGACGTCCTGGCCATCCGCCGCGACCACGGTGAGCTTCAACCCCGGAATGCGTACGTCGAAGAAACTCATCGCCGAGCCGTTGATGAAGCGCAGGCGGACACGCTCACCGCGCCGAAACAACGCGGTCCAGTTGCCCGCGGGAGCCATGCCGTTCAAGAGATAGGTGTAGGCGGCGCCCCCGACATCGGCGAGGTCGGTCGGATCCATGCGCATCCTTCCCCACATGCTGCGCTCCGCGAGCGCCTCGCGCAGGCCACGGGTGCGAAGCTCGGCGACGAAATCCCCGGCCGTGCGCTTACCGAAGTTGAAGTAGCTGCTCTGCCGCTTGAGTGTCGCGTACAGCCACTCCGGATCGGCATCGCTCCAGTCCGACAGCAGCAGCACGTATTCCCGATCGCTGCCGTGGCGCTCGCCGTCCGGCGGATCGATGACGATCGGGCCATACAGGCCGGTCTGCTCCTGGAAGCGCGAGTGCGCGTGGTACCAGTAGGTGCCCGACTGCCTCAGCCTGAACCGATAGACGAAGGTGCTGCCGGGGTCGATGCCGCCAAAGCTCAATCCCGGCACGCCGTCCATATCGGCCGCCAGGAGCAGGCCGTGCCAGTGAATGGAGCTGCGCACCGGCAGCTTGTTGGTAACGCGGATCGTGACCGTCTCTCCCTGGCGCATACGCAGCAGCGGCGCCGGCACGCGACCATTGACAGCGGTGGCGGTGCGGCTGCGGCCTGTGAAGTTGACCAGCGTCTCGGCGATCGTCAGATCGAAATCGGGACCCACGAGGACCGAGCGATCGTGGTCGGTGGTAGTGCCTGCAATGGAGCGCAGCGGAGCGAGCAATAGCGCACCGCCGGCGATGCCCGTTACGAAGCGGCGCCGCGAAACAGCCGGTCGTATCACGCGCCCGGCCTGTCCCTCAGTCACGAGCGGCTGATGCGCGGCAGGCCGGCATCCGCCGCCGCAAGGTGACTGATGGCGGACCAGTCCAGGTTCTCGCCTCCCTGCGCCAGCAGGCGCAGGAAGCGGTCGTTCAGCAGGCTGCCGATGGGCATGGGAACGCGCAGCGATTCCGCCGCCGCGAGCAGCAGGCGAACATCCTTGTGTCCGAGCGGCGCGGCGAACCCCGCCGGCTGGAACTTACTCTCCGCGATCAATGCGCCGTAGGTTCGGTAGGCCGGCGCGGGAAACAAAGTGGATCCGAGCAGCTCTACGAACGCACCCGGCTCGATTCCCCCTTTGGCGACGAGTGTGAGGGCTTCGCCGAGTGTCTCGATCGTCGCCGCGAGCATGAAGTTGCCGGCGAGCTTTACGAGACTCGCGGCCGCGGGCTCGGTGCCGAACGGAAAAGTCCGCTGTCCCATGGCGTCAAAGAGCGGCTGGCAGATGCGAATCGCCTCGGCGGCGCCGGCCGCGACGATGAAGAGCTTCGCCGCGGCGGCCGCTTCCGGGCGTCCGAATACGGGCGCCGCCACGAACTTCTGTCCGGCCTGGCCGTGCGCCTGCGTGAGATCGCGCGTGAGCTCGACACCCACGGTGCTCATCGAGACATGCACGGCACCCTGGCGGAGCTGGTCGATGATACCCTCGTCGCCGAGTGCCACCCGGCGCAGCGCGCTGTCATCCGCCAGCATGGTGATGACGACCTCAGCCGCGCAGGCATCCGCCAGCGTCGCTGCCTCACGGGCACCGAGATCCACCAGGGCACGGCGCTTCTCCGCAGTGCGGTTGAACACCAGCAGCTCATGTCCGGCTCGCAGCAGATTGGCCGCCATGCCCGATCCCATGTGGCCAAGTCCAATGAATCCGACTTTCATAGGGTCTACCTCCGGGCAGCGCTGCGCGAGCTCCCGATGATACGTCCGTTACCGGCCGCAGTAACGCGGCCTTGGACGGATCGGCGACCCCTCACGGGCAGCGGGGGACACTCGCTGCGCGGCGAGTGTCAGCGGGCAGCGACGCGCTACGCGAGCCCGCGGGCCCGGCGAGTGAAGTCCATCACCTTCGCCGCGGCCAGCTGCTATATAGGGTAGGGGGTATGGTATATTCACGCTCTCCTCGCCGAGGAGTCATTGGCATCCATGACACTCCGCCACGAGCATTCCCCGCAGCACCGCGAGCGCGCACGCTGCGCGCATGATCATGACCATGATGGTGAGCGCAGCGGGCGCCGCTTGACCGCGGCCTTGATCATTCTCGCGGGCTTCACGGTGGTCGAGGCCATCGGCGGCTACCTCGCCAACTCGATCGCGCTGCTCGCGGAGGCAGCGCACATGTTCGCCGACTCGGCATCGCTGCTGTTGGCGGTGATTGCCGTGCGCGCCGCGCGCCGTCCGGCGGATGCGCGCCGCACTTACGGTCATCGCCGTTACCAACCGCTCGCCGCATTCGTCAATGGACAGCTGCTGCTGCTGCTGACGCTGTGGGTGGTGTATGAGGCCGTGCACCGGCTGCTGCACGCTCCTGTGGTGAATGGCCCCTTGATGCTGGGTATTGCGCTGCTCGGCGGGGCGGCGAATCTGGTGGCACTGCTCGCGCTCTCGGGCGGCAAGTCCCTCAACGAGCGCGGCGCCCGGGCTCACGTGATGAGCGATCTGCTGGGCTCGGCTGCGGCGAGTGTCGCCGCGCTCGTCATTCTCCTCAGCGGCTGGACCCTGGCGGATCCGCTGCTGTCACTGCTCATATCCGCGCTAATTCTGCGCTCCGCCTGGGCGATCATGCGCGAATCGGCCGATGTGCTGCTGGAAGCCGTACCCGCGGGATTCGACGTGTCGCATATCGAGGCGGAGCTCCTCGGCCACGTTCCAGGCCTCATCGGCGTGCATCATGTGCATGTGTGGACGCTGACCGGCGAGCGGCCAACCGTGACTCTGCACGCGCATCTCGCGCGGGGCGCCGCGCACGCAGAGGTGCTGTGGGCCATCCACGCCCGCCTCGCGCAGCGGCTGCGGGTCGAGCACGTGACCGTGCAACTCGAGGAGGAGGGCACCTGCCAGAGCCCGGAGTGTGGCCCACGCCTCTGAGTCGCGCGCACGATGCGCCGGCATTTGCTCTCACAGAACTTACTGGATATTCGCTCAATAACTTGTTGAGTAACCAGATATTATTTTGAAATTCGAGTCCGTAACGAGCCGCGAGGCCTGGCGGGACCTGCGCTGCGAGGGGGCCATGCCGGGTGCGTCGGCGGCGGGGCACAGGCAATCTGTGGGCCGTGAGCGCGCAACTGGATCTCATCACCATCGGGCGCGTGAGTGTCGATCTGTATGGGCAGCAGCTCGGGAGCCGCCTGGAAGACGTCGCGACCTTCGCCAAAGCCGTCGGTGGCTGCCCGGCTAACGTGGCGATCGGAGCCGCACGGCTCGGACTGAGCTCTGCACTCATCAGCCGCGTGGGGGATGAGCCGATGGGACGCTTCGTGCAGGAACAACTCGCGCGCGAGGGCGTCGCGACACGCGGCCTGCGCATCGACCCGCAGCGCCTCACCTCGCTGGTGCTCCTCGGCATGCGCGATGAGCAGACCTTCCCGCTCATCTTTTATCGCGACAACTGTGCCGATAGCGCTTTGTGCGAGGAAGACATCGATGAGGAATTCATTGCTGGCGCGCGCGCCATACTCGTCACCGGGACGCATTTCTCCCTGGCGGCAGGCGCGCGCGCGCAGCACAAGGCGATCGAGATCGCTCAGGCGCACGGGTGTGCGGTGATCCTCGATATCGACTACCGCCCTAATCTCTGGGGTATCGGCGGCCACGGCGCCGGCGAGTCCCGCTACGCGCCCTCCGCACGGGCAACCGGCGCGCTCGCTCCGGTGCTGCGCGCTTGTCAGCTCATCGTCGGAACCGAGGAAGAGATGCACATCGCCGGGGGAAGCGAGGACACCCTCCAGGCGATCCGCCGCATACGCACCATGTCCGACGCCGTGATCGTCTGCAAACGCGGCGCCCGCGGCTGCGTGGTGTTTGCGGGCGGCATTCCCGCCACCCTCGAGGAGGGCCTGGTCACAGCCGGACTCGATGTCGAGATCTACAACGTCCTCGGAGCCGGGGATGCGTTTCTCGCCGGGTTCCTGAGTGGTTATCTGCGAGGCGCAGCTCACGAGGAGAGCGCGCGTCGCGCCAACGCCTGCGGTGCGCTGGCCGTGTCCCGATTGCTGTGCTCCTCCGAGTTTCCGACGCACGCGGAGCTCGAGCATTTACTCGCCCACGGCAGCGGCCAGCGGGCTTTGCGCCATGATTCGCACCTCAGCCATCTGCACCACGTGACGACGCGCCGTCCGCAACCCGGCACGCTGCGGGCGCTCGCGATTGCAGGTCGTGCGCAGCTTCAGACCCTGAGCGCAACGCGGCATGCCGAGCCCGAGCAGCTCGAGCGGTTCCAGCTCCTCGCCGTGGAGGCTGCCGCGAGAGTCGCCGCACGCCGCGAGGGCTTCGGAGTTCTGCTCGATGCACCTGAAGGCGGCCCGGGGTGGCGGCAGGCGCTGCGCAGTGCGCTGTGGGTGGCCAGAGCCACGCATCGGCAAGGCTCGCAACCTCTCGAGTTTGCAGCCACCGATAGTCTCGCCCTGCGACTCACGGAGTGGCCCATCGACACCACGGTGTACTGCCGCTGTGAGTGGGGCGCGGATGATCCTCGCGATTTGGGTGAGGTGCAGGAGCGCCGGCTCAAGCGGCTCGCAGCGATCTGCCGAACGCAGCGCCGCGAATGGCTGCTGGAGGTCGCAGGTGCCGCGCATACTCCCCTTGCGGCCGATACGCTCACCGCGGTGCTCTCGCGCCTCTATGCGCTGGATATTCGCCCGGACTGGTGGGCGCTCGAGCCACAAGCCGACCGCGATGCCTTCGAGCGATGCACGCGGTTGATTGCCGCAAACGATGCGTATTGCCGCGGGGTACTGCTCACACTGGACACGGCTGGGGCCGCTGCCGCTGTGCTGACTGCTGCGGCCGGGGTTCCTCTCGTGCGCGGCTTCATTGCCGGCGGTAGCATATTGGCCGCTACCGCAACGGCGTACCTCGCGGGTGAGTTGTCGGATGCCGCGACCGTCGCCGGGGTGGCGGAATGCTTCGGAGCTCTGGTCGAGGCGTGGGCCACGGCGCGGGATCCAAAGCTCGATCGACGCTAAAGGAGCTCGAATCGATGGCGCTGCGGCTCACGGTGGCACAAGCGCTGGTGCGGGCCATGGCCGCACAGTGGACGCTCATCGATGGCGAGCGGCGGCGCTTGTTTGCCGGTGTCTGGGCAATATTCGGCCACGGCAACGTCGCCGCTCTCGGCGAGGCGCTCTACGCTGCGCGCGAGGCGCTTCCCACGTTTCGCGCCCACAACGAGCAGGCCATGGCTCACGCGGCGGTGGCATTCGCCAAGGCTTCCTACCGGCGCCGCATGATGGCGTGTACCACCTCGATCGGCCCGGGAGCCACCAACCTCGTCACCGCCGCGGCGGTAGCGCATGTGAACCGGCTACCACTGCTGCTCTTGCCCGGCGATGTGTTCGCCACGCGTGCGCCGGATCCCGTGTTGCAACAGGTCGAGGATTTCACCGATGGCCTCGTCACGGCGAATGATTGCCTGCGGCCGGTATCG
>Ga0075425_100005902_pt1 | contig 12765 bp, 11 predicted proteins | sample SoiMethybrSBSTD4_FD_75300 | JGI IMG/M metagenome (GOLD analysis project Ga0075425, IMG submission 75300) | Bulk soil microbial communities from a Populus tree surrounding site in Tennessee, USA - Soil MetaG P. TD hybrid SBSTD4 | ecosystem: Environmental > Terrestrial > Soil > Tree plantation...
CGCCGGGTCGATGATGGCCGTCCAGCCTGGCGGCCGAGTGTCGGTCCGCAACCTGCCCGTGCAGCAGGTCATCCTGCGGGCGTATGGGATCCAGTCGTTCCAGCTCACCGGCGGATCCGACTGGCTGCAGGGCGAGCGCTATGACATTGAGGCGAAGGCGCCCGATGGCGCGGTCGTGACGGCTGACGCGATCAACGTCATGCTGCGGGCCATGCTCTCCGATCGGTTCAAGCTGAAGATGCGGCGCGAGACGCGCGAGAGCGCGATCTATGAGCTGGTCTTCGCGCGCAGCGATCGACGGTTCGGCGAGAAATTGCGCCAGACCAGCGCCGACTGTGTCGCGCAGCGCAACCGCGGGACGGAATCTGGCGGGTCATTACCGGATGCCGCGCGGGTTCGTGGGGAAGACCCTATTCCGTGCGGGATGGTCATGAGTGGCGGCAACCGCATCGCCGCGGGTGGGGAAACGATGAGGAGGTTCGCGACCATGCTCGCTCCCCGCGTGCAACGGATCGTTGTGGACAACACCGGCTTGACCGGCCTCTACGATTTCGATCTGCAGTTTCTGCCCGATCAGGGGTACGGTCGGGCCGGCGCAGATGGTCCGGTGCGCATGTATCTCGTTACCGCCGATGTTCCGCCGCTGCTGACCGCGATCCAGGAGCAGTTGGGGCTCAAGCTCCAGCCAGCCCGTGGAGCAGTCGAGTACGTGGTCATCGAAAGCATCGAACGGCCATCGGAGAACTGATCGGCGACGACGGCCTCAGCACAGCTCGTCGTACTCAGCGTCGATATTGAATGGCAAAACGCGGGGTGCCATCCGCGCGTGCTAGCTCCTATCCCGTCAAGGATCGCGCGGGGGTTAGCGACGCGATGCCGTGTTTCTCAAATGTGACTGAGTGTTTCTACTTCGCGACCGGCACGAAGCCCGCGTGCACTCCCGCGAATATCGTGCACCCGAGGACTATTCTCGGCGCGCCTTCCGGTCCCCTCCTCGACAGTCGGTTTCACCCGCGGCATCTCCAGGGGTGGGGATACCAGAAGGAGACATCATGAGCGTCCAGACGTCGACGGCGAAAGCACGAATCCTCGTCGTTGAAGATGACACCGTTGTGGCGCGGGATCTGTGCCGGCGCATCGAGCGGCTCGGGTATCACATCGTCGACGTGTGCGACTCGAGCGAACGTGCGCTGCACGTGGCGCAGCAGAAGCGCCCCGATCTCTTGCTGATGGACGTGTCACTGAACGGCGTCGATGTCGTTCGTGCCGCAATGGAGATTCGCCAAAGCGTTGAGGTTCCCGTGCTGTTCCTCGCCGCGCATTCCGATCGCGGCATGCTGAACCGCGTCAAGCAAGCGAATCCTGACGGCTTCGTCCTGAAGCCCGTTCAGCAGCGGGACCTGATGGTCGCCATCGAGTTCGCGTTGCACCGCTATCAAGTCGATTGCGAGCTGCAGGCCAGCCAGCGTCGGTACACCGCGACACTGGCCAGCGTCGGCGACGCGGTCGTGGTCACCGATCGCGACGGACGTATGACGTTCATGAACCCGGCGGCGCAGTCGCTCACGGGCCAGACGATCGCTGAGGCGTCGCAGCGACCGGTCGACGAGATCGTGCCGCTGCGCAACGAGGCCACGGGTATCCCCGTGCTCTCCCCGGTCGTCGAAGCGCTGACCCTGCGGACGACGGTGCGGGCGGCGCAGCCGGCGATCCTCGTGTGCAACGACGGGACGCTGGTGCCGGTCGACTATAACGCGTCGGCGATCCTCGACGACGAGTCAGAGCTGATCGGCGGGGTCATGGCGTTCCGCGATTTGCGAGAGCAGCGCGAGGTCGCGAACGCGTTGAAGCGCGTCGACGAGGAGCAGCGACAGTCGCAGCGCATCGAAACGATCGGGCGCTTGGCCGCCGGCGTCGCCCACGACTTCAACAACGTGCTGACGGTGATTGGCGGTGACGCCGAGCTGGCGCTGGAGCACGAGCCGCTGCATGAGGACGTGAAGATCATCTTGCAGCAGATCGCCGACGCCGTGGGCCGTGGCGCGGCGCTGACGCGCCAACTGCTCGTCTTCAGCCGTAAACAGCAGACCGAGGAGCGCGTCGTCGACGTGAACGAGTTCATCTACGGCGTCCGCCATATGCTGGCGCGGTTGCTCGGCGAGGCCCTGACGCTCGAGATTACCAACGATGGCTCACCGGCGCCGATCTCGATCGATCTGTCGCAACTGCAGGTGATCCTCTTGAACCTCGCCGCCAACGCCCGAGACGCGATGGCGCGCCATGGAGGCGTGCTGTCGATCAACGTCGAGCAGGCCGACGTCGTCGAACATCCCGATCGCCCAGGCCTCAAGGCCGGGCGATACGTGAAGATCAGCGTGACCGACCAGGGCGAGGGGATCGAGGCGGCGGTCGTCCCGCGAATCTTCGAGCCGTTCTTCACGACCAAGGCGGTTGGTCGCGGGACAGGCTTGGGACTGGCGACTGTGTACAGCGCAGTGAAGCGTTTTAGCGGGCATATCTACGTCGAGAGCACGGTGAGCACCGGCACCACGTTCTCGATCTACTTCCGACTGGCGGAGGCGGCGCGCCACGTCGACGCACTGCCGAAGAAGCGTGAGTTGAACGGCAGCGAGACGATCCTGCTGGTCGAAGACGATGAGGCGGTGCGCCAAGTCGCCGGGGCCGCGCTTCGGAACCGAGGTTATCGAGTCCTCGAGTCCGCGACACCCAGCGAGGCCACGCGGATCGCGAAGGATTACAAAGACCCGATTCACCTGGTGGTCTCAGACGTCGTGCTGGCGGAAATGAACGGCGACGAGTTGACGGCGGCCCTTTGCGCGGCGCGGCCCGAGATGAAGGCCTTGCTGATGTCGGGAACGCCGGACGAAATCCTTGCCATGCACGACCTCGAACCCGATGACGTACTGAGAAAGCCGTTCACGCCGACCTCGCTCGCCAGCCGCGTCTGGTCGACGCTGCACGATTCGACTCCAGGCGGCGACGGACAGTGTGGCCCCCTCGCTGCGAAGGCGACCGGCGGATCCGGGCCTTCGTCCGTGCGTTCCCGAATACATCGGACGGAACGAACGCGCCGCACAGCTCATTCAGCAGCGTGAGCATGTCGTCGCATAGCGGTCATGCGGGAGTCGAAATTCAGCGAGAGCCGGATCGGTTACGGTGAAGTCCCCGTTCGAAAGTGAGGATTAGCAGTCGCGCTGAAAACTCCGATACCAGTACCCGAACCGCGCGACTTCTCGGAATCCCCGGCGCAGGTACAGCTGTTGACCCTCAGTCGTGGCGAGCAGTCCGATGCGCTTCGCGCCGAGACTCCGCATGTCGTCACACGCATGTTCGATCAAGGCTGACGCGATTCCACGCCGCTGGTAGCGCTCGAGTACGGACATGGCGTGAATGCCCGCACACTCTGAGCCCTGGAACACTTCGATCGCGCCCACAGGCGTCTGGTTGAGCCACGCCACGTAATTGCGCGTACGGCCCGATGGCTCCGAGAGGAGCGCGCGCAATCGGTCGAGCGCCTTGCGGCGAAGCTCCGTCGTCAAGGGACCGATCGCTGGATGCGGAGTCTTTCGAAACTCCGCAAGATCGCTGACACGGCGAATGATCAATCGCGTGGGCTGATCAAAAGACGCCTGGCGATCGGACAGGTTTCGAATCATTGCCGGATAGTACTTCCGACAGCGCAGCCGCCGTTCGGTGAGGAGGTCGGCAATGTTGGTCGGCGTGGCCGACGGAGAAATCCACAGGGCCATGCCGCGGCGATGGCGCTGATATCGATCGATGAGGGCATCGAGTCGGCCTGCCGCGGACGAGGGAGACAAACGGACGAGAATGCCCGCATTCCGCCACGCTTGGCCTGAGTGAATGATCCACGTGATGTCGCGGTCCTGATGGACCTCCGCCCCAGCCACGACACGCTCTGCCGTGAACCACTCGGCGTGCTGGCGCTCCACGAGCAACGACTGTCGAAGATCGACCGGGGCCGCAGTCGAGCAAGACGAAAGGGACCCGCGCATGCGAACTCAGAGCGGGACCCGATCGGCGCGGTTGCGAAGCGTGCTGACGAGACCGAGAAGGGCGATCACGATCAAGGCGATGAGCACCGGAAACACGACTCGCTCCGGGATCCAGCCGTCAGGCTCCGTTGGGTGGAGCCACTCCGCAAGGTGCCCGAAGAACGCACCGAACAGAAGACTCACCATGAAGGCCCAGGCAATCGCCTGGAAGTCGCGACGGTGTACCGCAGCGACCGCGATCAGCAGGCCCGCGGCGGTCCAATCGTACAGCGGCATGTTCAGCCAGTCGAATTTCGCGATCGCGTCAAAATGATCGCACGTCTCCGTGCAGAGCATGAATGCTCCGAACGCGACCGCGGCCGACGGTTTGGCGAGGAATGTCATAACGTCCTGCAGCCGACGCACTCATAAAGATACACACAACGGGCGCCCGGCTACCGTCGCCTCCGCCCGATGCGCGCAACGAAGGCGCCCTGGAACCGGAAACCCGAGAGCTCGGGCCGGGGCCTGAAGTAAGCGTAGTCCAACTGAATTCGCCCACCGAGCGCGCCTCCGACGTCGATGCCGGCGCCGGGTTGAACGACCAGCCCGTCCGAAAAGAGCGGGTGCCACTGGCGGCCGATCAACACCTGCCCGAGCACGCGCCCCATCCTGATCCTGGGTCCGATCACCAACGACGAGGCACTGTCGGTCGGGGACAGCTCGATCTGACTGTAGAACGCGACCTCGCCGACCACGGCGACCCGCTCATGAACGGAGTGCGCGAGCGACATCACCACTCCGCCGTACGCCACCTCGCAGCCGTCGCTCAAGAAACAATTCGTCATGCGTTCCCCGGCGAGCGATCCGCGGCAGGTTGGTCCGCCGTCTCGCAGTTGATAGCAAGACGTCTTGTACACTGCTAAACCAATCGACACATCCGCGCTGGGCGTATCGGTGCCTGTCTGTTCAGACGGGTCATAGCCAGCGACGTGTTGTGGCAACACGAAAGCGCTGACCATGCGTGCTCTTCCCATTTGCGCATGTACTGTTGCGGGCGCCGCGATGAGCACCGCGAACATCACCGACAGAAGGCGTGCAGTAGTCGCGTCGTTGCGCCAGAGTTCCATACCGGCCAGGATGCGCTGAAAGCATCGGCCGAGTCCTGAGGAAGCGCTGAAAAGCGCTGAAACACGCTACCAGGGCACTTCAAAAGAGCCGATCAGACTGGCTGGTTCACCCGGGCGATGGATGACGTCCTCTCCATAAGCGATCGCGGCGTGTTTCACCTTCGTTCCGACAAGAAACACGAATTCGTACCGACCCGACGCCTGGATACTCGCCTTACGACTCTTTTCGACGATCGCAGCGTGAGAGTCGACCAATGCGCGATACGACCTTGCAAGTGTCGCCGACGAGTCGTCGAGGAGAATCCAGGGCGTCTTCGAATCGGGACTACCAAGGAATCTCAGGGCGAGACAGGACACCGTGCCGGAACGGCGGCCATTGCTATCAAACAGGACCAAAGCAACATCGTCAGAGGTCCGGTGACTCTGCTGATCGTTGATCTGCACCGACACGACCAGGCCACTCGAATCGGATCCGCCCAACCGGAACGTGTGGTCGAGGCGAACACCGGTGAGTTGCGCTGCTTGTTGCACCGCAACCGGCACTGGGAGGATCAGCGTGACTGCGACGATGACCGGCAGCTGCGCCAACGAGAGAATCCGTGCCCTGGCTCTTGAGCGTTCCAACGCCATAGTTCCTAAACTGCCATTATCGCAGCCTAACGCGTTCTCAGAACTTCGGTGCGGCGCCAAAGGAGAACACATCGCCGTTGGACAACCGGATCTGGCCGGCGCCCACGATGCGCGAGGATGTCCGGACGTCATCGGGCTTCGTCAGCAGCACGGTCTGCACCTCGTTCACATACAAAGGGTTGCGCGGAGGAAACACACGAGCACTGATCCAAATGCCCGGCAGGAGTCGCTCCCGCATTCCAGACTGGCGGGTCGCGTTGTTGAGTGAAGCGCCATGAAGAACCCAGGTCTCCGGCTCGCCTTTTTCATTCTTCGACTCGAGATACAGCAGAACGTGCGGATTGATCCACTCCACGCGCAGGACCTTGCCTTCCAGCGTGATTGGATTGGACATGTCGAAGTAGAGCGGGTTCGAATGATGGGCGATCGCCGGCACCACCGACGCCACGACAACAGCCAAGACCGCCAGTCCCCGTAAGCCAATCGTCATCGGGATCCTCCACCTATCAAGAATGCTCCGCTTACGCTATCGAGCCCAGGTCACCGGATTGTTACGGCCGTCACTCGTGTGAGAATCGGAGGCAGACGAGTTCGGAGGCACATCTTTGCTGGCCTATGTGTTCTGGCATTGGAAACGGCCGGAGGTCTCGGCCAACGACTACGAAGAGCGTCAGCGGGGCTTTCATGCCGCGCTCCGCGCATCGCCGTCGCCCGGTTTCGTTCAGTCGTTCAGTCTGGGCGTCTCCAACGCGCCCTGGGCCGCCGCCGGTGATGCATACGAAGACTGGTACCTGGTGCAAGACTTCGCGGCGCTTGGCGTGTTGAATGAGGCTGCGGTCTCCAGCAGTCGAGCGCATCCGCATGACGTTGCAGCCGCGGTCGCCGCGGGCGGTGCAGCGGGCGTGTACGGTTTGAAGTTGGGGACCGCGCTGCACGGGCCGCACTACGCGCACTGGTTCGCAAAACCAGAGGGGATGCCCTATCGCGATCTGTTCGCGCAGCTCCTCGGTGCCATGGCGCGCTTCCGGCCAGACGGCATGGCGCGCGCCTAGTTCGCTACAGCGCTCGCTCACGCGTTGATCCTGGCAATTCTGATTATTCGGAATCTTCCGGTTGCCTCCTGGACAGCTGGTGTATCGCGCGGGTTTGGTCTGAATGCGTTTCTTGCCACGTTGTTTGTCGGATCGGCGTTGTTGTTTCGGACAGCCGCTCATGGGAAGTCCGCACCGGGCGCGATATAACCAGCCCAAAAGCCGATCTTCACCACGCGCATTCATCCGAGACGCAGTGAACGCGCGCATTCACGAGCAACTCTGACACTCGCGGCCGCTTCGGTCGCTACGCTGTGCGGCCGATATCCGAGGGCAGCGCCCTAGGAGTGTCGTGCAGAAGATCACCATGTGGTGCCATGTGATCGCGGCCGCCGCGTTCGCGTGTGCCAATGTCAGTTGTACGGCCAGCGCCGACTCTCAGGCGCCCCTTCCGTCTATTCGTGCGCTCGTCACGCCGCCGCCGAATGCAGCCGGGTGGAACAACACCGCGATCATCGTCACGTTCGAGTGCCAGCATGTCGTCGCGTGTCCCGAGGACATCGTCGTCGACGCTGAGGGTGAACAACACGTGACAAAGACCGTTGACGATGGCCGCGGGCATCGGGCGAGTGTGAATGTCCAGGTGAGAATTGACACGACACCCGGCCTCGTTCGAGTCACGAGATCCGGTGATCAGAATTCGCCGTGGATGTCGATCACCGCGTCGGTCACCGACGATGTGTCGGGCATCGCGTCAGCGTCGTGCAATGGCCAGCCGGTCTCGATCGAGAGCGGCACGATCACGTGCACCATCCCGATGCACGACGGCCTCACAGATGTTGCGCTGACGGCAATGGATGTCGCCGGGAACAGCAGTTCTGCCGCACTGCAGTTTCGCCGCCGCGCGACGATCCCCACTATCACTGTGATACCAGATGAGGCGACCGTCGCGGTCAGGATGAGGCGACCGCTCCAGCTCGTTGACAGCGCCGGCGATCCGATCGGCGACGCCGTATGGACCTCGGATGACCCGCTGATCGCGAGAGTTGATGCGAACGGATTCGTGGTGGGCTTGTCGGAGGGGCGGACGCGGATCCATGCGTCCGCCGACGGACGCACGGCCTCGATGACTCTGAGCGTCGTCACAAGCTTATCGACGCCCGGCACAACCCTCTGGCGATTGAAACCATCTCCCGGCGCGACTGGCGGCATCATGCCGGGATTCGATGGTGTGCTTTTTTCTATCGCGCATGACGCCGCCGGTCATCACGCCGGGGTCCAGGTCATGAAAAACAGCGGCGAACTATTGTGGAACGAGTTCGCCGCGATGGCCCCCAACGAGCAAGTCAAAGAGTGGATGGGTTCGCGCGTCGGTGTGCTCCTTTGGGTCGAGGAACCGGGTCAGCGCAGGTCCGCAATTGTCCGAATCGGACGTGCGTCCGACGACAAGATCTGGCGATATGAATGCGACGGGCCGGCAACCGCGTACTGGGCGATGGACTGGACCGGAACGTTGTATGTCGTGGAGACTGCCGAGTCTCGGTTCTCACGTGTGACGGGTATCGACAGCAACACTGGAGCGGTGAAGTTTCGGGCGGCGTTGCCGAGCGTCATCACGCTGAATCCCGATGCGGCCTCCGCTGCGCTTCGAGCCGCGAGCCCGGCACAGGCAGGACCCGCAACGATCCCTGACGGCCGAGAGGCGGCGGTTCAATTCGTCTTGAACGACGTGGTCCTCGACGATGCCGCTGGAGGAGTGCGGAAAGTCCGTCGGCGAGTGAACCTGATGCGACTCGATCCGTCCGGCAAAACCCGCGTGCAACCGCTGACGGAGTTCATTGCCAACTCCGAACCCGAATTGCCAACCATCCGACTCCACTTCGTGGTCCCCGACGGCCACGATGCGCTGCTCGCCTTGATGCGGCTCGAGTTCGCGGACGGGCGCGTCGAGGGGCGCGTGGTGCGTCTACTGGGCGATGCGCGCACGTCGTATCAACTGCCGACCGCCGGAGAATACGTGCTGGGTGAGGATTGGGCATATACGACCGACGGACGAACGTTGGTTGCCTTCGACCCTGCCTCAGGCGCGGTACAGTGGAGTCACCGATCCGATTCAGAGCCGTTCGAGCTTCTCTACGCCGTCCACGGCGGCGGCGTATCAATACGGCAAGGCGACGTGGTGCAACGGTTGAACGGCGCGGGCACCGTCGTCCACGCAGAGCGTCACTCGAAGGGGATGCAACCAATCCTGCCCTGAAGGTTCGCTCTCAACAGCGGCCCAATCCCAACGACGCATGGCACTGGGGAACCGGCACGGGAGCGAGCGCGTATCGCCTTCGCGTGAAGGCCGCCGTCGTCACAGGCTACGGTCCTCCGGATGTTGTCGAGATCCAGGACATGCCGGCTCCGGTCCCCCGCGACAACGAGCTCCCGGCGATCAAGTCTTCGGGTCGCCCGCGAAACGAGATTTCATACGCGAGGGCGCCGCATACGACGTGATCTGCGACGTCATGGCCATGGGGTTTCCGCACAGCGTACGTGCGCTGAAGCCACGAGGACGGTATCTCTTCGTCGGTTTCCCGGTCGCGATCGTCTCGGCGCTGCTGTGCGGTCTCTGGGTACACCTGCGCGGCCGGGCCGTATTCATGGCAGGGCCCGCTGCTCCAGTGCAGGCCGACCTCGAGTTCCTCAAGACGCTTATCGAAGCCGGCCGCCTCCGCTCGGTCGTCGGTCGCACGTACGCACTGCGCGACATCGCCGATGTCCATCGCTACGCCGACACCAGCCACAAGGTGGGCAATGTCGTCGTCCTGATCGGGGATACAGTCTAGAGAGATCCTGAGGAACCGCTATGAGCACACACTCGGCCGATGCCACTGCGAACCGCCCGAAGAAGGAAGAAGCGAATAGGAATCTCGCGGCGATCAGGCCGAACTTCATCGTCAAGAACCTGCAGGCCTCGATCACCTACTACCGCGAGCGCCTCGGCTTCCAGCTCGACTTCCAAGGTCCAGACGAGGGCCCGTTTTGGGCCGGAGTGAGTCGTGACGGGATCGGCATCATGTTCAAGGAAGTCGGATCCGACGTACTCCCTATTCCCAACCACACTCGGCACGAATGGGCCCCTTCGGACGCGCTCATCTACAGCATGGACCCTGACGCGCTCTTCGACGAGTTCAGACGGCGCGGTGCGTCGTTCGTAAAGGAATTGGGGTTCGTCGAATCGGGGCTCTGGGGATTCGCGATCACCGATGCCGACGGGTATCACCTTGTCTTCTATCAGCTCCGCGACAAGTAGGGGCCGCTACTTACCGTCGCAGTTCGGAGCGTTTGGGCTCGGGGACGGCGCCCAGCTGAAACTGTCGCCCACACGCCGTATCGAGATCGGGTCGATAGTGTTCGGGTTCACTTCGTTTTGAAGTCGGGGAAATGCTCGCGTATCTGGGCCGTGCTCCTTATTGGATTGCCCATGACCGCGATGCGCGCCCCAAACACCAATGCTTCTTTCGGCAGTCTGCTGCCGATGCGCAGGCGCAAAGCCGATAAATTCTTTACCGGGCCGACCGATTTGAGCGCGCAGGTGTCAAAACTCAACGTGGCAAACGACTGCTCGAGTGGGGACATAGCCAGGCGCTGGCTTCTCGGGCTCGCCCTGGTGGCGCTTGCAACCACGTATGCACGCGCACAGTCTCAACCGCCGCGCGACACGAACGTCGTGCTCCGCGTTTCGATCCTCGGTGGAGAACGCCCATTTCGCATCGGCGAGACGATTCCGATTCAGCTCGCCTTCAGTACGACCATCGGCAACCGCTATCAGATCAACATGGCGAGCTACGACCGCAGCGGGCGCATGGAGTACGAGCACTTCCGCGTGTTTCCGTCTGACGGCAGCGTCGACCCATTGACAGGGCGCAGAGGCGGGATCATGGGCGGCATCACCAGTTTCGACTTCTTGACGTCGAAACCGTGGCCTATACAACTCAACCTCAATGAATGGGTGCGATTCACCCGTCCGGGCACCTACCGCCTCGAGATCACGAGCGATCGAGTTGAACGAAGGAATCGGGAAGTTGTAGGCGGCATGTCACACGTGGAGGTCGTGGCAAATCCGATCACGCTCACGATCGTTCCGCCCACAGCCGCTTGGCAGAAAGCCACATTCGACAGCGCCGTTGCCGTCCTCGATCAACCAGCTCCCGAGAAGCCAGATGGTGACCGGTACTACCACGCTAGGTTGCAGGCCCTAGACACGCTCCGCTTCCTCGGATCGCCCGAAGCGATACGAGAGCTCGTGAAACGCCTGGGCAGCGATCCAGCTGGAGATTCGATCTGCGTCCTCGGGCTCATCTCCGCTCCGGATCCCGCAATCGCCCTCGAGGCTCTCGATGTGGCTCTGGCGGATCCGGCTCGCGCCATTGACAGTCGATTCATGAGCGCGTTGCAGTCCGTCGGGCAGGAGCCGGCGCAGTGGCAGCAGAGCCGGCAACAAGCGATTGAGAGACTCGTTGCAGTGTTGCCGAAGAAGCGCGACCGAGCGCTCTCGATCAGCCTTGCGACCGCCGCCAACGAAGCCTGGAACTTCGCGCCCGTGTCGGCGAGCACCACCGACGCGCTCGTTCGGCAATTAATCGCGCGTTTCGATGAGTTGCCTATCGAGCACCAGGCCATGCTGCTGGACGGCCGCTGGGACAAGATTGCGAGCCCCGCCTTGCTGCCGATCGTGCGCCGTTACGCCGAGGCGTTCGACAATCAACTGAACTCGAACAGCCCGAGCGGATCTGCAGCCTATCGGCTCAGGACGAGTGCGCTCCGACACTGGTACGAGTTGGATCCCATGGGCGCCCGCGAAGCCATCCTGGCTGAAATCACCCGTCCCTATCCTCGTTACTCCGCTCGGACGCTTGGCTTCCTGGCCGACAAAGAGCTACCCGATGTCGATGCCATTCTGGCTAAACACTTCATTGAGAGCGACGACTTCAATCGCTCTGACCGAATCGCCTCGCTGATAGCTCGCTACGCAACCAGCGCGATTCTGACGCCCGTGCTCACGAAGATCGATCAACAACTTGCAAAGTCGGCCTGCGGTGTTCCGAGGGCTATATTGGCCTACACGCTACGCGCGAATCCTGCGCTCGCTCGCCCGCGCATCGAGAAAATACGAGCCACCCGCGACTTCCCCGCGTGCTATCGAGATTTGCTGACGACGATTGCTGACATCCACTATGACCCCATCCTCGAAGATCTCGCTGTTCGCGGACTCGACGATCCTGATCGCGAGGTGAGGGACGAGAGCGCCAAGCTCCTCGGCGAATTCGGATCGCCGCGTGCCGAGTCTATCCTCTTCGAGCGGTACCGGAGGTGGAGTGCGCAATGGACAGGACGCGAGGCCGTGCTCAACCCCGCTAGTGCCGACCGTTACGATGTGGTCAACGAGGGCGCCGCTCTTCTTGGGGCACTGACGACGGGGCAATCCTGGCTGACCAACGCAAAGAAGCTCCAGAGTCTGCTGCCCGTCGCCAAAGGCGCACGCCTGCGCCAAATGTTGGACGCCGACTTGAAGACGTGGAACAAGCCGGCACTCACCGTCTGGGTCAACTACGGTTCGGGATCGTTACCGTTGGAGGCGGGCGTCGTTCAATACCGGGTCCACTCGATGCAAGCACTGGAAGACAAACTCGAACAGTTTCCTACCCGCACGACTTTCGAACTCCGATTGGCCGGTCCCGACTCGCCGGCACGGCGCGCGTCTGACGCGAGGCTCAACGCGTTCCTTGCCGATCATGGGATGATCGTTGTTCCTGCGAAGTGAAACTGGGCGGAGCCGAGGAGGATCACATTGCTCGCCTATGTGTTCTGGCATTGGAAACGGCCGGAGGTCTCGGCCAACGACTACGAAGAGCGTCAGCGGGGCTTTCATGCCGCGCTCCGCGCATCGCCGTCGCCCGGTTTCGTTCAGTCGTT
>Ga0075425_100005903_pt1 | contig 12763 bp, 9 predicted proteins | sample SoiMethybrSBSTD4_FD_75300 | JGI IMG/M metagenome (GOLD analysis project Ga0075425, IMG submission 75300) | Bulk soil microbial communities from a Populus tree surrounding site in Tennessee, USA - Soil MetaG P. TD hybrid SBSTD4 | ecosystem: Environmental > Terrestrial > Soil > Tree plantation...
AACTCCGCCGGCGACGTCTTCGGCTTCTTCCCCGACACCGGATCGCGCGGCATCTTCGTCGTGAAGTCGACGAACGGCGGTGCGAGCTACGGAACGCCGGTGAAGCTCGTCACCACGTACGACTCGTACGACATCGGCGTGCCGGCGTTCTCCAGCCGCCGCATTCTCATCTACGTTTCCGGCGGCGCGTATCGCAACGGCACGACGAACAACGTCTACGCGCTGTGGACCGATCTTTCCGGCGACAGCGGCTGCACCGCAGCAGCAAACGAGCCGGGAACGAGCACTACCTCGACGTGCAAGACACGCATCTGGTTCGCGCGCTCGACCGACGGCGGCGCGACGTGGAGCGCGCGCGTGAAGATCAACAATCAAAGTGGTCTGAATGACCAATTCAATCCGTTCCTCGCCGTCGACGAGACGACCGGCACGATCGGCGCGATCTACTACGACACGGTCGCAGACGCGGGACGCAAGAAAGTCGACGTCTACTATCAGATGTCGTCCGACGGCGGCGCGACGTGGGATCCGGCGGTCAAAGTGACGACCGCGATGACCGACGAGACGGTCACGGGATCCGATTCCGGCAATCAGTTCGGCGACTACAACAGTCTCTCCGGTTACGCCAACACATTCTTCCCGTCGTGGACCGATCGCCGCAACAACGCGAAGGAAGAGATCTGGACCGCGAAGGTGACGACGACGTCGGCCGCGACGTTCTCGATCTCCGGCAGCGCAGGCACGTCGGGCGCGACGATCACCGCCGGCTCCGCGTCGGCGACGAGCGACGCATCGAACAACTACACGGTCTCCGGACTGGCCGCAGGAACTTACACAGTGACGCCGTCGAAGTCGGGCTGCACGTTCTCGCCGGCATCGAGCTCGGTGACGATCACGTCATCGAACGTCACCGGCATCAACTTCACGGCGTCATGCACCGCGCCGACGTTCACGATCAGCGGCAACGTCGGCACGTCTGGCGCGACGGTCACCGCCGGCTCGTCGTCGACGACGAGCGACGCATCCAACAATTACTTGATGTCGGGATTCGCAGCAGGAACCTACACGGTCACGCCGTCGAAGTCGGGCTGCACGTTCTCGCCGGCATCGAGCTCGGTGACGATCACGTCATCGAACGTCACCGCGAACTTCACCGCCTCGTGCGGCAGCGGCGACATTCAGCTCACCAGCGGCGTTCCGGTCACGGGTCAGAGCGTCGCGCAGGGCGCCTGGAAGTACTACTACATCACGGTGCCGTCGGGCGCGACGAATCTCACATTCGCCACGACGAATGCGACTGCCGACGTCGACATCTACACGCAAGTGAACGCCAAGCCGACGTCGTCGTCGTACATCTGCCGTCCGTACACGTCGTCGGGCAACGAGACGTGCTCCGCGACGAATCCCGCCGCCGGCACGTGGTGGGTCGGCGTGAACGGTTACGCCGCAGGCAGCTTCACGATCACCGGCACCGTGACGACTCCGGTAGCGACGTACTCGATCTCGGGCAACGCCGGCACTTCCGGCGCGACGCTCACCGCGGGCTCCGCGTCGGCGACGAGCGACGCGTCGAACAACTACACGATCAGCGGACTGGCGAACGGCACGTACAACGTGACGCCGACGAAGAGCGGCTGCACGTTCTCTCCCGCGAGCACGTCGATCACCGTCAGCGGCGCGAACGTCACCGGTGTCAACTTCACGGCGTCGTGCAGCGGCGGCACGACGATCTTCTCGAATGGATTCGACAGCAGCACGGGTTGGGCCACTGCACAGGTTTCGGGCACCACCGGCGCGTGGACGTTCGTCACGTCAGGCACGCTGCCGACGACGTCGCCGCACGGCGGCACCGGCATGGCCAAGTTCAATTCGTACGACGCATCGAGCGGAGCGCAGACGCGCGTCTATCGCACCACCGGCTTCGCCATTCCGAGCACCGCGACGTCCGTCACGCTGACGTTCTGGATGTATCACGACACCGGCTACTCGACGTACGTCGACCAAATTCAGCTGCAGGCCTCGACCGGCTCGACGTGGTCGAACGTCGGCGGCGCGATCAATCGCTACGACGGCTCGACCGGCTGGAAGCAGCACACGATCGATCTCGGCGCCTACAAAGGCACCACCGTCCAACTCGGCTTCCTCGGCATCAGCGGCTTCGGAAACAACGAGTACATCGACGACGTGGCGGTGACGACCACTCCGTAACGCGTTTCGCGAAAGCGGGTCCGCGAGCAAGCAAGCTCGCGGACCCGCTTTCATTTCAGGGCGCCTTGATGTCGCCGTGAACGACTCCCCCGCCGTAGACGGCGAAGGTGACGGCGCACGAATACGTTCCTTCGAGCCTGCCGCCCTTCCCGAGCGTGTCGTCGACGATCAATCTCATCGTCGTGACGCACGATGTCTGGCCCCAGTCGAATCTCAGAAAGACCGCGTAGGTGCCGTTCGTCGCATCGACGAGCTGGATCGTGCTGTCGATGCGCGTCGAGATCGGCGCAGAAGCCATGGCCGTCATGTTCGACGCGGCCATCGACAACTCCGCCTGACCTGACGCGATCTTGCCGTTCGGCGACAGATCGCTACCGGTCGCGTCGAACCATCCGACCATCGCCAGATTGCTGTTGTTGCTGTTCGACGCGCCGGAGATCGAGAAGTTGTATCGACGGGCAACGGTAGTGGCATCGAAGCCGGCACGAGCGGACATCGTTGCCATGCAGAACAGAACGAGAAGACTCAACGACGCTGGAGAAATCCGAGGGACGGAACCGTGGGGCTGGTTCTTCATAAGACACTCCCTCCATTTGTCAGGACGGCGATAGTCTACGCCCGCAAACTCGTGACGCAGATCACGCTTGTAAGCGGAGCTGGCGATGCGCGGTCCAATGCGCATGATGAGAAACGCAATCCTTGCCACGCTCTTTGTGACTGCCTCTCTCCTTCCGCTGACGGATGCAAACGCGGCACGCGTCGTCGTGCGGCGCGGACCGCGCGTCACGCGCGTCACCGTGCATCCAGGATTTCCGATTCGCCGCACGCTTCCTGAAGTCGTCGTGCGCGGTTCGGTCGTGCGCGTCGCGCCGCGCGTCTATCTGGCGCCGCTCGCATTTCGCGCGACCGTTGTGGCCTTGCCTGCTCCGCAAGCGCGCGTCTTCACGGCCTCCGAGGAGCTCAGTCGCGACGATGGTTGGACGGATCTGACGATGGACGTTGATCGCCGTGGCGGCGGACTCCTGCTCGAGATCGATCGCGGCGCAGCGCAGATCAGCTTCGCCGAAGTCGTGTTCGAGAACGGCGAGACGCAGGTCGTCGACTTCAACGATCGCGTGCACGCGACCGGCGTCTATTCGCTCATCGACTTCAAGGACGGCCGCAAGGTCGACCATGTGCGTGTCGTGGCGAAGGCCGACACGCGCGAAAGCGTTCTACGGCTTCATCTGGTTTCGTGAGCGTTCGCTCAATGCCCCGCGGAACGACGCTTCGGGAGTGTGAAAGCGGCTCCGGTTTCGAAGCCGACTCCGGTCCCGACGATCGTTCCGTGGTGCGCGCGCCAGGAGTCCATGGCGTCGCCTTCGAATCGGTACCACGCCTCGAGCGATTGGAACATCCCCGTGACGTCGCTCGCCTCCGGGATGTAGCGCGCGAACATCGTCTGCCGAATTTGCTCCTGCGTCCGCGCCACCCTCCAGATGCGCAAGTCGTCGATGCCGCCCGCGGCCATGAAGTCCCAGTCGTTGTCGCTGCCGATGCGCATGTTGTGCGTCGACGTCATGCGCGGCACCGGCTCCGTCGATTGAAAGACGAGCTCTCCGTTGATGTAGTGCTTGCGCGTCGCTCCATCCGTCACGGCCGCGATATGAACCCAGACGTTGGCCGCATCCGGGATGACGCCGCCGGTCTTCACGCTCTGTACGCCGTTGAAATAGCTGCGCATCGACGTGTTACAGACGCCGAGCCACCAGCCGTTGAGGAATCCGATTCCAGCGATCGATGAGCACGTTCCCGCGTGTGCGTCGCGCACGGAGACCCACGCCTCGACCGTCATCTGCGGCGTGTCGAGCAGCGTGTCCGCAGGGATCTCGATGTAGCCGTGTTGCGGAAGACCTTGCAGCTTGAGGTATCGATTCGCGGGTTGTGCGGACGTTGAGAATGAAGCGGCGAGAAGCGCAATCAACGTACAGGCAAGTCTCATGTGCCGCGCATGATATGCGCTCGCCTACTTCTCGTCCTCGGCCCAACGTACTTGATCGTGTACTTCGTCGACGAAGATCAGCTTCCACCCTTGCGGTGTGCTCTTCCACGTCTCGCGCTGCGTGACGCTCGTCTCCACGCGGCGCACGACGCCTTTCGCGTTCGGCTGCATGCGCGAAAAATGCTGTCGCACCGTGGCGATGGCCTCGTCTCCGCGCAGAGTGAGGTCGAGGATGTCGTTGTGATCCGCGATCGGAGGTTGAATGCCGGCGAGCAATCCACGCGCGCGCGCCGCCATGAAGGCGGCGTTACGCGGCGGACTGTTTGGAGGAATGGTGGAGAAGTCGTCCGTTCGCAGCGCTTGAAAAGCGTCGAAGTCTTTCGCGGTCACGGCCTCTCCGAGCTTCTCGTACGCCGCGACGATCGCGCGGGACACGTCGAGCGGCGCCGGATGTTCGATCGCTTTCCTCATGAATGTCTTCTCGGCGATGTGGATGGAGTTGCCCCGAACGTTCCCTCGCAACTCGGACGACGTGTCGTCCTCACGTCGCGCAGTGGCAACGATCTCTTTTCCGTCAAAACGAATCGGATCGAGAGAAGCCACTCCTTTCTCATCGATGAGATAGCCGCGCAGTTGAGCGTCATGACCGACGTGCAACTCGAGCGTTGCTTTCGGCGCTTCGTAGCGTCCGGTGATATTCGACGACACCGCAGCGAGCAGTGCGAGCAAGGCAAGCATCATCAGAGGTCTCCTGCGGCTTCGACGCCGCGGCGAGCGGCGCGGTTAGCTTTCGGCAGCAGATGTGTCGTCGGAATGGCACGCCTCCGTTCCGCTGGTAAAGATATTCTTCCGGCGTGCCCATCGCTCACGGAACGCGTCTCGGACGTTATGAAATCGTCTGCTCCATCGGTTCGGGAGGAATGGGAGAGGTTTACCGCGCCACGGACGGCGTGCTTCATCGCGACGTCGCGCTGAAGATCCTTCCCGCGGCGCTCATCAACGAGGAGTCGCGGCTTCTTCGGTTCGAACAGGAAGCGCGCGCCACTGCCGCGCTCCATCATCCGAACATCGTGACGATCCACGACTTCGGTACGTCGGAGTCGATTCCGTATCTCGTCACTGAATTGCTCGAAGGCGAGTCGCTCGCCGACGTCCTCGGGCGCGGTCCGGTGTCGCTGCGCCGGTCGCTGGCGTGGGCGTCGCAGATTCTCCGCGGCGTGGCCGCTGCGCATGCGCGCGGCATCATCCATCGCGATCTCAAGCCCGCGAACATCTTCATCCTCGGCGACGGCACGCTGAAGATCCTCGACTTCGGCCTCGCCAAAGTTGCACAAGGATTGGGCAGCGCGCACGACGCGCCGACAACGCGGCTGTCCGAGGATGGGATGGTGTTCGGGACGATCGGCTACATGTCGCCGGAGCAGTTGCGCGGCGAGAGCGCCGACGCGCGCAGCGACATCTTCAGCTTCGGCGTCGTGCTGTACGAGATGCTCACCGGACGAACGCCGTTCGCGCGCGACACCACCGCGGAGACGATCAGCGCGATTCTGAACGACGACGCGCCGCGCCTCGACACGCCGCCGTTTCCCGCGGTGCTGGCGTCGACGCTGCTGCACTGCCTCGAGAAAAATCGCGACGTGCGATTTCAGTCCGCGCACGATCTCGCGCTGCATCTCGAGATGATCGACGTCGGCGCGTCGGGACCAACCGCCGCAATCACGACGGCCGCGATCGGACAACCGAAGATCGCGCAGGTGACGTTCCGCCGCGGCAACGTGTTGCAAGCGCGCTTCACGCCGGACGGCAGCATCATCTACGGAGCGGCGTGGAATGAAGAGCCGCTGGAGCTCTTCATCTCGCATCGCGGCATGCCCGAAGCGCGCGCCCTCGGCATCAACGGATCGATTCACGCCGTGTCGCGCAACGGCGAGCTCGCCGTCTCGCTCGGCCGCTGCAGCGAGATCGGATTCATGTCATCCGGCACGCTCGCACGCGTCGCGCTCGCCGGCGGTGTGCCTCGCCCGATCGCGAAGGACGTGCACGAAGCCGACTGGTCGCCGGACGGCAGACAGCTCGCGATCGCGCACCGGTCGGAGCGCGGATTTCAGATCGAGTATCCGATTGGACGCCTCATCTACAAGTCGCCGTGGTGGATCAGCGATCTGCGCGTCTCGCCCGACGGCCGCGAGATCGCATTCATCGAACATCCGTTCGGCGGCGACAACTTCGGCGCCGTGCGAGTCGTCGATCTTCACGGCCACGCCGAGTCGCTGACGGACGAGCTGCACATCGCATGGGGACTGGCGTGGAACCCCTTGAACGGCGAAGTCTGGTACAGCGGCGTGCCGCAACACGGCGACGAAGGACGCAACATCTCCGTCTACGCCGTCTCGCGCGGACACAAGCCACGGGAAGTCTTCAGCACCCTCGGCGGCGCCATTCTTCACGACATCGCGCCCGACGGAACGCTGCTCGTCGCCCATCAGACGCCGCGCCGCCACATCGTCGGACACATCGACGGCGAGGACATCGATCACGATCTGTCATGGTTCGACTGGTCGTTACCGATGCGCCTGTCGAACGACGGGAAGACGCTGCTCTTCGAAGAACAGGGCATCGCGTACGGCGGTAACTTCACGTTCTATCTGCGCGACACGCACGGCGGACCGGCCGTGCGACTCGATGAAGGACGCGGCCGCGATCTGTCGAGCGACGGCGAGCACGTGCTCGCGCTGTCGAACGGCAAGCCGGAGCGCGTCATGCTCGTCCCCACCGGCGCAGGATCGATGCGCGAGATTCCGGTGCGCGGCGTCGATCACTTTCTGACGGTGCGATTTCTCCCCGGCGAGAAGGACCTCCTGATCGTCGGCTCCTGCGGCGATGAAGAAGTGCGCTTCTGGCGCGTGAGCGCCAAAGGAGGCGACGCGCAGGTGTTGAGCGAAGCGGTCGGCGGCTCGTGGTTTTACCTCGCCGTCTCGCCCGACGGACGCCACGTCGTCACGATCAACACCAGCCAGGTGCCGTTCATCTGCTCGACCGACGGCGTCACGCCGCCGCGCTCCGTGCCGGGCGCCGAGGTCGGCGATCTGCCGGTGCATTGGCCGAAGGATGATGAGATCTTCATCTGCCGCCGCGACAGCAAGAAGAGCGACATCTATGCGATCGATCTCACCAGCGGCGCGCGCCGCTTCGTGCGCACGATGCGTCCGCCCGATGCCGCCGGAGTCGAAGGCGTTTTCCCGATCTTGTACGCGAGCGACAGCGACAGCTACGTGTTCGGCTACAAGCTGCTCCTGACGTCGCTCTTCGTCGTCAGCGGATTGCGGTGAGGCTACCGCACCGGGACCGCGATCTTCTCCCGCACGAGTTGCACACCGATGTCGTGCAACTGCAGCTCAATGTGTCGATTGATGTCATCGATGCGCGATGAGTAATCCTTCACCGGTTCGGTGAACAGCGGCGCATAAACATCCTTCAAACGGCGCAGCGCCTTCGCGTCGCGCGTGATGTACGACTTCCCGGCGATCGAGAACCAGAAGAACGAGCCGCGATACGTGCTCCGCAGCGCTTTGACGTTCACCGGCGCCCCTTCGGTGATGCACTGCCCGTTGGACATGTAGACGAACGAATCGGCTGACGCCGACAACGTCGCAGCGAGCAGAAGCGGCAGAAACAGTTTGATCATCGGGAAGCCTCCGAGCGTTTGACGGCGCACGTTCGCTTCGGTTAGCTCGCGGCCTAACGTCCGCCGTCGACTCTTCGTCTGTACGCGTAATGACGCCGCACGCTTTCGTTTTGCTGATCGCGCTGAGCCATCTCATCCCGAACCTGATGCGGGCCGGCGAAGTGCCCGGTCTGACGATGGTGGTCATTCGCAATCACCGCATCGCCAGTCATCAAGCCTTCGGCGTCGCGAATCGAGAGACGCGCGAGCCGCTGACGGAGCATCACGTCTTCGAGGCGGCATCGCTCACGAAACCTGTCTTCGCTTACGCGGTGCTGAAGCTCGTCGACGCAGGAACGTTGTCGCTCGACGTTCCACTCAGCGATTACCTTCCCGAGCCGGTGACCGACGAGCGAATGAAGCGCATCACCGCGCGCATGGTTCTCAGCCACACCACCGGATTTCAAAACGAAGTCATGCCTGGCGACACGCTTCGCGTCCACTTCACGCCAGGATCGCGATTCAGTTACTCCGGCGCGGGATATCTGTATCTCGAGCGCGTCGTCGAGCACGTCACGGGAAAAGATCTGTCGTCGCTGATGAACGAGCTCGTTTTCGCGCCACTCGACATGCGAGATAGCAGCTACATCTGGCTGCCGGATTACGAGCAACGCAAGGTCTACGGCCACACTCCCGCGAGCGTCGTCGCGCCGCGCCGCAAACCTTCCCAAGGAACGATCGCGACGTTTCACACGACCGCGCTCGATTACGCGCGCTTCGTCGTCGCAGTGCTGAACGGAACGGGACTGAAACCGGCCACATGGCGCGCAATGCTGACGACGCAGTCGCACATCGACGAGTCGTGCTTCACCTGCCTCACGTCACACGCCGGCAGGATTTCGCCATCGCTGTCATGGGGACTCGGATGGGGACTCGAGCAAACGAAGCGCGGCACAGCGTTTTTTCATTGGGGCGACAACAACGCCGAATTCCAGCACTTCGTGATCGGATACAAAGACGGCGACGGCCTCGTCGTCCTCACGAATAGCGGCAACGGCCTCTCGATCATGCCGGAGATCGTCAATGCCGTTATCGGCGGACAGCATCCGGCGTTCGCGTGGATGGGTTACGGCTCCTATCGCTCGCCCGACAAACTGCTGTTGCGCGACATCCTGCGCCGCGGCGCTACAAGAGCATTGCAAGCCGGCAGCGCGAACACGCTTCCCGAGCGCGACATCAACCGCATCGGCTACAACCTCCTTCAACGAAAGCGCGTACAAGACGCGATCGCCGTCTTCCGTCTGAACGCGCGTCGATTCCCGCAATCATTCAACGTCTTCGACAGCCTCGGCGAAGCCTACGCGGCGGCGGGAGACTTCGCCGACGCGGTCGCGAACTACAAACGGTCGCTCGAGCTCAATCCGGAGAATACGAACGCGAAAGAGATGCTGCAGAAGCTTTCGCCGGATGTACGCCGGTAATATCGCCATAACGCCATGACGACTCTCGAGGCCGCCGTTCCCCCCGAAGGGACTTCGCGACAGTAACCAGTTACCTCGGTCTCAACGTGACCGCACATGTGCAGAAGCGCGCAAATTAGATGCGCATTAGACAGTGTGGCCAGGACGCGTGGACGAACGACGGGATTGCGAACTGGCCAACGACTAGTTAGGCGCACCTAGGCTATGATGAAGTCGCCCATGCTAAACTGAGGTCACTGCCGCCCTCAGCGCTTAAACGACGGCGAAAACGAAACAACGTTGCCGTTCTCACCAGACGACCCGCCGCGAGTGCCTCGCCCTTATCGAATCCGGTACAAAGTGACATTAGACTCTGAGAGACACCCGAAAATGAAGATGCTACGTGTTGCAGGTCACTGCCGTTCGTTAGTCTCATCAAGATCAGATTATCGCACTGACTGATAAGATTAGCGTTAAGTTTCTGGGGCCTCTGGGAAACCAAGAAGAGCCACAAACCGAACTTGCGTCCCTCTGCCGCTATCCGGGTCAGTGGGCTCAAGCTCTCCTTCAGCGGGTCGTCACTCGGCGCTAGGTTATGGGCTTCATCAATCACAATCAGCGTGGGAATGCGAGCCGCTCTAGCACTCCAGAGTTGATGCAATAGACGAGCGGCCGCCTTATCCATGTCCATGTTTGTCGCCCCTTCAAAGCGCACAACAGTCAAGCTCGAATGGCGAGGCGGAACTTCAGTGGGCAGAAGAAAACGATCTTGTGTTACAGCATCGACTATGCAAGGCGCGGCAGCATGTACTGACTCGTCGAGAACTACTGACAGTGACTGTGCTAATAACGTAAAATCATCATTCGGGTCAAAGACAACTATACGCAACCGCGTCTTGGCGACAATTTCCTCCAAGAGAACCCCGAGACCATAGGACTTACCGCTGCCAGACTGCGCTAGCATTACGGAATGGCGATCGAGGCCGGCAGCGCTGAACGCCACTGGTACTTTGTCATCGGTAAGCAAGTATCCAACTCGAAGATCCGCAGGCTGCACATACTCTTTGGTCACAGGATCTTCCCGTCTTGGGACTGTGCTGAAGAACGACGTTGCAATCGCCTCCGGCAAGCGCCGGATCTCGCCTGTGAAGTGGGGAATCTTCCCGGGGGGCTCGCCGATGGCCCCGTCGATGACACTCCCAAGAACGGTCATTGTACCAGACGAAAGCGAAGATGTGGCCATTGTGCTGGTATGTGCGGTTATAGAATCAATAAGTACAATCAAGGCATCCGGCGCGCGTTCGTCTGGTTCCGGTTCAATGAGCATGCACTCACCTGTGCGAAGGCTCGCGACGCTAGGTGCAGTAAATGAAGTTCGACGCGCGATTGATGCGTGCACCGTGATCTTGTGCATCGTCTCACCAACCGCTGCTATTCAGCATAGCCTCAACCTCAGCACGGAGGTATTCGTCGCGCTGAGGATCGAACCATAGTGGCTTCCGCGACACGCGGCGTTTATCGACCCCCTTCTGCATATTACGTGAATGAACGACGGTAAGAGCTATCCGATCTTTTGGATATAAACTGCGATAGAACTCGCGACCTCGGTTCGCGATAGCGTATGCGATCTCTCGCTTTTCTTGCTCCCAGAGTTCGCGATGAAAATCGAATACATCGTTAACATCGACGTGTGCGGTCGGCGTCTGAGCGATGCATACCTCGTCGTAATAGATTTCACCAAAGAGCGTTTTGAGGTATCCATCGCCGATGGGTGTCGCGGCGATTCGGCTGTGCGAGTCCAAATTCGTGGACTCATATCCGTCTCGACACCAAAGCAGCGGCCGAGCTCGCATCAACAAGTCTATGATAGCGTTCGACAGCATGTCATCGGAGTAGTTGAAGCCGCGCATGTATGACACAACGGTGTCCACTTCGGAGACAAGATTTGGCTGCCGGAGAAGGAAGTCGAGTATTCGAGCTTTAACGAGCCGGAATTCTGCGCGCATGTCGCCCCTAATCGCGTAGAGGTTATCGAAGGAGTCGCTTGAGAGTCCTCCAGCATTGCCGTAAAAAAACGCGCGAGCAAAACGACTGGCGACGTCTAGCGGTTCAAAGCGGCCTATCGGCGGTAGCAGGTGTGACTCGGTTAGGTTTGCGAAGTGTTTTAGAGCGAGACGCACACTCATTCCAGAAGTTGCTTCGAACATCTCGGTCCAAACGCTCGGGTGGCCCGTAGCAAGTATTTGCGCGAGCCGTCGAACGGCCTCGATCACGTCGGCCGGACATCCAGAATGTTGCTCGAAGTCCACTAGTCGCGTCGTCAGCACGTCCTTCAAGGATGGAGAATAGTGATTCTCGGCCGGAATTAGGATTTGACCATGCACCGCACGCTGCCAAGTATATGGTCTTATCGCTATGACCGCACGCGACGCCATCAATGACGCGAGCAAGATTACGAACTCGACGGCGGTTTGCTGAACAATCGGATCATGATGATCTACGTTATCGAGGAAAATATAGCTGCAACGGCAGTCAAATTTTGGTGACGTACGACTATGAAAGACAACTTGTAACAGCCGGTACCAGGCCAGATCGCGAGTTCGAAGATCCCGCATTAAGACTTCTCTCGATCGAGCTAATGCCTCAAGTACGGCTGCGCGATCCCATCCCAAGAAGGACGGGCCACCCATCGCTGCTCGAATAAGAAACTCGCTCGCAGCCAGCCAGGCGTGAAGCGTTAGCGATCGATGCCGAAAACTTCCGTTCTTTAGACACCAATCCCAGAACGCAACCTCACGTTCGAAGTCGAACTCTTCCGCCACCAACTCTTCGGCCTTTACGGCAACGGTGTTCCAGAAGTGGTCGATCTTTTCGTCTACAGTGAGGCTCGGATCGTCGGGTGGCCCTTCATGGCCGAGATTTAGATCGACGCGAAATGGCGCAATGCGACAAGTCCTATCACTTGCGGCGCATTTCGAACACATTCTTGGCGCTTTGGAGAGACGCTCCCATGCGTGTTCGATAGCGGTCGACTTGCCGGTTCCGATTCCGCCTACGAGAACAAGGACGTTCAATCCGCGGTTGGAGATCACGCCGGGATCATGGTTCAGGAAATTGTCTAATAACTTCTCGTATTCGCCGGTGGCAATCGTCAGAAACGACCCAGTCTCCCAATCGAAGCTTCGAGAGCCAGCGCAGTAGCCCGCCGTCGCTGTATCGCCTGCAAAGAAGTGATTAATCTCGGATGAATAGCTCGACAAGTATTCCACTTCAGCGGTCCCTCCTCCTCTAGGAGTGATGCAGAGCGCCAAAATCCTACCCGTGCGAGGGCGCCTAGGTTCAAGTTCGAAGTGCAACACTTGACGGTTAATCATACCTTGTCGATGTAGTGGTGGAGCTTCTGGATCGGTGTGAGGAAGCCGTGTCGCTTCCTTGGGCGGTTGTTGAGGA
>Ga0075425_100005905_pt1 | contig 12761 bp, 14 predicted proteins | sample SoiMethybrSBSTD4_FD_75300 | JGI IMG/M metagenome (GOLD analysis project Ga0075425, IMG submission 75300) | Bulk soil microbial communities from a Populus tree surrounding site in Tennessee, USA - Soil MetaG P. TD hybrid SBSTD4 | ecosystem: Environmental > Terrestrial > Soil > Tree plantation...
GTCGCGCCGGCGGCACCTTCCGGCATAGCTCCAGCGTCACGGTCGCGAGCCCATCCAGGCGTCGCATCTGCTCGCGAATCTCCTCCGGCCGCTCCGCCGCCATCACCGCGTGCTCGATCCGCTGCAGGATCGCGTAGAGGCACGCGAAGTGACGGTCGGCCTTCCACTTGGTGACCTGCCTCGGGCAGCAGGCGGACGAACGGCAGCCAGACGATGAGCAGCGGCAGGACGAGGACCCTCAGGATCAGCGCCCAGCGCAGCGCCGGATACGGGAGCGTCCGGGACAGGAAAGACCGCGCTCGAGGCGAGCGCGCGCCTCGGAGTTGGAGAGGTTCGCGACGAGCGGCCCGTCTTCGATCCCATACTCACGGAGCAGCGCCTTCGCCACCGCTTCCGTCCCGCTCCCGGTGGGTCCAACGGACACCCGCCGACCCTCGAGCGCGTCCAGGGAGGCGAGACGGGCGTCGCGGGGAAAGACCGACAGCGGCTCGAAGTACAGCGCGGCCAGCCCGCGCAGTCGGCCGTCCGGGTCGTGGACGAGCGCGTAGGTGCCGCCTTGCGTCAGCGCGACGTCGACCTCCCGCCTGAGCAAGCGCTGGAGGTTGTCGACCGATCCGTTCGTCTCCACCACGTGAACGTCCAGGCCGACCCTGCTCAGGCGCGCGCGATAGCGCGCGGCCAGCGCGCTGTACACGCCGTCGGCCTGCCCGCCCGCCATGACGATCTTCCGCGGCGGAGACGGACCGAGGAGCAGCACGGTGGCGAGGACGATCAGCGCCGTCAGCAGGGCGACGAGCCAGAGACGTCGTCGCGTCAGCGCCGGCACGGCCCCACCGATGAGGTCGTCGGGCTCCGCTCTGCGTCTTCGCCGATTCACGAGACGCCCCCCATTGTCCGCCGAGGCTCGCCGTCGCCCGATGAGACCATCGTCCGATGGAGACGCCGATGGCGACATACGCCGCGCAGATCCCTGCGGCGGGCGCGAGCTCGGGAGTCGCGTTCTACCTACAGAACTGGATCGCGCTGAGCTCGTTCCGGCCGATGCGGCGGTTGAGGATCTCCCGGCGGCCGATGGCCGTCATGGCGTGTGGGGTGTGCACGCACCGAAGACGACGAAGCCGACGTCGTCGTGGACCACGCCGACCGAGAGCCGTCCGGTATCGCCGGTGATGGTGGCGCTCCACGCGCGGCCTTCCTGGCCGCCCTGGAGAATGAGCCCGCCGTTGAGCACTTCCATCCGTTGAATGGGCGCGGTGCGCGGCGTCGCGCCCAGTGTGCCGACCATCCCGGCCTTCGTGTCGACCTTCAGAAACCGCGGAAGGTTGACGTCGTCCGAGGAGCGCCGAAAGCATCCGCCGCCGAGATCGCATTCCATGACGTCGATCACCGCGCACAGGAGCGCGGACGATCCATCGAACGTCGCCGCCGCGGCCGGCAGGGGAAGCGTTGCGATCCCCAGCACCAGCGTGAGCACGCCGAGGGTCTTCATCGACGCTCCTACCTGACGGTATAGCCGCGACCCTCGAGGCAGGCCGCGAGGGCGCGGTTGTAGGCCGACATCCCTTCCGCCTGGACGGCCTGTTGCTGGCCGGCCGCGGCGTCGTACTGCGCCTGGGCGCGCGCGTTGTCGTCGTGACGACGCATGGCGCCGAACAGCGATCCCGTCGCCGCTCCGATGGCGGCGCCCTTGCCGGCGTCGCCCCCGATGGCCCCGCCGATCGCGCCGACCGCCGCGCCCCGCCCGGCGCCCCTGAGAACCTGGCCTTGCGGCCCGGTCTGCGGTGGCGGAGGCGGCGCGGCCGCTTGCCGCGTGGGATCGAAGCCGGATTGCTGCATCGCCCAGACGTGGCAGTCGCCGCGGTCGCGCTGCTGCTGCTGCGGCGATTGCCCGCGCTGAGGATAAATGTACGGCCCCTGGGCCCACGCGGCGGGTGCCGCAACGTGAGCGACGAGCCCGGCCGCGGCCACGGTCACGGGAAGGCGCTTCTTCGTCGATCGAAACATGTTCACCATCACAGGCGGAGTATGAAGACGCGTCGTCGGGCGGCAATGGGACGATGGACCTACCGCGGGGCATCGGACAAAGGTCCTATGACGGGCCGGGCCGTCGGCGTCCTATGCTCGCTCGCGGATCGACGACGCGAGGAGGGATTTCGTTGAGCACCATCGACGCATCCGGACGACCCACGGTCACGGCCGACGCCACGCGGGTGCCGAGCGGCATCGCGTTGCTGGCAATCGCCGCGTTCACGGCCGGCGCGATCATATGGCGCGCGGGTGATCTGGTGGGCGCCCTGACCGTCGCCGCCGGACTGGTCCAGTGCATCTCCGCGGCATGGCGTCGCGCGCAGATTGACGCGGTCAGCCTGGCGAGCGGCGTCCTCTATATCGTCATCGGTGGGCTGGTGGTGACGCATATGGCCGAGAGCCGTCTGACCCTCGCGCTCCTCGCCGCGTTCTTCCTGACGGCGCAGGGGGTCATCCGCATCGTCATGACCGACGACGGCAGTCGATCGACGCTGTCCGTCGTCCACGCCGTGATCGCCCTGGCGCTCGGCTTCCTCACCGCGACCTGGGCGCTGCTGCACGTCATCGTCAGCGTCATGCTGGAGGTCGTCACCTGGCGCGTCTGGCCGCTGCCGAGCCTGCGCGGCATCGGGTTCTTCATCGTGGCCGACATGATCCTGTGCGGCGCCTTCCTGATCATGATGCATCGTCGGCCCCTATGAGGCATCGTAGGTTGCGACGATATGGACGGCGGAGGCGGGATCGGCCTCGCGAGTGCAGGCGCGCGTCTGACCAAAGGCGGACGGACTAAAACCCCATTGCTTCCGGCCGTCGAGCGCTGTAGACGGCTGTATGGTGGACCTTCCGCTCATCTGCGTCGTGGACGACGACGTGTCCATCCTGCGCGCCCTCCAGCGGCTCCTGCGCTCGGGGAACTACGCCGTCCAGACCTTCGCCTCGGCGGAAGCCTTCCTGGCGTCCGAGTACCGCCCGATCGCGCACTGTCTCGTTCTCGACGTGCACCTGGGAGGGCTGAGCGGCATCGAGCTCCAGGAGCGGCTGACCGCCTCGGGCGGACAGACGCCGGTCGTCTTCATCACCGCCCACGACGACGCCATGACACGCGAGCGCGCTCGGCGGGCGGGCGCGATCGAGTACCTGCGCAAGCCCTTCGACGACGGCGCGCTACTCGGCGCAGTGAGTCGTGCCCTCGCGCGCAGCTGACCCGCGGTCGGGGCGAATAGGACCAACGTCGTATGTCACCCGGACGCGACATGGTCCACGCTCCATGAGGCCAATGGCACCAGCCCTCAGCCTCGTGGCCAGGATGCTGCTCGTCGCGCTCGGCTACTACGTCGGCGCCTCGATCGGCTTCGCCCTCAAGTTCCCCCACGTCACGCCCTCCGTCATGTGGCCGCCTAATGCCGTGCTGACGACCACGCTCTTGCTGACTCGGCCGCGGCGATGGTGGATCTACATCCTGGCGGTGTTGCCGGCGCACCTGGCCGTCGAGCTGCCCCTGATATCGCCCTCCGCCTTGGTCCTCGGTCTGTTCGTCACGAACTGCAGCGAGGCCATGCTGGCCGCGGGGCTCCTGCACTGGCTGAGCGATCAGCCGACCCGATTCGACATGCTGCGCCGCATGGCGCTCTTCGTCGGAGCGGCGGCGGTCGTCGCGCCACTCGTGTCGACGTTTCCCGACGCCGCCCTGGTGTCCGCGTTGCGCGGCGAACGGTACTGGAGCGTCTGGCTCACCCGCTTCCCATCGAACGTGCTGGCCGAGCTGACCATCACGCCGCCCCTGGTGATGCTCATCACCGCCCGCTACGACCGCCTGCGCACGGTTCCGCTCGGCCGCTTCGTCGAGGGTGCGGCGCTGGCATTCGCGCTCCTCGCCGTGGCCGTCGTGGGGTTCGGCGGACCGCCGGGTGAGGCGATGGGCGGGCTCTGGTCGGTGCAAACGCCCTTCGTCCTGCTGCTGCCGTGCCTGCTGTGGTCGGCCGTGCGGTTCGGCCCCCGCGGTCTGAGCGTGTGCCTGCTCGTGACGGTGCTCCTCGCCATCCGCGCGGGCATGCTGGAGGTCGGCGTGTTCACCATGCCGCATCGCGAGGACGGCGTCCTCGCCTTGCAGCTCTTCCTCACGATCGTCAGCATCCCGCTCCTGTGCATGGCCAGCGTCATGGAAGAGCGCCGGCGAACGAGTGATGCCCTCGCCGAGCGGCTGGCGTTCGAGGAGATGCTGTCCCGCCTGTCCAACGCGTTCGTTCACCTTCCCAGTAGCGAGACGGACAGAACGCTGGAGACATGGCTCGAGCGGGTGGGGGAACATCTGCAGCTCGATTGCCTGATTCTGCTCGAGTTCTCCGGCACGGGCGATGCGTTCGTTGCCCGCTCGTGGAACGCCGCGACGCCCAAGCCGGGGTTACTGATGTTCGCGAGCGACGATTTCCCATGGGCCGTCGCGCAGCTCCGCCGTGAGCAGCCGCTCAACTTCACCGATCCCGACGACCTTCCGATGGCCGCGCTCGGTGAGCGAGCGATCCTGCGTCGCCACGGTGTCCGATCGGGCACGGTCCTGCCGCTCGAGGCGGGAGGCCGCGTCCTCGGCGGTCTCGCTGTCATCAGATTCGCCGAGGCGCCGGCCGGGCAGGAGCAGATCGAGAGCCGTCTCGGACTCGTCGGTGAAGTCTTCGCGAGTGCGCTGGCTCGCCGCGAGACCGAGGACGCCCTGCGGGCCAGCGAGGGAATGAAGTCCGCCATCCTGGCGTCGCTCGGTAGTGGCGTCGCCGTGGTCGATCGCAAGGGCACGATCATCGCCGTCAACGACAGCTGGGTGAAGCGTACGGACGAGGCGGCCCCGCCAGCAGCCAGCGAGGCCGGCGTCGGCGACAATTATCTCGCCGGGTGGCGGCAGGTCGCGGCGAGGGTCGCGCACGCGCGCGAGGCCGTGGCCGGCATCGAGGCCGTTCTCCAGCGCCGCCGGGAGTCCTTCGCGCTCACGTATCCGTCCTCCAGCTCCCCGAAGAGTCGCTGGTTCCAGCTGTCCGCCGTCCCCCTCGAGAGCTCCGACGGCGGCGCGGTGATCTCGCAAACGGACATCACCGACTGGAAGCACGCGGAGCTGGAGGCCCAGCGAAGCCGTGAGGAGCTGGCGCACTTCACGCGCGTGTCGACGATGGGGGCGCTCGCCGCCTCGCTGGCCCACGAGCTCAACCAGCCGCTGACGGGTATTCTCAGCAACGCGCAGGCGGCCCGGCGCTTCCTGCAGGCGAAGTCGCCCGATTTGGACGAGATCCGGGCCATCCTGGCCGACATCGTCGCGGACGACAAGCGCGCCGGGGAAGTCATCGAGCGCCTGCGCGAGCTCTTGCGGAAAGGTGGCTCTCAGCCGGAGCGTCTCGATCTCAACGGATTGGTCCGCGACGTGGTCAAGCTGGTGGGCAGTGACGCCCTCATTCGCAACGTGCAGATCCACGTGGTGTTCAGCGCCGACGCGCCGACGGTGGCCGGCGACCGCATCCAGCTGCAGCAGGTGGTGTTGAACCTGCTCGTCAATGCGATGGACGCGATGACCGACTGTCCGCGCGAGGAGCGCGTGGTGACGGTGGAGACCACGACGAACGAGCCGGACGGCCTGGCGTGCGTATCGGTGGGAGATGCGGGGGTCGGCTTCGATCCCAGCAAGCACGACCAGATCTTCGAGCCGTTCTACACGACGAAGACGCAGGGTATGGGCATGGGCCTGTCCATCTCCCGGTCGATCGTCGAGGCGCACGAGGGCCGCATCTGGGCCACCAAGAACACGGGACCGGGAGCGACCTTCCGTTTCACCCTGCCGCTCGCGGCGCCGAGGGTCCCATGAACGGTGCCGGCAAGCGCATCGTGGTCGTCGACGACGATCCATCGGTCCGTCGCGGCCTCGAGCGCCTCCTGAAGTCGGCCGGCTATCGCGTCACCAGCTTCGCCTCGGTGCAGGACATGCTGACGGGCGCGGACCTGGACAGCACCGCGTGCCTGGTGCTCGACGTCAGGATGCCGGGGCCCAGTGGGCTGGAGCTTCAAGCCGCGCTGGCTCACGAGGGCATGCGTGTGCCGATCGTGTTCATCAGCGGTCATGGCGACGTCCAGATGGCGGTGCGGGCGATGAAGGCGGGCGCGGTGGACTTCCTGTCCAAGCCGTTCGACGCCGAGGAGCTCTTCGACGCGGTCGAGCAGGCGATCCAGCGTCCGCGGCCGGCGAAAGCGAGCAAGCGGCGGTGATCACGGAGGTCGTGTACGTGGTCGACGACGACGAGAGCGTCCGGCGCTCGCTCGCCCGTCTCCTGCGATCGGCAGGACTCACCGCGGAGACCTTCCCGTCGGCGCAGGCGTTCCTGGACCGTGAGCTGCCCGACCGGACCGCGTGCCTGGTGCTCGACGTGCGGCTTCCCGGCCTCAGCGGGCTCGACCTGCAGGGCGCGCTCACCCAGACGGAGCGCATCGTGCCCATCGTCTTCATCACCGGACACGGTAACGTGCCCATGAGCGTCCAGGCGATGAAGAGTGGCGCCGTCGACTTCTTGCAGAAGCCGTTCGAGGAGGACCAGCTCCTGGCCGCGATCGATCGCGCGCTCGCCCGATGCCGCGCAGCGCGGGCGGAACGGACGGATCGGATGGTCGTCCAGCGGCGCTTCGACACGCTGACTCCGCGCGAGCGGCAGGTGCTCGGCCTGGTCGTGGCCGGCCGGCTCAACAAGCAGATCGCCGCCGACCTCGGCGCGGCGGAGAAGACCATCAAGATTCATCGCGGTCGTGTCATGCGCAAGATGGAGGCGAGCTCGGTAGCCGAACTCGTCCGCATGTCTCAACGGATCGGGATCCAACCCCCCGCGGTCTGACGCTGTGGCGGCGGCCGCCACCGCTGTCGTCCTCGCCATGCTGGTCGGGGTCCTCGCCACCCCGTCGCCGGCCATGGCCCAGGCGGTACGCGAGGTCTTCAAGCGCGTCAGCCCGTCGGTCGTCGTGATCAGGGCGCGAGGACAGGAGGTCACCTCGGGCGGGACGACGACGTTCACCGAGACGGGCTCCGGGGTGCTGATCTCGTCCGATGGCTCGGTGATGACGGCAGCGCACGTGGTGCACGCGATGAACGAGATCACCGTCGAATTCGTGGGCGGCGAATCCGTCCCCGCGCGCGTGGTGGCCTCCGAGCCGGGCGCCGATCTCTCGCTGCTCAAGCTCGACCGCGTCCCCACCGCCGCGCGCCCCGCCACGCTCGCCGACTCCGACACGGTGGAGGTCGAGGATCAGGTCATCGTGGTGGGCGCGCCGTATGGTCTCAGCTACTCCGTCACCGTCGGCTGGATCAGCGCGCGCTGGGCGCCGAACACCGTCTATCGCGCCATGCCGCTCGCCGAGTTCTTCCAGACCGACGCCGTCATCAACACCGGCAACTCCGGCGGCCCCATGTTCAACGTCGCCGGCGAGGTGATCGGCGTGGTGAGCCACAACATCTCGAAGGGCGGCGGCAGCGAGGGTCTCGGGTTCGTCGTCACCGGGAACACGGCCAAGCGGCTCTTGCTGGAAAAGCGTTCGGTCTGGACCGGCCTCGAGGGCCAGCTCCTCACGGAGCAGCAGGCCGATCTCCTGAACCTTCCGCCGCCGGCGCTCGGATATCTCGTCAAGGTCGTGGCCAAGGGCTCGCCCGCGGAAGCGCTGGGGATCCATGGCGGCACGACCACGATGGTCATCGGCGGCGAGACGCTGGTGGCGGGCGGCGACATCATCCTGAGCGTTCACGGCATCGCCGTGCAGAAGGCGGCGGATCTCGTGAAGATCCGCGAGACGATGAACGCCCTGCCGTCGGGCCAGTCGTTCAAGGCCACGGTGCTCCGCGCCGGTCGTGTGCTCGAGCTGACTGGCACCGCGCCCTGACGCGCGGGCGGCCACCGCGTCGCCCGGCGCCGCCGGTGGGACGAAGGTCCGATTGCGCCGCCGGCGCATGATCTCCATATGCTCGCGAACGAGGAGAGAGACATGCTCCTGGTCCTTGCCGTCTCCGTCACGTCACGACCGCGATCGCCGCCACCGGGCCGAGATCGATTCCGAGGTGACGTCCGCACTCGATTCTCTCTATGCGATCGACAAGTAGGTGTCGATTCACCCGCTCGGCTGAGGTGACGCCCATGATGCGATGGCGATGGTCACGCGCGAAGGCGGCTGTGCTGCTCCTCACGGCACTCATCGGGGGCGCCGCCGGCGCGGACGCTCAGCAGTTCGAGCAGCCGGAGCCGAGGGCGCTGAAGGACATCGTGCCCGCCGACATCGCGACCGGTCCCCACTATCGCATCGATCCCACGGTGCTCCACGACGGCTACATGCATCACTACGCGGTCGAATCCGACTACGGGCCCTTCAGCGTCACGGGCGATCTGGCCCTCTGGAAGCTCCTGCGCGAGATTGCGGTCGTCGCGGCCCTGCTCGAGACCAAGAACTCCTCGGTGTACGTCGAGGGGCTGAAGAAAGCGACGACGGCGCCGCTTCACTTCGCGAAAAGCCTCGCCCTTCATCCCGTCGACACGGTGACCGGCGTGCCGAGGGGCACCTATCAGATCATGCAGAACGTGGCCGTCGGCGCCACCACCACGCGCGATCCCAGCCAGGACTCGCGCGTCAAGGAAGCCATCAAGTTCTCGTCCTGGAAGCGCGACTACGCCAATCGGGCGGGCGTCGATCCGTACTCGAGCAACAAGGTCCTTCAGAAGGAGCTCAACTCGGTGGCGTGGGCGGCGACGGTCGGCGACTGGTCGGTGACGGCCGCGCTGCTCCCCGTGGGCGGAGGAGCAGCCACGGCGGTGTCGTCGGTCCGCACCAGCGACTCCGTGAGGAACGCGCTCAAGGACTATCCGCCGCAGCGGCTGCGGACCATCAACGACGACAAGCTGAAGGCCGTCGGCATTCCCGAAGCGCTGAGAAAGCAGTTCCTCGATCACCCTCACTTCACGCCGACGCACGACACGAAGCTCGCCGAGGCGCTCTCGGGTCTCGGCGCCAGGCCCGGACTCGACGCATTCCTGCAGGGCGCGGTCACCGCGTCGGACGAGGTGGAAGCCAACTTCTACGTGAGCGTGGCTCAGATCCTACGCGCGTACCACGACGTCACACCGATCCGCACGCTGCGCGCGATCAGTCGACGGCTGGTCGTCGCGCAAGGGGGAAACGGCGTCGCCATCGTCCCCCTGCCGGTGGACCACCTGCTCTGGACCGAGCAGGTCGATCGAGTCAGCGGCCTGTTGAAGGCCTACAACGGCTCGGGGTACCGCGGCCGCATCGAGCTGTGGACGACCGGCAGCATGTCGGAGCGGGCGAAGCAGCAGCTCGATCAGCGCGGCATCGTCCCCGTCGAGCGTCTCGGTTACCGGCTAGCGATCAGCGAATGACAGTTGCGCTGGGCGGCGAACTCGCCTTGACGGCCCGGCCGCCGCCAGCCGAGCCTAGGCCGCGGAGAGATCGATCAGCGCGAGACCGACGTCCGGATCGATCTTTCTGCGGAGATGGCTGGGCGCCTGGGTGAGCACGACTTCGAGCGTCGGCCACACGGTGGCCTCGAGGAGATGCCCGCCGCGCGCGGTGCCGTCCGCGGTGCCGAGCACCGCATGCGCGTGCACCTTCGGCTCGCCCTTGTCGAGGGCGATGTCACCGATGAGCGAGAGGACCTCGACCTGCCCGTCTACCGGAATCTCCTTGTAGTCCTTGGTCTCGCGACGGAAGTAACCGAGCTTCGCTCCGCTGAACGCGCCGATCGCGGTGAAGTGCGCGGCGCCGACGGCGTGCTGCCTGGCGAACGTCGTGAGCGTCGTGACGACCTGGTCGCCCCGGTCGAAGACCAGCACCCAGGTGGTCTGTCCGCCGTCCCGCTTCAAGACCTTCGCTTTCATTCCGCCTCCGCCACCACGCTTCCCATCCGGTGCATCGGCGATGCCGTTGGCTTCCCTGCCGCGCCCGGTCACGTGCCTCGCCGCGAATAGGGCGGGCGCCGGGGTCGTCTGACAGGGCGGAGGTCGAGAACATCATGAAGCGTCTCGTCGCCATCGCGCTCGTCGTCGGCTCGATCGTGGCTACCGCCGCGGGGTCGAGTGAGGCCCGGGCCGGGGGGGGCGGGCACGTCGCGTCGCCGGGTCATGCGGCGGCGCCGCCCGCCGCGCACCGCGGTTTCGCCGGTCGTCCGGCGTTCGGTGGTCACCAGGGGTTCGTCCACCATCGAGGGTTTGTCGGCCATCATCGGGATGGCCGCGGCCGCGTGTTTCTCGGCGTCGCACCGTTCGTCGTCGGGCCGGCGTTCGCCTACGGCTACGATCCGGGCTACTACGCGGACACACCGCCCGTGTACACGCTCCCGACGGTCTACTACTACTGCCCGAGCGCTGGCGGCTACTATCCGGATGTCCCGGTGTGCGCCGATCAGTGGGTTCCCGTCCCCGCGCAGTGACGGTCCCCGCCGTCTGACCGGCAGGCGCGCGCGCCGGCGCGCGCCTGCCGGGTGCGCCGCGCAGGCCGTCCAGGATTTACGGAGAGGCGAACCCTTTTCCTATTGTTCGCGGCCGCGCCGCCATCGCCCCGCTAGCTGAGCCCGTACATCGGCTTGCCGGCCACCGGCATCCGCGCGGTGAGGATCTCGCCGTTCAGCGAGTCGGTGATGTAGAGCGTGCGGCCGTCGCCGCCGAACGCGATGTTCGTCATCAAGCGGTGCCCGTCGGCGTGGACGAGATGGGTCGGCAGGCAGTTCGCGTCGAAGCGCCAGATGCCGATACCGAGGTGGCAGATCACCAGGCCGTCCTCGGCGTCCATCTCGATGCCGTCGGGCCCGGCGTGACCGCCGGAGAGCTGGATGGCCACGCCCGTCTTCGCGGGCTGTCCGTCGGCCATCAATGGTAGCCGCCAGATCTGCTGCGACCGCGTCGCCGCCACGTAGACCTGGTTGTTCCGGCCGTTCAGCGTGATGCCGTTCGGGCTCGGCACGTTGGCGGCGAGCCGGTCGAGCCCGCCGTCCGCGCGCAGCCGGAAGACGCGCCCGCTCGGATCGGCGATGCCCGTCTGGCCCTGGTCGGTGAAGTAGAGATCGCCGTTCGAGGCGAAGTGCAGGTCGTTGAGCCCCTTGAACCCCTCGCTGTACGCGGTCTCCAGGACCGGCTCCACGGCGCCGCTGCCGGGATCGAGCTTCATCAGCCCGCGCCGGTAATCGGCGATGAAGATACGGCCGTCCTTGTGGAGCTTGAGCCCGTTCGGCCATCCGTCGTACTGCGTGACCAGCTCCCAGTCGCCCGCCGTCGTGATCCGGAAGATCCGGCCGAAGGGAATGTCGACGAAGTAGAGCCGTCCGGCGCGATCGAACGACGGCCCCTCCAGGAAGCTATCGACCTCCGCGCCCTGCCGGTTGTGATGCGCCCACTCCGTCCGTCGCTTGTTCCGAAACTTCCCCGGCATCGACGCGAACACTTCGGCCTTGATGAGCTCTGGCTGCTTGAAGGGATTTAGCATGGACGGGAGCGTACCAGACTCCGCCCACCCCTGGCCCCTCCCTGCGAGCCGCGAGGGGAGGGGCCCTTGGAGTGATTGCCTACGACTCGAATCCCATAGTACTCTCGCCACGCGGCCTAGACTCCTTTTGATTAGCGACGAGCACGGGTGCAGTTCTCTTGGACAAGGAGGATGGAGATGTCAGCCAAGAAACTTCTCGCGCTAACGTTGATGCTGATCGTGGTCGCGGCAGTGCACGTCTCGGCGCAGGCGGTGACCGACGTCAAGACCCTCGCGGGCAAGTGGAAGGGGTGGGGGACAGGTTCGAGTGGCAGTGCGTTCGCGATAGAGGTCCAGATCAACCCAGACGGTACTTACACGAGCCAGATGGAAACCGGTCGCGGGACCGGCACTTTCAAAGTGGCTGACGGCAAGATCACGACCTCGGGTCATCTGAGCGGGCCCAACCCGACGGACACGGCGGCTCAGGTGACTGCTACCACCAAAGGCGGTAAGCAGGTGCTCACCGGACAGGGACGCAGTGAAAGGGGCCCGTACTCGTTCGAGTTGACGCGGGAGTAGCTTCGACGGCCGAGGCCAGGCACCCCTGCCCCTTCCCGCGAGCGGGAGGGGCAGGGATGAGGTCTTGCGAATGAGCTAGCTAGAAGTCCCCGTGCGGCATGGGCGGCGCCGCGGCCGACTTCTCCTCGGGGAGATCCGTGATCAGCGCTTCTGTCGTCAGCAGCAGCGAGGCGACAGACGCCGCGTTCTGCAGCGCAATCCGCTCGACCTTGGTCGGGTCGATGATGCCGGCCTGCAGCATGTCGACGTACTCGAGCGACTCGGCGTTGAAGCCCCGGGTGGCCACGGTCTCGGCCTTCACCTTCTCGACGACCACGCTGCCCTCGAGGCCGGCGTTCTCCACGATCTGGCGAATGGGCTCCTCCAGCGCGCGACGCACGATCATGGCCCCGACCTTCTCGTCGCCCTCCAGCTTGAGCTTGTCGATGGCCTTGGCCGCCCGCAGTAGGGCCACGCCGCCGCCTGGCACGATGCCTTCCTCGACGGCCGCCCGCGTGGCGTTGAGCGAGTCCTCCACGCGCGCCTTCTTCTCCTTCATCGCGGTCTCGGTGGCCGCGCCGACCTTGACCACGGCGACGCCGCCGGCCAGCTTGGCCAGCCGCTCCTGCAGCTTCTCGCGGTCGTAGTCGCTGGTCGTCTCCTCGATCTGGGCGCGGATCTGCTTGATGCGCCCCTCG
>Ga0075425_100005906_pt1 | contig 12761 bp, 16 predicted proteins | sample SoiMethybrSBSTD4_FD_75300 | JGI IMG/M metagenome (GOLD analysis project Ga0075425, IMG submission 75300) | Bulk soil microbial communities from a Populus tree surrounding site in Tennessee, USA - Soil MetaG P. TD hybrid SBSTD4 | ecosystem: Environmental > Terrestrial > Soil > Tree plantation...
GACCGCCCGCCTCGAGGAGCGCTGGTCGAAGGGCGGCTGCGGGGTGCCGCTGGTGGTGCTCGCCTCACCGTACCGCTCCATGCTCCGCCCGCTCCTCGACTACATCGGTCGGATCCGCGAGCGCGACACGAACTCGGTGGTGACCATCGTCATCCCCGAGTTCGTCCCCCGTCAGTGGTGGCAGCACCTGCTGCACAACCAGACCGCGCTCCTGGTGAAGGGCGCCCTCCTGTTCCGCCGCGGCGTCGTGGTGGTCGACGTGCCCTTCCATCTCCACAGCTGACGGAAACCGCTGACGGGGCTACCGCTTCGCCTTCTTCTGCAACTCCGCGCGGAGCGCCTCCTCGCGCGCGGCGGCCTCGGGCGGCAGGACGTCCGCGGGGAAGTCGGAGGCCTCGAAGACCTGGCGCACCTCGACGACCTCGCCGTTCGTGAAGGGAACGCGCGAGGCCCATTCGAGCGCCTCCGCCCGCGACGCCACCTGGATCATCCAGAAGCCGGCCAGCAGCTCCTTCGTCTCCGCGAAGGGCCCGTCGGTCACGAGACGCTTGCGGCCGGTGTACGTGACGCGCGCGCCCTTCGAGCTCGGGTGGAGCCCCTCGCCGGCCAGCAACACCCCCGCCTTCGCCATCGTCTCGTTGAACTCCCCCATCTCGGCGACGAGCCCGCCGCTGGGCATCACGCCCGCCTCCGACTCCTGGCTCGCCTTCACCAGCATCATGAATCGCATTGGCATATCTCCTAATGTGGCTCGATCTCAGTCGTCGATAGCCTGGTAGGCCTGTGTCCAGAAATCGCGATAGACGTCCGGGCCCTGTGGGGAGGTCCACATGCGCTGGGTCATCAGGATCCCGACCAGCTCTTCCGTCGGATCCGACGACCACGAGGTGCCGAGACCTCCGTCCCACCCGAATCGGCCGGGCACCGCGGCCACCCCGTCGCGCCGGGTGATCACCGAGAGCCCGAAACCCCACCCGCGACTGTCCCAGAAGCCGGGCCCGAAGCCGGAGAGCGCCTTCTGCTCGGGCGTCAGCTGATCGGTGGTCATCGCTTCGACCGACAGGCGTGACAGGATGCGCTCCGCGCCGTAGCGGCCGCGGTTCAGCAGCATCCGGCCGAAGGCCAGGTAGTCGTCGACGGTCGACACCAGCCCGCCGGCGGCGGAGGGAAACGCGGGCGGGCGGCTCCACTCACCGCCCTCGCCCGGGTCGTAGACCTCCATCGCCCCGCTCTCCGGGCTGCTCCAGTAGCTGGTCGCGAGGCGCCCGATCTTGCCCGCGGGCACGCTGAAGCCGGTGTCCTTCATCCCGAGCGGCTCGAAGAGGCGCTCGCGCAGGAACGTCTCGAACGGCTGTCCGGCCGCGCGCGCGATCAGTACGCCCAGCACGTCGGAGCCGGTGTCGTACATCCACCGCTCGCCCGGCTGATGCAGCAGGGGCAGCGTGCCCAGGCGGCCGATCCACGCGTCGGGCGGCGGCTCCGTCTGCGGCCGGGGCGGCCCCATCCGCACTCCCTTCTCGCGCATCGCCTTCTGGATCGGATACGTGTCGGGCGGCGCCATGACGATGCCGAAGCCCTGGCGGAAGGTCAGCAGATCGCGCAGGGTGATCGACCGGCTCGCGGGCACCGTGTCGTCGACCGGCCCGTCGAGCCGGCGCAGCACCCGGCGGGCGGCCAGCTCGGGCAGCAGCCGATCCACCGGCTCGTCGAGCCGCAGCCGGCACTCCTCCACCAAGATCATGGCCGCGGCGGCCGCGACCGGCTTGGTCATGGAGGCGATGCGGAAGATCGTGTCGCGCTCCATCGGCCGCCCACCGTCGGCGGCCATGCGACCCAGCGCCTCGACGTGCACCTCGTCCCGCCGGCTAACCAGCGTGACCAGCCCCGGCATCGCGCCGCGCTCCACGTGGCCGACCATCACATCGCGCATGCGTCCGAGCCGCGCCTTCGAGAATCCTCCGCTCCTCGATGTCATCGTGTCCTCCTGCCCACTGGTCGCCCTCGTTCGCTCCGGATCGACAGAGCGGTGAGCGTCAGCTGCGGGGCGAAAGCGGGGCCAGCCGCCAGCGACCGTAGGCGACGAACACGCAGAGGATCCCGACGATCAGCGGGAGCATCGCGGCGCCGAAGCCCATCGTGCCGAGCGTGATCGCGGTGGCCCCGCTCATGATGATCACGAGGCACGCCGCGGCGAGCGGGGTCAGCCCGGGCCGGATACGCAGGAGGCTGGGCAGGATCAGGCCGAATCCCCCGAGGATCTCCATCACCCCGATGAAGTGCAGGAACCAGCCCGGCATCGATGGCATGTCCTTTGTCATCTCCGCGACCGACATGACAAACTTCATGCTGCCGGAGAACAGGAACAGAAGTCCCAGCAATATCTGAAGAATCCAGAGCGCATAGGTCATGATCCATCTCCTCCACAAGGTGAGCACACGTTGGTTTCGGGGTAGTCGTCCCGGAGTCCCGGAATCGACACGGATCGCCGATCTGGATTCTTCGGCCGGCCTGTCGATGGCGAGCCGGCCGGTACGACCATATAGTAGAAATCAATTCAAGCCGCCGGGCCTACACCTCGCGCCAAGCGGGGCCCGGCAAAGGAGCGACGAATGAGCAGGGTACGGGTACTGGTCGGCACGCGCAAGGGCGCGTTCGTCCTGACGGCCGACGCCAAGCGCGAGCAGTGGGACGTGACTGGCCCCCACTTCGGGGGATGGGAGATCTATCACCTCAAGGGATCGCCCGCGGACCCGGATCGCCTCTATGCCTCGCAGTCCAGTGGCTGGTTCGGCCAGGTGATCCAGCGCTCGAGCGACGGCGGCCGGACGTGGGAGACGATGGGAAACAAGTTCTCGTACGACGGCGCCACCGGGACCCACCAGTGGTACGACGGGACGCCCCATCCCTGGGAGTTCGCGCGGGTCTGGCATCTGGAGCCCTCCCTGACGGACCCGGATACGGTCTACGCCGGGGTCGAGGACGCGGCCCTGTTCCGCACCACCGACGGAGGCCAGAGCTGGCACGAGCTGCCCGGACTACGCACCCACACCTCCGCGCCGTCCTGGCAGCCGGGCGCGGGCGGGATGTGCCTGCACACGATCCTCCTCGACCCGAGCCGGCCCGGCCGGATCTTCGTCGCGATCTCCGCGGCGGGCGCGTTCCGGAGCGACGACGACGGCGCGACGTGGCGGCCGATCAACCGCGGCCTCCGGTCGGAGGGGATCCCGGATCCGCACGCCGAGGTGGGGCACTGCGTCCATCGCATCGCGATGCACCGCTCGCGGCCGGGGGTGCTGTTCATGCAGAAGCACTGGGACGTGATGCGCAGCGACGACGCGGGCGATTCGTGGCGGGAGGTGAGCGGCGGCTTGCCGAGCGACTTCGGGTTCCCGATCGACGTGCACGCCCACGACCCCGAGACCATCTACGTGGTGCCCATCAAGAGCGACTCGGAGCACTACCCCCCGGACGGCAAGCTGCGCGTCTACCGCAGCCGGACCGGCGGGAACGAGTGGGAGGCGCTGACCAACGGCCTCCCGCAGCGCCACTGCTACGTCAACGTGCTGCGGGACGCGATGGCGGTCGACTCGCTGGATCCGTGCGGGGTGTACTTCGGCACCACCGGCGGTCAGGTCTACGCCTCGGCCGACGGGGGGGATCGCTGGGCGCCCATCGTCCGGGACCTCCCCTCGGTGGTGTCCGTCGAGGTCCAGACCCTGCCGTGAGCCACCCATGATCCGCGTGGTCCTGCCCGCTCATCTCCGGACGCTCGCGCGGGTGGACGGCGAGGTGAAGGTCGAGGTCGCGGAGCCGGTCACGGTGGGCGCGGTCCTCGACGCGCTCGAGGCGGCCTATCCCATGCTGCGCGGGACGATCCGCGATCAGGTCACGCGGCAGCGCCGGGCCTTCCTCCGGTTCTTCGCGTGCGAGGAGGACCTCTCCCACGACCCCCCGGATACCCCGCTGCCCGAGGCGGTCGCCTCGGGGGCGGAGCCGCTCCTCGTGGTGGGCGCGATGGCGGGCGGCTAGGGCCGCTCCGCCGTCCCCGCCATCACTGCGGCGGCCGGCACCTCGCGCCGGAGCGCGTCGGGATCCTGGAGGCCGAGCCGCCGGACCGAGATCTCGGCGCGATCCTGCAGTCGGGCGTCGTCCGCGTTCAGGTTGCGGGTGAAGCTGCAGAACTCGAGCTGCAGCCCGTTCGGGTCCTTGAAGTAGATGGACTTGGCCCAGTCGTGGTCGACGATCTCGGTGACCTCGACGCCCCGGGCGAGCAGCTCGTCGCGCTTGTCCTGGAGCGCGGCCTCGGAGCCGGCCTCGAAGGCGAAGTGGTAGAACACGCTCGGCACCCCGAGCCCCCGGTTGATGCCCGCGTCGTAGGCCGCCGGCACCCCCGGCACCCCGCGCGCCTCCATGAAGGCGATGAGCTGATCGCGCCCGGTGTCGAAGAAGATGTGGCGGATCTGCCCGCCCTCTTTCACCCGGAGCACGTCGCAGCGCACCGCCTTGAAGCCCAGGACGTTCTCGTAGAAATCCCGGGTCCGGTCGAGGTCGAGGGTGGAGAGGCCGATGTGAGAAAAGCCCTTGTTGGACATGGGATACCCTCCTCGGTCGGTACAGTACCGCGGCGTGATATCATCCGCCACACGAGCCACCCGAGGAGGATCCCATGGCCAAGATCAAGCACATCGCGCTCTCGACCCAGGACGTGGACAAGACTGCCGCCTTCTACGTCAACGTGTTCGGGATGAAGGAGATCGCCCGGATCGACAGTCCCAACGCCCGGGGCTACTACCTGAGCGACGGCGACCTGAACCTGGCGATCCTCAACTTCAAGAACGACGCCGTGGCCGGTGTCGAGCGCGGCAAGGACTGGAGCGGCATCCACCACATCGGCTTCCAGGTCGAGAGCCTGGAGGCGATCGCCGAGAAACTCGCCGCGGTGGGCTCCGAGCCGCGCCACGACATCAACGAGGCCCTCGGCGTCGGTCCCGGACACGAGCACCGCTACGGCAACGTCGAGGTGAAGTACACCGGCCCCGACGGCGTGACGGTCGACGTGTCCGAGACCGGCTGGGTGGGGACCTCGGGCTTCAGCGCGTAGGGCTTCAGCGCATCGCGGCTAGGGAACGCACGCGGTTCCCTCCGTCGGCCCCACGTCGATCCCGCCCGCGGCCTCCGTCGCGTTGGGCGACGGGGGCCGCGGCTCCGCGCGATCATAGAAGCCCTCCGGGGTGAAGTAATGCACCACCGTCGGCCCGACCAGACAGTGCAGGTCGACCGGCTCGGCTCGCCACTCCCCGGAGAGCTCGATGTTCACAATCTCGTGATCCTTCGCCTCGACGCGGATATTCACTTGGCCGTCCGGCTCGCCCGCAGCAGGCGCTCCCCGACCTCCTGCCAGTTGACATTCGAGAAGAAGGCCTCGATGTACTTGCCCCGCTCCGCCGGCTTGTAGTCGAGCAGGAAGGCGTGCTCCCACGCGTCCATCACGAGGATCGGCGCGAATCCCGCCGGGACCCCCTGCTCGTGGAGGGTGATCCACTGGTTCGAGAGGCGACCCGTGAGCGGATCCCGGAAGAGCACCGCCCAGCCCACTCCCCGCATTCCCCCGGTCGCGACGAAGTCGGCCCGCCACGCGCCGAGGCCGCCGAAGGTCTCCTCGAACGCCTGGGTCAGCTCGGGGGAGGGCTTGCCCTTGCCCTTCGGGGCAAGATTGTCGAAGTAGTACTCGTGGAGGATCATGCCGCCGTACTCGTAGCTCAGGTGCCGCTTCATCTCGGCGTATGCCGAATTCTTGGCCGCCTTGCCGTCCCGATCGAGCTCGGCGAGCCGCTCGGTGAGCAGGTTCGTCTCGTTGACATATCCTTCGTAGAGGCCAAAGTGCATCTCGAGCGTCTTGTCCGAGATGCCGGTGAGACCCGACAGGGGAAAGTTTCGCGGCTTGTAGCTCGGGGTAGTCGTCATGATCGCCTCCTCCTTTTGAAGGGATGAGGCTGCATCGGGTGTGCCACCGGCGAACCCGTTGTCGATGTCCGGGACTCGCCGCCCGGGCGCGCGCCGATGCCCGGCTCCGCGGAACTCTTACCGTGTAGCTTCGACCAGGCATTCCTCTCGGATCGAGCGTCACCGCGGAACGTGGTACGCTCGCGATCGCGTTCCGAGGGAGGAGCGCTCCCATGCCGACGAGGATCCGGTTTCTTCTCGCCCCCATCCTGCTGTGGACCCTCGCCGGCTGTGTCCGCCCGCCGGTGACCCCCGGGCTGGTCTGCGTGCCGTCGAGCCAGCCGCCGCCCTACGCGGCGGCCGGGAGCTGGTACTGCCAGGAGGTATCGGTCAGCGTGCGCGAGCCCGGCCCCCAGATCGTCCAGCACCGGACCGGGCAGTTCGCGGACCTCATCGTGAGCGCGGTCGGTCGCTGCCCGGAGCGAGCGGGCCAGTTCACCCCCAGCGTCACGGTCAAGAACATCGGCCCGGTGCCCGCGGGGGCCTTCAACGTGGCCGTCGACGTCGGGGTCTTCGACAGCAGCGGCGGAGCCGCGGTCTCGACCGCGGCGATCGTGCGCGTCCCGGGCCTCGCCGCGGGCGCGGACACCACCGTCGCCTTCGACCGCATGCAGGGGGTGATGCTGCGGGCCGGCGATCGGCTCACCATCTCGGCGGCCGCCGATCCGCAGCAGGTGCCGGGTGGCGCGCTCAACGTGTTCGGCGAGATCCTCGAGCTGGACGAGACCAACAACAGCGCGGTCCAGAACTGCACGGTGCCGGGCTAGCCCGGCGCCGCCTCAGGGGAACTCGGCCCGCAGCGCGGGCATGACGTCCCGCGCGAAGCGCTCCATGCTGCGCATCGTCAGGTCGTGCGGCATGCTGCCGACCTGAAAGATCCCCTGGATGATGCCGCAGCCCGCCGCCTTGATGCCCTCGCGGAGCTTCTGTCGCACCGTCTCCGCGCTGCCCACGATGGCGTAGGTCCCCTCCTCCGCCTCCTGCCACGAGGAGAGCAGCGAGATGAACTTGCGCTTGACGTGGCTCGGGCGGAGCTGCGACTCGACCGAGGTGTGGCCGGGCGGGAACATGTACTCGCGCGGCAGGCGCAGCCCCTTCTTGGCCAGGTACCAGAAGTGGGGCTCGAACTCCTCGCGCGCCTGCCGATCGGTCTCCCCCACGTAGATCATGGCCGGCCAGCCGATCTGGGCGGGGGGCACGTCGTAGCCGCAATGGGTCGCCGCGTACTCGCGGAGCATGTCGAAGTGCTCCTTCATGACGTCGAACTGCGAGTAGGGCAGCGCGATCCACGGATAGCGCCGCTCGGCCACGAAGCGGATGGTCTCCATGCTGCCCGAGCCGGGGATCCAGATCGGCGGGTGGGGTTGCTGGATCGGCCGGGGCCAGACGTTCACCCAGCGGAAGTCGTAGTGCTTCCCCTCGAAGTGAAAGGGACCCGGCTCGGTCCACGCGCGCACGATCAGCTCGTGGGCCTCGCGGTAACGCTCGCGGATGAAGGTGGGGTTGATCTCGTAGGTGAAGGCCTCGACCCCGAGCCCCACCACCATGCCGGTGATCAGGCGGCCGTTGGACAGCACGTCGAGCATGGCCAGCTCCTCGGCCACCCGCTGGGGATGATCGTAGAGCGGCAGCGCGTTGCCGAGGACCAGGACCTTGATGCGGCTCGTGCGCTGGATCAGCGAGGCGGCCATGATGTTCGGCGACGGCATCAGGCCGTAGGCATTCTGGTGGTGCTCGTTGACCCCGATCACGTCGAAGCCGAGCCGCTCCGCCGCGACGAGCTGGTCGAGGTACTCGTTGTAGAGGGCGTGCCCGCGGGACGGGTCGTAGAGCGTGTTGGGCAGGTCGAGCCACGCGGAGTCGTGGCGCTGCTCGAAGTCGGCGGGCAGGTACGGCCACGGCATCAGGTGGAAGCAGACGAATTGCATGGCGGCCTCCTCGGGCCTCAGGGCTGCAGGAAGTCGAGCACGAGGCGCGCGAAGCGCTCGGGCTGCTCGAAGGGCGGCAGGTGCCCGCAGCGGTCCAGGGTCTCGAGCCGCGCGCCCGGGATGCCGCGACGGTAGGCCTCCCCGAGCGGGAGCGGCAGCAGGCGGTCCTCCGCGCCCCACACCACCAGGGTGGGCGCCTTGATCCGGCCGAGCCGGCTCGTGAGCTTGCGATACGGCACCGCGGTGTTCCACAGCAGGCGGGCGGCGGCCTCGCGTCCGCGCAGGGCGGCCTCGAGCCGCTCGGGCGGCGGCACGTCGGGCACGAGCTGGCGCGCCAGCGGCGACCCGGGATCGGCGAACAGGAGCTCGCGGGCCCGCGCGGGACCGGCCATGAAGAGGTCCGGTCGCTCCACGCCGGGCACGCGGGTACCCGCGGCGTCGGCCAGCACGAGACGGCCGACCCGGTCCGGATGCCGCAGGGCCAGCTCGGCGGCGAGCCAGCCGCCGAGCGAGAGCCCGAGCACGTCGGCGCGCGCGAGCCCGAGCGCGTCCATCACGTCGAGGGTGTGGAAGACCAGGTCGTCCATCCCCTCGATCTCCTCGAAGCCCTCGGAGGCGCCGAAGCCCGGGTGCACCGGCACGTGCACGCGGTGCCGCGCCGCGAGCAGGTCATGCACCGGCATCCACCAGTAGACGCCGGCTCCGTGCAGGTAGAGGAGCGGGGCGCCGGTCCCCCCCGCGAAGACCTGGATCGCCCTGCCGCCCACCTTCACGCTCGTCTCCGAGCCCGCCATGCGATGACTCCTCCGGGACGGTCAGGTGGCCCGGGCGAACAGGCGCGTGAGGCCCTGCGGGAAGCACATCACGCAGGCCACGTAGAGCGCGCCCAGGACGACCAGCCAGTTGTCGGTGTAGGTGGAGAGGATCTCGCGCAGGCCGATGGCGATGACCGCCCCCACCAGCGAGCCGTAGAGGGTGCCCATCCCGCCCAGCAGCGCGATCACCACCACCTCGCCCGAGAGCGCGAAGAAGAGCAGCTCCGGGGAGACGAAGTTCTGGTAGATCGCGAAGAGGCCGCCGGCCAGGCCGGCGAGCGCCCCCGAGAACACCAGCGCCACCCGTCGGTGCCGGGTGACGTCGATGCCGATCGCGCGCGCCCGCTCCTCGCTCTCGCGCACCGCGATCAGCGCCTGGCCGAAGGGCGAGACCACGATGCGCCGGGCGAGCCAGAAGCCGAGCGCGACGAAGCCGAGGGCCAGCCAGTACATGTGGCGCTTGTCGGAGAGATCGAGGGCGAGCGCGCCCCATCCCACCCGCGGCCGGCCCGCGCCCGGGAGGCCGTCGCTGCCCCCGGTGACCGCGACCCACTTGATCGCCACCTCGTAGAGGAGCTGGGCGAACGCGAACGTGAGCATCGCCATGTAGACCCCGCGGGAGTGGATCGCGAAGTAGCCGACCACCACCGCGAGGAGCGCGGCCGCCGCGATCGCCAGCGCCAGCGCGGCCCAGAGCGAGAAGGCCACGTGGCGCAGGGCCAGCGCGGCCGCGTAGGCGCCGATGCCGAAGAACCCGGCGTGACCGAACGAGACGAGCCCGCCGAAGCCCAGCGCCAGGTCGAGACCCGCCGCGAACAGGGCGAAGATCAGGATCCAGGTGAGCAGGTTCAGGTAGTAGGCGGAGTAGAGGCGCCCGACGCCGAGGGGCGCCAGCACCAGGGCCGCCCCGATCACCACCGCCGGCCACCGGGTCATCGGCGCTCCGCGGCCCCGAAGAGGCCGCTCGGCCGCAGCACCAGCACCACCGCCATGACCAGGAACACCAGCGGGGTGTGGAACGCGGGCAGGAGCGCGACTCCGAAGGACTGGACCTGGCCGAGCAGGAGTGACCCCACGATGGCGCCGGTGAAGCTGCCGAGCCCGCCGATGACGATGGCGATGAAGGCGTCGAGCACGATCCCCGCCCCCATCTGGGGCGAGAGGCTCGTCATGGCGCCGAGGATCACGCCGGCCGCGGCGGCGAGCCCCGAGCCCAGCGCGAACACCACGGTGTTGAGACGCTGGGTGTCGACGCCCAGGACCGCCGCCATCACCGGGTCCTGAGTGGCGGCCCGGATCGACAGGCCGAGCGAGGTGCGCTCGACCACGAGCCACACCCCGGCCGCGAGCACCGCGGCGGCGGCGAGGGCGAAGAGCCAGTAGGTGGGAAACGTGATGCGGCCGAGCGCCACCGCGCCGGCGAGCCGGGCGGGCCGGTCGAGCGAGACGATGTCCGCGCCCCACAGGACCTTGGCCGAGCCCTCGAAGAACAGGGACAGGCCGAAGGTGAGCAAGAGCGGCAGCAGGTGCGAGAGCGGATAGCGCTCGCGCAGCGGCCGCAGGAGCCAGCGCTCCACCGCCGCGCCCAGCAGCGCGATCACCGGCGGCGCGACGGCCAGGCCCAGCCAGAAGCCGCCCAGGTGGCGGGAGACCATCAGGGCCGCGTAGGCGCCCAGCATGAAGAGCGCGCTGTGGGCGAAGTTGATGACCCCCATCATGCCGAACACCAGCGTGAGGCCGGTGGCGACCAGGACCAGGTTCACCCCGACGGTGAGCCCCATCAGGAGCTGGGTCAGGATCGCGTCGAGCGACATGTGACCTACCGGGGCCTCACAGCACGCAGCCCATGTCCGGATGCCGCACGTCCTTGAGGACGTCGATCACCACGTGCCGCAGCGGACCGGCCTGCACCGTGCGCAGGTGGATGTCCGAGATCGGGTTGTGGTTCTTCGGATCGAAGCGGAGCGCGCCGCGGGGGCTGTCGATCCGCATGTCGGTGATGATCTGGATCAGGCGCTCCTTGTTCTCCACGTCCCCCTTGGTCTCGCGCAGGGCGCCGAAGAGGGCCTGGGCCGCGTCGTAGCCCGCGCACAGGAAGTGGTCGGGCTCCTTGCCCGCGTCCTTGCAGAGCTTCACGAAGGCGCGGTTCTTGGGGATGTCGTAGCTCGGGGTGTAGTAGGAGTTGGAGTAGACGCCGATCGCGGCGTCGCCCTGCGCGCTCAGCACGTCCTCCGAGACCAGGTTCGACGGCCCGATGACCTTGATCGGGCCCTTCAGCCCGAAGTCGGCGTACTGCTTGATGAACGCCACCGCGTCGCTGCCCGCGAAGTTGGCGAACACGAACTGGGGCTTCGCGTCCTTGATGGCCGGAAAGTAGGGCGCGTAGTTGGTGTTGTTGAACGGGGGAAACGACTCGCCGACCACGGTGCCGCCCGCCTCGGTGAACGCCCTCTTGAAGTGGGCGGCCGACTGCTGACCGAAGGCGAAGTTGAAGACGCAGATGTAGGCGCGGTCGCCGAGCTTGGCCTTGGCCCAGGGCCCGAGCGGCGCGGCCGACTGCCAGGCGCTGTTCGAGAAGCGGAAGTGATAGCGCGAGCAGCCCTGCTCGGCGAGCAGGTCGTTGGTGGCGATCGGGTTCAGCCAGAGCTTCTTGGCGTCCACGATGGGGTTGCGGATGGCCGCCGCGACCCCACTGTGGATGGTGCCGACGATCACGTCCACCTCGTCGCGGTCGATGAGCTTGCGCACCTTGCTCACCCCCACGCTCGGGTCGGCGGTGTCGTCCTCCTTGATGATGGTGTAGGAGCGGCCCGCGATGGTGGGCCCCGCCTCCTTGGCCCCGAGCATGAAGCCGGCGAAGGTGTTCTCGCCCAGCACCGCGAAGGCCTTCGAGAACGGGAGCAGCACCCCGATCTTGATGGGATCGGCTCCGCGCGCCGCGCGCGGGAACAGCGCGGCTCCGAGGCCCGCCGCGGTCGTGGTCGTGATGAAGCGCCGTCGGTTCATCGTGTCCTCCTCCGGGAGAGAGTGAGAGATCAGGTGGCGCCGAGGAAGCGGGCCTGGATCTGGTGGTCGCGCCGCAGGGCCTCGGCCGGCCCCTCGAACTGGACGCGGCCCTGGTCGAGCACGTAGCAGCGCGAGGCCACCGCGAGGGCCACCTCGAGCTCCTGCTCCACGAGCAGGATGGTGACCCCGTCCCGGTTGATCCGCTGCAGGATGTCCATCAGCGCGTCGACCAGGGTCGGCATGAGGCCGCCGGACAGCTCGTCGATCAGCATCAGGTCCGGCCGGGTCAGGAAGCCGCGCGCCAGCGCCAGCATCTGCTGCTCGCCACCGGAGAGGTTCTGCCCCGCCTGATCGAGGCGCTCGCGGAGCCGGGGGAAGTACTCGAGCACGCGGTCGAGCGCGGTGCGGTCGCCCGCGCCGCGCGCGAGGCCGGCCACCCGCAGGTTCTCCGCCACCGTGAGGCGCGGGAAGATGCGCCGCTCCTCGGGGACGAGGGTCATGCCCCGCCGCGCGATCTGGTGGGTGGGGAGCCGCGTCACGTCCGTCCCATCCAGGTGCACGTGGCCACGCCGGGCGGGGACGATGCCCATGATGGTCTTGAGCAGGGTAGTCTTCCCCGCCCCGTTGCGTCCAACCAGCGCGACGGTCTCGCCGCGCGCGACCGACAGGCTCACGCCCTGCACGACGTGGCTCGGCCCGTAGTAGCTGTGCACGTCCTCGAGCCGCAGCATCGCGGGGGCTCAGGCCGGCGCGACGGCGGATCGCGCCCGCGCCCGGCCCAGGTAGACCTCCTGCACGCGATCGTCGGCGCGGATCTGCTCCGGGGTTCCCTCGGCGAGCACCGCGCCCTGGTGCAGCACCGTGATGCGATCCGAGATCGTCATCACCACCTTCATCTTGTGCTCGACCACGATCACCGCCCGCCCGGTGGCGATGCGCCGGATCAGCGCGATCGTGCGCTCCGTCTCCTCGGGGCTCATGCCCGCGGTGGGCTCGTCGAGCAGGAGCA